>Ga0194128_10008097_pt1 | contig 13436 bp, 15 predicted proteins | sample TA2KigCa65mmetaG_FD_148650 | JGI IMG/M metagenome (GOLD analysis project Ga0194128, IMG submission 148650) | Freshwater microbial communities from Lake Tanganyika, Tanzania - TA2015037 Kigoma Deep Cast 65m | ecosystem: Environmental > Aquatic > Freshwater > Lake | place: Tanzania: Lake...
CGGCTGCGTCGTTGCCCTCCTGGACCATATCGACATATGGCCTTCGTCGGGCGCCTTGCATCCGGTCCGTCCTGGCCGCAACGCATCACGCGCCTATATATGAAATAGGTTCTCGTGACTGGTGACGAGCGCCCCTCGCCTTCCGCCTTCCGCCTTCCGCCTTCTGCCTTCACTGCTCGTCGACGCCCTTGATCACCTTGTACACGACATCGGGCGCAAACCCGCGGCCCTGCAGGAAGCGCGCCTGCCGCGCGCGTTCCGCCATGCTGCGCGGCTGGCGGCCGAATTTCTTGCGCCACACCGTGCGCGCGGCGGCGAGCTCCCCCGCACGCAGCTCCGGCAGCGCCGCGGCGATCGCTTCCAACGACACGCCCTTTTGCGCGAGCTCGCGCTCGATGCGCCGCAGGCCGAACCGGGAACGCCGCGAGTGGACCACCTGCTCGACCACTCTTGCCTCGGAGAGCCAGCCGCACCGCTCGAGCAGGTCGAGCAGGGACTCCAGCTCTTCGGGATCCGCGGCGTGAGGAGCGAGCTTGCGCGCGAGCTCCGCGCGCGAGTGCTCGCGTCGCGCGAGCAGCTTGAGCGCCCGCGCCCGCAGGCTCACAGCCATCCAAGAACCGGCAGAGCGGGAATGGGGAATGGGAAATGGGGAATGGAAACGTCAGCGCGCGCCGCGCGGCAATTCACGATTCACCATTCACGATTCACCGTTCACCGGGCTCTCAGTGGGCGGCTTTCCTCGCTTCCGCTCTGGCCTCCGCCTTGGCCTTGGCCTCCGCGGCACCCGCGCCCGCTGCCGCGCGGATCTTGGCCTCGATCTCGCGCGCGATATCCGCGTGTTCCTTGAGGAACTCGCGCGCGTTGTCCTTACCCTGTCCGATGCGCTCCTTGCCGTAGGTGTACCAGGCGCCCGACTTCTCGACGATGCGGTGATTGACGCCGAGCTCGATGATCTCGCCCTCGCGCGAGATGCCTTCGCCGTACAGGATGTCGAAGTCGGCCGAGCGGAACGGCGGGGCCACCTTGTTCTTGACCACCTTTACCCGGGTCTCCGAGCCGATCACTTCCTCGCCCTTCTTGATTGCACCGATGCGGCGGATATCGAGGCGCACCGAAGCGTAGAACTTGAGCGCGTTGCCGCCGGTCGTGGTTTCGGGATTGCCGAACAGCACGCCGATCTTCATGCGGATCTGGTTGATGAAGATCACCAGCGTATTGGAGCGCTTGATGTTGGCGGTGAGCTTGCGCAGCGCCTGGGACATCAAGCGCGCCTGGAGACCCATTTGCGGCTCGCCCATTTCGCCCTCGATCTCGGCCTTCGGCACGAGCGCCGCCACCGAATCGATCACCACCACGTCCACCGAGCCCGAGCGCACCAGCATGTCGGCGATCTCGAGCGCCTGCTCGCCGTTGTCGGGCTGGGAGATCAGCAGCTCGTCCACTTTCACGCCGAGCTTGCCCGCGTACTGCGGATCGAGGGCGTGCTCCGCGTCGATGAACGCGGCGGTGCCGCCCAGCCTCTGCATCTGCGCGACGACCGAAAGCGTCAGCGTCGTTTTTCCCGAGGCCTCCGGGCCGTAGACTTCGACCACGCGCCCGCGCGGCACCCCGCCGACCCCGAGCGCGAGATCCAGGCCGAGCGATCCGGTGGACACGACCTGTATGTCCTTCGCTACGTCGGCCTCGCCCAGGCGCATGATCGAGCCTTTTCCGAACTGTTTCTCGATCTGGGACAGCGCGGCCGCGAGCGCCTTGGACTTGTTCTCTTCCATGATGTATGGATTCCTTGTTGGATGTAGCTGCTATTTTAAACCACCCGCCGCACCGAACGCGCGCCGCGCGCAACCGCCGCCGGTACCGGTGTAAACGCTCGCCGCCGGCTCCCAGTTGACGGCATCTGAAACGGTCATTTCCGCTCACCGCGCGCGCCTTGCTCCTCGCGTGCAAGCAGGGCAAGGACGCCCCGTAGCGCATGCTCCACCGACTGGCGGCGCACCGCTTCGCGGTCGCCGGAGAACCGCACCGTCTCGGCATGCATCGTGCCGCCCCGGAATCCCCATGCGAAGCACACGGTTCCGACCGGCTTGTCCGGCATGCCGCCGGTCGGCCCGGCCACCCCGCTCACCGCGACTGCGACCTGGGCGTGGCTGCGCTCGAGCGCGCCCTGCGCCATCTCACCCACCACCGGCTCGGACACCGCGCCGTGCCTGCCCAGGGTGTCGCCGTCCACGCCCAGCATCTCGCGCTTGGAAATGTAGGTATAGGTGACGAAGCCGCGCTCGAACCACTCGGAGCTGCCCGAGACCATCGTTACCGCCTCGGCGATCCAGCCGCCGGTACAGGACTCGGCGGTCACCAGCATGAGCTCCCGCGCCTTCAGTTGCGCGCCGAGCGTTTCGGCGAGACCGTACAGAACGCGATCGGGCATGCTCCGGTCACCCCACCATGAATTTGTAGATCGCCACCACGAGCAGCGTATAAAAGGCGGCCATCACGTCATCCGCCATCACGCCCCAGCCCCCGGGCAGTCCCCGCTCGAGCCAGCGTATCGGCGGCGGCTTGAGGATGTCAAAGGCGCGGAACAGCAAGAAGGCTGCGGCCTGCGCGGCCGGCGTGGCCGGGACGAAAAACAGGACCAGCAGAAACCCTACCAGTTCGTCCCACACCATCCCCCCATGGTCGGCGGCCCCGAGGTCGCGCCCCGTCACCCCGCAGGCCCAGACGCCGAGCACGAAGAGCAGCGCCGTGAGCAGCAGAAACGCGACGGGGTCGAGCCACGGCGCGAGCAGCCAGTACAGCGGCAGCGCGAGCAGGGTGCCAAAGGTGCCCTGTGCGACGGGCGCGAGCCCGACTCCGAAGCCGGAAGCGATGAAATGCGCCGGATGCCGGAGCACAAAGCGCCATGACAACGTGCCGGCCGGTTCAGGCGAAGTGGTCAAAACCCGTTTCCTCGACCCGCAGCGGCCTGCCGTCGCGTCCCAGCACGGTGACGCGCGCGCCTCCCGCCTTCACCGTACGCCCGATCCGGGTAAGCCTGGCCTTCACGCGCCGCGCAAGACGCGAGATCGCCGCGCGTCGCGACCGGCGCGCCGTGAAGAGAAGCTCGTAGTCATCCCCCCCGGCAAGCAGCGCCGCGCGCGCAGCCGGCCGGTCGAGGTGCTTGCGCAACACGGCCGAACGCGGGACGCGCTCGAACTCGATCACGGCCGCGACGCCCGAGCGCTCGCAGATATGGCCGAGGTCCGCGAGCAAGCCGTCGGAGATGTCGATTGCGCTCGCCGCGACACCGCGCAGCCGCTGCCCCAGCTCGACGCGGGGCCGGGGCGCGTCGAGCCTCGATTGCACGCGCGCGCGGTCGGAGGGGGCGAGCTTCAGCTTTCCGCGCGCTGCAGCGACGGCGAGCGCGGCGTCCCCGAGCGTACCCGATACCCAGATGTCGTGGCCCGCGCGCGCGCCGTCGCGCGTGAGCGCCCGGCCTCGCGGCACTTCGCCGATCACCTGCACGCATATCGCGAGCGGGCCGCGCGTGGTGTCGCCTCCCACCAGCGCCACCCTGTTCCGCCGTGCGGTGGCCATGAACCCCGCCGAGAACGCGGCCAGCCAGCGCGCATCGGCTTGCGGCAATGCGAGCGCGAGCGTCGCCCAGCGCGGAGCCGCGCCCATCGCGGCCATGTCCGAGAGGTTCACGGCAAGGGCCTTGTGGCCGAGCCTGCGGGGGTCGGTCCCGCGAACGAAATGCCGTCCCGCGATCAGCATGTCGGTCGTCACGACCAGCTCCATGCCGCGGCGTGCGGCAACGATCGCCGCATCATCGCCCACGCCGAGGCGCGCACCCGGCGCCGGGTGGGTGAAATAACGCCGGATCACCTCGAACTCGGAGAGCGGCACGCCAGGACAATCGGTAATGGGAAATGGGAAATGGGTTTAGCCGGCGACTCAACCCGAAGGAAACGACAGCTCACCACTCTCTGCAGTTCCTTCGACGTCACTCATCGCTCATTGCGCGTCACGCCTTCTTTTCGGGCCTGCGCCTTGAGCTGCGCCTGCTCCTTGAGCCACTTTTTCCTGATAGCGGAAGGGAACCAGAAGTCCACCGCGGCGAAAACCAGGAAGAACAGCGCGAGCAGGCGCGCAGTGTCCCGGCCGAGGAACGCGGAACCCTCGATCAGGACATAGAGTCCGAGAAAGGCATTGACGATGCCCGCCAGGTAGAACATGACGATCCGTTTCTTGACTTTCTCGTCCATCTCAAATCCCGTGATTCGTGAATGGTGAATCGTGAATCGAACAATCCTCGCAACTCGCCGCTGCAGCTAAACGGCTTTGACCACTTTCTCTGATTTGCGATTCACAATTTTACGAGTTACGACCTCGTGTCGCCCGTTTCCTGTTCCCCATTTCCCATTTCCTTTTTCCCTCTTTCCCGCTCCGGCCCGCGCAACTTCGGCGCGAGCTTGTCGAGCACGCCGTTCACGAACTTGTGGCCCTGCGTGCCGCCGTAGCTCTTCGCGAGCTCGATCGCCTCGTTGATCACCACCCGGTACGGGACGTCCTGCCGGTGCATGAGCTCGAAGCCGGCAATCAGCAGGATGCCGCGCTCGACCGGGCTCAGCTCCCCGAATCCGCGGTCGAGGTGCGGCGCGATCTCGCGCTCGAGCTCGGGCGCCGCCGCAATCGTGCCGGTGAGCAACGCGCTGAAGTAGTCCGCGTCAATTTTCTCGAATCCCTTCGCCTCGGCGAGCTGGCGGGCGATGCTCTCGGGCGCGGTGCGCGCGAGCTGCCACTGGTAGAGGCCCTGCAGCGCGAACTCGCGCGAGCGGCGGCGGCTAGTCTTCATCGAGCTTCCTGAGGAGGTTCGCCATCTCGATCGCGGCCCGTGCGCACTCCGCGCCTTTCTGTCCGGCGCGCGCAAGGGCCTGGTCATCGTCCTCGGTCGTGAGGATGCCGTTGGCGATCGGCACGCCGGTATCGAGCATGACCGCCGTGATCCCCTTCGCGGATTCGTTGGCGACGACCTCGAAATGATACGTCTCGCCGCGGACCACCGCGCCCAGCGCGATCAGCGCGTCGTACTTGCCGGAGTTCGCCATCTTCTGCAGCGCGAGCGGCGCTTCGAGAGCACCCGGCACGGTGACGAGATGGATGTCGGGAGCGCGCACGCCCTCTTTCACCAGCGCCGCCTTGCAGCTGGCGAGCAGGCCCTCCCCGACCTCGGGATTGAAGCGGCTCATCACGATGCCGATCCGCAGCCCCGCGCCGCCGTGGGCGGGTTCGAGCTCCACAATGTCGTTGCTACGCGCCACTTCAGAATCCGTGAATCGTGAATCGAGAAAACCCTTGCGTTAACGGGCTGGCTTCTCGTCTTCCGGCTTACGCTTCACGAGTCACGACTCACGACTCACGATTCACGACTTCCCGCCCGGTTCGAGATAGCCGGTGACCTCGAGATCGAAGCCCGCCATGCTCGGCATGCGGCGCGGAAGCGCCATCAGCCGCATCTTCTGCACCCCGACGTCCTTGAGGATCTGCGCGCCGATGCCGTAGTTCCTGAGCACGACGCGGGACGCCGCCGCCTCGGGCCCCCGCGGGCGCGTGCGCTCGAGCAGCTCCTCGGCGGTCTCGCGCCGGTGCAGCAGCACGATGACCCCGCATTCGGCGCGCCCCACGGTGGCGAGCGCTTCGTTGAAATTCCACGAATGGCTCGTGCTGCGCACATCGAGCAGGTCCATCACCGAAAGCGGCTCGTGCACGCGCACCAGGACCTCCTTGCCGGGGCCCGGCTTTCCGCGCACCAATGCGAGGTGCGTCTCTTCCCCGATCCGGTCGCTGTAGACGTAGAGACGGAACCGGCCATGCACGGTCTCGATGTCTCGCTCCGACACCCTGGTGACGAGCGACTCGGTGCGGCTGCGGTGGTGTATCAGGTCGGCGATGGTGCCGATGCGCAGCTTGTGCCGCCCGGCGAACTCGATCAGATCCGGCAAGCGCGCCATCTCGCCGTTTTCCTTCAGGATCTCGCAGATCACCGCGGCAGGAACGAGGCCCGCCAGGCGCGCGAGATCGCAGCCGGCCTCCGTGTGCCCCGCGCGCACCAGCACGCCGCCGTCCTGCGCCATGACCGGGAAGATGTGCCCCGGCTGGACCAGGTCCGCGGGACCGGCGTCCGCGCGTATCGCGGTCTGCACGGTGCGCGCGCGGTCGGCGGCGGATATGCCCGTCGTCACGCCCTCCGCCGCCTCGATGGAGACGGTGAAGTTGGTGCCGAGCGGCGAGCGGTTGTTGGAGACCATCCGCGGCAGGTTCAGGCTGCGGCACTTCTGCTCGGTGAGCGTGAGGCAGATCAGCCCGCGCGCGTGCCGCGCCATGAAATTGATCACCTCCGGCGTCACGAACTCGGCCGCGACGAGCAGGTCGCCCTCGTTCTCGCGGTCCTCCTCGTCCACGAGCACCACCATCCTGCCCGCCCCGATGTCCGCGATGATCTCGGCGATCGAGCTGATACCGGTGTCCTGTCTCGACGTCATCTCAACAATCCGCAAACGGGAAATGGGGAATGGGAAACCGCAGGATCTGCGCCTACCCGCTTTTTTGATTCACCATTCACGATTCACCATTCACCGCATCTCATGCAGGCGCTCCACGTATCTCGCCAGCATGTCGACTTCCAGATTAACGCGGTCCCCCGGCGCAAGCCCGCCGAGATTGGTCGCCGCCAGCGTGTAGGGTATCAGGTTCACCGCGAACCCGGTGCTGTCCACCGTGTTGACCGTCAGGCTTACCCCGTTCACCGCGATCGACCCCTTGCGGGCGATGTACTTCGCAAGCCCGGACGGCGCCGCGACGGAGCACACGCGATTGTCACCCGCGGGCTCGACCCGCGTCACGGTGCCCACGCCGTCCACGTGCCCGCTCACCAGGTGCCCGCCGATGCGGTCGGCCGCGCGCAGCGCTTTCTCGAGGTTGACCCGGTCGCCGGCGGCAAAGCCCTTCGTGCAGGAGAGCGTCTCGGTCGACACGTCCACGTCGAACCCATCCCCCGCGCGTGCGACCACGGTGAGGCACACGCCGTTCACGGCGACGCTGTCGCCGGGGGCGACATCGCCGAGATCCAGGCTTCCGGTGTCCACGCCCAGGCGCACGCCGCCCGGCGCCTGCGTCACACGCGCGACCCGCCCGACGGCGGCGACGATACCCGAAAACATTATGCGAACCTCGCGAGCACGCGGATATCCGCGCCGACCATGCGCAGATCACGGATCTGGAGCTGGCGCCGGCCGGCGAGGTCCGTGAGCTCGGGCAGGTGGAACATGCCGCGCGCGGTGTCGCCGATGACGTGCGGCGCAAGGTACAGCACCAGCTCGTCGACCAGCGCTTCCCCGAGGAGCGATCCATTGAGCTTGTAGCCGGCCTCGACGTGCACTTCGTTGATCTCCCGTCTTCCGAGCTCCTCGAACAGGCCGCGGAGCTCGACCTTTCCTGCGCGGTTGGGCATCACGATGACCTCCGCGCCCTTCGCCCTGAGAGCGGCGATCTTGCCGCGGTCCTCGTGCGCCGCGGCCACGAGCACCGCGCCGCCGTCCAGTATCCGCGCGTCGAGGGGGATCTCGAGCCTGCTGTCCACGACCACGCGCAACGGCTGGCGCGTGGTCGCCACCTCGCGCACGGTGAGCAGGGGATCGTCGTCGCGCACGGTGCCGATGCCGGTCAGCACGGCGCACGAGCGAGCGCGCCACTGATGACCGTCGCGTCGTGCCGTTTCCCCGGTGATCCAGCGGCTCTGCCCGTTGGCGAGCGCGGTTTTCCCGTCGAGGCTCGCGGCGAGCTTAACCCGCACCCAGGGGCGCCCGCGCGTCATGCGCGAAACGAACCCGATATTGAGCTCCCGCGCCTCGTCCTCGAGCAGGCCGGTCTCGACTGCAATCGACTGCTGCTCGAGCCGCGCGATCCCCTTCCCCGAGACCAGCGGATTGGGATCCCGCATCGCCGCGATCACGCGCTTGATCCCGGCGCTGCCCAGCGCATCCACGCAGGGCGCGGTCCGGCCGTGGTGCGCGCACGGCTCGAGCGATACGTAGGCGCTCGCCCCGCGCGCCCGCGCGCCCGCCTGCGCGAGCGCGCCGACCTCGGCGTGCGCGGCGCCCGCGCGCTCGTGCCAGCCTTCGCCCACCACGCGCCCCTCGCGCACGATCACGCAGCCCACGCGAGGATTCGGGCAGGCGGTGTGGAGCCCGCGGCGCGCAAGCTCCAGCGCGCGGGCCATGTAGCGATGGTCGTCGGCGGAGAACATGAACTTCGCGAGTCGTGAATGGTGATCGGTGAATCGATCCTTGCGCAGAGCCTATCCGCGAACGGGAGAGGCGGGACAAGGCTTGCGCGTCGAATCACGACTCACGAATCACGATTCACCTTTTCCCGCCGGCGGGCTCTGCACTTCCTTGATCGCGTCCTGGAAGTCGTCCACTCCCTGGAAGCTGCGGTAGACGGAAGCGAACCGGATGTAGGCGACCTCGTCGAGCCTGTGCAGCTCGCGCATCACCATCTCGCCGATGCGTCGGGACTCGATCTCGCGCACCCCGAGCGCGAGCACGTCCTGGCTGATCGTGGCGATCGCCTCGTCCACCAGCTGCGTGGGCACCGGCCGCTTGTGCAGGGCGCGCATGAACCCGGTCCGCAGCTTGTCGAGATCGAATTCCGCGCGGCTGCCGTCCTGTTTCACCACCTGCGGCATGCGCAGCTCCACCGTCTCGTAGGTCGTGAAGCGCTTGGTGCACGCCGCGCAGCGCCGGCGCCGCCGGATGCTGTCGCCGTCGTCGCTCACCCGCGAGTCGATGACCTGGGTGTCCGGGGAATTGCAGAACGGACACTTCATAACACCCGTGAATGGTGAATCGTGAATGGTGAATCGTCGGAGCGATAACGCACCGGGTGCGTCAACATTTCCCGTTCCCGATTTCCCATTCCCTCATTGACCGTAAACGGGAAATTTTGCGCACAGCTTCTTCACCTCGCCCGCCGCGCGGCGGATCGTCCGCTCGTCCTCGTGCGCTTCCAGAACATCGGCGATCAGGTGGGATATTTTCTCGGCTTCCAGCTCTTTCATGCCGCGCGTCGTGATCGCCGGCGAGCCGATGCGCACGCCGCTCGTCACCGTCGGCCGCTGCGGGTCGTCGGGCACCGAGTTCTTGTTCAGGGTGATGCCCGCCTTGCCGAGCGCAAGTTCCGCGTCGCGGCCGGTCACCTTCTTGCCGCGCAGGTCCACGAGGAAAAGATGGCACTCGGTGCGGCCGGACACGATGCGGAAGCCGCGCTCCTGCAGCACCTTCGCCATCACCCGCGCGTTGTCGAGCACCTGTTCCTGGTACTCCTTGAACTCCTTGCTCATGGCCTCCTTGAAGGCCACCGCCTTGGCGGCGATCACGTGCACGAGGGGCCCGCCCTGCGTGCCCGGAAATACCGCCGAGTTGAGCACCCTCTCGTGCTCGGCATTGGCGAGGATCAGGCCGCCGCGCGGTCCGCGCAGCGTCTTGTGCGTCGTGCTCGTGACGAAGTCCGCGATGCCGAGCGGACTCGGATAGAGGCCCGCCGCGACCAGCCCCGCGTAATGCGCGATGTCCGCCATGAACAGCGCGCCCACCTTCTGGGCGATGGCGCGGAAGCGCTTCCAGTCGATGATGAGCGAATACGCCGATGCGCCCGCGACGATGAGCTTGGGCTTCTTCACGTGGGCGAGCTCTTCGACCTCGGCGTAGTCGATCTCCTCGGTCTCCGGATCCAGGCCGTAGGCCACCGCGTCGTAGTAGCGCCCGCTCAGGTTCACCCGCGCACCGTGCGTGAGATGGCCTCCGCTGTCGAGCGCCATGCCGAGCAGGGTGTCGCCGGGATGCAGCACGGCGGCATAGACCGCCTGGTTCGCCTGCGCGCCGGAATGCGGTTGAACGTTCGCGTAACCGGCATGGAAGAGCTTCTTCGCGCGGTCTATGGCGAGGCTCTCCACCGTGTCCGCATGCTCGCAACCGCCGTAGTAGCGCTTTCCGGGATAGCCTTCCGCGTATTTGTTCGTGAACACCGAACCCTGCGCGTGCAGCACGGCGGGGCTCGCGTAGTTCTCCGAAGCGATGAGCTCGATGTGATCGTGCTGGCGCTGCTGCTCCTTCTCGATGGCGCGCCACACTTCAGGATCGAAGCGCTCGATGGTGTCGTTCGGCGAGTACATGCGGGTCTTGAGTTAAGTCGCTGATTTTACCACGCTTAGTATCCTCCCGTGGCCCGCGGCGGCGGTGCGCGCGGCGCATCCGCGCAGCGCCCGCCGGCTTTGGCGGGGAGCGGCGCGCCGCGTATGATGGGCGCGTTTCAGCGCCGGCACCGCGCGCCCGATCGTGAAAATCCTGCTCGCCTTCTCGCGGCTGATCGACGCCCTCAATGAGGGCGCGGGTCGCTTCAGCATGTGGCTGGTGCTCGCCTGCGTGCTCATCAGCGCCGCCAACGCGGTGGCGCGCTACGGCTTCAACTTCAGCTCCAACGCCTTCCTCGAAATACAGTGGTACCTCTACTCGATCGTGTTCCTGTGCGCGGCGGGCTACACCCTGAAGCACAACGCCCACGTGCGCGTGGATCTCGTCTCGGGCCGTCTCTCGCAGCGCGGGCGCGCGTGGATCGACATCTTCGGCGGCGTGTTCATGCTGCTGCCGGTGTGCGCGATCATCCTGTGGTACGGCTGGAGCGCATTTCTCGAGTCGTATCGAGTGGGCGAGGTCTCGACGGACGCCGGCGGGCTCGCGCGCTGGCCGGTCAAGTTCCTCGTGCCGCTCGCCTTCCTGCTGCTGATCCTGCAGGGTGTATCGGAGACCATCAAGCGCATCGCCTTCCTGCGGGGCGCGGCTCCCGCGGCGGGGCAGGAAACAGCGAGGCGTGATGCATAGGGCGCACGCCGTTCTCCCGAGTCACGAGTCGCGAGTCACGGGTCACGGGTTCTGAAGCGATGGCATTCGAGCTGATGGCCCCGCTCATGTTCGCGGGCCTTGCCGCGTTCCTGCTGCTGGGCTATCCGGTGGCGTTCGCGCTGGCCGCGAACGGCCTGCTCTTTGCCTTCATCGGCATCGAGCTGGGGCTGCTCCAGCCGGAGCTGCTGCAGGCGTTGCCGCAGCGGCTGTTCGGCATCATGCAGAACCAGCTCCTGCTTGCCATCCCGTTCTTCACCTTCATGGGGCTGATACTCGAGCGCAGCGGCATTGCCGAGGCGCTGCTCGACACCATCGGCCAGCTCTTCGGGCCCGTGCGCGGCGGCCTTGCCTTCGCGGTGATCTTCGTCGGAGCGCTGCTCGCGGCGAGCACCGGCGTGATCGCAGCCTCGGTGATCGCGATGGGGCTGATCTCGCTGCCGGTGATGCTGCGCTACGGCTACTCGCGCCCGCTCGCGACCGGCGTCATCTGCGCTTCCGGCACGCTCGCGCAGATCATCCCCCCCTCCATCGTGCTGATCGTGCTTGCCGACGTGCTCGGCGCCTCGGTCGGAGACATGTACCTCGGCGCGCTGCTGCCGAGCGCGGTGCTGGTGGGCGCGTTGATGCTCTATGTCGCGCTCGTCTCGGCCGTGAGGCCGGGCGCCGCGCCCGCCCTGCCCGCCGGGGCGCGCACGCTCGCGGGCTGGCTGCTGTACCGCCACGTCCTGCTCGTCATGGTGCCGCCGCTGCTGCTGATCTTTCTCGTCCTCGGCTCGATATTCATGGGAATTGCCACGCCCACGGAGGCGGGCGCCATGGGCGCGGTCGGCGCGCTCGCGCTCGCCGGGGTGAAGGGCAGGCTCCGCTACGCCATGCTGCGCGAGGCCCTCGAGTCCACCACCAAGCTCGCGAGCTTCGTCATGTTCATCCTGATCGGCTCGACGGTGTTCGCCCTCGTGTTCCGCGCGGTGGACGGCGACCTGTGGGTGGAGCGCCTGTTCAGCCTCGTGCCGGGCGGGGTGTGGGGTTTCCTCGTCGTGGTGAACCTCTTCATTTTCGTGCTCGGCTTCTTTCTCGACTTCTTCGAGATCGCCTTCATCCTGCTGCCGCTGCTCGCGCCGGTCGCGGCGAAGATGGGCGTCGACCTCGTGTGGTTCGGGGTGATGATCGGGATCAACCTGCAGACCTCGTTCCTCACTCCGCCCTTCGGCTTCTCGCTCTTCTACCTGCGCAGCGTGGCGCCCCGGGAAGTCCGCACGCTCGAGATCTACCGCGGCGTCGTGCCGTTCGTGTGCGTGCAGCTGCTGGTGCTTGCGCTGGTGATCGGTTTCCCCGGCCTGGTGACGAAGCTGACGAGCGCGGGCGCGGTGAAGGACCCCGCGAACGTGGAAATCCGGATCCCGCCGATCGACGCGCCCGGCACGGAGGAGGAGGCCGCCGAGGAGATCGAGCGCCTGCTCCGGCAGACGAGGTGACGGCTGACGACTCACGACTGGCCATCGACGCCGTGACAGCTCGCAGGTGACTGCAACCTCTCATCGCTGAGGGCGCAGAGGGCGCGGAGGAGCGCAGAAGAAAGCGAACCACGATCGGCCGCGGCGACGCAAAGCAGAATCGCTCATTGCTCCTACTCGCGACGAAGGACGCCAGCGGTTTGCGAGGAGGGTGGGCTTGACGAGTCTGTGGGAAAACTCCTTCGGAGAAGCTTACCACTGCCCGATTGCCCGTGGCGCGCGGCGGGGCGAAGTTCCGCGCTCCCGTTTCAAGGCGCTGTGCGCGCCTGGCCCATTGGTCTTGATGCCATGCTGCCGCTTCATTGCAGGGTCCTCCGTCCTCGTCGCTCGAGGTTTCCGTGGCGTTGCACCTTGCCGATGTTGTGCACCAGGCAGTAGAGCAGCCACTGCGTGTTGACCTTGCGTCTGCCACGGTGGCTGAAGCGGCGCAGCCCCCGGGCGCTCGAGAGGTTGGCGAACACGGGCTCCGCCACCGCGAGCCGGCGAGTGTATTGGTAGCGCCCGTGCTCGGTGTCGATCTTGCGTTTCATCTTGGCGGTGTAGGTCTCGGGCTTGCCCGTCGTTCCTCCGGTGAAGAACACCACCTGGCGCACCGGTGTTCTCTCGGGATGGCGCAGGCATTGACTTCGCAACGTGCACGGGCCGCACACGCGTTTGGCGCCCGTGAACTTCACCGCTTCATACCCGCGGATGCGACAGTGACCGCCGTTCTGATAGAGGAACTGCCCGGCCGGACAGATACAGGTCTTCGTCGCCGCGTCGTAGATGAAGTCGCGCGGCCGGAATAGCCCCTGGCCCTTGGGGCGTGCCCACGGCGCGCTCACGCGTTGCGGCACATGGCGTCCCGCCGTGGCAAAGCGCGGGTCGCGCTTGCGAAACAGCGTGTCGGCGAGATAGCCGTCCACGCCGGTCTCGAACAGATAGCGCACGTTCGCTTCACTGTGGAAGCCCGAGTCGGCCGCCACCGCCACCCGATCGAGCA
>Ga0194128_10008101_pt1 | contig 13433 bp, 17 predicted proteins | sample TA2KigCa65mmetaG_FD_148650 | JGI IMG/M metagenome (GOLD analysis project Ga0194128, IMG submission 148650) | Freshwater microbial communities from Lake Tanganyika, Tanzania - TA2015037 Kigoma Deep Cast 65m | ecosystem: Environmental > Aquatic > Freshwater > Lake | place: Tanzania: Lake...
CCCAACACCCCGCACCTCGATTTCAAAAAAAAAACGTTGTAGCACCCCTAGCTAGAAAAAATGAATCTTTTAGCAAAAGATATCATGCCTTTTGCTGAAAAACAGATTCACTATTTCTGGCTAGGGGCGCTACAACGGTTTGAGATCGAGGTGCGATCCGGACTTGGGCTCTGAATTCCACGATCGCTTCCTCCACCAAGATATCCTGCCCGCAAACGATTTTAGAAAGCTTATAACTTTACCGTTGCAGGAAGTTTCCAAAACAAGCAAAAAGATATGGTTTTGTTTTGATCATAAAGCGTTGATTCTACTCCTCGGGTGTGGTCGGCAAGCGTGTCCGATCTCCATCTCCATGTTAAAGTGACGGTGCCACCCGCAGCTTCCGGCCCGAAAACGAAACACAAGTCGCGGCCCTTTTTGGCCACCTGGCTCTGCCAAGCATGAGCCTCGCAGGCATGCGGAGCGGCCCGGGAAAGACCTCGGGCTTGGCTTTCCCAAGAGCCACCAGGCCAACCACGTCCCTCACGCGAAGTCGCGGTCAAGAGTGGCATGACAAGTGCCTGGTCATGCGGCATGACCAGGCACTTGCCCCGCTATGATTTCACACCGGGCCTCGCGCTTGGCGATTTCCCTCTGCTTGCCTCCGACTTCAGACAGGGGCGGGGATGTCGACGGCCAACGAGAAAGTCCGGCCCGAGGGATTTGCACCGGGTCTTCAGCATGGAGGGGACCCCTTCGACAACTTCAGTGAGATCGCAAGCTCCAGACGCTCTGCCGACGGAGAATCCGTCTTGTCGCACCAGATTTCGATTCAGGACAGTGTCCGATTGTGGCACTCCGTTTGTAATTTCTGGGTTCTGCGTTGAACGATTGCACTTCTTCGCTGAACGATTGCATTTCTTCCGGGAAAATGAAGCCATGTACCGAAACGATCCGAAGGAGCTGTACTTGGAAAGTCTCACATGGACTGAGGATTGCCGGGCCCAGAGGGGCCTTCGCTAGCTTATTCTCCGGCAACCCCGGAGGCAAAAGCGGTCCGGTCAGTTTGCGGCGGCCCTCGGAGGCTTGGTTAAAACATGCTTTGGTGTCTCTGGTTTCGGGAGCCTAGATTCTTTGGGCTTCCGATCTGCTGGGAGGACGCTCTCGTCTGGCAGGCCAGGGATCTCTTGAGGGCCTCGTCATTCCCGGGCTGTGCCTCTATCGATTGCTCAGGATATCAAGGCCAGGGTTCTCTTGATAATGACGCGGCGCCGTGATCAAGGCCCTCCGATTCCGACGGATGCCTTCCCGTACCCAGCTGCTGGTCTGGCTTGCAAGGCGTGTCGCCGCGAGTACAGGGTCACAAAGAACCCTCTTCTGAACCGCCCTTGCCCGTTTCTGGAGGTCAAGGACGATCTGGATTCCCAAGAGATTGTCAAGTCGCCCGCGGGACCTACTTCAGCCATCAAAAGTCGAAGACGCTGGATGTTTCCGAACCCCGAGACTAGCGTTCTAAAGCCGTTTCGCGTCTCCTCGCCTCCACCCGCCCTCCTATGTTTCGGTATCGCAAGGCAGCGAGTGGTTTAGCGATCCCTCGGAGGACCAGCGGCGTTCGCTCTCGAAAGATGTTCGGGCCGGCTTCTTTTTACAGGAGGGAAAGAAGGGCTGTGCCTGAAGGCTAGCTCTTGCGTTTGACATGACACGTTCGGCACTCAACACAGCCCTTGGGCATCCGGTTCTCTTCTGAGGTGGCACGCATCGGCAGTGCGATCTGCGCTTCGTGTCGTAACGCACAGGGTTGGGGCATGAAGGGCTTGTCGTCGGCAACGATTTGCGAGAGGTGCGCGAAAGAGGAGGATTTCTACAACAAATACATGCTCGTTGTGTTCCTGTGGGAGGACCGGCACAACGACCCCAAATGCGCGATCGTCAAGGTTGTCGACGACCTTCCGTCCGACTTGAGGGTCATATCAGTTCACTTCGACAAGGGCGGATGCTTGGCGCGAGGCTTGGGGCATGCAGACGGCACAAAGGGCTCAAGGCAGCTAAAGGTGAACAGAGAAACTACTGTTCTCTTGGATGGCATGATCCCTGGGTGTCACATGTCGCAATGTCTCGAGTCTTCATTGTTTGCCCGCGTCTTGGTGAAAGACTGAGGTCAAAGTGGAAGTCGAACAGCGAAGCTCGGTGGAGTCGATCTTGAACTTGGGGGTCTTCTGGCCGCTGCCCCTTGCGACGAAGAGGTTCGGCAACGTGCCGAAGAGCGAGATCAGTTCACACAAGCACAAGGGAATCACTTACCGGGGCGTGAAGAAGGACATCGAGTATGGGAACCCGATCGGCACGTTTCTTCTGCGGGACATCGATGACGTCGCGGTCAAGAAGGTCAAAGAGATCACGAGCAGCGACTGTGCCTTGCGCGGGCTGGAGGAGATTCGCGAGATCTTCGAGGCCTTGCGCGGGAGGTTGGTCGTGAAAGCCATTATGATCGAGAAGGAGGGCTCCGTCGCGGACGTCACGTTGAAGTCAAAAATGCAGACAGTTTTAGATGACGGTCTTGACGATGTTTGGGACGACGGTGCCATGTTCTCTGGCAAGGATTTCTGTGGGACCTTAGAGGGTAGAGGTGTTCGGAATGGGTGGGTCCCATGCCGTACCCGGTCTTTCCAGCGGCACAGTCGCTTCAGATCGGGCTTGGCCCCCTTCCGCGCTGCTCGCCTCTAACTTCCCACGGACGAGGAAGCTCGATGTGGAGGTGCCCCGAAAGCTGTTGGCGAAGGGGCGAATGTACCCATCGCAGAGCCGCCCAACAAGAAGGCGAAGCCCGAGACCCCTGCCGGCAAGGACAAGATGGCGAAGCACATGGCGAAGCGAGAGCAGGTTTTCGTCGTTTGCCTTTTCCGTTGGCGATTCGGGCGGGTCAGCCTCAGCGAGGGGTGCTCTTGATTCTGAGCTTAGCTTTGGCGGCCTCTTCGTCCGTGGCTTCATAGGGTGCTCAACCCCAGAAAAGGGCTAAACCCTGATTCCGAGTGACACAGCTTGAAAGTCAGAGCACCTTCAGCATCGGCGAGCCTCGCTTCTGCATCTCCGACTGAGGGGCACTATGCAAGGAGCTCGACGCCTCAGAGCAAGTTATCCTGCGGTCGAACCAGATGATCGACTCTTTGGACAAGGTTGAGGCTTCAGTCGCGCAGACGAAAAAGGTTTGCACCCGTAAGGGCTTGCCCCCATGAGGTCGGCTCTATTGACGAACCCGGGAGTGTATGAATTGTTATAGGTGCTGCTTGCAGGCCTGCAGGTGGTCATGCAAACGGGATAGGAGCTTCGTTTGTCTTCGTGGACCAGGCGAGACTGCCCAAATGGGATGGAGCGGTTCTTCTATCCGGGCCCTTCCAGATAAAAGCGTTTTCTATAGAACCCCGATTTCAAATCTACTGAAGGACCCCTTGCGGGTATATTGGCCAGCTAAGGCCATTTCGCGACGATCTCCGGTCGGTCAAGAGAATCATGTATCAAAATTTAGGTTTAGTGATTTGATGGGAAATCGATCGTTCTGAGTTCCTGGGCGGCCCCGGGCGGCCCAGAAACCCTTGGGGCTTTGCCTCCTACCTTTTTAAAAATCTTCTGGGCCACCCAAAAACTCCCGCCGGACTGCCTTCAGGTACCCAGATTTGGACGAGGGCAGTTGCCTCGTTTGTTGGCCCTTCAAAGGCCCCGGGACCACAACTTGCGGGGTTTGACAACCACTTTGGGGTCGGCCCAAAGTGGGTCCGTCTCAAAAAGGGGTGGGGTAAAAATCAAAATTTCCGGGCCGGTTTTCCAGGGCCTAAGCGTCCGTAGCCATTCTGGCTCAACTCAATCAAGCGCAACCGCCTCGGCATGCAGATCTTCAAGCAGTATGGTGGCCCAATACTGAGCTTGAAAAATGCGCCGTGGTTGCTGTTGACGGTTGCTTTCATGGCATTTCCCACCGACATCATTCTCAACCGTCTCAGCCAGGAGTTCCGCTACACGGACCTCGAAAAGGCCACGCGGCATTGGAGCGAGGAGCTTCTCCTAGGCGCGGGCGGTTTTGGCACCGTGTTCCGGGGAACCTTGCGCGATGGGACGGAGGTGGCCATCAAGAAGCTTCGGTGTCCCAAGGAAGGCGGCTTCCGGGAGGAGGTGGAGGTCTTGAGCCGCTTCCGCCACCCGAACTTGGTCATCCTCATGGGCTTCGCCCGGAATAGGGGTGAGCGCTGCCTCGTCTACGAGCTGCTCTCCGGGGGCGACGTCTTCACGCGGCTGGAGAAGGACATCGCTTTCACGTGGCAGTCTCGCTTAAGCGTCTCCTTGGACGCGGCGCTGGGGCTCAGTCACCTCCACGGCTCCCGGCCTCAGGTGTTCCACCGGGACGTGAAGACGCAGAACATCCTCATGGACAAGAACGGGACGGGCAAGGTCGCCGACTTCGGGCTTGCCTGCTTGGCGGAGCCCAACAAGCGGTCTCTGGAGGTGACGAACGGGGCGGGCACACTGGGCTACGCGGACCCGCGGTACATCCGCACGGGTCGCTTCTCGGAGGCGTCCGAGGTTTATTCCATGGGCATGGTCCTGTTGGAGATGCTGACGGGGAGGCCGCCGTGTGAGAGCACACCCAGCGGCGACATTCACTACACGTTCGATTTCGTGGTTTCCGCACACAGCGGCCGCCTCGACTTGATGCAAGCTATGGCAGACCGCCGGGGCCATTGGCCACCGTCCCTCGTCGACCGGGTCAGCGGCCTGGCCTTCGCGTGCGTCGTCGAGGGCGGTCGCCGGCGGCCGGCCTTCGTGCGAATCGTGACGGATCTGCGGAAGCTGCAATCGAGAGCTTCGCTTTACGGAGCTGCAGCCGCTGCCGCGGACACGGCGGGGGCCGGAGCCGCGGCCGAGCCGCGGGCCATGTCCGAGCCGCCGAAGCCACGGCCACGGAAGTTGCGGCCGCCGCCACTGGCATGCCCCGCACCGCGGCGGTGGCCGCCGCAAGTGCCGCCGCCTCAGCAGTTGCTGCAGTTGCTGCCCGCGCCGCCGCCAGACGCTGCTGGCACCGCAGAGGCTGCGGGCGCTAGTGCCGCACCCGCCGCAAGTGCCACACGCGCCGCAAATGACACCACGGACCAGCGGTTGTACGTCCACGGGGTGCCGGTGGATATGTCGGAGGCATCACTGCTGCAGATCTTCAAGCAGTATGGCCGAATACTGAGCTTGAAAAAGGTGCCGGGGGACGGTGCCGCGGTTCTCCTACATTTTCAGGAGGCCGACGACGCCAAGCGGGTGTTGGACAACGTGCACAAAAATATCCCGTTAGGCTTGAAGGCGCCGGTGACAATCCTGCAGGAAAGAAAAACGCCGAAGCCGCAGGCGGGTTTGGCAGCGGCGACAGAGCAGGTGGAAGGGCCCGGGTTTGGCAGCGGCGACAGAGCAGCAGCAGCTGGAAAAGGAAATTGGTATTCCGGCTATGGCGGCAGCTGGGAATCCAGGGACGACAGTTGGGGCAGCATGAGCGGCGGCGAGGGCGGCAAGGGAGGCAAGGGAGGCAAGATCGATAGTTGGAGCGGCGGCTGGAGCGGAAAGGGAGACAGCTGGAGCAGCAAAAGCAACGCCGTCAAAAGAGACAACTGGAGCGGTAAGCTTAGTAAGGGTGTTGGCGGAGGAGATAATGGTGGAGGCAGCAGTTGGCAAGGGAGTTGGCGGAGTTGGCGGTCCGGCGGCGGCAGCAGAGGGTCGGACTGGAGCTGTGGAGGAGGCAGCTGGCCCTATTGAGCCGCATCGCCGCGCGTGTGCAATGTTGGCGTTGCCAGTGCGAAGTCGAAAGTTTTTCAGCAGCGGCTTTCTCAGTGGGTTCATATTGACTTGAGCAAACAATTTCGCGAAATTGCATGTGGCTCCGCCTCGGCCTCCCACCACGTGCTCTGTTACAGCGTTGATCACACGCTCAGCTTCTTCGGAGTAGCGTAAAACAAAACAAACTAAACGACGGCGAGAGGAGCGGGGTGCTTTAAAACCATCCGAAGAGGTGGGGGGATGGTTTTAAAGCCCCCCGGGGCCGCCCAGACCCCGAAAACGACACGGAAGCCAAAGCCGGCAAAGCCTTAAGCGATTCTGGAGACCATGCACGCCGGCGGAAATTCTCCGGCTCAACTTCCGACTCAACTTCCGGACACAGCGACTTCCGAATTGATTTGCCGGAGCACCCTCCTCGGCTTGGCATGGGACTCTTCTAAGGATATTTGTCGACCTTTCGGTACTGCCCTTGCTCGGTGCATCTCTAGGTGCAAGCTACTCTTGAGAGCGTCGCAGCCCGACTGAAACCCTCATTGATCGACATCTACGCCTTGGACTATGCGGACCTTGCGGTCGGCTCTGGAGGTGGTGACGCACGGCGCACGGGCATGACGATCTTGAGTAAGTTGCGCGAGAGCCAGGAGAAGCTTCAGTTGGTTGCGGAGCTCTTCGCCTCCTCGAGCATTGAGTGCATGGACATCTCGAAGTTCTCGATTGCTGCTGAGCGTGTTATGGCCGCGATGACGCAGGGGAAAACGATTGTGGAGCCGGTGGTCAGATCGTACTGGGCAAAGCTCACCAAGAGCAAGTTCGACAGCGGTGCTTACGGCGGTTGCATTGATCGAAGCAGCAGCCTATTGCGCAGAGGCCGTCCAATTCAGTTAGTGACTCCTGATTCTCGGGAGGCTTCGGGATTTCTACTTGGTTGTCTGCTGAGACAGTGACACATGGCCGCGTCCGTAAACCTCGATGTCCAGAGACGCAGTGTGGCCCACAGGTGGAACACCGGTTCGTTCCCTACGTATGGAACGGAGCCCGTTCCATACGTATGGAACGGAATCTTGTTCCACGTGGTCGACCGAAGCTTGATTCAAAATGGGCCGTCCAGCCCTGACAAAAATCATCAAAAATGGTGGGGCGCGAAGCGCCCCACCATTTTTGATTAGCTTTTATCAGGGCTGGGCGGCCCATTTTGAATCAAGTTTCGGTCGACCACATGGAACAGGATCCCGTTCCATACGTATGGAACGGGCTCCGCTTCATATGAACTTCATACGTATGGACCGGTGGGCGTTCCATACCTATGTTTACGGACGATGCCATATATGTTTGTCGGGGCATTACCGGCATCATTAGCCGTACGGCTCGTTTGGCTAGATATTCGGCAAGCTGTCGGCTTCGACGGTACTCTCTGTCGAATTTTTGATTTTGAGTCGCTTGGGCAAGCTTCGAGGTTGGGTACAACATCTGATGGTACATGAGTCGATCGGCATCCCAACGGAGTTGGTACAGTGTCTTACCGGCGAGGACTTCACCAAGGTACGCGAGAGCATGATCATCAACGCCGCGGTTCAGCTCATGAAGGCCGAGAACAAGCTTAGCGATCTCAGGATATCGTCACGCACAACCCAAAGCCACATGGAACGTCCCAAGACCCGCTGTGCAAGTTTGGCACAAGCTTTTGGTGGCCGGATTTTGGGCATTAGTTGCGATACTCCACAGTGTGGGCTCGCGGGGTGCTTCTGGTTTGTGGTTGCACGGCACCGGGGCGAGGCAGAGGCCTCGGGGCATGTTAGGCCGTCAGAGGCTTTCAAAATCTGAACTGAGTCTTTGGCTCGCGGTTTTTGTTAGCGTCACGCGTCGACTCACAGTTCGACTCGCAAGGTCGTTGCCTTCCGTTGTGCTCTGCCGTGGAAGAAGTTGGCCAGGGCGGTGCCCTCGTAAATTATGTTTCAGGGTGTGCCCTATCCTTGTTTCACGGATGTGTAATTCAAATTGGCTTGCGGTCTCTTCCTCGCCATCCGTCAGGAGTATGATGGAGGCACTGGGCCCGCTGCTGCATGATAAGACAGGCGATTTCGAGCAAGACTTGAGGATTGCCGTCGCTCCTGAGCGGGTCTGTCGACTGACCTTATCGGCACCGCTTTTCTGACGACTTAGTTTTTTTTCGGTTTAAGCGGTCTTTGATTAAAAAACTCTAGTCTTGTGATCCTCCGCGCTTAGTACACCATGTCGGAGTGCTTCGTGCACTCGGGCAAGTGAAAGGACCATGGACTTCCGTTTCGCTTCGCCGCTTCCGTCTTCCAATGACTTTCCTTGGGCAGGGTCGACGTAGGAATTTGCGAAACATCGTGCTGGTTGACACCTTGCCCGCCGAGCAAGTGGAGGTCGTGTACCAAGCGAAGCAGGACTTGCTCACCGGGGCTGCCTCTTTGAGGTCTCGCTTCGCCAGCGGGCTGAGCCTCTTCGAGACGGGGCGGGCTGCTGCATTTCAGGTGGACAAGGAGCGGAAGGCCTTGGTGGAAGATCAGGGCATCCTGATCGATCTGGACGAGTTGGCAAAAAGGACAAGGGCATGGGGCGAAGTGAAGGCTCCCGCTTCGTTCTGCTTCGAGAAGAAGCTTTCCGAGGATTTCAGTGCTTGCTGGGCGAAGTGGTGCAGTATTATCAAGCGACGCAGCCTTCGTTTGTCGAGGGAGAAGGCGGCGTTGTTCGAGGAAATTGGCAATCTGGTGTCGCAACCCTTCAAGGTCGTTGTTGACGGCGTTCGGGCCAACGTAGAGAAGCACGTGCTCAAGATGTTCAAGGATGTGCTTCGCAGTAGCATTCTGCCAAACACTCGGCCCGCAAGGTGCTCCCTTCGCCCAACTTTCACTTGGACTCCTAGCGAATGGCCGTACGCTGCAAGCTTAGCTTGCCACGTTCGGGTTCTGCTTGGTCTTTGCGAAGGTTACCGAAGGCGATCACGTTTGTTGACCGTTTAGCGGTGCTTACCGTGGGCGCAGAAAGGACACGCCAAAGCTGCTGCTAGGTTCCCAGAAAGGCAACGGCAAGAAGATCGAGGTTCTGTTCAAAGCAGTCCTGACATCGCTTGCGCAGCCCAAGAACTTGGACTCCTTGGCCGCGCCCGAGGTCGTCTCGGAGTTCTTTGGTTGGCTGTCAGGACGCATAGCAATAGTGCAGGACATACATATGGCGATGGAGGAGCTCGCAAGCGATGCGGCAAGCCTTACCATAAACTGCGATGTTCTTGGTACGGCCATGAAGCGGGTGGTCTCACTAACGGCTGCCGATACGATGTTCCCGAACGTGCCCGTGGACGCAAAGCAGGACTTCATCAACGCCTTCACGTCGAAGCTCACGCAGGTTGTCGCATCCCACGTGCAAGTTGGATTCAGTAAGTTTGCAAAGGTTGCGTCGGCAATCCGTGGCATGGGCGCCGTGTCAGACATTCACACCTACCTCAGCAAGGAGACAACCGTCACGGAGCTTCCGGACGAGAGCGAGGACTCGAAAGTGGGTTTGGCGAGCTCCTTGGTCGAGGCGTTTCGTCAGGACATCAACTTTGGCACGTTTGATATTGCGATCGATGGGGGGCAGGTTCTTCGCTGGGACACACTGGCTCTCTCCAGCTCGGTGTTTTTAAACGAGCGGGACTCTTCCTGAGCCGTTTAGAGAAAGGACCTTCGGCTACTGTAGACACGCTGGAAAGAGTCAGTAGATTAGTTTGCGTCCGGCCTCCGCGGTAGTACAGTCGTGGACCACGTGGGATGGGCCTCGTTCGCATGTGCATGGAGGCGAACCGCATGGCCTCGGCACCGGCGGCTGTGGTTTTTGCCGGAATGTCGCGAACGAGTCCCAAACCCCCCTATCACGCTTGTCTTACGCGGGGGTTGGCTTGTGCCAGGTTACTATCAGCGCAGATCTGCTCGTCGGCATGCCCGTCTTGTCGAAGTTTATTCGGTCGCTGAGCAAGGTGAGTGCGGACGAAGGCGTCAAAGAAGCAGATCATGCGGAGGCCGCTTTTTCAGGTACCACGTCGAAAAATTTGCTGTCTCTCTCGAATTTTCAGAATACCACCGTTGCTTTTGCCGACGTCAAGGCTTTCGCAGAGCAGTGGAATGATATAGACAGCATCGCGAAGGATGTCTATGCGCGATTGGTCTTGGCATGCGAACGGTTGGTGCAAAATCGCAAGGACGCAGTCGTGGCCGCAGGGTTGGCACTGACGCAGAAGTTGGAAGACTTCGCGAAAAAGCGGCTTGACGACTTGGCTGGTCTCCCGGTCAACTTGGAGCAAGAGCTCGCGAAGCTCGACTCTGCCTGCAAAGTCGTCGTGAAATCGCACAAGGCCACTTTCGCCGCGGCCTTGAATAGCAACCAGGCTAAAGACTTGTACAAGGAAGGTCCGCCCCATCTACTGGCCACCCGAATCTGTGATTCGGGTTCTCAGTCGGTGTTGTGTCAGTCGAAAGCTGTGAGGGCCCGTGGCAAACGACAAGCACCGTGTTCATTTAGTCGGCCGGCTTGCTTCTCCCGGGGTCGCGGGGCGGTTGATCCGGGCCCCAATCTCGGCCGGTCGTCCCCAACTCAGCCTCGAAAGGACGACGAGCGGGAGAAACATGGTCTTTCGTTGCTCCGGCCGCTTGCTAGCTTCTTTCGACAGAAGAAAAGGACGCCAGGTTCGCGAGCGAGACGTTCCGCGAGTACGTGCAGAAGCTCGGGGCCGTTCTGAAGCTTGAGGAGAATCAGGAGGCCGTGCCGTACACGAAGAACCCCACCTTCATCAGGTTGGGCTCCACGGCTGCGAACGTCACGGTCCTCCAGGCGGCTTGGCGTCAGCTCAAGGATGGTGAGAAGCGAATTCCGCTCATCAGGAAGTGCGTGAGGGCGCTGACGCCGGAGTTCCGTGGACCGCTTTTCATCACCAGCCCTTGCATCGCTCAGGCTGACGTTGCTCGGTATCTCGTTCTGTTGTTTTCAGCATTTGGTAAATATTGCGTGTGTAAAACTGCAAAACAATTTTGTTGGACACCTTCTCGTTCTGTTTTCCGGTGAGCCGCCCACGTTGACGAAGCGATGCATCCTAAATTTCGTGCCACGTAAAAGGCAGGGTCTCAAAACCGGTCAAAAATCTTGTCCGAAACATCGCGACACCAGCAACGCTGGTTCAAGGCTGTACTCGATTTGAAAAACCTCGTCGATGATGCGGACGAGGAGGACATGAAGGATCTCAAAGCGCCCGCCCCCGATGAGGCCGGGGCACCAGCATCATCATGTTCTGCTCCGGCGGCCTCTGCAGCGGAGGCGGCCACGGCGGAAACGACGTCTCCAGGCAAGCCGACCGAGTCGGCCGGGCGACGCTCGCTAGGAGCTATGACAGCTCCGGCCATGCCACCTTCGGCGAAAGGACCTCCAGCTCCGGCGTCACCTCAGTCCAAGAAGCCCAGGACTACTAAGTCTAAGGGCAAGTGAGTGTTTCTCCTTCGGTCATTTTTCCTTCTGCGGATGAGTGTCTGCTATGTTCATAGTGCTTGTTTTGCGCACGCCGAGTTTGTCCGCATGCGAAGCTGAGTCAGTCAGTCAGTCTCCTGGCTATTTCTCTGCATTCGGCATGCGATGTGGAGTCTTGCGCTTTCCAGCAGCAGTCTTGCATTCCGGGATTGCATCGCGCTGCTCTTTGGGGAACGTTGCATCGCGCTGCTCTTTGGGGAACGTTGCAGCGTTGAAAAATGGCTGACCGACGACGACGGGCCGGAACCGGTGCGAATAGCTGCCCAAACCATCGATTTTGGATTACGACGGGGCCGGTAGTTTTCGATTTACTGCGGAGGACAATTAATCAATTGGCCGCCGTCTTGGCCCTGCTGCTGCGGCTCACCAGCAAAGACAGCCAGACCGCCTTCAAATACGTAGCCATTTTGTTTCAAGTGGCAATCGCATCGCCGATCGGCAGGCCAGCCTCGAGAATCGCATGCAGTCACCAATCGTATCGATCGGCCACCCAGCCTCGAGAATCGCATGCAGTCACCTCGGCCCGAACAACCTTTGCGTCTGCTTAAGGTGCGTAAGCGATCGGCAGGCCAGAATCGAGAATCGCATGGAGTCGATCGCGAAACGTATGGAAGCCCTCGCGGGGGCAGTGGTGAGCGACTTCGCCTTGTATAAGAATCGGCAGGCCAGCCTCGAGAACCGCATGGAGGCCCTCGAGAAGTCGACGAAGGAGCAGATCGCCGGTGTGCTTCAGGACTTGGAGACGCAAGAGCAGACCGCCAGGGAGCTGGCGGCCATTGTTGCCGGTGTCGAAAAGTCGACGAAGGAGCAGATCGCCGGTGTGCTTCAGGCATTGCGGACCGACAGGGAGCAGGACCAAGCCGACGCATGCACCATGCTCGGCAGGCACCACGCTCGGCAGGCCAACTTGGAGAATCGCATGGAGGCCCTCCGAAGAGAGATCATGGATGTCGCAATGGAGAATCACATGGTGCTTCAGGCATTGCGGACCGACAGGGAGCAGGCGGCCACACACTACGCTCGGCAGGCCAACTTGGAGAATCGCATGGGGACGATCGAGAAGGTGATGCAGGACCAAGCCGATGCACTGCAGACCGCCAGGGACCAGTCGACCAGCGACTTCACCTCGGCAGACTATTGGCAGATCAGCCTCAAGAATCGCATGGTGTCAATCGAGAAGTTGATGAAGAACAAGATCGCCGCGACCGAGAATCGCTTGGGTGTACGCTTGGGTGCTTTGCAGGTCGCCGTGGAACAAGCGGCCAGAGAGTTCACGTGGGCAACCGTGTGTGCGGACGATCGGCAGGCCAGCTTCGAGAATTGCATGGCGTCAATCGAGATCGCTGACGGATCTTCTGACGGCACAGATTCAGAACCAGAATGGTCCCGGGTAGATCTTTGAGCGTGGCGTTGTTGTTTTCCCCTTAGTTGCTCGCCCGAGTGCGGGCTCCTTTATCGTTTCCCCTTAGTTGCTCGCCCGAGTGCGAGCGCCGCGAAGCAAGCGACCAGCTCTGCAAGCGACCAGCTCTGCAAGCGATCAGTGTGCCAGCCCCGAGAATCGCATGGAGTTAAACGTGTGCGGCCGTTTTTCCCCACACGGCCGTTGGCCGTTGGAGCCGTTCACTGTGTTCCGCCCCCGTTTTTAGCACGTGGCCGTTGGAGCCACAATTTTTTGTTTTTTGGAATCAGTTGTTGTACAGTTCGGAATCCATAGCGCGGGCGCTTTGAGATCCTTCATGTTTTTTTGTCCGCATCGTCGACGAGGTTTTTCAAATCGAGGACAGCCTTGAACCAGCATTGTTGGTGTCGCGATGTTTCGGACAAGATTTTTGACCGGTTTTGAGACCTTGCCTTTTACGTGGCGCGAAATTTAGGAGGCATCGCTTCGTCAACGTGGGTATCGGCCGGATCCAAGCCGGTCAACGTGCGTGCGCGCTCCGGACCCAAGCCGGATCGGAGCGCGCGCGTGCGCGCGCGCTCCGGACCCAATCCGGATCGGAGCGCGCGCACGCGCGCGCGCTCCGGACCCAATCCGGATCGGAGCGCGCGCGTGCGCGCGCGCTCCGGACCCAATCCGGATCGGAGCGCGCGCGTGCGCGCGCGCTCCGGACCCAATCCGGATCGGATCGCGCGCG
>Ga0194128_10008102_pt1 | contig 13432 bp, 14 predicted proteins | sample TA2KigCa65mmetaG_FD_148650 | JGI IMG/M metagenome (GOLD analysis project Ga0194128, IMG submission 148650) | Freshwater microbial communities from Lake Tanganyika, Tanzania - TA2015037 Kigoma Deep Cast 65m | ecosystem: Environmental > Aquatic > Freshwater > Lake | place: Tanzania: Lake...
CCCGTATCAACGGCGCGTCGTTTCATCATCAAGGCATCGACCGACTGGCAACGGGTTTTCGACCCGTCGGACACGCACCCGACGGGCTGCTTGAAGCCATCGAACATGAACGCCATCACATCATCGGGGTGCAGTGGCACCCGGAAGACACTTCGGCAGATGACTCGCAACAGCAGGGCATCTACCATGCGTTCGTTGAATTGTCGCGTTGAGCGACTATTGGTCGGTCGGCGGCTGCCACACTCGACGGGGCATCGCCCAGCGAATGACCCGCGTGATTGCATCACCCAGAGGTCGCAACGCGACCCTCTCGGTGACGGGCAGGTACGGCAATTGCAGATGCGGTCGTGACCAACGAGGCAGTGTCGCGATGGTCGCTGCAATCAGCAGTGAATATGCGGCTTGTGCAACCGGCGGTAGCGGCGGCTCAAACAGTAGGTAGCGCATCGCGTCGCGTGATTCCTTAGTACCGCGAACCTCGTTGCGGTACGACGAAATTTGGTCGTGCAGCGCACGCACCGACTCCGGCGGGGCGGGCACGCCGAGTTTGCGGGCGATGAGCGCCGCATCCTGCACGTATCCGTCACAACCAGCGGAGTCAAGCGGGAACTCGCCGAAGCGTTGGTGCGCCACGAGAAAACTGTCGATTTCCACGATGTGCACCCAGCGCAGCAAGTGCGGATCTCGAGCGGAATACGTTCGCCCGTCACTCGCCGTACCCACGACCCGTTCGTGCACACGATTGACGAGGTCGACGGCGCGCTGCGCCTCCGACTCTGGGCCGAACGAAGTGGCGGCCAGGAAGTCGGCCGTGCGCTGCAAACGACCCCATGGGTCGTTGCGATAATCAGAATGTTGCGCAACACCGGCCATTGCCAGCGGGTGCAGTGACTGTACGAGCAATGCCCGTAGTCCACCGATGAACATCGACGCGTCAGCGTGCACACGACGAATTGGACGATCTTCACTGAACCAACGTGGCGCCGTCGGCTCGAGCAACTGCATCAGACGCGTTTCACCGTCAGGGCCGGCAACGCGGTCACGCAGCGCCTTGGTAAGACTCTCGCGCACGGTTGACAGCGCATCGTTCAGGCTGTCGCGCGACAACCTGACGTCGTTTAGTGCGGGAGGCAACAATCTCACCACTACATGGTGCCACCACCCGAGACCATCGGTACTCTGGAAGTTGTGGCTGTCACGAGTGATTCGAACACCGCGATGCCGCGCTGGGTGCCACGTGCCATTGTGCTGCTGTGGCTTGGATTCCTCGGCACGGTACTCATGCAAGAACTATGGGATCGGCTGTTTGGCTTCCTCTTGCTACTCGTGATTTCGCTGTTCATCGCGCTGGCAATCGAGCCGGGCACCAATCGTCTTGCGCGTCGCGGGATGAAGCGGGGTACGGCGACCGCGCTCATCTTGGCGGGTGTCGCCGTCGTGGCAATCGGATTCGTGGCCGTGATGGGGGCGTTGATTGCCGATCAAGCGTCGGAACTTGCCGACAACCGCGACCAATACGTCACTGACGTGGTGGGCTTTCTTAACGACACGTTCGGCGCCAACTTGGATGCTGCTGAAGTCATCGACTCCATCGACGATCCGAGGGGCCCCGTGCGGGAGTTCTTGAATTCGCAGGCGGACCGCGCCGTGCAGCTCGGTGTGTCGGCCTTCAGCACGCTCTTTCAGGTGTTCTCGATCTTGCTGTTCACGTTCTACCTAGCGGCCGACGGGCCCAAGTTGCGCCGCACGATTTGCAGCTGGTTGCGACCCGAACGACAGCGCACGGTGCTGGACATCTGGGAACTGGCGGTCGACAAGACCGGCGGCTACCTCTCGTCACGCGCGATTCTCGCCGTCGTCTCATCGTTCCTGCACTGGATCGCATTTCAAGCCATCGGCACGCCCGCACCGATAGCGCTCGCCCTGTGGGTCGGTGTCGTATCACAGTTCTTGCCGGTGATCGGTATCTATGTCGCAGGTGCGTTGCCATTGCTGTTGACCGTCATCGACTCACCGCTGAAGGCACTCTTCGTCTTGGGCTTCATCGTGGTGTATCAACAGATCGAGAACTTCCTCATCGCCCCGAAGATCACCGCGCAAAAAATGCAGTTGCATGCGGGTGTCGCATTCGCATCGGCAATCATCGGCGGTGCCGTGCTCGGGCCGACCGGGGCAATTCTCGGTTTGCCGGCTGCCGCCGTCATTCAGGGCATCCTCAGTTCGGTGGGCGAGCGATACGAAGTGGTTGAGAGTGATGGGGACGGAGCCGAGTGACACACACCCGCGCTCGTTGGTCGGTGGTCCGCTTCGCGGTCGTAGCGGTGTGTGCCACGGCCCTCTTCACCGGTGCACCAGCGCTCGCCACGCAAGGCTCGGGCGGCGACACCACAACTGGAACGGCAGCGGATGCCTCACCATTGCCGTCGATTGCACCGAACATCAGCGAGACTCGACGATTCGCGCCACGTTTGCCGAAAAACACCGGCGAGGGTCGTCGTGTGGTCTACAGCAACTCGTTGCAGTGGGTGTGGGTCGTCGACAAGAACGAACAAGTAGTGCGCTCGATGCCCGTCTCGGGTCGACGGGGTGTGCCCGCACCTGGCACGTACCAAGTCTCTAGTCAGCGTCCTTGGTCATTCAGCCTTGACTTTGAAAGGGTCAACTTTCGGTGGATGACGCGATTTGCAATCGGTCCTGCAGGCGGCAATATCGGCTTCCACGAGATCCCCCGCAAAGACGGCGAGGTGATGCAGACCGAGGCACAACTTGGTTCGTTTGCAGGTTCAGGTTGCATCCGCATGGCTACTGCTGATGCAAAGTTCGTATACGAGTGGGCGCGCCCCGGCACGCAGGTCGTGGTGACGCGCTAAACAATTGTTGCGTTAGAAGCGCGACATTTCGTTCTTGAACAACTCGAGCCCGAGGTTGCCCAAGCCGAGTGCGTAGGTGTGCCAAGCACGCAGGTCGAATGCGGAGCCATGTTTGGCCTTCGCCTCGTCACGTAGTTGCAGCCACACCCGCTCGCCGAGTTTGTAGGAGATCGCTTGTGCCGGCCACCCGAGGTAGCGGTCGATCTCCGAGCGGTTGAAGGCCTCATCGCTCGATGAACGAGCCGACAAGAACTCAAATGCCAACTCCGGGTTCCATGCTTCGCCGGCATGCCACGGCCAATCTTTCGGAATCTTCTTGTCGCAGTGCATACCAATGTCAACCACGACACGAGCGGCGCGGAAGGCCTGTGCGTAGAGAAAACCCAGCCGATACTCGGGTCGGGCCAGAAACCCGAATTCATCCATCAACCGCTCGGCGTACAGTGCCCAGCCCTCGCCGTGACCGCTGACGAACTCGTTGCGCTGAAAGCGCGACAACTTCTCACGGTTGACGATGGCCATCCCAATTTGCAAGTGGTGCCCTGGCACGCCTTCGTGATAGGCGGTTGTCGGTTCACTCCATAGCGGAAACCGTGTGCGGCCGTTTGCCGGGTACCACGTGCTGCCGGGTCGCGTCAGGTCTTCACTCGGCGACATGTAGTACTGCGCTGCTGCACCACCCGGCGGTGAGATCTTCGCTTCGATCGTGCGAATTCCCTGCGGAATGTCGAAGTGATCATTGGAGATGAGAAAGTCCATCGCATCGTCCATGAGGTCTTGCAGCCATTGGCGCAGGTTCTCCTCACCATCAATTGCCTCTGGTGACTCGTTGTCGAGAAACGAGCGCACGTCGTCGAGGGCGGCACCCGGCTTGATTTCTTGGGCGCACTTGCGAAGTTCAATGTCCAGTCGACGAACCTCCTCGAGTCCCCACTCGTAGGCGTCGTCGGCGTCGATATCCATCCCGAGGTAGCGCCGTCGCGCGAGGGCGTGGCGTTCTTCGCCGACACCGTTGCGTGGGTCGGCGACAGGCGCATAGGTGTTGCGCAAAAACGCGGCGGTTTCCGACAATGCTGCTGCGGCTTCTTTCGCTGCGGCGCGGAGTGCTTCCATCGGTGCACCGTTCACGGTGCTGGCCTGTTCGGCGAGTGAAGCAAAGAAGCCGGGCTGTCCGGCACTACCAGCCCAGCCCTGGAGCATGTCGGCGACAGCAAGCACTTGACGACGTGGGGCTACAACCTTTCGCTGCATGCCGAGTTGCCATGACTCGCGCATGCCCTTGAATGCGTCGGGCACTCGTGACATGCGCTCGGCAATCGTCTTCCACTGCTCGGCAGTCGAGGTCGGCATCAGGTCGAACACGGAGCGCGCGTAGTCGACGTCGCCCGCCAACACGCGAATCGTGCGCAAGTGTTCGCCGGCGGCATACTCGCGCTCGGACATCTCCAACGAGTTGCGCAGCACACCAGCAGCGAGACGGTCGCTATCGCTTGACTGGTCGAGCGTCGACAGTTTGGCCAGGGTTGAGCGGGTGAGTGTCTCGCGCGCTTCATTGCCCGCCGGACTGAAGTCGGTCATCAAGTGATCGCTGCCGGGAATTCCGAGCGCGGTGGCGTATCCGGGGTCGAGTGCCGCGAGGCGTTCGATGAAGGCATCGGAGAGTTCAAACACGGGTGAAGACATGGCGTTCACCCTAAATCGTCGGGTGTGCGAGGCTCAAAGCGTGGGGGAATCGGTGGTTCGGCGTCGTGCGTTGATCACCGGGGCCTCGTCAGGAATTGGCGAGGGCTTCGCTGGTTGGTATGCCGCCCAGGGCTACGACGTCGTACTGGTGGCCCGTGATCGGTCGCAACTTGAACGAGTGGCCGCGAACGCACGCGCTCGTGGAGTGCAGGCAGAAGTCATCGTGGCCGACCTCTCCGCGAAACAGGGTGTTGAATCGGTGGGGGCACAATGCGGGAGTGTCAATGTGCTCGTTGCAAATGCCGGGGTGACGCATGCGGCCAAGGTCGGTACGACTGATCGCGACACGCTCGATGGGATTGCGTATCTCATGTCGGCGGGTGTCGTGAGGTTGTGCGAGATCGTGGTGCCGCGAATGATCGACCACGGTGGTGGTGATGTGATCATCGTGTCGAGCATTGCGGCGTTCACTCCGATGCGCAAGGCGGGGCCATACGCTGCCGCAAAGTCGCATATCACCTCATATGCAAGCAGCTTGGCACTGGAAGTGCACGGCAGAGGCGTACGTGTCGTTGCCGTGTGCCCGGGTTATGTGCGCACTGATTTGCATCGCCGGGCCGGGCTCGAACATCTGAGTCGCAAAGTTCCCACCTGGATGTGGCTGACGACCGACGATGTCATTCGTTCCTCGCAACGGGCACTTGCCGGTCGCAAAACCGTGGTGGTGCCTGGTGCGGTATATCGACTGGTGTTGCCGTTCTTGTCGTCGTCGCTGGCACAGAACGTGTGGCGACGCCTGACACGCCGTGCGTAGTTGTGGTTAGTTGTTCGACTTGTCGCGCAGGTGGCTGCCGACGTGACCAATCACGACACGACGGCCCTGGGCATCCACATAGAAGTAGATGCGCGCCTCGTTGCAGCGCACATGGGGCCCGAGTTGCACCGGGGCGCCCTGCCACATGACGGTGTAGTCGCTGCCGAACTTGTTGACGGCGTTGTCGCTGACAGATGACGCAAAGTTGAACTTCTCTGCGCAGTAGGTGTTGAAGAGATGCGGCTCAATGTCGCCCCGCCGCAATCGAGCGGCAAGGTTGTTGAGTTCGAGCAGACCGGCAAAAATGCGCTGGTTGGTTGCCGGCGAAAACTGGGTGCTGCCCAAACGATCTTCGACGTCGGGGTGAAAGTCGAGCATCACGAAGGCACGTTTGGCACGTTGCACCACGTCCAGTGTGCGATTCCACTGCGTGGTGTCGTCGCGCAACGCCAAGAGTTCGGTGAGTTGATTGAGGTATCGCTCACGCTCTTCGACGATCTTTCCGTTGAGGTGATCGGTGAGCGTGAGGTTCTCGTGCAGGTCGTCGTAGTCGGCCTGCAACTCCGCCACACGCTGCTCGAGCTCTTGGTTCTTGCGACGCAGGTCGCCAACTTCGGGCGATGATGTATTGGCAACGACTTGCTGAATCGGCACCGATGGCGTGCTCTGCGGGCGAGTCGAGGGACGTGGCAGCGGTGGCAGAGCTCCGACGGCTGCGGCGATCAACTCGTCGACGAGGCGTTCGTCATCGCTCTGCGGATACTCGGTGAGCATGATGGTCTTTCCCGCACGCGGCCATGCCACGAGCACCCAACTTGAACTCGCCTTGCGTTTGCCGTAGTGGTCGTTGAACCCCTGTTCGGCCGCCGCTGTGGTGAGGTGATACACGTGGGCGATACCCGTCAGCACTCGTGCGGTATCGGCGGTAGTTGCGGTGTTCGTGCCACGGGTGCTCGTGCACTCAACCACGACGGGGAGTCGACGCGATGGTGCATCGATCAACGCGGCAACAGCGGCACCTTCATCACTCGTCGAGACCCGACTCGGGCTTCCCGACACGAAACTGTTCGCGTCGCGCACGCGCAGTTCGCGTGCGACATCAGCTACCAATGTGGTCAGTGACTGCGCGGGTCGCTCACTGCGTGTGCGTGGCAAGATGAGCGGCCCGGTGGGTCGCACTTCGCGGCGAATGTCGACGCAGAGATCGCCGCGACGGGTTGCGGGGAAGATCGATACCAGTGTCACCTGGCGAGCGTCGTCGGTGGGGTGCTGCTCGGTGATCTCGCAGCGAAACACTTTGTCGGTCACGCTGCTGTGCATCAGCACCTGTGTGGTGTTCGTACGTTTGACATGCGGCCAGGTGTTCTCCAACCACGGTTCGATCAGACTGCCGACCGACTCGCGCATCGCACGTTCGTGCATCTCGTCCTTGGCCTTTGCTGCGAGCAGCGTGACGCCGTAGACGGTGAGCATGGTTCAGCGACCCAAGACGAGGTTGAACTCAAGCAGGCCGGAGTCTTCGGTGGAGATACCGGGAATCGACGGATTCGGTATCGCCCATTCCGCAAACACGATCGGAATCTGTCCTACCAGCACGATGCCGTCGCCGCGCACCGTGCTGAGAATGCTTACCTCCACCGGCTTGCTCGTGCCACGCAAGGTGAGCATGCCCGTCGCCTGGTGCGTGACATCGCTCGACAGTGCGGTTGGTGACACGTTGATGGGGTTGCCGAGTATGAACGTGGCGGTGGGGAAGTTCAACGTGTCCATGATGCGACTCTCGAACTGTGCATCGCGTTTCGGTTCGTCGCTCTTCACGGTGGTCATGTCGACACTGAACTCTGCGGCGGTGACGACGAGTTCAGCAATGGTGATGCTGCCGGTAACGGCGTTGGTGCGGCCGACGGCGGTGACGTTTTGTCCGAACAGTACTTCGTCGACGCGGTAGCCCACCTGCGACTCGGCAGTTACCTTCCAGACACCATTGACATCCTGCGGAACTGAGGTGGGAGTTGAGTCTGTTTCGCTCACTGTCGTGGTGGTAACCGTGTCAAGAAAACTGTCGGCGGCCGGCTCGCGAATGACGTTGATGTAAACCCAGGGTCCCCCGACAAAGACCACTGCGACTGCAGCAACGATGAGAACGAGAAGCTTGATCCGCCGCGACATGGTTCGCAGGTTATCGGTGACGCCACCGTTACCTGAGTGTTGTGGGAACAAGAACCTGATTCTCAAAGCCCAAAGAATTAGCGTCGTCACGATGGATGTGAGCGCAATTTCCGGCACCGTCGCCACACTGCTCGGCATCGCCTTCATTTGGCCGCAGGTGATTCGGGTCTATGCGCGCCAAAGCGTGGAAGGCATCGCCCCGAGTGCGCATCTCATCGGCTTGACGGGAACGCCGATGTGGTTCACCTATGCGATCACCACCGACAGCCTGCCGATGATCTTGTCGAACCTGAACATCGAGATTGCAATCATCGCGTTGATGGTGATGCTGGTGCGCAAGAAGGCGATCGCATTGTGGAAGCCTCTCGCTGCATTCGTCGCAACTGCAGTGTTCTGCTCGGTGTTCGCATTCATCTCACCGACTGCGATCGGGATTGCTGGCATCGTGATCGGTACTCCTGCAATCATCCCGCAGGTGTGGCGAGCAGTTCGCACGAAGCACTTGTTTGGCGTGTCGGTGGTTTCGAACGTGCTGCTGGCGTCGATGGGTGCCGGATGGTTCGTCTACGGTCTCGCGATCGGCGACCCCGTCGTGTCGTACCCGAATCTCGTGCTCGTGCCGAGCGCTTCGTACATCGCGTGGCGCGCCTGGCAGTCGCGTCATGCACATACCGAGATGGCTGCAGCAGCGCCTGCTTAGCGCAGAGTGACCGAAGTGCTCACCGTGCCGGCACGCTGATGTGACGCAGTAATGGTGAAAGTGGTGCCAGTCGTCGCGCGCACCAACCATGTGTGCAAGTGACGATCAGGTGTTCCATCCGACATTGCGCCGCCATCCAGTAGGTACTTTGACCGCCCGTCGAGTTGTCCGATGCGAACGCGCGCCTCACCTTCCATGAGCGTGACCGCGCCATTCGCTGATGAAGCATGCGCAATCTCCACCGTTGCTGGTAGCACGATCTTCTTGCTTCGTGCGTGCTGGGTGACGGTGGTCGACAACCAACCAGTGTTGGCGACACCGACCCGCACTCGCCACACGTCGCCGCCGAGCGACGTGGCATCGGCGAGCTTGATTTCAAGTCGCGGTGCGGCCATTGCCTGATAGATCGCAACCTCGGCGTGCGGTGCAACCTCGTCTTTCAGGCACGAAGCAGGGGCGTTCGTCCATATATACAGAGCGTTGTACCCGCCAAGTTCGATGGCCCCGAGTTGTGGGTGCGTATACGGATACCACGCCACATACGAGCCGGGTGCGTGCGTGTCGCTCCACTTGCAGACGGCGAGATCCTGCGCCGGTGTCGGGCCCACGTACCACACGTCGGTCGGTGAGTGTTCGCCCGTGGCGCGGTAGATCGCATCCCAGAATTCCGTGGTCCAGGAGTACACACCGAGATGGTCGTATGCCCAGTCGTCGCCGGCGCCACCCATCACTCGCGACTTGTCCCACGTGAGATCTTCGTACACCGAGTGCACCGGATATGTGGTGAGCGGCGTGGAATGCTCGCCGAACTTCTTGAAGATGAAGAGATCTTCAGGTGGCAGTTTTGAGTCGGGCAGATTGCTGCTTGGCCGCAACATAAAACCGCCCGCAGTGTGGAACGCGTTGTAACCGCAAACATTCGGTCGCGCTTTCACCGCTTTGACAAGGGCGAGAATCTCAGGTTCGCTGAGCGGGTGGTCGCCCGAACCGAGCACATCAACGCCCCAACCGGCAGGAAAGTTGCGGTTCAAGTCGAGCCCAGCCGGGTCGCGCGGCTGGTCGATGGTGAAGCCGTCGTAATTCTCGATCAGCCCCTCGGCCAGCAGACGGTAGCGCTGCTTACCCTGCGGTGCGCCGAGTGGACCGACGGGGATCATCACGCGCGGCTCATCGGGATGCTGCATCCATCCACCGTCAGCATCGGGAATGCGCATCGTGAGGATGCGTCCGTCACCGTCGATGTCTTGCGGATGCAAACCTGGCCAACGATGACCGTCGCGCCACGGCCATGACCGCACGCTGGAGCGATGAAAGAGTGGTCGGTCGGCCAATGCATCTTCGACACCGTCGGGGTTCACACGGGGCGCGATGTAGAACGTGCGCGTGCGTAGTGCCTCGACGACGACGGCGTCACCGGCGACGTACTTCGTCACCAAGTGATGGATGATGTAGAGAGCGGCAACACCGCCGGTGACCTCGACGGCGTGGATATTGGCATCGATCCAGTGCGCCGGCTTGGTGTGGTGTTCGCCGGTGCGCGAATCGGTGATGGTGGCGACGAGTAGTTCGCGACCGAGGTGCGATTGACCGTAACTCTCGACGGTGAGCAGGGTGGGGTGTTGTGCGGCGAGTGCGCGCAGCCACGCCGCCATTTCGTCGTAGCGCAGGAAGCGGTCGAATTCGTAGGTCATGCGCCGAGGCTAGACCGAGCTGGCTACAACGCGCGAAGTGAGTGGCGGTGGGTTGCTACATGCGGCTGAGTAGTTCAGAGAGGGCCGATGCTGCAGCGACGGCAACCGAGAGTTTCCACCACAGACTGCGATCAAGTTTGTTGAACCGGTCGATCATCTCGGTGCGCAACTCGGCGATCTCGAGGCGCACGTTGGCGATGTCTTGCTTGAGTTCGGTGCGCACGTTGGCGATGTCTTGCTTGAGTTCGAGTTTGGTGGCCGCGATCTCTTCGCGCAGTTCACTACGAGTCGTGACGAGTTCGTAGCGAACGAATCCGCGAGATGCGGGTTTGTCGAAGTCATCCGGATCGACTGCCGTCGTCACTGGCGGAGTTTCCTCGGTCATGGTGGGCATCGTTCCTCGCTTTCTGTGAGTTGTCAAGCAGCCTCCACATCGGAGTGTGCACGACCCCCGAAACGCGGCGAGTGCGTTAGTACTGCGGCAATCACGCGTGCGGTGCAGGCTCCCTAACCTGACTACCGTGCTGGAGCGACGTCATACGCTTCGCGAGACGTTTGCCTTGCTTCGCGCCGTTGAGAAGCCTGCTGTGAGCCGCTTCCGGTTCGGCTCACCCTGCCGGTTCGTGCGCCAGATCGACATGCTCGTCCATATTGTGCTGCCCGAGATCGTGGAAGATCGCTTGCCGAAATTGGCTGAGTATCTGCGTCGGACGTCGCCGCGCTGGGGACGCAGTTGGCGAAGTTGGCCGCACGACTCCGGTCACTGAGCATCTCGACGACGGATCATCAGCGAGGTGGGTACGCTCGCAACATGGGAGCGATTCATGGCGCATAGTCCCGTGTTTCATCATCCGACAGGTTTGTGGCGACCGCGCTGGCGTGGCCGCATCCATGGTGTAGCGGTGGTGGTGGCACTACCTGCGGTGCTGATGCTGATCGTGCTGGCCGAGGGGTTGCTTGCCACCATCGCGAGCGTCGTGTACTCGGTGTCATTGGTCGCGTTGTTCAGCACATCGGCGTCGTATCACATGTTTGCACGCAGCAAACGAGTGCAGCATGCAATGCAACGTATTGACCACTCGATGGTCTATGTGCTCATCGCGGGCACATACACGCCAGTGTGTTTGGTGGCGCTACCACGGTCGATTGGTATCCCATTGCTCGTCGTGGTGTGGACGTTCGCCGTGCTCGGCATCGTGTTGAAGTCGTTGTGGCGCGCCCGCAAGTTTGCGTCAGCGCTGTACATCATCCTCGGGTGGATCGTCATCCTCGTGTTGCCGTGGGCATACCGACATGCGGGCCCGGTCTCGCTCTCGCTGTATGCGGCCGGTGGCATCATCTTCACCACTGGTGCGGTGATGTTTCTGCGAAAGTTCCCACGATTGCGACCCGAGGTGTTCGGCTTCCACGAAATCTGGCACGTGATGACGGTCGTGGCCGTCGTATGCCAGTTCGCCGCGACGTTGTTGATCGTTCGCTAACTCGCTCATTGCGCTCCATCTCACCGCCCATGTTGAGATCACTCAAGCGTTTTACCGCTCTTGCCATTGCGTCACTCGGTTGCGTACTTCTCGCTACTGTCGCGGAGTCACGTGACTCATCAGTCGCGCTCGCCAATCTTCCATGCAAGAACGGCGGCACGTGCAAGCTGGGTGACACCGGTCCAGGAGGCGGCATCGTCTATTACGTCGCACCGACCCTGCAGTGGTGGGGTCAGTATCTGGAGGCAATGCCGGCTGCCATCAACAGCCAACTTGCGAGTGAGGTGAGTTGGTTTTCGAAGATTCTCTATTCAGCGAAGACGGATCGAATTCTGAGTAAGCGAATCGGTGAGGGGCGCCCCAACTCCTTTCGGCTCTTTGGGCGGTTTAATAATCCTCCTCCATTTGACTTTCACGTCCCGTCGAAAGACGAACTTGATGCGCTCTACAACTTCATTGCCACGAATCAATCTCCGCTCAGCACCGCGTACAAAATTGGTGTGAATGGCAGTCCGTATTGGACCTCAAGCGAAGCTTCTGACACCTTCGCCTGGTATCAGCTGTTCCACGATGGCACCCAGTTCACCGATGCCAACGGCATCATTCCCGGATTGGAAGGCAACAAGCACCTCACGAAGAGCAACGAGCACAAGGGCTCGTCGTTCAAATCCGCGCCGATGAGAAAACTGTTCGTTCGAGCGTTTGCCCCGAACGGCGCGACTTTGCCCGCGCGACCTCCACTGCCATCCATTCCCCCCGGCGGTCGTGCGTCGCCAACCTGCAGCGCGGGTACGTCGTGCCAGGTCGGCGACATCGGCCCGGGTGGTGGCGTGGTGTTCTATGACGCCGGCTCGAAACAGCCATGGGGTCGTTGGCTCGAGGCCTCGCCTGCTTCGTGCCAGACGAGTGGCAAGGTGTGGCGCAACGCCGCGGCGAACAAGAAGGGCACAAAGCAACTGCCGCTCTTGTATCCCGAATGGAAGACGGCCGCAAGAAACCGTGTGCTTTCCAAGGCGATCGGTATGGGTGCGAAGAACACTGAGCTCATCTGGAAGCAACACCGCACCCTGGTAGCCGTTGAACCGACGGCCGCGGGATACGCGGGTGGGCTCGTCTGTGGCGGCAAGGATGACTGGTTTCTGCCGAGCAAAGACGAACTCGACGCGCTCTACAACGTGCTGGCGCTCACCGATAATGATCTCACCGGCAACAACTCATTTGGTTTTACTCGCGGCTTCTATTGGACTTCGTCGGAGTACAACAACGAGACCGCCTGGACGCAACTGTGGATTGACGGCCAGCAATTCGACCGCGAGAAATGGCTGACTGGCGACCCACGAAAAGATGGCGGGTTCAACCCATTCCACGTGCGGCCGATTCGCGCGTTCGGGTAAAGAGTTACCTCGCCGCAACAATTCCCCCTTGACCTCTGTCGTAACGGGAGTACTCTCGCCGACAAGGGGAGCCCATCACACCTTGTAAGGGGGTACAGATGAGCAAACGTCATCGTGGTGACGACTCGGCACCACTCTCCAAAGCCGAGTTGCGTGCTCACGCACACGCAGAACGACACCGCGTCAAAGGTGAGCTGCATGCCCTTGCTGCATCGGTTGGTCGTTCGCGAGATGTGGATGAGTGCGATGAACCAGCCGTCGAGTGGAAGCCGATGCATCACCTCGACCACCATCACGCGAGCGAGCGCGAGTCAGGTCGCCGTCGATTGCGACATTGGAAGATGAAGGAGTGGAAGCGGCGTACCAATGTGCGACGCACCCGTATTCAGCTTGAACTACGTCACGCCAAGTCGGCGTAACGATTTCCACTTCTCCAACTAGCCTGAGGCGCTGGTCGGATTGAATCTTGTGGCGTGATGCGTCGCCGGAAGCGATTCGCCCTCGGGTCGCTAGCTCAGTTGGTAGAGCAACGGACTTTTAATCCGCAGGTCCCGGGTTCGAGCCCCGGGCGACCCACATGACCACCATCGAGCAAATCGATCTCGCCGTGTCAGGGATGACGTGTGGCGC
>Ga0194128_10008107_pt1 | contig 13428 bp, 13 predicted proteins | sample TA2KigCa65mmetaG_FD_148650 | JGI IMG/M metagenome (GOLD analysis project Ga0194128, IMG submission 148650) | Freshwater microbial communities from Lake Tanganyika, Tanzania - TA2015037 Kigoma Deep Cast 65m | ecosystem: Environmental > Aquatic > Freshwater > Lake | place: Tanzania: Lake...
GGCCGGTGCGCTCAGAAATAGCGGCCTGTGCAGCGGCGGCTTGCTGGCTTTGTCCTCGTTGACGTTTGCTCATATATAAAATCTCTTGATGTCGAGTGATACGTTTTCCAGGCAAGAGTGAGTTCCCCATAAAAGTGAAAATCACTGTTTTCCTTGGTATCGGTCAACCGGTCAAGATAGTTGTCGTCAAACCGGACAGGCTAATTGTCGCCGAACATCGAAATGAATTTCTGCATCAATTCCAGGCCAATCGATAGACCTATGATAACCAAGCCCATCTTTCCATGCTCCCTCGGTTGCAAGCCCTACAATAAGGTTATCGACATCCAGAGTAAAATCTGCAACCGTAGATGTTTTACGGGACGAAAGGTATTTATCTGCTCTTGTAGCTACAGTATCGAGGTTAGGCCTTTTGACCTCAAGATCTACAAAATCTTCTTTTAACTTAAATAGAGTCTTATCTTTTGAATTAAAGTCAACAAGAGTTTTTGATTTGTTGAAGTCAAATAGGCCTGTTGTAAAGGTATCACCAGGAACTTTTACACTAACAAAATTATCATCACTCCATATCCCTACTTCAGATTTAAGGACAACAGCCGGGCTGAATACATCATAAGTGCCAAAAGTGGTTGTATATTCCGGATTGAAGGTGATAGAGTCTCCCGTACGGCTATAATTCCATTTGATATCAAAATCATATTTCCCTAGGACATTCCCCGTTTCTATTTGAAAATCGATTGTTAATCCGGCCTTAGCACCTAATTTGTAACCAAAGTCCCAAGCGTTGTTACTTAGCGGATCAGAAAATGTAATTTCTCTAGCGGAATTCAAATCGAAAACCCCGAACCCATCATTTGCAAGTCCAATAAATTTTTGATATTTGAGATCCTGAATGCCAAAAAGTTCTAAATTAAAATTTGCAGATTGTGCAGTGGTTATCAAGGAGCTTCCGGAACCATAGGCCAAAACAACGGCACCCGTTGAAGTTTTGCCGAAGTTTGTTGAATTCCAGTTTGATGCCCCACCATTTTCAAGGTTCAAAGTCACACCGTTGTTGAACTTTAACGATTCAACATTTCTCAGGATATCAAACCCATTTCCCGACTTGCTATAGACATAATAGTCAACTTTCTGCCTGTCAGCTGATTCATCTGCACCCATTACACGCTTGTATATAGAAAAATTGGCAGCCGAATCTGAATATGTCACTATGTCAATACCGCTTCCACCATCGATAGTGTCATACCCATTATCGGCTAAGATTTTGTCATTACCTTCACCCGCATCCAAATAATCATCCCCATCACCACCAGACAGGAAATCATTATTTTCCCCACCATAAAGCGAATCATCACCCAATCCCCCAGCTATTGAATCGTTTCCTTCTCCACCATAAAGCCTGTCGCTCCCTTCTCCACCATCCAAGGTATCTTTACCTTGATTGCTAGAAATGAAGTCATCACCGGTTTCCCCATATACCGCATCGTCACCACTACCGGAGTTGATATTATCGCTTCCACTGCCGCCATACAAAGTATCTTGGCCTGCGCCAGTCATAAGGAAATCATCACCTTCATCACCGTAAATTTTATTATTACCTTCATGCCCAAAAAGACTGTCATCACCGTCAATTCTGTCTCGATGCGCTTGGCATCGATCGAATCAGTGCCGTCTTTACTGAAGAACACCGCTCGCTATTTCAAGCACCCACCACTATCTCCCGCGCAGCAAGCAACCGTTCAGTCATTTAGCCTCCAAACGTTCAAGACTCCCGGTTAGTTTGCGGGTTAATTTCGCAGCAGTTAAAGGTCTTGACCAGCTACCCATGGCACCTATACCGCGCTATCACCTGTTCCCATCTTATGCGTTATGCGCTCTGCTATCTATCCCACCCAATCAGCTGTTGCTTTCGGCCCGTTCCCGTCCGCTATTCGTCAAATCGGGTTGAAGCGCTGTTTCGAATACCATGTAAGGTATTTGTAAGTTTCAGGTAATTTTCACGCAAGGTTTATGAAAGCTTCGCTGGTTAAGCTTGTGCACCAAAACTGGGAGATTTGACTCATGAAACGCACCATCTTTATACCCACCGATTTTTCCGAGGCATCGTTAAATCTGGTTGAGCACACCTTATTGCAGGCGAGTGAAGATGAAATCGAAATCGTGTTGACGCACTGTTTTTATTTGACCACTTCGATTACTGAGTTACTTTTTTTCGATAAAGACGAGTTATTCCATTCGCTAAAAAGCCATCACTTCAACGCGGCATTAAAAACGCTTCGTCAGAAATACCAACAGGTTAAGGTTGAATTCCGTTGGGAAATTTTTACCGGCTTTACCCAGGCGGCATTCAGAAACTTCATTTCAGGTAATCGGATCACCGAGGCGGTCATACCGCAACGGTATTTTCGATTGACCCGAACACTTGGCAATTTCGACCCCACCCCTTATGTGCGCCGCAGCCGACTTCCGGTCACTGTGGTTGCGCTTGATGCCACGCTAATCGCTTAACGCAGTAAAAGGTAACGCTATGAGCACCCAGGAAAAATTAGCCTCCTACAACACTGAACCCAAAAATGCGTCACGACAAAACGCGCTCTCCCAAATCTGGCAGCGCTTGATTCTCTTCAATACCCTGATTGACAGCCGCTTTGAAGACATCAAGAAAGAAACCTGGATCAAAACCACCTACCGGGACATGAGCGCTGGCCTAATCGTGGCGTTGACGGCGATTCCGATGGCAATGGGCTTTGCCATGGCATCGGGCCTCAGGCCTGAACAAGGCATCATCGCCGGCGCCTTGGCCTGCGTTATCGGTCGCACCTGGGGTGGTTCGAAATATCAAGTTTACGGCCCGACAGCGGCCTTCATTCCGGTCATCGCCGCCTTGATCAGCAAATACGGCGAAGCCAACGGCGGTACGCTGGCCGAAGCACACGGTTTTTTGGTGTTCGTATCGATTATCGCCGGCGTTATTTTGATGTTGATGGGACTGTTTGGTATGGGGAAATATGCCAAATTGGTACCTAATTCCATTATCGTCGGTTTTACCGTCGGCATTGCCGTGGCCATTGCCTTGACTAATTTTGAATCGGTCTTGGGCATCGAAAGTTATCAGGACTTACTCGGGGAAGACGAAGATATCAAAGGCGGTTTTCTGCATAATTTGGCGGCAGCCTTCGACAATCTGGACAAAATCAACGGATGGTCGGTTGTGCTGGGGCTAGGCACCTTTATCTTCACCAAGCTGTTGTTGCGCATTTCCATTTTCATCCCGGCGCCGTTGTTGGCAATCGCAACCAGCACGCTGTTGGCGGCGACAGTATGGTCCGACAAAGGCATCATCCTCGTAAAAGACATTTACGGCTCCATTCCCAACAACTTTTTCGTGTTTACCCCGCCGGTACTTCCGACCATGACAACCGGCGTGGTGGTGGACATCGCTTATTTCGTGTTCGCTATCGTCTTTGTTTCCGCAGTGGAAAGCGTGTTGTGCTCGTCGATGGCTGATCGTCTGGCCAACAATCGCGGTACCTTGTTCAACCCGAACAAGGAGTTTTGGGGGCAAGGTTTGGTGCAAGTCTTTACGCCGATGCTGAACGGCTTCCCTTGCACCGGGGCTTTGGCACGGACGGCCACCAGCATCAAAGCCGGTGCGGTGACCCCGCTGGCGGGCTATTTCAAAGCCTTTTTCAAATTAAGCCTGGCCTATTACATCGCCCGCTATCTGGAAATGGTGCCTATGGCCTGTATCGGCGGTATCTTGTTGTGGGTGGCTTCCAACATGATCAAGGTGCCTGAAATCAAGGAAGTGTTCGGCCACAACCGTTTTCATGCGCTGTTGATGACCTATACGGCCATCATGGTGCCGGTAACGGATTTCCTGACCGGCGTATTGTCTGCGCTGGTGATTTTCTTTGTGCTGGGGCGCTTTTTCGATAAGTCTTATGAAGGTCGCCAACCAGAAATCACCGGCAAGGCGGCTGAATCCGTCGTTGCTACCTCTAAACCCGGTCGCTTTAACCGGGTGCTGGTGCCTTTGACCTTGGATCATCACGATGGCTATCTGCTGAACTACGTGGCGCGGTTAATGGAGTCCGGCACCGTAAGTCAACCGCATTTCATTTTTGTCGAAACCGGACATACGCGGGCGCATTTGCATCCCGGCTTCGAGCCCGACAGGGAAATGAAACAAATGGTTCGGCAGCACTTTGGCGCGCTTGAGGCCGCCAGCTACCAAGTCGTAAAAGCCCCCAGTCGGCTCGATACCTTGGTGGACTACGTATTCAAGAATAAAATCGACTTGGTTGCCTTGGGTCATCAAGACCATGGCAACGGCCACCATTCTTTAGCGCAACGACTGGCCATGTTGTGCGGCTGTTCGGTATGGATGATTCCGGAAAATTTCGAGAGCCGAATCCAACGCATTATCGCGCCCATCGATTTTTCGCCGGTTTCGGCGGACAGTTTGTCGCAAGCGTCTGCCATCGCCGCGCAATTTAACGTGCCTGAAATTTTGGCGATCCATGTGTATGCCGATGAGTCGGTCGTTCGCTATGAGGAACACGAGCCGATTAAGCGCGGGGAAGAGCAAGCGCGTTTCGCAGAACTTATGACTAAAGTCGATACGCATGGGGATAGGATTAAACCGCTATTCCTGGAAAGCATTCAGGCCGCCGAAGCCATTCTTCAGGTTGCCGAAAACGACCAAGCCGATCTGATTGTCATCAGCACACGTGGGTATAGTAAAGCCGCCAGTATCTTGCTGGGTAGTGTGACCTCTTCGGTCATGGCGGATGCCAAAATACCGGTATTGGCCGTCAAACATTACGGCGCGCATTTGTCGTTGTGGCAAACGTTGTTGTCAGGGCACTTTTTAAGCAGAGGGGAAGCGAAAGCCGGTTAGCGAAAGCCTTATGGCATGATAGCTTTGTCTAAAATACCGTTTCGCCGATAAGTGCGAATCAATTCATACGCATGACAGTTTTAGCCGGATGAGTTTGACGACTCATCCGACTCAAACCAACAAGAGACTGAAAAATGAAAACCTTAACCAAAGAAATGCAAGCCGCCATCACCCCGGGAATGGCTTTGAATTTATTGAAAGAAGGCAATAAGCGCTTTATCAATAACCTGAAAATAAACCGTAACCTGTTGCAGCAAGCGAACGAAACCTCCGGCGGCCAACACCCGTTTGCGGTGATTTTAAGCTGTATCGATTCACGCACATCGGTCGAGCTGATTTTCGACCAGGGCTTGGGGGATGTGTTCAGTGTTCGCATTGCCGGCAACATCATCAATGAAGACATACTCGGCAGCATGGAATTCGCCTGCAAAGTGGCCGGATCGAAATTTATTGTAGTGTTGGGCCACAGTAAATGCGGTGCCATCAAAGGGGCTTGCGATCATGTGGAAATGGGCAATCTCACCGCGCTGTTAAGCAAAATACAACCGGCGGTATACGACGAAAAAACCGAAACCGAAACCCGTAATTCGAGCAATAGTGAATTTGTGGAAAAAGTCGCGGCTATTAATGTCAAACGAACGGTCAATGCCATCATCCAACGCAGTCCGATTTTAAGTCAAATGATAGAACGAGGCGAGATCGGCATTATTGGCGGTAATCATGATATTGCGACAGGAGAAGTCGCTTTTTTTGAGGATACATTGATTATCAATAAGCCACATTGAATTTAAATCAATCCAAGCGACCAACTGGGTAACGACCTAAAGCTTGTTATTTGGAGAAAATATGAAAAACAACCTTATCCTCGCATTCACCTTCGCCTCACTACTATTAAGTGCCTGCGCGTCAAAGGAAAAGATTTCGCCCCCAACATGGGCGCACTCCAAGCTCACTGAAGAAACCCGTGAGTCGCATAAAGCCTTGGCACAACACTATGAAGAAGTCGCCACTGAAATGCGCAACGACGCTGACGAGGAACGTGAACAACTCAATCATTACCAGACGAAACCGTATAAATATGGCAAACAGATACAGGATTTAAAGGCCCGTTCCGAAAGAATGATCCGTGACTTCGAACTGGCCGCCAAGGAAAGCCAGGAGTTGGCGGATTATCACCGCCAGTTGGCGGGAGAAGAAGAGTAAACCGGTCTTCGGCCTGCAGCCTGCAAACAAACCCGGCCAAAGAAAAAGCCTATGAACATTCTGTTAATCGAAGACGATCCTGTTCTGATGGATGGATTGCATTATTCGCTGAGTAAGTCGGGTTATGACATCACCCCGGCGACAACCGGCCGCTACGCGGAAGCGCTGATATTTGCCAAGGATTTCGACATGATCATTCTGGATCTGGGTTTGCCGGATATGGATGGCGCCCATTTTCTGTCGAAATTGAGGTTGCGAAAAAACCCGGTTCCGGTATTGATTCTCACCGCCAAGGATGCCGTCAACGATAAGGTAGAATGTCTGAAAAAGGGCGCGGACGATTACATGGTCAAACCTTTCGATCTGAACGAGTTGGAAAATCGCATTCATGCCTTAATCCGCAGAACTTACGGTAATTTCAGTAAAGATATCGTGTGCGGTCGATTGACCCTGGATACCCGTGAACACCGGGTATTCGTCGACGGCGACCTTTTGATATTGTTTCCGAAGGAATATGCCTTACTCGAATTCTTTTTATTGAATCGCGGCAAGGTGCTGGGTAAGGATAAAATAGCCCAACGCTTATTTAGTGATGATGTGATTAGCGATAACACCATAGAGGTGAGTGTGCATCGGCTGCGAAAACGCTTAAGTCCTTATGGCGTGAATATTCTCACGTTGAGAGGTTTGGGTTATATGATAGAAGACAACTCGATCCGCAATGAAATGGGTAAGGGCTAATAGTTCCCGTCGGCCATTATTTTTTACTCTTGCCGAAAGTTTTAGATATGGGTTTGCTAACTTAATCCAAAAAACAGCGCCGCAGAAATTCCAGTTATTATTTCAGAGCATAATTTAATTTTTAACAGCAATGTTTGCTCGTGCCAAAAATCTATTACCTCCATTATTTTATGGTTAAAATAATCTACAAACCGTTTGCAAATCCTACGGTACCAACCGGGCACGGCGCGCAATAGCAAAAATATGACTGCGATTGAGATCCCTGTCATGACATAGAACACAATAATTTGGGTTGCTCTACGGCTGGTATGAAATAGATGTTCGACAATACTATCCAGGCTGCTTTCGAAAAATTCAAACAAATAATGCGCGATTACAATCAGCCCGTGAAATAGCGATAAAATCATGTCGAATATAGCGCTGTGCCCCATGAATATAATCAAAGCCAGTACCCATATAACGATGGATTTATTCTTTTTAATCGATAACATCGCTGCATCCAGGTTTTATTTTATGTCAGTAATGAATAGCCAGACAATTTGATTCTATAGGTTCAAAAATTTCAGCGGTCTATTGACTGGTTAACTAATTTAAAACATAAACCTTACATTGACCTGACATGACGTTAACGGCCATGAGAATTTTGCTGATCGAAGATGATGCCGTATTGGTGGATGGCTTGGAACATACGTTAAGCAACACCGGCTATCAGGTCACATCCGCCATGACCGGAGCAGGCGCGAAGCAATTATTGGCCGAGCAAGATTTCGATCTGGTGGTGCTGGACTTAGGCTTGCCGGATGCGGATGGTTTGCATCTGTTGCATGACATCAGGCAACAAAAACTACCGCTGCCGATACTGATCTTGACAGCCCGCGATAGTCCAAACGATAAAGTGCAAGGCATGGAAAACGGTGCCGACGACTATCTGATCAAGCCTTTCGAACTGAAAGAATTGGAAGCGCGTATTCACGCTTTATTTCGACGCTGTTACGGCGGATTTCAATCCGATATTGTGGTTGGCAGATTGGCCTTGAACACCCGGGATCAGCAAATCCTGTTCGATGGTTTGCCTTTGCATTTAATGCCGCGCGAATATGCGCTCATGGAACTCTTACTTCTGGAGGCTGGAAAAGTCGTCAGTAAGAGTCGACTGGCTCAACGCCTATCGGCAAAAGCGGGAGAGATGCCCGACAATGCGGTTGAAGTGTATATCCACAGAGTCAGAAAGCGTTTGGAAAACCACGGCATTACCATCAAAACGATACGCGGACTCGGTTATTTGCTGGAAGCTAACGATGCCTAAAAGCAAAAGCCTTAGAAAGGCCATTCTGCAGCGCTTACTCTTTCCGCTGATCGTGTTTATCAGCGGCGAGACCATTCTGTCCTACTACGTGACCTTGCATTATGTCAACGAAACCTATGATCGCTGGTTGTTGGACTCCGCCAGCTCCCTGGCTCAGGAAATCAAGGTAAGGCAGGCAAAAGTCTTGGTCGAGTTACCCAATTCCGCTATGGAAATCGTCCGTTGGGATGAACGCGATAAAACCTTCTTCAAAATTTTCTCGGAAAGAAAAGGTTTGCTGGCTGGCGACAGCGTCGTTCCCGAGCCGAGCGCCCCCGGCGATTTTTCAAAGCCCGTTTTTTTTACGGCCGAAATTGACCGCGAACCGGTGCGGGTGGTCGTGCTGCGCGTCGATAGAGCAGACATAGACGATACTTTTTATGTTCACGTCGCGGAAACCCTACAAAAACGAAACAACATGATGACCGATATATTATTGGCGGATCTGCTTCCCCAGATAGCGATGGTGCTGTTTGTCAGCGGCTTTTTGTTGACAGGGCTAAGCAAAGGTTTGCTGCCTTTGAAGGTACTGGCTGATGAAATCGCTAAACGCTCATCCCATGACTTAAGCCCCATTGCCGACACCAATGTATTAATCGAGGTCAAGTCATTAACCGATACCATTAACGGCTTGTTAACCCAGTTATCCACCGCCATCGACGGCCAGCAACGGTTTGTCGCCAATGCGGCGCATCAATTGCGTACACCGCTGGCGGGATTCTCCCTGCAGGTCGAGCGGGCATTGCGGGAAGAGAATATGGCTGGCGTCAAGCCGGCCCTGATTCAGATGCGCAAAAGCGCGGAACGCTTGACGCATACGGTCAATCAATTATTGGTATTGGCAAGGACGGAACCTGTAGCTGGCACAAACGACTTTCAGACCTTGGACTTATGCGAACTGGTCAGGAATACTTGTATGGAATGGGCGTCTAAAGCTTCGGCCAAGGACATGGAATTAGGTTTTGAAAGTTCCGCGGAAACGATCATGGTTCAAGGCGATGAAATCTTGCTAACGGAAATGCTAGGTAATTTGCTGGACAATGCGATTAATTACGGCCACTCCCATGGGTATATTTCGGTCGAATTGAAGCATGATCCTCAGCCTGCCGTCATCATTGAAGACGATGGGCCCGGTATCCCGCAGCATGAAATCGACAAGATATTTGACCGTTTTTACCGAATCCCGGGTAGTTCGGGAAATGGTTGCGGCTTGGGGCTTGCCATTGTTAAGGATATTGCCAGCTTGCATGAGATTGAGCTGGAATTAAGCCGCGCAACGCGGTCTTCAGGCACCCGCATCAGGTTAAGTTTCCCCCGGCTGGCGGCTTGACGGGCTGAAATTTCCTGACCACACGATTATGTATATCCGGCTCAACCGCAGCAATATGACAACACCAAAGCAAATGAAACCTCAAAAATCAAATTGGCATAGTCAACCCCTGGAAACGCTGGCATCAACCTTGCGGATTGATGTGCAGCAGGGTCTAACTGATTCCCAGGCTGAACAACGCCTGAAGCAATACGGCTTGAATCGCCTTACGCCCCAGCGTGGCAAAAGCCCGTTGCGCTTACTATTTGAACAGGTCAATCAGCCGCTGATTTACATCTTATTGATTGCGGCGGCGATTACCGGCTTCCTGGAAGAATGGGTGGACAGCAGCGTCATTTTTGGGGTGGTCCTGGTCAATACCATTATCGGCTTCATTCAGGAATCCAACGCCCTGAAAGCCATTGATGCACTCAGCCGGGTATTGACGGTCAAAGCCACGGTACTGCGCGATGGTCAACGCCGTTCCATTTCGGCTAACGAGCTGACGGTTGGGGATGTGGTGTTTTTACAATCCGGCGACAAAGTACCGGCTGACTTACGCTTGTTTCAAAGCAAAGCATTGCAAATTGATGAGTCTGCGCTGACGGGGGAATCGGTGCCGGTAGAAAAAAAGCTGGCTACGCTAAGCGAGGCCACCCTGTTGGCGAATCGTTTCAATAGAGAATGAGAGCTGAAGTTGATCTAGAAAGTGCTGTTTCAAAACAGAGAATCGAGACCGTTGAAGAAGATGCAGATATAGCGCGAAAAAAAGAAACTACGGATATTGATGTTACTCAATCAGAGGCTGATGTTAGCCGAACACTTGCTGAAGGAGTTAGTTCGGGGATATCTGGTTTTGGTAATTCAGAATTTTATCAATCCTTGGTGTTATTCTTAAGTATTATATTTTTATTAATTATAATTGCTGTCGTATGGTATGTTTTGAATAAACAAAAGAAGAAAAAACTTCTTGAGAATCAAAATGAAAAGCTTGAGAATGACAAAAGTTAATATAACATTGTATGTACTAGTGGGCGCATCGAAAAACCCACCCATGTTAGAATAGCACCTCTACACAGAAGCTAGATTAATGTGCGCCGGCATGATCAAAGAAAGTCTATTTGCCGCCGAAGAAGGTGAAGTCAAACTGGATAAGTTGGGTGACATTCTGCAAGTGATGGAAAAGCACGTGGACTTTGCAACCATGGCGGCCCACGTCGACGAAGCCGCGCCTCGGCCCAGTCAAGAGAAAGGCGGTGGTCCGCCCTTTCCGACGGAACTGATGGTTCGCGTTTTGGTGCTTCAGCAACTGCATGGTCTCGGCGATGAGCAAATGGAATATTAACTGTTGGATCGCCTGAGCTTCCAGCGGTTTGTGGGGCTGCGCCACAGTAATCAGATTCCAGACCGGACCACGATCTGGATGTTCCGTGAACGACTGATCGCCGCCAACGCCAGTGAAACCTTATTCGACGCTGTCGAGCATCAACGCCACCGGCATGGCCACATTGCCCGCTGCGGTCAACTCGTGGATGCCAGTATCGTACCTGCGCCTAAACAAAAGCTGAAGAAAGATGAAAAAGCGCTGATCGATCAACCCGAACCAGCCATACCGATTGACTGGTCACCGGCCAAACGCCGCCAGAAAGACATCGATGCCACCTGGACCAAAAAGCACGGCAAATCGTATTTTTGGTATAAATTGACCGTGAATGCCGATAAGCGATACACGCAGATTCGCAAAGTCAAAGTCACCACCGCCTGCGAGCACGACACCCTGCATCTGGACGATGTTCTTGATCCCCTGAATACCAGCCGTGACTTGTATGCTGACAAAGGATATGTCGATGCTGAACGCGAGGCTCGACTCAAATCCGAAGGTTACCGTGTGCACATTCAGCGCAAGGCCAAAAAGGGCAAACCGTTATCGGAATGCCAGCAGCGCCGTAACACCCGTATTGCCAGAACCCGTTCACGTGTCGAACACGTGTTTGCCAGTCTTGAACAGCTCGGCAGCAAGAAGCTACGCAGCATCGGTCTGGATCGCGCCACCTTGCAACTCAACCTCAAGGCAGCAACCTATAACCTACGACGACTTTGCAGCCTGAAAACCTGCGGAATTTTGGCCTTTTAACGGTCAAGCTGCGCCTGAAATGCACCAAAAAGGGCATTTCAGGATAAAAACCACTGAAAAGTGGGCAATTTTTTGCCCTGATGCATGGGGATCAAGATTCCTATATGTCGTTGGTCAAAGCAACGGCTGATTTTCAGAGTAAATCGAGGTGCCCTAGTGTAACGTCCTTAACAAATCTTTAGCTTTGTCAACTTTAGCCAAGATGGTCTCTGGAAAGGAGTACAGGAAGTGTAACGCTAGTGGAGCGATGTACGACGACCCCTGCGTAGCCGTAGAGGCCGGGCGTTTTGACGGAGTTGGAGCGCAAGCATGTCAAACAGCTTTGAAAAGTTTCCAATAATTTCCGTTAAAGAGCGTTGAAAAGTTTCCATCCTGAGTGATTGTGAAATGGGTGACGCCAGTTTTGGATCATCCATCTAAGGTGGTTTGGATAAGCAAAAAAAAATCCAGCCTTTAGGGCTGGATTAAAGAGAGGAAGGTTCAATGTCGCGCATCCGACATTGGCCACACTTTACAAAATATAACGGCGTGTTTGAATGTGGCTAATCGACGCGCGACGCGTTGTCGCAGGCCAGACGTGTTGCATTGTCACAAGATTTTTCTGCCATTCCTTTGGGGGGAAACAATACCGCTTAGTCGGTTTAAACCGACGAAACAACTTCTCTGACTGGGCTAGCTTGATTAGCCATCGTCGATGTTCATCTGTGATTAAAGGTCGCAAGCGTTGCCTGATTGAAGTCCATTGAATGTGGGCATGGTTTTTAGCCGATTTACCCAACAAATCGCCTGCATTTTTTTTGAAACCGCTCAAAAGTCCGTTTTCCCGTTTTCAGAACTTATTCAATAAAACAATCAGATAGAAAATAATTATGCAGTCGCTGCATGAAGTGAAATGATTTCAAGTGATGCAGGCAGTTTTTTTAAGAGGCCTTTGGTGGCGCTGATTTGTCTTGCGTTTTGTATTCAGCTTTACGTTTTTTTTCCCACATGAGCGTGGTTTTTAGCCTAGCAAATAGCTTGTGCGCGTCAACTGGACCCGTTTCGATAGGTTGAAGACTAGGAAAAATTCCAGTTGCTGCATTTTCTGAAATGATGGCAGCGTCATGAAGCAACCGACTGGCCATAATCGTCAACATTCGTCGGCTATTTGCATTATTGGCATCCTTTTTCGGCGACCTGAAATCAATTCGACCGTGCGAATGGCTGATTTTCGCTCTGGATGCGATTCGCCATAGTTCTTCGTCGGGATGCATTGCCCTCATATACATCAATCTAATCCCTGAAATCAGGCGACGATATTGCAATTTGTTATTTTGGACTTGGTAGGCCGCCACTGGACGGTGGACTGTCTGCTCTTTTTCGATTTCAGACAACAACTTTTTAAGTTGCCGGACTATTGTAGTGGTTGATTGGCCTAGCGGAATTGAAATCAATGCGCTATCTGGCTTCCCTTCGTTTGCAAACTTTCCACGAATAAATTCACTGAGAGTGCGATTGGCATCAACAAGTAAATTTGTATCATCCGCAAGATGGGATAAGCGCTGCACATAGTGAAGCCTTGGTTTACTGGTATGGATGCCAAATAATGGTAAACCCTTTTCAAGCCACCATTCTTTAAAAAGATATTCATGCACATTCCCAAAATCAGTGCGTGTTTTCCAAATGGATTTAGCTCTTTCAATATCATTGAAGTGCGCTAGAAGCGCATCTTCAGTCGACTCAAGTGCCATCTGATAACTGGGGCTAATCCTCAAGTATTCAAAAAACATCTGGAAGCGCCAGTCTTGCTTGGC
>Ga0194128_10008112_pt1 | contig 13424 bp, 13 predicted proteins | sample TA2KigCa65mmetaG_FD_148650 | JGI IMG/M metagenome (GOLD analysis project Ga0194128, IMG submission 148650) | Freshwater microbial communities from Lake Tanganyika, Tanzania - TA2015037 Kigoma Deep Cast 65m | ecosystem: Environmental > Aquatic > Freshwater > Lake | place: Tanzania: Lake...
ACTTGCCCGGCCCGACCGGCTCGTTGGCCACCAGCAGGCTCGCGCCCAGCGGCGCGGCGGCCTCTGCCTCGGCCACCGTCGCGCACGTCAGGCCGCTGCAGCCGCCGGCGGCGAGCTGACGGCGTGCGATCTCGGGGGTCTTGTGCGCCTTGACGTGGGGACGGAGCCGGCAGGGCCCGGCGCTGAAGAACGCCGCCATGCGCCGGATGTTCCGGTCCAGCGCGGCGACGTCGACGACGAGCGCGGGCGTCGGGATGTCGTCGACGCGCGGCGGCGCGTCACGCAATGTCCTCTTCCTCGCCCCGGCGGGACGGCGCGATGCCGAAGCCGCGCATCTTGCGGTACAGGTTGCTGCGCTCGATGCCGAGCGCTTCGGCGGTGCGCGAGATGTTGCCCTGCTGCGCGGCGAGCGCGCGCAGGATGTAGTCGCGCTCGAACCGGTCGCGGGCCTCGTGCAGCGGCATCGACGCGGCCGCGTCGACCGGAGGCACCTCGGCCGCCACGGCGCCCGAATCGAGGAACGTCAGATCGCGCGACGAGATGCGGTCCCCCGGCACCATGATCATCAGCCGCTCCACGACGTTGCGCAGCTCGCGGACGTTGCCGGGCCAGCCGTACTGGCGCAGCGCCACGACCGCGTCCGCCTCGAACGTCTTCGGCCGGCGGCCGTACTCCCGCGCGAGCATCGCCATGAAGTGATCGGCCAGCAGCGCCACGTCTTCCTGCCGATCGCGCAGCGGCGGGACGAAGATCGGCACGACATTCAGGCGGAAGTACAGGTCCTCGCGGAAGCGGCCGCCGCGGATCTCGGCGGTCAGGTCCTTGTTGGTCGCGGCCAGCACCCGTGCGTCGACGCGGATGCGCGTGGACCCGCCCACCGGCTCCATGACCTGCTCCTGCAGGACCCGCAGCACCTTGGCCTGCGTCTTCAGGCTCATGTCGGCGATCTCGTCCAGGAAGATGGTGCCGCCGTGGGCCAGCTCGAACTTCCCGCGGCGATCCGCGACCGCGCCGGTGAAGGCGCCGCGCACGTGGCCGAACAGCTCGCTTTCGATGAGGTCCTCGGGAATGGCCGCGCAGTTCACCTCGACGAACGGCCCGGCGCGGCGCCGGCTCAGCTGGTGGATGTTGCGCGCGACCAGCTCCTTGCCCGTGCCGTTCTCGCCGAAGATCAGCACGCGCCCGTTGGTCGGCGCCGCCATGGCCACCTGCTCGCGCAGCTTCACCATGGCGTAGCTCTCGCCGACCATCGTGTGCTGGGCGTCCACCCGGGCGCGGAGGGCGCGGTTCTCCGCCTCGAGGTTGCGCTGCCGCAGCGCGTTGCGCACGACCAGGACGGTCTTCTCGAGCGAGAGCGGCTTCTCGACGAAGTCGAACGCCCCCATCTTGATCGCGCGCACGGCCGACTCGATGTTGCCGTGGCCGGAAATGATCACGACCTGCGAGTCGATCTGCCGCTCGCGCATGCGGGCCAGCGTGCCCAGGCCGTCCATCCCGGGCAGCCAGATGTCGAGCACGACCACGTCGTACGCCTGCCGGCCCAGCCGGTCGAGGCACGCCTCGCCGGTATCGACGGCATCGACTTCGTAGCCCTCGTCGCGCAGCACCCCTCCGAGGGCGCTGCGCACCCCCGGTTCGTCGTCGACGATCAGAATGGAGGGCATGAACGGGAACGCGGAACGCGTCGTTCACACTTCTCGCTTCTCACTTCTCGGTTCGGGTTCTGGTTCGGTTCGAAGTTCCTTCGAACCGAGAGCCGCCGCCAACCCACGCCCGGCACCGAACGTGAACACGAACCGAGCACGGAGACCCCAGAAGTGTCAACGACGATCGTCAACATGGCAGCTCGATGGCGAATCGCGTGCCCCGCGGGACGTTGTCGGCCACGTCGATGTTGCCGCCGTGCTCGGCGACGATCCGCCGGACGATGGCCAGGCCCAGGCCGCTGCCCCGCTTCTTGGTCGAGTAGTACGGCAGGAACAGCTTCTCCCGCTCGCTCGGCGGAATGCCGGGACCGTCGTCGGCCACGACGATCCGGACCAGACTCTCGGCCGGCGCGTGGCACGTCTCGACGTCGATGACCCCGCGCTGCTCCATCGCCTCCACCGCGTTGTCGATCAGGTTGATCAGGACGCGGCGAATCTGCTCGGGGTCGACCGTGACGTGCGGCAGGTGCTCGGCGAAGCGCGCACGCAGCTCGACGCCGGCGAAGATCCCCCGGTAGAGCCCCAGCACGTCGGTCAGCAGCGCATGGAGATCCGTCGGCACGGCGCGCGGGGCCGGCATCCGGGCGAACTGGGAGAACTCGTCGACCAGCCCCTTGAGCGACTCCACTTCGCCGACGATCGTGGTGGTGCACTCCTCGACCAGGTCGCGCGTCTGCACCGGCGCCGCGGCGAAGTGGCGCCGCAGGCGCTCGGCGCACAGCTGAATCGGCGTCAGCGGATTCTTGATCTCGTGCGCCAGCCGCCGGGCGACTTCGCGCCAGGCCGCAACCTTCTGCGCCCGGATGAGCGGCGTCACGTCGTCGAAGACGAGCACGAGGCCGTCGGAGACGCCGTCCTGCCGCCGCAGGGGCGTCGTCATCACGGCCAGGTGCAGCTCGCGCCCGTCGCGGGCGATCGCCACCTCCTGCGGCAGCGCCTCTTCGCGGCTGCGCGCCGCCTGGTCGATGAGGATGGCCAGCGGCCGCAGCTCGGGCGCGCCGAAGACCGTCTCCACGGGACGGCCCGACACGCTCGCGTCGAGCCCGAGGAGCCGGGCCGCCGCCGAGTTGAGCGTGCGCACCCGGCCGCCGGTGTCGACCGAGACGACCCCGGTGGCAATCCGCTCGAGGATCGTCTCGACGTAGCGCCGGCGGGCCTCGACGTCGCGGTGCTTGTGCTCCAGCTCGATTGACGAGCGCTCCAGCCGCCGCCGGCTCGCCGACAGATCCGAGGCCATGCGGTTGAACGCCTCGATGAGCGAGCCGAACTCGTCGCGCGTCTCCGGCTCCACGCGGTGGTCGAGATGGCCGGCGCCGATCTCGTTCGCGGCCGCCGCCAGCATCTGGACGGGCCGTGTGATCCGCTTGGCGATGTAGAGCCCCATCCAGGTGGAGGCGACGAGAATCATCAGCGTGAGCATCAGGAAGAACGACAGGTACACCCCCGCCAGCGGTTGCTTCAGCACGCGGAGCTGCTGGTAGTCCTCGTAGGCGTTGGTCATCTGCCGGGCGCGCGTCGCAAACGCACTCGTGATGTACTCGCTCGCCACGACGACGCCCTGCGGCGGACCGCCGGGCGACGGGCGGATCGCCTCGGCGCTCTGAATCACGTCGCCTCCGTCCGGCAGGCGCCGCACGACCGGAGCGGCCCGGGCGCCGCCTGCGGTCTCCTCGGCGAGGCGGAGGGCGGAGGTCCGCGTCGCGTCGGCGGGCAGCGACGGAAGACCGACGTCGACGACCGGCACGAGGATCGGTCGATCGACGCCCGAGGGCGATTCCACGCGGTAGACGTTGACGCGGCCGACGCGCTGCTGTTCGACGTCCTCCTCGACCAGCGCGCGCACGGCGGCGGCCGGCGACGAGGCGAGGTCGAGCTCGCCGAGCGCCCGCGCCAGCCGCCCGGCCTCGGCGTCGATGAGCCGCTGCCGCTCCTGGTAGTAGTCGCCGGCGATCGCGTTCGCCGACGACAGCACGTCGTCCATCGGGGCGTTGAACCAGCGGTCGACGCTGTTGCGGATGACCTCGCTGCCGACGAGCAGCACCAGCACGGCCGGGACGAGCGTCATGCCGAGGAGCACCGCGACGAGCTTGGCGCGGAAATGCGCGAACGGCAGCGCGCGGCGCTTCTCGACCAGCAGCTTGACGATGTTGCGCGCCAGGACGAAGCCGAGCGCGACGAGGATCGTCAGGTTCGTCGCCGAGAGCGCGTACAGGACGACCTCGGTCAGGAAGTCCGGAGCCAGCGTCGTCGATCGGCTCGCGAGGGCGAGCAGGCTGACGAGCGCCGCGACCAGCACCGCGATGCCCGCGAGCAGCAGCTTCGTGTTGTCGCGGAACGGTCGTCGCCTCGGCGCCGGGCCGCTTCGCCGCGGCGGCGCGACCGGCTCCGTACGCGTGGGCGTCTCGCGCAGGGACAGGGCCATCTACCGGCGCGTCCTTCCCGCATCGGGCCCGGCCGCGCCGATGTCGCGGCCCGCAAAGCCGCGGTCGAAGGGCTGGGGTGGATGGTCGGGCATCTTGAAGCGGTCCACTAGTCTTTCGCGTTCAGCAGGTCCTTGAGCTCCGTCATGAACTCGCCGATGTCGCGGAAGTGCCGGTAGACCGACGCGAACCGGACGTAGGCCACCTTGTCGAGGCGCTTCAGCTCCTCCATGACGAGCCCTCCGATCTCCTCGGTCTTCATCTCCTTCTCGGGACGCTCCTGGACGGTCGCCTCGACCCGGTCGGCCACCGCCTCGACGGCCGCGACGCTGACCGGCCGCTTCTCGCACGCCTTCAGGAGACCGGCGATCAGCTTCTGGCGCTCGAACCGCTCGCGGCTGCCGTCCTTCTTGATCACCATATACGGGATCTCGTCGATCCGCTCGTAGCTGGTGAACCGCCGCCCGCAGTCGAGGCACTCGCGGCGCCGGCGGATGACCTCGCCCTCCTTGCTCTCGCGGGAGTCGACGACCTTATCGCCCAGATGGCCGCAGAACGGACATTTCATCGGTGTTCTGCACCTCCCCACCGGCCGTCGAGGGCGCCCGGTCGGCCGGCGCAGATCCCGCCAGCTCCCGCAGACGCCCGAAGCTCAGACCGTCCTGGATCATGAAGAGCCCGCCCGCCAGCACAACTGGAAAGTACGAAATCGCGTGCGTGACGATGGCGGCCGCGACCGCGGCGCCTTCGGCGGCGCCAAAGAACGTCGTGACGCCGATCCGGTACGCCTCGTGGTAGGTGCCGACGGCGCCCGGCGTCGGCGCGGCGACGCCGATGACGAGCAGCGCCTGCAGGAAGAACGTGCCGGTGAACGGGATCGCAATGCCGAACGCGAGCGTCACGAGCCACACCTCGGCCGCAATCGCGAGCCACAGCGGAAACGACCACGCGATCGCGGCGGCCAGGCCCCGCGGATCGCGCGCCGCGGCAAAGCCGCTGCTGAAGGTGCGCGCCAGCCGGGACAGCCGCTCGGCCAGCGCGTGCGGCAGCACGCGGCTGGCGGCAAACACGATCCCGCCGACGCGCTCCGGATGCGTCGCCACCACCCACATCATCGCGAGCAGTCCGACCGCCAGCGCGGCCGCCGTCGCCGACGAGACTTCGATCGGACGCCGCAGCACGTCCGGAATCGTGGCCGGATCCGCCATCCACCAGACGTAGACCGCCAGGAGCACGAGCACCGTCATCAGGTCGAGCACGCGCTCCAGCAGGATCGTGGCGAACGTCGCCGAGACGCTCAGCCCCTCCTGCCTGGCGAGCAGATACGGCCGCAGCACGTCCCCGGCGCGCGCAGGCAGCACCCCGAGCGCCGCGAAGCCGATGACCGTCGTCCGGAAGGCGGTGCGGAAGCGCGTGGGACCGATCGGATTCAGCAGGTACTGCCAGCGCCGCGCCCGGATGACGTAGGTGAGCACGATGGCCACCACGCTCGCGGCGATCAGATCGACCCGCGCCCGCCGCACCTGCGCCCACACGTCAGCGGCGTTCGCGTGGCTGAGGAACCACGCGAAGATGACGACCGCCAGCAGCGACACGAGCAGCGTACGCGTGCGCACTCGGGATTCCGGGGTACCACAATATATCAGGCCCCCCCGGCAGGACGACCGGTACTGTTGCGTACGCACCCGCCCCGACCCGCATGGTCCGTGCGTTGGAGTAAGATTGCGCCTTTCTCCGGAAGCCGTGCCGCTCGTTCTCCAGACCCAGCTCGACGGACTCGCGCCGCATCGCCGTGGCAAGGTCCGCGACATCTACGACCTGGGCGACACGCTGCTGCTGATCGCCACCGACCGGATCTCGGCCTTCGACTACGTGCTCGGCTCGGGGATTCCGGACAAGGGCAAGGTTCTCTCCCAGCTGTCGGCCTTCTGGTTCGAGGCGACCCGGCACATCGTTCCGAATCATCTGCTCGAAACCGACGTCCGGCGGTATCCGCCGGCGCTGCAGCCGCAGGCCGAGATGCTGGCCGGCCGCTCGATGATCGTGCGCAAGACCAGCCCGGTCCCGATCGAGTGCGTCGCCCGGGGGTATCTCGCCGGGTCGGGCTGGAAGGATTACCAGGAGTCCGGCGCGGTGTGCGGCGTACCCCTCCCGCCCGGCCTGCGCGAATCGGATCGCCTGCCCCACCCGATCTTCACGCCCGCCACCAAGGCGACCACCGGCCATGATGTGAACATCCGCGAGGAGGAGGCGGCGCGCCTGGTCGGCGCGGCGCTCGTCGAGCGGCTGAAGTCGCTCACCATGGAGCTCTACGCGTTCGGTACGGCGCACGCCGAGCGCTGCGGGATCCTCCTCGCCGACACGAAGTTCGAGTTCGGGCTGACGCCCGATGGCTCCGTCCTGCTCATCGACGAGGTCATGACACCAGATTCCTCGCGCTACTGGCCGCGGGATCTGTACAATCCCGGGCGGCCGCAGGTGAGCTTCGACAAGCAGTACGTGCGCGACTATCTCGAACAGATCCGCTGGACCAAGCAGCCGCCCGTCCCGTCGCTGCCCGACGAGGTGGTGGCGCGCACGCGGGAGAAGTATCTGGAGGCATTCCGGCGCCTCGCGGGGAAGGAGCTCGAATGACCGTGCTGCGCGAGCAGCTCGAATGCCTGATCGACGACCTCGTCACGCGGGGCGTCCGCTACGAGGACGCCCCGCGGGAGTTCGAAAAGCGCTTCATCGCGCGCGTGCTGGCCAAGGCGGACGGCAATCTCGGCCAGGCCGCCGACCTGCTCGGCATGCACCGCAACACGCTGAGCCGTAAGCTCATCGAGCACCGCCTCCGGCGGTAGGCGGCGCCGCTCCGCTTGACAGCCATTTTTTGTGCCCCATAGAATTAGCAGTTGGCTTGGGCGACTGCTAACGCGGTGTGCGGGCGTCGCCGGCCCCTCAACCATCAGACCCCGCTACTGGAGTCGACACACATGAAAGTCAGACCGCTACACGACCGCATCATCGTTCAGCGCCTCGAGGAGGGCGAGCAGAAAGTTGGCGGGATCATCATCCCGGATACCGCCAAGGAAAAGCCGCAGCAGGGCAAGGTCATCGCCGTGGGCCAGGGGAAGGTCCGCGACGACGGCAAGCGCCAGCCGCTCGACGTCAAGGACGGCGACACCATTCTCTTCGGCAAGTACTCGGGCCAGGAGATCAAGATCGACGGCGAGGAGTACCTCATCATGCGCGAGGACGAAGTGCTCGCGGTTCTCGATTCGAAGGGGAAGTAGACAATGGCAAAGCAGATCATTTACGGCGAGCAGTCGCGCCAGGCGATCCTGCGCGGCGTCAACGCGCTGGCCGACGCGGTCAAGGTCACGCTCGGCCCGAAGGGCCGCAACGTCGTCCTCGACAAGAAGTTCGGGTCGCCCACGATCACCAAGGACGGCGTGACGGTGGCCAAGGAAATCGACCTCAAGGATCCGCTCGAGAACATGGGCGCGCAGATGGTCCGCGAGGTGGCGAGCAAGACGTCGGACACGGCCGGCGACGGTACGACCACGGCGACCGTGCTGGCGCAGGCGATCTACCGCGAGGGCGCCAAGAACGTCGTGGCGGGCGCCAACCCGATGGAGATCAAGCGCGGCATCGAGAAGACGGTCGAGGCCGTCGTCGACCAGATCAAGGAGATGTCGCGCAGCGTCTCCGGGAACATGGTGGCCCAGGTCGGCACGATCTCCGCCAACAGCGACGAGACGATCGGCAAGATCATCGCCGAGGCGATGGACAAGGTCGGCAAAGACGGTGTGATCACGGTCGAAGAGGCGAAGACGCTCGACACCTCGCTCGAGGTCGTCGAGGGCATGCAGTTCGACCGCGGCTACCTCTCCCCCTACTTCGTGACCGACGCCGAGCGCATGGAAGCGGTGCTCGAGAACCCGGTCATCCTCATCCACGAGAAGAAGATCAGCTCGATGAAGGACCTGCTGCCGGTGCTCGAGCAGGTGGCGCGCCTCGGCCGGCCGCTCATCATCATCGCCGAGGACGTCGAGGGCGAGGCGCTCGCCACCCTCGTCGTCAACAAGCTGCGGGGGACGCTCCACGCGGCCGCCGTCAAGGCGCCCGGCTTCGGCGACCGCCGCAAGGCGATGCTCGAGGACATCGCCGTGCTGACCGGCGGCAAGGCGATCACCGAGGATCTCGGCATCAAGCTCGAGAACATCAAGCTCGAGGACCTCGGCAAGGCCAAGAAGGTCACCATCGACAAGGACAACACCACCATCGTCGAGGGCGCCGGCAGCTCGCAGGCCATCGAGGGGCGGGTGCGGCAGATCCGGGCGCAGATCGAGGAGACGACCTCCGACTACGACCGCGAGAAGCTGCAGGAGCGGCTGGCGAAGCTCGTCGGCGGCGTCGCCGTGATCAAGGTCGGTGCGGCCACCGAGACCGAGATGAAGGAGAAGAAGGCGCGCGTCGAGGACGCGATGCACGCGACCAAGGCGGCCGTCGAGGAGGGGATCGTCCCCGGCGGCGGCGTGGCGCTGCTGCGCGGCGCCAAGGCGCTCGACTCCCTCAAGCTCGAGGGCGACCAGGCCGTCGGCCTGCAGATCGTGCGGCGCGCGCTCGAGGAGCCGATGCGCTGGATCGCGCAGAACGCCGGGCAGGAAGGGTCGATCGTCGTGTCCCGCGTCCGCGACATGAAGCAGGACGAGGGGTTCAACGCGCAGACCGACACCTACGAGGATCTCGTCAAAGCGGGCGTGATCGATCCGGCGAAGGTCGTGCGCTCGGCGCTGCAGAACGCGGCGTCGATCGCGTCGCTCCTGCTCACGACCGAGGCGCTCGTCTCCGAAATCCCCGAGGAGAAGAAGGAAGCACCGGCCATGCCGCACGGCGGCGGCATGGGTGGGATGTACTAGGCCTCAGGCCTCGGGTCTCAGGGCTGTCCAGGCTTCCGTCGTGAGGCCTGGCGCCTGAGGCCTGGGGCCTCGTTTCTGCGGGCGTATAATCCGCCGCATGCTGCACCGGACCATCGCCGCCGCGCTGTTCGCCACGCTCGCCGCCGCCCCGGCCACACAGACGCCCTTCAAGGAACCGCCGGTGACCAACGAGGCGTGGACGAGGCCGTTTCCGGGCCTCCGCATCGTGGGGAACGTGTACTACGTCGGCACCTACGACCTCGCGTCGTATCTGATCACGACCGACCAGGGGCACATGCTGGTGAACACCGGCGTCGGAAGCTCCGCGCCGATGATCCGCGCCAACGTCGAGTCGCTCGGCTTCCGTTTCAACGACATCCGGCTGCTGCTGGCCACGCACGGGCACTGGGACCACGTGGGCGGCATGGCGGCCATCAAGCGCCTGACCGGCGCGCGCATGCTGATGCACGAGGCCGACGCGCCCGTGCTCGAGGACGGCGGCAACTCGGACTTCCGCTTCTACCCCAAGGGGCGCGGCACGGTGTACGAGCCGGTCACGGTGGATCAGGCGCTCAAGGACGGCGACACGGTGCGCCTGGGCGGTACCGCCCTCACCGTGCATCACCATCCAGGACACACGAAGGGCGCCACGAGCTTCACGTTCACGGTGCGCGAGGGCGGACGCGACTACCGGGTCGGCATCATCAACACGGCGGGCATCAACGAGGGCGTCCAGCTCCTCAAGTCGCCCGGCTATCCGACGATCGTCGAGGACTACGCACGCACGATCGCCCGCCAGAAGCAGATGACGATCGACGTGTTCCTCTCGTCCCACGCCGGACAGTTCCGTCTGCACGACAAGTACACGCCGGGCGACGCGTACGACCCGAAGCGGTTCGTCGATCCGCAGGGCTTCAGGGCCGCGGTCGAGCGCACCGAGCAGAACTATCTGGCGCAGCTGCAGAAGGAGCGTGCCGCGCCGTCGGCGCGGTAAGCCGCAGCCGTACGGGGCGTCCGGCGTCCGTACGTGGCGCCCGGCTTCAGCCGGACCCGGTCACTCCCCCACGATCTGCACGACGACCTCGCGCCGGCGCGGCCGCGTGTCGAGCTCGAGCAGGATCACCTGCTGCCACGTCCCGAGCGTCAGCGCGCCGTCGACGAACGGCACGGTCACCGACGGCCCGAGCAGCGCGGCGCGCACGTGGCTCGACCCGTTGTCGTCGCCCCAGCGCAGGTGGTGCCGATAGTCGCCGTTCCGCGGCGCCAGCGCCTCGAAGACGCTGTTCAGGTCCGCGACCGCGCCCGGCTCGAACTCGATCGTCGTGATGCCCGCCGTCGACCCGATCACGAAGACGGTCGCGGTCCCCGCCCGCGCCTTCGACGCCGAGACCGCCGCCGCCACCTGCTCCGTGATGTCCCTCGCGTCGCCCTGCCCCTTCGTGGAAATCCCGAACCTCTGCGTCGCCACCATGGCGGCAGGATAGCGCGGCCCGAGCCGCCCCGTGCGCGGAGCGCGCGTCAGGCGATCAGTGCCACTTCTGGATCGCCTGGTAGTGCTGCGACTCCGGCGCCAGCTCGGCGAGCTCGATGCGGATCATGTTGGGGTCGGTGATATTCGACAGCACGGCCTTGGTCGGACTGACGCGGCTCTCCGACACGTCGACGCCCCGCTTCTTGAACATGTCGATCACCGGCTGCATCTTCTCGACCTGGATGCCCAGGTGGTTGATCATCGCCGGCGCACCCGGCTTGCCCGGCTGCAGCTCGACGAACGTGTTGCGGGTGATGTGCACGTACACCAGACGGGGCTGCCCTTTCTCGTCGAGGCTGCGGAACGCCTCCGGAAACCCCAGCGTCTTCGTGTAGTACGTGATGGCCTCGTTGAGATTCGGCACCGCGATCCCGACGTGGTTCAGGCCGATCAGCCCGCGGTTCGGGGTCATGTTCTGGGCTCCGAGGGCCTGGACGGCGACACCGACGGTGAGGCCGACGACGAACAGCATGCAACCGCGCATAGCAAGGCTCCTTTGCGAGAAAGAGGGACGTGCGGCCGATTCTACCGCCAGCCGCACCCGGCGCGCACACCCGCGCCCGGCGGCCCGCTAGCGGAGCGTGAAGGTGAGTTCGATGGTGACGAGAACGGCCACCGGCTCGCCGAAGCGCGTACCGGGCACGAAGCGCCACTGCCTGGCGGCCTTGATCGCCTCGGCGTCGAGGCCGAACGTCGGATCCAGCGACTTGACGACGTCAACGCGCCCGACGGAGCCATCCTGAAGGACGACGCACTCGAGGAGCACCGTCCCCTGAATCTTCGCGCGCATCGCGTCGGCGGTGTACTGCGGCTTCACCTCGCGAATCAGACGCGGGTTGACGATGCCGCTGCCCGGCCGATACACCCCGCCGCCGGTGCCGCCGCCGCTCCCCTGCCCGAGGCCCGACCCCTGTCCCGATCCCGCGCCGGTGCCACGGCCGGACCCGGTCGAGATGGACGAGACGTCCCCCGACTCGAGCACGCCGATCGACGCCTGCTGCGCCGCCGCGAGCGTCTGCGCCGGAATCGTCAACTGCTCGAGCGGAACCTCCTCCGGCGTCGACGGTTCGGGCACCGGCTCGGGCTTGGGCTTGGGGGTCGGCACCGAGATTTCCTGCGGGCCCGGCAGCTCGGCGGGCTTCGGCGGCTCCGGCCGCTCGTTGCCGCCGCCGCCGCCGCCGCCGGGGCCCGGCTCGGCGAGCCACACGATCTGGCGTGGGAGCTGATCCGGGAGGATGGCCTCGCGCACCTGGTCGGGAAGGACCCACAGGAGCAGGACCCAGAGCAGGACGAAGGCGGCGTGACTGATGATCGACACGCCGAGGGCGCCGCCGAGGCGCCCCTTCGGCTCCTCGAATCCGAAGCGCACCTCGCCCGCGCGACCCTCGTCCAGTCGCAGCCTCAGATGGCCGTGCGCGCCCATCTGGTCAGCGGTGGCCTGCTTCTTCTGCGCTGCTGTCATGGTCGTTCGCGAACACGAGGGTCGGCTCGACCGACGCCGCACACGACACTTTCATTCTCGCCGACCGAAACCCGGCCCGCAACTGGTACTCCAGCTTGCGTCCGGCGTCAATCCTGCCAGCTCCCGACGGCCAGATGGCGCCCGCCGGCCCCCGCCAGCGCCGCTCGCACGCGCTCGACGTCAGCGACGCTCACATGGGCGCCGACCAGCAATGCGCCGGCGCGGATTCGCGCCTCCCAGTCGTGCGCCTGCTCGCGGTCGAGCCCCGCGCGTTCGAGCGTCCGCCCCACTCCGCCCGCCAGGTGCCCGGCGGCCTCGCCGAGGCCGGCCGCCAGCGGACCGTCCGCCACGATGGGACCGATGCCGGGCATGACCAGGGCGATGGCGGCGAGCAGGTGCGCGCCGAGCTCGCCGAACCGCGTGGCCGGGCCCGAGTCTTCCAGCTCCGAACCGGGCGACGCGCCGGCGGCGCGTGCGACCTCCCCTTCCTCGTCGTGCGATCGTGCGACGATCGACACGCGCGCCCGCGCGATGCCGAGCGTCCGCAGCTCCCGGGCGGCCGCCGCGGCGGCGCTCGCGTCGTCGAAGAGCGCCAGGACGACGGGATGCGCGCTCACGGCACGTACCCGTCGCGCGCGCGCACCCGGACGCCGGGGCGCCTGACGACGACCCGAATCGATCGCCATTCGTGCTGCCCGGGGGCGAGCCCGGTCGCCAGCGTATAGCCGAGGAGGTACTGATACCGCAGCTCGCCCGCGATCTCGGCCAGCGCCTGCTGCAGGTCGCGGACCTCGCGCACGAGAAACGACCGGCCGCCCGTGAGCATCGCGAGCTCGGCCAGCAGCGGCGGCCGTACGCGCCCGATCGCGATGGGATACACGAGCGCGCTGCTGCGGCGCGCGCGCTCGAGCACCTCGGCGGCGGTGGCGCGGCTGTACCGGTCTTCGCCGTCTGAAAAGACCACCAGGGCCTGGCGGCCGGGCTCGGGCTCCAGCCGATCGAGCGCGGCGACGATCGCATCGTGCAGGGCGGTGGTACTCCACGGATCGAGCGCCGCGATCGCGCGGTTCTGGTTATCGCGATCCATCGTGAGCGGTGCGATGACGTCCGCATCACTGCTGATGGCGACCACCATCGACCGATCCGCCGGCTTCAACGCGCGGAGGAACGCCTGCGACGCCTGCTTCGCCAGCCGCAGCCGGTCGCCGGCCATGCTCCAGCTGCGATCGACGCCGAGCGCCACCGTCAGCGGGAACTCGCCGGCCGCAAACGTCGAGACCTCCTGGAGCTGATTGTTCTCGTACACCTCGAAGTCCTCGCGGCGCAGCCCGGTCACCACCCCGCCCTTCGCATCGGTGACGGTCGCGTACACCTCGACGAGCTGGATTTGCGAGGAAAACT
>Ga0194128_10008121_pt1 | contig 13411 bp, 10 predicted proteins | sample TA2KigCa65mmetaG_FD_148650 | JGI IMG/M metagenome (GOLD analysis project Ga0194128, IMG submission 148650) | Freshwater microbial communities from Lake Tanganyika, Tanzania - TA2015037 Kigoma Deep Cast 65m | ecosystem: Environmental > Aquatic > Freshwater > Lake | place: Tanzania: Lake...
TCCGGTCATAGCAACCCAACACCCCCGCGATCTGCGATCCGTACCGCTCGGTCAGTGATTCAACGCCCATCCCGGCATCGTATCCGATTTCCCTCTTTGGTTCCGGCTATGCCGGGTTAGGAGAATAACATGCGATTCCCATCTGAAACCACCAAAGGCGCTTTCCTCGGCCTCGACCTCGGCCAGCGCCGCGACTACACCGCCATCGCCGCCATCGCGGTGACGGACGTGATCCTCGGCCAGGAACCGGTCGCCTACAACTTCATTCGCCGGACCGAACTTCGGATCGTCCACTTGGCCCGCATCCCGCTCGGCAGTCCATATTCCGAACTGCCGTCCGTCCTGCACCGCGTCGTCGACCAAACCCGGCACTTCGTCAACGCCAAGCCGACCCTCGCTGTCGACGCCACCGGTCCCGGGACTCCCGTTATCGAAATGATCCGCAACGCCGGGCTCGACTCTTCACTCCTTCCGGCCATCATCACCGGAGGCGAAAGCAGCGCCCGCAAGCCGGTCAACGGAGTCTATTCGGTGGCCCGCAAGGACCTCCTGTCGATCCTCCGAGTCGCAATCGAAACCGGTCGCCTGAAAGGCGCCCCCAGCATGCCGCTGAAGGACGAACTCCTTGCCGAACTGCGGACCCTCGAGGCCGAATCCGCCTCCCACGCCCGCAACCACGACGATCTCGTCTTCGCCGTCGCCCTCGCACTTTGGGCCGCCAAAATCCGCGGTGCCGTCTCCATCCAGGTGGATTAACCCACCAACTGCCGCTCTCGCAAATTCCGCGCGATCTCGGCCGCGTTCTCCTTCGGTTCGGTCAGCGAATAACTCGCCGCCCATAACTGTTTGGCCGTTGCGTTCTCCACCAGAAACGCCGTCACCATTCCGCCGCGGCAGGATATCGCAAGGATCTTCGCCGCGCCCAACTCCGAGGCGATTAGTTTCGCCGTCTTGTGCCCGCCCTTATACGTCGTGATCGCAGTCCACGCGATCACCGTCGACGCATCCAACGCGCCGATCAGACTCTCGACGATCTCTTCATCGATCGGGTTCAACCCGTTCTGCTCAATGAAGGTCCACGAAGCCGGAACAACCAGCAGCTTCGGCGCCGGCTTCGCGCACGAGCCGAGCAGCGCGACGATCGCAACGCGCCTCTTCATCCCATCAGCGCCTCGACGGTTTTGCCGTGCACATCGGCCAGTGTCACATCGCGTCCCCCGAATCGATACGAGAGCTTTGTATGATCCAGCCCCAGCAGCGCCAGAATCGTCGCATGCAGATCGTGCACGGTGACGACTTTCTCGACCGCGTGATTGCCCAACTCATCGGTCGCTCCATAAGCCAGTCCGGCTTTCGCGCCGCCACCGGCCATCCAAATCGTGAAGCCGAACGGATGATGATCGCGCCCGTCGCCGTTGCCGGTATCGGGCGTCCGTCCGAACTCGCCGGCCCACAGGATGAGCGTGTCCTTTAACAACCCGCGCTGCTTCAGATCTTTCACCAGCGCCGTCGTCGCCTGATCGGTGATCAACGCGTTCGTCGAGTGCCCTTCGCGCAACTTATCGTGTTGATCCCAACTCCCGTTCAGGCTAAACAGATTCGGCGGCGTGATCTCCACAAACCGCACGCCCGCTTCAATCAACCGCCGCGCGCGCAAACACTGCAGCGCGTAAGCCCGCTGATGTTTGTTCTCTGCATCGAGCCCGTATAGCTTGCGGATATGCTCCGGCTCCTTCCCGAGATCCAACACATCCGGCGCCAGCGCCTGCATGCGATACGCCATCTCGAAATTCTGAATCGCCGCGTCGATCGCCGGATCGTTCTTCGCATACGCGCGGTCCTGCTCCAACACCGCGCGCATCTTGGCCCTCTGCACGCGATCTTGATCCGCGGGCACGATGTTGTCCACCGCGACGCCATCGGCCCGCACGCCCATCGCCTGATGCGTCGCGGGCAGAAACCCGTTCGAGAAATTCTCGAAACCGCCCGGAGGATTGTCGCCGTGATTCAGCAGCAGATAACCGGGCAGATTCTTATTCTCGCTCCCCAAACCGTATGTCACCCACGAGCCGATACTCGGAAACCCGCCGAAGTTGCGGCCCGTGTGCATGAAGATGTTCGCGCGCGCATGCAGCGGAAACTCCGACTTCATCGACCGGACCACACACAACTCATCCGCCACCGTCGCGATGTGCGGAAACAACTCGCTCACCGTCAGCCCCGATTGCCCGTGCTGCTTGAACTTCCACGGCGATCCAAGCCACTTCCGATTCGGCCCCGCGACATAGCTTTCCAGCTTCGCCGGTTTGCCGTCCAACTCCGCCAGCTTCGGCTTCGGGTCGAAGCTGTCCATGTGCGACACCCCGCCCGGCATGAAACAAAAGATTACGTTTTTGGCTTTCGGCGCGAAGTGTGTCGCCGCTTGCGCCAAACTCGCGAACGCCAGATAGCCAAACCCGTTCGACGCTTCTTGTAAGAGCCGCCGTCGAGACACTCTAGCGGACATACAGAAACTCCTTCAAATTGAAGATCGCATGCGCCAAATCTTGCCACAAGCGCGGACCGTCGAGCTCGCGCGCTAATTCCCGCCATCGTTTCATTTCCTCTTCCGACGGCTCGCGCGCCAGCGCTGTTTCAAACATCTCGGTCAATCTCTGCTCGAAAGTGCCTTGCAGCTTCGAAGCCCAAACGCCGGATTGTTCAACCACGAACGGATCGTTCAACATCGCCAGCGCCTGCGGAGGAACATTCGTCACATCCCGCGCGCCGCGAGTTTGCAGCGGCGCCGGAAAGTCGAAAATCTCCAGGAATCGCGGGCCTTCCATCCGCGTGATTTTCGTGTAGATCGCACGCCGGCCATTCCCATCGAGCGGCCCTTGAAACAGCCTTCGATACGCTTGCGGAATCTGCCGGTGTGGCTGCACGCTTTCGCCGTATAGCGTGCGATCGAGCCGCCCGCTCACCGCCAGAATCGCATCGCGCACCGCCTCGGCGTCGAGTCGTCGCGGCGCGCGCGAGCCGTCTTGAAACAGCGGCGAAGTCACCAGCAGCCGCAGCATCTTTTTCGTCGACCAGCCGTCCGCGATAAATCGCAGCGCCAACGCGTCGAGCAACTCTTGATTCGACGGTTTCGCTCCGTTGCGCCCAAAATCGTCGGTCGATTTCACCAGTCCTTCGCCAAACACGTGATGCCACAACCGGTTCACGTAAACGCGAGCGGTCAGCGGATTCCGCTCGCTCGCAATCGACGCCGCCAGCTCCGCTCGCCCTTTCGCCGCCCGCAACTCTTGCGGCAACAACGAGAGAAAATGCCGCGGCGCGAGCTTTCCCGGATTCGTCGCTTGCCCGCCGATGAAGATCGGATGATCCGCGCCCGCATCGAAATCGCCCATTCCTGCGAACACAACCGGCGGCGCGATCCGCGCTTCTTCCTTTCGATACTCCGCAACCGCCGGCGCCGAATGGCGCGAGTTCAGCAGCAGTCCGTTCGCCAGCATCCAGTTGATCCACTTCGCGTCGAGCGCCGTCGCCCGCTCATCGCGAAACCGTTCGATCGCCGCGATCGCCACCGCTTGAAATCGCTTCGCGGGATCGGGCTCGGCATTTGACAGCAACGGCTCGATGAACGCGAGCGACGCTTTCGGCGCGACGGCTTCATCGTGCGCCCAAATCCGCGTCACACCGAAATGCGATCGAGGATTGGCCAATTGCGCTTCCGTAATTCTTAACCGCTCATCGCGTTCGGGAATGCGCGGGTTATCGTCTTTCGTATTGAACTCGATGTAGACCGGAAGCGGCTGCTCGTTCTTGTTCGATATGCGAGTAAACCCCGCCTCGCGATTTTCGATCAGTTGATGATCTTCGCCGATCACGCAGTGGTCCATCACCGCCCGAACAGCGCCGAGATTGCCCGCGAAGCCTTCGATCGTCAGGAACTTCTTATCGCGCGGCAGATACGGCGACCGCAGCGTTCCGTTGAACTTGTCCGTCAGCGCGTGTGTGTAAACGCCGCCCTCGAAGATCGAATGCAGCGCCGACGGCCCCGATCCCGCGAGCGCGAAATCGCCCGCTTTTGCATACGCCGCGCCGTGTCCGCTCAACGTCCAACCGACGGGAACGCCCTCGGTGAAATTCGCGATCTCGACAAACTTCTCGCGATTGAACTTCTCCCGCGCCGCTTGTTCCTTCTTATACGCCGCCGCGTTCCGCGCGCGCAGCGCCGACAGCGGACTATCGAACTCGTTCGCATCGAGCAGTCGCGCGATCGTTTGCGTTCGCGCCGCATCGTGCGGTTTGGAATCGTTGAGCGCCGCGTTGATATCGGCATCCAGCGTCGAAGCCTGCGAAAGCCATAAACGCGCCAACTCGCCGCGAGCCTTCTGCTTGTGAGCCGCCAGAGAATTCAAAGGCCGCGCGCCGAGCGTTCGAACAATCGGCCGCGATCCGTTCAAGATCCCGTACAGCGCATAGTAGTCTTCGGTCGGAATCGGATCGATCTTGTGATCGTGGCATCGCGCGCACGAAACCGTCACGCCTTGAAACGCCTTCGAAAGAGTATCGATTTGGTTATCGACAACATCGGTCCGAATCTCGCGGAACTGATTGCAGTTGTCGTGACCCATCTCTCCGAACCGGAAGAACGCAGTTCCAATCGCCGCATCGGGCCGCGCGTTCGACGGCAAATCGCCCGCAATGTGTTCACGCGTGAGAACGTCGAAAGGCACATCGTCGTTGAACGCGCGGATCAAATAGTCGCGATATCGCCACGCGCCGTGAATCTCGAAATTCCACTCGTAGCCATAAGTCTCGGCATATCGCACCACGTCCATCCAATGCCGCGCCCAGCGTTCGCCGAAGTGCGGCGAGGCGAGCAGCTTTTCAACATACTCATCGAGCGATCTCGTCGAACGCATCTCCTCGCGCGAAGGCGGAAGTCCAGTTAATACGAATGAAGCGCGCCGCATCGCGACCGCAAGCGGCACGCGCGCGCCCGCGCCGCGCAGCATCTCCGAGAGCGGCTTCGACGATGCCTTCGGCGCGACGTAAGCCCAATGCGCGCCTCCGCCCATCGGCGCCGTCGCCGCCGGGAAAGGCAACCCGGCGTTGACCCATTCTTCGATCGCCCCGATCTCCGCCGCCGACAGCTTCCCATCCGGCGGCATCTTCAACCCTTCGTGCCGAACGGCCTTCAAGAGTGTCGACGACAGCGCCCCGCGCGCGCCGCCTTTCAGAACGCCATCGCGTGAATCCAACCGCAGTCCGGACATCTGCGCCGCCGCGCCGTGACAGCCGACACACCGCGCCGCCAGCACCGGCCGCACACGCCGTTCGAACTGCGAAAAATCCTGCGCGAACAACGCCGCGCCAATGAAGAAGAAGAGTCGCAACAATGGACATCCTATCGCGAATCGAGCACATTTTTCGTCACGAGACCCGTCCCGCTTGGTAGAATAGAAGCTTACCCAAAGCCTCAGGAGCAAAATTTGGCCGACGAACAGAATCCCAATCAGCCCCCCGTCCCCCCCGGCGGTGGTGGCCAGATGAACCTGGGCGAAAACCCGAAAAGCCTCATTCCCGTAAACATCGAAGACGAGATGAGGAAGTCCTATCTCGACTACGCGATGTCGGTTATTATCGGCCGCGCGCTGCCCGATGTCCGTGACGGACTGAAGCCCGTTCACCGCCGCATCCTTTTCGGCATGAGCGAACTGGGCCTGAACTACAACCGGCCGACCAAGAAATGCGCCAAGATCGTCGGCGAAGTGATGGGTAAGTACCATCCCCACGGCGATTCGGCGATCTACGACTCCCTCGTTCGCATGGCGCAGCCGTTTTCGATGCGCTACCCGCTTGTCGACGGCCAGGGCAACTTCGGTTCGGTCGATGGCGATCCGCCCGCCGCGATGCGGTACACCGAAGCGCGATTGGCCCGCATCGCCAACGCGCTGCTCGAAGACATCGACAAAGAGACCGTCGATTTCCGCCCCAACTACGACGACTCCGAATCCGAACCCGTCGTTCTTCCGACGCGTGTTCCCAACCTCCTCATCAACGGCTCTTCCGGCATCGCCGTCGGAATGGCCACCAACATCCCGCCACACAACATCCGCGAGATTGTGGAAGCGACGATTCTCCTCGTCCAAAAGCCCAACTCCACGCTCGCCGAGGTGATGCAGATCGTTCCCGGTCCGGACTTCCCCACCGGCGGGTTTATCCTCGGCCGCCAAGGCATCTACGACGCCTATTCCAAGGGCCGCGGCTCGATCAAGCTTCGCGCCAAATACGCCACCGAAAAGATCGGCAAGGACCGCGAAGCGATCATCGTCACCGAAATTCCGTATCAGGTCAACAAGTCGCGCCTGATCGAAAACGTCGCCGCTCTCGTCAACGAAAAGAAGATCGAGGGCATCTCGGAAATTCGCGATGAGTCCGACCGCGAGGGCATGCGCATCGTCTTCGAACTGAAGCGCGGCGAGCAGCCGGAAATCGTCCTCAACAACTTGTTCAAGCAGACGCAGATGCAGACCAGCTTCGGCGTCATCAATCTGTCCATCGTCAACGGACAGCCGCGCGAACTCGGCATCATCGACTGCATCAAGCGCTTCATCGACCATCGTGTCGAAGTCGTTCGCCGGCGCACCGACTACCTGCTCCGCAAGGCGCGCGACCGCGAGCATATCCTGCTCGGTTTCAAGAAGGCTCTGGAAAATCTCGACGAAGTCATCGCGCTGATCCGCGCTTCGAAGACTCCGCGCGAAGCCAAGGACCGCTTGATCGCGGCGTTCGAATTCACCGAACGCCAATCGCAGGCCATCATCGAACTGCAACTCCAACGCCTCACCAACATGGAGCAGCAGAAGATTCTCGACGAACTCGCCGAGATTCAGCGCCTCATTGCCGAATACCTCGAAATCCTCGGCTCCGATAAAGTCCTGCGCGCATTGATCGTCAAGGAACTCCGCGAAGTCATCAAGGACTTCGGCGACGAGCGACGCACGACGATCATCGAGGACACGGGCGAAATCGATCTCGAAGATCTCATCCAGCAGGAAGAGGTCGCGATCACGGTAACCCGCGGCGGCTATCTCAAGCGCACGGCCGTCGACACCTATCGCCGGCAGTCGCGCGGCGGCAAGGGCCGTATCGGCATGACCACGCGCTCGGAAGATGTCGTCGAGCATCTGATCATTGCCAACACGCACGCCTACTTACTGATCTTCACGACGAAGGGCCGCGTGTACTGGCTGAAGAACTACGTGATCCCGGATGCCGGCACGGCGTCGAAGGGCAAACACATCGCGGGATTGATCAACCTTACGCCCGACGAAGGCGTCAAGGCCTTCCTGCCGGTGCGCGAATTCGTCGAAGGCAAGAATGTCGTGATGGTCACCCGCATGGGCGTCATCAAGAAGTGCTCGCTCAGCGAATTCGACAATCCGATGCAGCGCGGCATTATCGCGTTGTCGCTCGATGAAGGGGACGAACTGATCACGGCGATTCTCTCCGACGGCGAAAGCTACGTCTTTCTTGCCACCAAGGAAGGTATGGCCATTAAGTTCGAAGAGAAGGAAGTGCGCGCGATGGGCCGCCCGGCTCGCGGCGTTAAGGCGATGGAGTTGCTGAAGGGCGACTTCATTATCGGCGCCGAGATCACCAAGGCCGACGATCTGATCCTCTCGGTCAGCGAGAACGGATTCGGCAAGCGCACGCCGCTCAACGACTACCGCCTCACGCATCGCGGCGGCAAGGGCGTCATCAACATGAAGACGACCAACAAGGTCGGCGACGTGGTGGCGGTGATGGTGGTCAAAGAAGACAACGATGTCATGATCATGACCGCTGAAGGCAAGATCATCCGCATCGAGGCCGACAAGATCCGCAAGACCGGCCGGTCGACGCAGGGCGTCAAGCTCGTCAATATGGAAGATGGCGATAAAGTTGCCGCGACTTCCGTTGTCAGCGAAGCCGATGCGCCTGCTGATGGCGAGCAGGAACTGCCGCTGCAGTAACAGTCGATTGCGCGGGGCGCGTTGGCAGCGCCCCGCCGCATGAGCTTATCTTTCGATCTCCTCGACCCGTTAGCCGCAAATCAGACCCGTGATCTTCGGCGCGTTCGGGTTCATCCGCGGCGCCTGGCCGAAGAAGGCCCGGAAATCAAGATTCTGGTCGATGACCCGTTGCAGCGCCTTGTCATCGTAGCCCGTAAGCCAGTGGATGATCGTATGCAACTCTTCCTTGGTACGGCCCTTTCGTTCGACCTTCGCGACGTAGTGCGGATAGACGCTCGCGAATGACATCTTGAATACTCGCTCGTTGTTCATTTCGCTTCGCACAACTCCTTCAACGTTTCGAGCGCCTTCGGCCACGCCGCGTTCATGCAGTCCGCCCAGTTCTCTTCGACATCGAGCGACACACGAATTTCGGTTCCGAGCGGCGTTTCGACGAACCAGTACTTCTCGAACGCCGGCGCCCAGTTTTTTAAGGCCTCGCTCGTGGTGTCCTCGACGCCATCCTTGATGAAGCCGATGTGCTTGATCGAGATGAACTCGTGACGCTTGTTCTCGTCGATCACCGAACTCATCCCGCTACCGCCCGGAGAGAGAAACAAGATCTTTTGTCCCAGTTCCCACGAACCCTCAAAGTAGGACCCTTCGCAAAACGGCGCCGTCCACACCTTGTACGTCTCCGAGCCAAGCATTGTCTCCCACGTGGTCTTCCGGTCCGCGGCGACGACAATCGAATACTCCAGCAGTTTCACAGGGGCCCCTCCTCGTTACTATTCTTACGCCAGCCAGCCGCTCATTGCATCCGCTCTCCACGCGATCCCGATTCCTGGCCCATCCGCTGCCGGCGGTGCGGAACCAAACTGGTGGCCAATGCGATGAGAATCGCGTACCTGTTCCGGTTCAGCTGGAAATAGAGAAGGCGTTCTCCCGGCGAGGTAGAGGAGAGAACGCACGAAGAACGGCGAGCGCACGTTTATGTTCGCAGGTGATGTGGATAACTTCCGAGTTGCCGACGATCTGGGAGCTAAGGGCAAACGCTGTGCCATTCTTGGTGGGCTGTCCGAAGCCGCCACTTCGCTATCCAATTCAAAGGGGAGCGCGAGTAGCTGCTCGAGGGACTATGTTCTTGCGATTATGCCGCGCACGGCGATCGATCTGCCGGAAGCCACTTCGATGTGATCCCCAGCGCTTACTCGATAGAGCGGGAGCGGAGAACCCGTAAGGACGATATCGCCTGCAAGAAGTGAGCGGCCAAACCGCGCCAAGTGCTCCGCCAACCGAACCACGCTCGCCAATGGCCCACCCGGAAGCGCCCTTCCGCTCGCCGTACCAAGAACAGCTCTGTTAATCGACACCTCGATCGGAGTGTCATGCAGGACAGTGGGATCAGGCAAGGGCGGCTCCGTGCCGGGCAAGACAACGCCAGCATGGATTGCATTGTTGCCGATCAATTCCTGCGCCGTGTGGGGAGTGTTCCGGAAGGTGTAGTTGTGCAGTTCGATCACAGGGAAGGCGGAAGAGATCACCGCTGTGGGATGCCGTTCGATCCAACTAGCGTCGGGGACATCCCTGCCGATCCGAACGGCGAGTTCGCCCTCGATCGCCAAGCCGGCGAAGGCACCCGGGTCCAACACGGCGCCCGACGCGTAGACTTCAGTGGCGAACACATGCCCGAACACCGGGCGATCCAACCCCAACTGGCTTTGCATGACTTGGCTCACGCATCCGACTTTGTAGCCGGCGATTCGTTCGCCCCGTACTTGCCGAAGGCGCGCAACTTCCACCTGGAGGGCATAGGACTCATCGACGGTCATCGAAAGCGCGTTGCCAGCAAAGAGGCTGCCAGGCTCCCGCCGGTCGTAGTCAGCCAATTGACGCCAAGCAAGGTCCCTCAAGTCCATGTATCGATTGTAAGGAATGCCTGGACTACGGTTCCCGAGTCAGCAATTCACGGTTAGGTAACGATCAGTCGCCCAGTGTCTAGCAGTGTCCAAACACACACCGTAGGTATAGCTCCTGCATGACGCGCCACTCGGAAACAATCGTCTCAGCCCAGCATCCCGCGCCGTTTTCATCGGAAGGAGCGGCCTCTGGCCGTTCAGCAACGGTTTAGCTCGGTTCAGTTAATGTCTGCACGGACATCCGTGAGGATAACTGTTGGTTGATTGAGCACCGATACATGGACAGCTCGCAGAGGCGTCTTACTGACCTGCCCCCGAAAAACTCTACCAGCAAAAACTGAGTCGCTCCAAAATAGGAAAAGGAGCAGGAGCGATGAAAAAGAGCCGGCATACCGAGGAGCAGATCATCGGGACACTGAAGCGGATGGAAGCGGGGCAGAAGCCCAAGGAACTGGCGCGGGAGGCGGGAGTAAGCGAAGCGACGAAGAACCGAACCGGAATCTCGCCCTGATTCACGATGTGGAAGGCGTCGATCACATTGTTGAACCCCAAGGCGACGGTCTTCCCCACGAGTTCTGCCTCGGTTAGCTTGCCTGCGTCGGCCTCGCGACAGGCCTCGAGGAATCGACTGCTGGCCGAGGTTGCCTGTTTGGGTGACTGCCGAAGGTGAGCGATCAGGTTCCGAGAGAATGGAACCGCAAGATCCGAGAGCGGGATGTAGGAATCCCCACCGGCCGAGAGCTCGATCAGCGACTGCGCGAGGGCGAACTTGTATGAGGCGACGTTGCGGCCGAAGAGAATCACCGACCGCCAGAAAATGTCCGGGGTACGTTGGCGCGCGAGGAAATCGGGCATCGGGGGCTGTCCTTCAACTGGTTTCTATCGGTCTTCCCATTATCCTAATCCGCCTCCGCTCTGGCTCCGTTTGCAAGGTATCCTGACCGCGCGCCCCATCCACTGCTCCGGTTCCGGAACCTGCGACATTCGCACTCTTGGGTGTCGGCCTTGTAGCCGCGGTTCTGCGACGACACAAGCAAAGCGTGTAGCAACTTCCAAGACGGTTTACGCGCCACCCCTCCACAATCCCGTGTCGGACCATCCAGTCGAAGTAGTGGAAGGGTAGCCGACGATTCGGACAATGGGCAACCGTGCGGCGCCGAGGGCCGCCGAGCCAATTATTTCGGCGGCTGCGATGCTGGACCGAAGGTCGCAGAGCAAGTGCACCTGGTGCCCAGATCAGGTCTCGGCAGATGAAGTCGACACTGGGCTGAAAATTAACTTTCGTCCTGGTAGACTGGCACTATGCGCTTGGCGACGGCAATTTTGGCGCTGGCGACATCGATCGCCGCGCACGGGGGATATTTCAGTGTGGATTGCGGCGCTGCGGCTGCGCGGGAATATTCGCGTCGATCCGAAGACATGGCAGCCGGAAATGATCATACCGTTTTATCAGGCGCCGAATCGCACGCGGTATCACGACATCACGATCGACAACGGCACGATGTGGCAGATCGTGGGCAACGACTGCAAGAGCTACAAAGACTACAGCCCCGGGCTGGTGCGGTATGACCTCGCGACCGGCAAGGTGATCGAGACGGTCGACTTCGCGCCGAACTCGTGCGATCCGCACGGACTGGCGATGCACGAGGGACGGCTGGTCAGTTGCGACGCCGGGATTCACCCGGGCTGGGCGAACAAAGACAGCCCGACGGCCGGATGGATTTTCGAGATCGAGATCTCGTAAGTTCAAAACTCCAGGCGCAGTGCGAACTGGCCGGAGCGTCCGGCCTTGGCGCCGTTGATCACGCCGAAACCGGGCGCGCCGAGCGAGTGCGCGGGCAGGTTGAAGTTGGCGTGGTTGAGCACGTTGAAAAATTCGGCGCGGACTTCGAAGCGCAGCGGCTCGCGAATCGGGAAGGTCTTGATAAGAGACGTGTCGATGTTTGCGGTGGCGGGACCGGTGAGGATCGATCGGCCGGCGGCGCCGAAGCGGAATTGCGCCGGCGCGCGGAAGGCGTCGGTGTTGAACCATCGCGATAGGCGGCGTTCGCCGCTCGAAAGCCCGGGGCTACCAACGAGATCGGGCCGGAGCGCGCCGGGCGTGAAGGCGTTCGTTGTGTTCACGGCGCTGAAGACGCTGAATGGCGAGCCTGCCTGATAGACAGCGATGATGCCGGTCTTCCAACCCCCGACGACGCGGTCGAGCACGGGGCGATCTTTCCATCGGGGCAGCGCGTAGACGACGCTGGCGACGGCGCGATGGCGCACATCGCTGCCGGAGAGACCGCGGTCGAGCGAACGGTTGTAGAAATCCATGTAGCTGCCGGCGTCGCCGATTTCGGAGAACGACTCGACGTCGTCGAGGAACTTTGCATACGTGTAGTGCGCGAGCACGGAGAGGCCGGAATGGAAACGGCGCTCGCCCTTGACGAAACCGGCGTGATAGGCCGAGTTGCCGACTGGGGGATTGATCACCGAGACGTTGGAGAACTGCGGGAATGGGCGGCGGGATTGGGCGTCGCCGGGGCCGAGGCGATCGAACGGAACCTGATTGATGGCCATGTCGGGCGCGGTGAGGTGATGACTCAAGTTGCCGATGTAACCGGCCTCGACGAGGAACGATTTTGCGAGTTCCTGTTGCACGCTGAAGTTCGACTGGAACGACACCGGGGTGGGGCGGCTGCGTTCGAAAAACGTGACGGCGGTGTTGGGCGCGCGGCTGGGTGCGACCGCGCCGAAGCCCGCGCCGAGTTGATCGAGGGAGGGCCGGGCGAGCGCCGGGAAGCCGTCGCGGAGGCGCAGGGCCGATGTGAAGCCGGGCTGGGTGGCATTGAGCGCGAAGTTGGTCGAGAAGCCGAGCGAGGCCGCGGTGCCGACGATCGAATTCACGGCAGCGCCATAGATGACTCCGCCGCCCGCGCGGATCACGGTCTTGTCGACGATCTTCCACGCGAGGCCGGCGCGCGGGCCGTAGTTGTTGCCGTCGAAGTCCCAGGCCTTTCGGGGCGTGGCGCCGACGCCGGCGAAGGTTACGACGCCGGGTGTGTTCGAAACAGGATTGATCGTTCTTGTTTCAAACGAATTGAAGCGATTTTTATCTTCGCGACGGGGCGTGGTGCCTTCCCAGCGCAGGCCGAGATTGACGGTGAGATTGTTTGACACGCGCCAGTCGTCCTGCAGGTAAACGCCCCAGTATTCGGAGCGCGAGCGCACGGCGTCGGGTTTTAGGATCGATGCGCTGTTGGCTTCGCCGAGCAGGAACGTCGCGAAGGCGTTGCCGGTGTTGGCGACGTTTGGCAGCGCGGTCAACAGCGGCGTGAATCCGAAGTTGCCGCTCGATGAGGTGTCGGTGTCGTCGTTGAAGATGCCGAGGCGCGTTTCAACGCCGGCTTTGATCGCGTGCTTGCCGCGGAACCAATTGATGGCATTTTGGAATTGATAGTCCAATAGCGGACTTGAGAAGCGATACGGCGCGCCGCCGAGTCCGGTAAAGCCGGTGACGGC
>Ga0194128_10008127_pt1 | contig 13397 bp, 13 predicted proteins | sample TA2KigCa65mmetaG_FD_148650 | JGI IMG/M metagenome (GOLD analysis project Ga0194128, IMG submission 148650) | Freshwater microbial communities from Lake Tanganyika, Tanzania - TA2015037 Kigoma Deep Cast 65m | ecosystem: Environmental > Aquatic > Freshwater > Lake | place: Tanzania: Lake...
CCTACGCCGCCTACGCGGCCCTGGCCGCCGTCGAGATTCCCATGGTCGCGGTCGTCGAGGGGCCGTGTGCCGGCTCGGGCTGCGAGATCGCCGCCATCTGCGATTTCATCTGGGCCTCCGACAAGGCCTCGTTCCGCTATCCCGAGGCGCAGTGGGGCTCGGTCGGCGCCACCCAGCGCCTGCCCCGGCTGGTCGGCAAGGCGATGGCCAAGGAGCTGATGTTCACCGGTCGCACCGTGCTCGCCGACGAGGCGCGGAACCTCGGCCTGATCAACCGCCTTCTCCCCTCCGACAAGCTCTGGGAGAACGTGAACGCTCTCGCCGTGCATATCGCCAAGGCGCCGCCGCTTGCCATGAAGCTGGCCAAGCGCTGCATCGATCAGGGCATGGAGACGAGCCTTGAGCGCGGTATCTACCTGGAAAAAGAGGCGGTCGAGCAGAGCCTCGCCAACAAGGAGTGGAGTGCGGGCGTGGAGGCTTTCGCCAAACGCAAATGAGCCGCCTTTCATGACCCAATTGCGCACGCGCCTCACCGAGCTGCTCGGCATCGAGCATCCGATCCTCCAGGGCGGCATGAGCTGGGCGGCCGGGCCGGAGCTGGCGCTCGCGGTGTCGCAGGCCGGGGCGCTCGGCGTCATCGGCGCCGGGCCGATGTATCCCGACGCCCTGCGCGCCGCCATCCGTCACGTACGCGAGCGCACCGACAAGCCCTTTGCCGTCAACGTGCCGCTCTATCGCAACCAGGCCGACCTCATCCTCGACATCGTCTTCGAGGAAAAGGTGCCGATCCTCATGGCCGCACAGGGTGGCCCGCAGAAATACATCGAGCGCTTCAAGAGCGGCGGCCGCAAATGCCTGCACGTCGTCGCCGCTCCGGCTCACGCCGAGAAGGCCGCCGCTGCCGGTGTCGACGGGCTGATCGTGGTCGGCTCGGAGGCTGGCGGCCATCCGCCGCCGAATGAAGTGGGCACGCTGGTGCTGGCGCGCCGCGTCGCTGTCGCTGTCCCTCAGCTGCCGATCGTCGCCTCGGGCGGGATCGCCGATGGTGCGGGTATCGCCGCCGTGCTGGCGCTGGGCTGCGACGGCGCCCAGCTCGGCACGCGCTTCCTGATGACCCAGGAAGCCAATATGCACGCCGCCTACAAGGATCGCCTGCTCCAGGCCGAGGTCGACGACACGGCTCTGGTCGGACGCGGCCTCGGCGTGGTGCGCATGCTCAAAAACAAGTTCACCGAGCGTTACGCGGCTGCCGAAGCCGTCGCGGCACCGAAGGAGGAGCGCGAGAATCTCTTCAAGTCGAGCACGCTGAAACAGGCCGCCCTCGAGGGCAACATCGACGAAGGCAAGGTCGAGATCGGTCAGGCAATCGGCCTAATCGACGATCTGCCGCCGGCGGGTGAACTGGTGCGCCGGCTGGTCGCCGATTGTGCCGCGGCGCTGGCCCGGCTGCAGAAGCTGCAGGGCGCCTAGTGGCCGCGGAAATCTAGTGCGAGCCGCGCGCGAGTACGGTCGTAACGTCCTTGCGCTGCTCAATCATCAGACGGAAGGCTGCGTAGCCGCGAGTGTGAACGTCCCCGGCTTCCGGGTCGGGCTTTACCACGCGGCTTTGATGGGCCATGGCGCGGCCGGCCGCCTGAAGATCCGGATAGAGCCCGGCGGCGGTCGCGGCGGCGAGACTGGTCCCCAGCAGCACGCCGTCGGCCTCGCGCGGCAAGGCAATCTCGCAGCCGGTGGCGTCAGCGTAGAGCTGCATCAGCAAGGCGCTCTTCGAATGGCCGCCGGTCAGGTTCAGGCGGCTGATGCGGTAGCCGTGGCGATTGAGCTCATCGATGATGTGCCGGGTGCCGTAGCCGAGGCCGACAACGGCCGCATGGTAGAGACGCGCCAGGCTGTCCAAAGACGTATCGAGATCAAGACCGTGGATCACGCCGCGCAGGCTGGCAACGGCCAGGGGCGAACGGTTGCCGTGGAAATCCGGCAGCACGAGAACGTCGCGGGCGTAGCCCGGCCCGGCCTCTGCCCGCTTCTGCATGATGTACTGGCCGAGGCGCTCATGGGGATTGGCGCCAAGCTTCCGCCCTTCGACGTGCCATTCGAGGATGTGATCGAGAAGAGCACCCGCCGCCGACTGACCGCCTTCGTTGAGCCAGAGGCCCGGCAGCATTGCGCCGAAGTAAGGGCCCCAGATGCCGGGAACCGCGCGCGGCTCCGGCGAGATCGCCATGTGGCAAGTCGATGTGCCGGCAATCACGGCCAGGCGCTGGTTGAGTTCCTCGCCGGAAGCGCCGGCCAGCACGCCCAAGCCACCGGCATGCGCATCGATCAGACCCACGCCGACGGGAATACCTGAAGGCAGGCCGAGATCGGCCGCCGCAGGCGCCGTCAGGCCGCCAACCGTCATGCCGAGCTGCATGGCCCGCTGCGGCAGACGCAGACGGCTCAGCATGTCCGAGAGCCCGATCTGATCGAGGAGGTCAACCTGCCAGGCAGTCTTCTGGTGGTTGAGATAGGTCCATTTGCAGGTGACGGTGCAAGCCGACGCCGCCGGGACGCCGGTGGCGCGCCAGGTGAGAAAGTCGGCGAGATCGAAGGCCAGACCGTAGCGCGACCAGGCCCTGGGGAGGTTGCGCTTCAGCCAGAGGAGCTTGGGGAGCTCCATTTCCGGCGACATGGTGCCGCCGACATAGTCGAGGGCCCGGTGGCGCGTGCCGGTGATCTCCGTGGCCTCGCGCGTCGCACGATGATCCGCCCACATGACCACGTTCCAGCGATCCTCGCCCGTGGTCGAGACGGTGACCGGCCGGCCGCCCGAATCCAGCATGACCAGCGAGCAGGTCGCGTCGAAGGCGAGGCCCTTCACCGCTGCCGGTGCGGCCCCGGACTCCGACAGCGCCTCGTGAGTGGCCTTGGCGACCGCCGCCCAGATCTCGCCCGAATCGTGTTCGGCGTGATCGGCGGCGGGCCGGTTGACCGAGAACGGCACGCTTGCCGAGCCCAGCATGCGGCCCGCCGGATCGAAGATGCCGGCCCGAGCACTGGTCGAGCCGACGTCGACGGCGGCTACGGCGTCAGCCATGCGCCGTCAGGAGGCGAGGAGCGGCTTCACTCGCTCGATAATCGCGGCCACTCCTTCCTTGGGCGTCTTGCGGCCGAGCACCGTCAGCTGAACCTCTTCGTTGAAGATGGTCTGCGCCCGTGCCGCCTCCGGAAATGCCGGCAGCGGCACGCGGGCGCCGGCCAGCGCCCTCGCCTCGACGGCGGCCAGCGGCTGGTCGGCGGCGAAGCCGGGGTCGCTGTAGGTCGAGACGCGCACCGGGCCATTGCCGTTGCGTGCCGCGCCCGTGGTCACGGCCTTGCTCGACATCGCCCGGATGAAGTTCCAGGCGAGGTCCTTGTCGCGGGCGTTGGCCGGGATCGACATGGCCCAGAACTCAACGACCGAGGACATCCTGCCCTGCAGCGACTGCGAGGCCGGGAACTCGATCGCCTTGATCTTGCCCGGGTACTTCGACTGGTCCTGGCGGTTAAGCTGGGCAAAGCGCGCGAACGGCAGGACGGTGAACGCCGCCCGCCCCTGCTGCAGCCAGGTCACCTGGTCGTCGTTGGAGGTCGTGGCGTAGGTGCGCGGCAGGGTGCCGCTTTTGAACAGGTCGGCGAGGGTCGCCAGCGCCTTCTCCAGGGCCGCGGGATCCGGCACGAGCTTGAGGTCGGGCCCGATGAAGTCGCCGCCGAAGGCCCGGGCGAAGGTCACCGGGAAGACCGTCAGGTCGCTCGCCAGCACCATGCCGGTCACCGGCGTGCCGGCGCTGGAGCGGAAGGTCAGCTTCTTGGCCTGGTCGACGAGTTCCTCGAGGCTCTTGGGCGGCGCCTTGATGCCCTGCTCCTCGAGCAGCGCCTCGTTGTAGAAAAGCCCGATCGTGGCGTGACGGAACGGCACCGACACCAGCTTGCCGTCGAAGCGCATGGCCGAGACGAGCCCGGGTGCTATGTCGGCGAAATCCTCGATCGGTGCCGACGACTGGTAGGCGTCGAGCGGGTGCAGCAGGGAGGCAGCCGCCGTGGTGGCGCGGCTGTTGACCAGGAAGCCGACGCCGAAATCCGTGCGGTCGAGGCTGGCCTCGCGGAAGAGCCGGTCCTGCAGCGGATTGGTGTCAAAGGTCGCCCACTCGCAGTTGGCGTCGTTGGCGTCGCGCCAGGCCTTGGTCAGGTCACCGGCCGGCCCGGTCGTCAGGCTGTTCTGATGGACCCGGTGCGCCAGGATGTTCAGCGTCTTGCTGGCGGCGAACCCGCGATGTGGCGTGGCTGCGAGCACCGCAGCAACACCCAGCGCGCCCCGCAATGTCTGACGGCGGCTCAAACCCTTGATCATGTTGATCCTCCCTTGGCTTGCATTTTATCCCTTGATGGCGCCGCCGGTCAGCCCGGCGACGAGATGCTTCTGCATGAAAATGACAAATATCAGGATCGGCAGGAGCTGGACGCTCGAGGCGGCGAAAAGCACGCCCCAATCGACGCCGTCGAAGGATCCCAGCATCTCCGAGATGACCAACGGCGCCGTCTTGGCGCGGGTCGAGGTGAAGACGAAGGCGAAGAGGAACTCGTTCCAGGCATAGACGATGACGAAGACGGCCAGGGCCAGCATCCCCTGCTTCGACAGGGGCCGGATCACCCGCCACAGGATGGTCAGCCGGCTGGCGCCGTCGACCATCGCCGCCTCGTCGAGCTCGCGGGGAATATAGTCGATGAAGGTCCGCATCAGCAGCGTGCCCAGCGAAACGAAGAAGGTGGCGTAGAGCAGGATGAGGACAAGGTGGGTGTCGTTGATCGCCAGCATGTTGGCGATGGTGAACAGCGGCAGCGTCAGCACGATCGGCGGCAGCAGGCGGACCACGATCAGGAACAGCGCCGAGGCCTCCAGGGCCCGGCCGCGCTCACGGGAGTAGACGAAGCCGGCCATGGTGCTGGCAATCACGGTCAGCAGCGTGGCGCCTAGCGTGACGATAAAGCTGTTGCCCAGCCCGCGGAAGAAGACCGCCCATTTCTCCCATAGCGCGCCGTAATGCTGCAGAGTCGGCTCGAAGACCAGCCGCGGCGGGACCGCGAAGATCTCCTGACCGGGCTTCAGCGACGACATCAGCATGAAGCCGATCGGGAACAGCGACCACAGCAGGATCACGCCAACGGCGATGGCCTTGCCCGCGACGACGGCCGGATTCCTAGGCGGCATGGGCGCGCATCTCCCGGCGCAGGCCCCAGAGGTAGCCGGCGCCCAGAATCATGGAGATCACGACCATGATCCAGCCGGTGGCGGCCGCCGTGCCGAAGGCGTTGAAGCGAAAGGCCTCGAGGTAGAGATAGACGGCGACCACGTCGGTGGAGCGGGCCGGGCCGCCCTGGGTCATCAGCCAGACCTCCGAGAACAGCCGGAAGACGAAGATGTAGCGGAAGAGTGCCGCCAGCAGGATGGCCGGCATCAGCAGCGGCAGGGTGACGCGGCGGAAGCTCTGCAGCTTGCTGGCGCCGTCGATGCGCGCGGCTTCGTAGAGCTCCTCCGGAACCGCCAGCCGCGCCGCGTAGATGATCAGGAAGGTGAACGGCAGATGCAGCCAGATCGAGAGCAGCGCCACGATGGCCAGGCCATGCGCCGGGTCCACTGACCATTCGAAGCCAGGCAGGCCCAAGGCGTGCAAGGCCATGGTCACCGGCCCGGCGTCCGGGTCAAAGAGAAAGCGCCAGATCACCGCGGCGGAGACTTCGCTGACGGCATAGGGGGCGAGCACGGCGGCGAGCAGAAGCCGGCGCGCCGGCAGGCCGCTGGCGAAAAGCAGCGCCATCCCCAGGCCCAGCAGCAGCTCAACGTGCACGACGACCAGGACGATGATGATCGTGTTGGCCAGCGCCCGCCAGAAGTAGGTGTCGCCGAAGACGTGGATGTAGTTGGCGAGACCGACAAAGACCGGGGCCTTGCCGAATGTGGAAGTGCTCAGGCTGAGCCAGATGATATGCAGCGCCGGCAGCACGATCACGGTCAGGACCAGGAGCTGCGCCGGCGCCAGGAACGGCAAGGTCGCGCCAAGACGGGACAGACGCGCTCCCGCGCCGCGCACTGCCGCCGGCAAGGCCGGAAGCTCCCGTGGCGGCGCGAGCGTGGTCATCGGTGTCGCTGTTGGCCTATGCGGCGCGCGGGGTGGCGCCGGGCACTTCGGGGGATGCGGCGCGCGGGGCCCAGCCTTCGACCGTGGTGCGATAAGTGACCCGCCGATGTCCCGGATAGTCGCCAATGGCGGTGTGCAGGACCACGGGATTGTCCCACATGGTCAGGGTGCCGGTCTGCCAGCGCACACGGCAGGTGAACTCGGGGCGGATGGCGGTTGCCATGAGGAAATCGATGATCGGCTTGCTCTCGGCCTCGCTCATGCCCTTGAAGCGCTGCAGCACGCTGGCGGCGAAGACATACGGACGGCCCGTCGCCGGATGGGCGCAGATCACGGGATGCTCGACCTCGGTCTCCTCGGCGGTGGTCGCGTCGTTGCGCAGGCCGAGGCGCGAATGCTTCGCATTGATGGCGTAGACGCCCTTGCCGCTGTAGATGCCCGTGAGCCCGCTCAGCAGCTGGCGCATGGTCGGGGACAGCGCCTGATAGACGTGCTCCAGGCTGGCGAAGCAGGTGTCTCCGCCAACCGGCGGGATCACCTCGCCGTAGAGCATGGTGATGCCGGGCGGCTTGGCCATCCAGGCGAGGTCCATGTGCCATTCCTCGCCGATCACCTTGCCGGTGTCATCGGGCTCGCGCACGAAACGCACGATGTCGTCGAACCCGTCCATCGGCGAGTGCACCGGATTGCCGCTGAACGGCCCGAAGCGCCTTGCCACCTCGTGCAGGGTCTGCGGCGTGAGCTTCTGGTCGCGCACCGCCAGCACGTGATGCTCGTCCAGGGCGCGGCGCATCTCCTGATAGACCGCCGCATCGCTGGTCTTGCCGAGATCGATTCCGGAGACTTCGGCTCCCAGCGCGCCGGTCAGCGGCCAGACCTGGAAGCGCGTGAAACGGGGGTCGCGCTGCAAGGACTCCTCCAGGATACTTACTTACAGATAAGTCAGTCTGCGCCCAGGGCCGGGAGAAGTCAACGGCGCCGCCCCCGCGTGCCCTCGCCGCGCCCCGGTGCCGGTGCCCAGGCCGCCGTGATCATGCGGCCCATGGTGGCGAAGAGCCGCTCGACCTCGCGGAAGCTGCCGGTGTCCTGGGTCATCGGCGCGCAGGACAGCAGCATGACGCGCAGCATGCGTGTTACGTCCTCGACCGGCGTCTCCTTATCCAGCTCGCCGGCGCGAATGGCGTCGGCCACGGCCTGGCGCAGGCAGCGGTCATAGGTGCGGTCGACCGTCTCCAGCGCCTCGCTCGCCAGCTCGCCGAGCACCGCCAGGTCCAGCCGCAGGCGCGACAGCGGACTCCACACATGGCGGTCGCCCGGCTTGCCGTTGAAGCGGTCATAGAAACGGCGCAGGTCATCGCGCTGGGCCGCCAGGCGTTCGCTGAAACTTGCCTGGGGCTGGGTCCAGTTGGCGGCAATACGTGCCTCGGCATCGGCGATGAAGCCGGCAACGATCTCGGCCATCAGCTGGCGCTTGTTGCGAAAATGGTGGTGGATGTTGGCCCGGGTGGTGCCAACCGCCTCCGCGATATCGCCGAAGCTGAAGCCGTCATGGCCGCGCAGCACATAAAGCTCCTCGGCCACGGCGCGGATGCGCTCGCGGGTCGGCGTTGCTTCCCTGGCAGCAGACGAGGCGGCGCGAGCCTTCATGGCGTAAGCCCGCCGCCGTTGACGTAGAGCACCTGCCCGGTCATGAAACGCGAGGCGCCGCCAAGCAGGAAGAGGATCGGCCCGGCCATGTCCTCTGGCACGCCGATCCGGCCCATCGGGATCAGCTTCGCCGCATTGGCGTCGACATGGCGCTCGCCGCCATGGGTCGGGGCGCGCCCGGTGCCGCCGCGCAGGAATTCCGTGTCGGTCGCGGTAGGGGCGATGGTGTTGGCGCGGATGGTGGGCGCATTCTCCACCGCGATGGCCTTGGTCAACGCGATGACGCCGGCCTTGGCCGCGGCGTAGGGTGCAAAGCCCGGCAGCACTCGCGAGGCCAAGCCCGAGGCCGTATGCACGATGGCGCCGCCGCCGGCCGCGCGCAGCCGCGGCAGGGCCGCACGCGCCACCAGATAGGTGCTGCGCAGGCTGGCGGAGTGTATGGAATCGAACTCCTCCGGTCCGATCGTCTCCATCGGCACTCTCGCGTTGGTGAAGCCGGCGAGGTTGACCAGCCCTTCAAGTCCGTTCCAGTCGCGGTCGAGCGCCGCGAAGGCCGCCGTGACCTTCGCGTCATCGGCAGCGTCGACCGGGATGGCCAGCACGCCTGCCGGCGGCTCGTGCCGATCCAGAACATGCGGCAGATCGAAGACCGCGACCTTGAGACCGGTGGACACCGCCGCCTCGACCAGCACCCGGCCGATACCGCCGCAGCCGCCGACCACGAGCAGGCGGCTGCCGCGCGCCGGGCCGAGCCGGCTGTAGTCGACCGGACGTTGCGAGAGATCGGGGCAGGCGGTCATGACATTTCCTCGCGGCCTTCGTATGCTGACCCGACAGGAGAACACGTCCGAATGCAGAATCTCAAGATCGACGGCTCCCGGCTCTGGCAGAGCCTGATGGAGCTGGCCCGGATCGGCGCCACCGAGAAGGGCGGGGTCTGCCGCCTCGCCCTCACCGACCTCGACCGCCAGGGGCGCGACCTCTTCGTGCGCTGGTGCCGCGAGGCGGGCTGCACGGTCAGCGTCGACGCCATCGGCAACATCTTCGCCAGGCGTGCCGGAAAGGACAATTCGAAGCCGGCGATCGTCACCGGCAGCCACCTCGACTCCCAGCCGACAGGCGGCAAGTTCGACGGCGCCTACGGGGTCATGGCCGGGCTCGAAGTCGTGCGCACGCTCAACGATCTAGGCATCGTCACCGAGGCGCCGATCGAGATCGTCGCCTGGACCAACGAGGAAGGTTCGCGCTTCTCCCCGGCCATGGTCGGCTCGGGCGTCTATGCCGGTGTCTTCGCCCTCGACGAGGCACTGGCCAAGAAGGACATCGAGGGCAAGAGCATGGGCGATGAGCTCCGGCGCATCGGCTATGCCGGCAAGGACCGGACGAGCGACCGCCCCGTCGGCGCCTATTTCGAGGCGCATATCGAGCAGGGCCCGATCCTCGAAGCCGAGGGCAAGACGATCGGCGTGGTGACGGCGGCACAAGGCCAGCGCTGGTACGAGATCACGGTCACCGGCCAGGAGGCCCATGCCGGGCCGACGCCGATGCCGCGCCGCCGCGACGCCCTGGTCGGCTCGGCGCGCATGATCGACACGGTCAACAGGATCGGCCACCGCTTCGCACCGCTGGCCTGCGCCACGGTCGGCTTCGTCCAGGTCTCGCCCAACTCGCGCAACACCATCCCGGGCCGGGTGTTCTTCACCGTCGATTTCCGTCACCCGGTCGATGCCACTCTTTCCCAGATGCACGAGGCGCTGCACAGCGAGTTCCGGGCCATCGCCGAAGCGGCGAAGGTCGAGGTGGAGATCCGGGATTTCTGGTACTTCGCGCCGACACCCTTCGCCGAAGACTGCGTCGGCGCCGTGCGCGAGGCTGCCGGCCGGCTGGGCTATGCGCACCGCGACATCGTCAGCGGCGCCGGTCACGATGCCGTCTACATGGCCAAAGTCGCACCGACAGGCATGATCTTCGTGCCCTGCCGCGACGGCATCAGCCACAACGAGGTCGAGGACGCCGCCCCGGCCGACCTGACGGCCGGCTGCAACGTGCTGCTGCATGCCATGCTCGAACGCGCCAAGGCAAATCCATGAAAGGGAATGGCCCCGTGAGCGATGCCCTGTTCTGGCCGGAAGTCCGTGCCCTGCTCGAGAAGCGGCGCGGCCGCCTGCACGCCTACGAGAGCCTCGACGCAAAGCGCACGGCACTGATCGTCATCGACATGCAGCGTGCCTTTGTCGACGACGGCACGCCGTCTTTCGTCGGCGCGGCCCGTGCCATCATTCCCAACATCAACCGGCTCGCCGAAGCGGTGCGCCGCACCGGCGGTAGCGTTGCCTGGTCACGGGCCACCTTTACCAGCGAGCCCGATGGCGGCTGGAGCACGTTCTTCGGCCATGCCGTGTCGGAGAGAGTCGGGCGCGACGTCATCGCCAGCCTGCAGGACGGTGCTGCCGGCCACGGGCTCACCCACGGCCTCGATATCCGCGATGCAGACCATATCTTCAACAAGTTCCGCTTCAGCGCCTTTACCCGCGGCTCGTCCGACATCGAGGCCTGGCTGCGCCGGCGCGGCGCCGATACCGTGCTCATCGCCGGCACGCTCACCCATGTGTGCTGCGAATCCTCGGCGCGCGACGCCATGCAGCTCGGCTTCAAGACCGTGATGGTCTCCGATGCCAACGCTTCGCGCGTCGAGGCCAACCACATCGCCACGCTCAACGCCTTCATCCAGTCATTCGGCGACGTGCGCTCGGCCGACCAGACGATCTCCCTGCTCGAGGCCAGCGTCGGCGCCCGCGCGGCCGAGCAGCCGGCTACTGCAGCGGCAAAGTGAGCGGCGAGATCGCCTCGGGCTGCCGTTTGCGGAGATCGGTCTGCGGTACGGCGGCGATGATCCGCTCCTGCGCCCTGGCGAGCCGTTCGGCCGCCTTGCGGCGGTCGACGAAGAGCGGCTCGCCTTCGGCGACCACGCGCACGCCATCGACATAGACCTCGCGCACCGCGCGCTCGGCGGACGTGAACAGGAGGCTCCGCAGCGGGTCGCGCGCCGGCATCATGGTCGGCTCGTCGAGATCGATCAGCACCAGGTCGGCTTTGGTACCGACGGCGATCCGGCCGATGTCCTCGCGCAGCAGGGCTCGCGCTCCCGCCGAGGTGGCCGCGGCAAAGATCTCGGCTGCATTCACCGCCGTCACGTCCTCCGCGGCGATACGCCCGAGGATCAGAGCGGTGCGCAGCTCCTCCAGCATGTTGTGCGGCTGCGTGTCGGTGCCGATGGCCACGTTGACGCCGGCGCGGATATAGGCACCGACGTTCTCCATCATCTGGCCGTAGCGCGAGAACACCGTCGGGCAATGCGCGACGCTCGTCCCGGTCTCGGCGAGCAGCGCGACGTCGCGTTTGGTGTGCCAACGGAGCCAGGAATGCGTATCGATGAAAATGGCATGGGCAAGCAGCGTGCGCTCGGTCAGGAAGCCGATATCGCCGAGCCACTGCACCGGCGTCTTGCCGTGCCGCCGGGTGATTTCGAGGAACTCCCACACCGCCTGGCCGCAATGCAGGGTAACCGGCAGGCCGCGGCGCTTCGCTTCGGCGAGGGAGTCGAGCAGCAGCTCCTTGCTGCAGGTATCGACCTGGGCGGGCGAGACCATGCCGGTGAGCCGGCCGCTCTGATGCCGGCTGACCCGGTCGACGAGATCGAGCGCTTCGCGCATCGCCCGCTCACCGCCCTTCTCGTCCCACTCGTACTCGACCGAGTGGCCGGTGCGCACGACCCACCTGGCGGAGCGGTACATCGGCGCAATAACCGCGCGGATCCCGGAGCCCGCGACCGTGTCGGCCCAGCCTTCATAGGGCATGCCGAGATCGGCGATCGTCGTAACACCCGACATCAGCAGCTCGGCCATCGCCACCTCGTTGGCGGCGCGCAGGCTTTCAGCATTGTCCGCCGACTTGGCCATGGAATGGCCGATGAGGAAGGGCGGCTTCAGGTCGAAGAGGCCGCTCATGTAGAGCTGAGGATTGCCCAACTCCTCGGTGACGCCGCGGCCGACATTCTCCGACATGGCATGGGAATGCGCATCGATCAGACCCGGCATGACGAGATAGCGCCGCCCGTCGATCGTCTCGTCGACCGGTTTGCGGTAGCCTCCGCCCACGGAAATGATGCGGTTGCCGGCGAAGACCACGTCGATATCGCGCCGATAGACCGGCCGCCGCGCCGTCTCGTCCCAGGCAATGACCCAGGCGGCCTCTTTGATGCAAGTGGTCTTTTCCGGTCTTGTGCTCATGGAACCCCTCCCGGACGCAGCCTTGCGCAGAGCGAGACAATCGTAAAGAGCCGGGTATTTACCAATTGTTCACCCATCGGGGAGCTTGATTGTGCCTCGCGGTGTCATAGATACACTACCGCTGCCCCCTATCCTCGCAGATTTCCCTCATGCGCCTCATTCCTCTCGCCGCCATCCTTGCGCTGGCCGTTGCCGCACCGGCCGCCGCCCAGCAATCCGCCACTCCTGCGCCAGCACCCAGCCAGGCCCAGAAGGCCCAGGCCGACAAGCAGAAAGCCGAGAAGGAGAAGGCCGAGAAGGCTGAGAAGGCCAAGGCGGCCAAGGCCAAGGAGAACGAGCGCTCCAACAAGGGCGGTGCTGCGCGCGGCGAGGAGCGCGCCGGCCAGGTCAAGGAAATGAACAACCAGCGCAAAGCGAACTAAGGCTTGCGATAGACAACGAAGCCGCCGCCGGAGCCCCCGGCGGCGGTTTTGTTTTGGCGGCAAGAACCGGGTGGCGAGGGCTCCCGGCCGGGCGCAGAGTGTGCCATGACCGCGACCCCGTTGCGCCAGTCTTCTCCTCCTTCTACTTCCGTTCCCGAACGCGTTGCCGCCCTCGACTGGACGCGTATCGCGGCCGAACTTGACGAGCACGGCTACGCCACAACCGGGACGCTGCTGCGCGACAGCGAATGCGCCGCGCTGATCTCTTCATACGACGACCCTGCCGCCTTCCGCAGCACTGTGGTCATGGCGCGCCACGGTTTCGGCCGCGGCGAGTACCGCTATTTCGCCTACCCTCTGCCCGACACTGTGCAGGCGCTGCGCGCGGCTTTCTATCCGCCGCTGGCGGTCATCGCCAACCGCTGGAGCGCCGCCTTGCGACGCGATGCGAACTATCCGGAGGAGCTTCAGCGCTACCTTGCCGCCTGCCGCCGCGCCGGGCAGAAGCGGCCCACACCTCTCCTGCTGAAATACGAAGAGGGCGACTACAACTGCCTGCACCGCGATCTCTACGGCGACGAGGTTTTCCCGCTGCAGGCGACGATCCTGCTCAGCGACCCGGCAAGCGACTTCAGCGGCGGCGAATTCGTGCTGACGGAGCAGCGCCCGCGCCTGCAGTCGCGCGCCGCCGTCGTGCCTCTGGCCCGCGGTGAAGGCGTGATCTTCGCGGTCAACGAGCGGCCGGTCCAGGGTAAACGCGGAACCTACCGTGCGGCCATGCGCCACGGCGTCAGCCGCCTGCGCTCCGGACGTCGTTTCACCCTCGGCGTGATCTTTCACGACGCGCGGTAGCGCCCCACACGGACAGGTTGGGGGGCTTATTC
>Ga0194128_10008128_pt1 | contig 13395 bp, 10 predicted proteins | sample TA2KigCa65mmetaG_FD_148650 | JGI IMG/M metagenome (GOLD analysis project Ga0194128, IMG submission 148650) | Freshwater microbial communities from Lake Tanganyika, Tanzania - TA2015037 Kigoma Deep Cast 65m | ecosystem: Environmental > Aquatic > Freshwater > Lake | place: Tanzania: Lake...
TTTTAATTCTTTTTCCCGTCTTAATTTTTCTTCTTTTAATTCTTTTTCCCGTCTTAATTTTATTATTTCTCGTATGTTTGGCATTCCTTATATATTAAAAGTTGAAAATAAATATTCATAAAGGATAATAATTTATTATATTAGCATACATAAATGAATCGGTGTAAAATTGTTATCGGGGGGCAATTTGGTGATGAAGGTAAGGGCAAATTACTAGATTATCTATCCGAGAATGCTGATATCAGTATTAGATATAATGGAGGAGCAAATGCGGGTCATACCGTATTGGTTGATGGTAAAAAATACGCTTTTCATCTCTTTCATTCTGGAATTTTAAGACCAAATACTATTGGAATTTTGGGTGCAGGAGTAGTTATCAATCTTAATTCTATGTTTTTAGAAAGAGAAGATCTTATGCAAAAGGGTATTGATGATCCATTAGAGAGAACTTATTTTTCTGAAAAAGCTCATATTACATTTACTTTACATTGCCATATGGATGGTCTTACTGGTGGTGATATTGGAACAACTAAACAAGGTATAGGTCCAACGTATGCTACAAAGGCTGATCGTATTGGAATAAGAATGGGAGATTTGTTAAAACCCGATTGGTCACAAAGAGTAATACAATTCTATGATAAATACGGTGCACAACTAAAACATAGGGAAAATAGCATTATTATACGAAACTCTTGTGACACTACAATTCAACTTAATTCTCTTGATGATATGTTACAATATGATTTAAATCTTATTTCTAAATATATCAATCAACTACGTCCCCGAATTATTAATACTGTCTCTTTTATTGAACAAAATTATAATAAATCATTTCTCATCGAAGGAGCTAATGCGACTTTATTGGATATCGATCACGGTACATATCCATATGTTACTAGTAGTTCATGTGGTGCTGGAGGTGTATTATCCGGATCTGGATTAAGTATGAAAGTGTTGCGTGATTGGTATGCCGAGACTATAGGTGTATTTAAAATTTATGTTACGCGTGTTGGTGGTGGTGTATTACCAACCGAAATGGTAGAAATGGATTCAGAAATTGGTATAAATGTACAAACTTTAGGAAATGAGTATGGTGCTACTACTGGAAGAAAGAGACGATGTGGATGGCTAGATTTGGTTGCGTTAAAATATTCATGTATGTTAAATGGGTATGATTATCTGAATATTGCAAAAGTGGATATATTATCATTTGTGCCCAATTTGAAAACTATAAAAATATGTACACAGTATCGAAATAGAGAAACGAATGAAATTACGGATATATTTCCATCGGATGAATATGAACTATGTAGAATGGAACCAATTTATTCTGAATTTCCGATATGGGATAATCCGACACAATGCAAAACATGGAAAGATTTACCTTTAGCGTTACGAACAGTTATAAAATTTATTGAGGGATATGTTGGAATACCGATAAAATATATTAATACTGGTCAGGATAGAAATGCGCTTATTGTGAGAGACTAAAAAAGTTGTTTTCAGAAATCTTCGATTTCTTTCAATAACTTTTTATTATTTATATTACATAAAAATAATAAAAAGTTGATTTATATTAGACTTAAAATAATAATCAAATAATGTAATTATATGCAAAAACGTGTTTCTATTCCGTGGGTTGAGAAATATCGCCCCAAACGTTTAAACGATATTATTCAACAAACTGAAGTAGTAAAAGTATTACAAAATTCTGTCAAAACGGGTGAATTACCACATTTATTATTATACGGCCCTCCCGGAACAGGTAAAACGTCAACAATATTAGCAGTTGCATTAGAATTATTTGGACCTAAAAAAATATATGAGAGAGTAATTGAATTAAATGCATCAGATGACAGAGGTATCAATATAGTTCGAAATAATATCATCACTTTTGCAAAAACTTGTTTGGGTAAACCCGATCCAAACTATCCATCACCTAATTTTAAAATAGTCATATTAGATGAAGCTGATGCTATGACAACAGAAGCACAATCGGCATTACGACAAGTAATTGAATCAACTGCTCATATTACGCGTTTCTGTTTTATATGTAATTATATTAATCAAATTATTGAACCGATAGCATCACGATGTGTGAAGTTTAGATTCAAACCGATTGATAAATATAATATGGAGGATAAATTAAGATTAATTTCTGAAAATGAAAAATTAGATGTATCAGAAACTGCAATACGAGCGATAGCTGAAGTTTCTGAAGGTGATGCGAGATACGGGATAATGATATTACATTATTTAAAATATATGAGTAAATTAACAGATAAACTAACCGATAAAGATGTATATCGTATAACTGGGACGGTTGATGATGAAATAATAAAACTGATATGGAAATCCAGTTTATTTGGTAATGTAAAACAAATTAGAGATACAGCAATAATGATTCATCGTAATTCATATCCGGTAAAAAATGTTTTGGATAAATTAACTAAATGTGTTTTTGAGGAAAACATAAATGATAAAAAGAAATCACAAATAATATGGGAAGTGTGTCAAACGGAAAAGAGATTATTGGACGGTTCAAATGAGTATATACAAATTTTATATTTATTATCTATCATACGAACAATTATAAAAAATTGATTATTTTATGAATTATTATTAATGATGATATAATATTAAATTAATATCATAACATCATGTCAATTATAGGTATTACCGGACGTAAATTTAATGGAAAAGATACTCTTGGTAAAATGTTAATACAATTATATAATTATACACGTCTCGCATTTGCGGATCCGTTGAAAGAAGCATGCAAATGTGTATTTAGTTTTACAGATGAACAGGTTTACGGAAATTTAAAGGAAGTAGTTGATGATTATTGGCATACCACACCAAGACAAGTTCTGCAATATGTTGGAACTGAACTATTTCGAGATCAACTTTACAAAATAATGCCACATCTTGGTGTTAATATATGGGTAGAAGCATTATTAAAAAAAGCATCAGATATTAAACGGGATAATCCCAATGCAAAAATAGTTGTTACTGATGTAAGATTTCCTAATGAAGTCGATGCTATTAAAAAAATAGGGGGAATTGTAACTAGAGTTAAAAGACCTTCTGTAAATACAACTACGGATCCTCATCCTTCTGAAGTAGCAATAGATGATTTGAATGTTGATTATGAAATAATGAATGATGGGACTGTGGCGGATTTGGAAAATAAATTAAATAATTTAATGAACTCTATATCTTAATAGTTTTTGTTTTTCTTGTGAAAACGGATCCTGGTTTATCTCCTTTTGTTATGTGCTTGATTTCTGTATAAATAATATGTGCATTTTTTGTATCTTTTAATTTACTTCCTTCCTTACAAATGCACGCGCATCTATTTAATATTCTTTTATCGTATTTTTTATTTTCAACACGAAGTATGACGTGTGGTGATGGTGATCCTTCTAAATGGAACCATATATCATTTTGATCCGCTTTAGATATAATATCCCAATTATCTTGAGCGTTTTGTCCAATCCAAACAGTATAAGTATCGTCGATACCTTCAATTATAAGCTCTTTCATTATAACTAAATTATAATTAAATATTTAATGTAATATTGCAAATTTTAAATAATTTAAAATTCAATTTTATAAATGAGAGAGTGTGTTTTAAAAAATGTCTAAATTACCTTTAATTCTAATATAGTCGTTATGGCAGAAAATATAAATCTAGATCTTGCTAATCTTCCGGAAAATGTAAGAGTTGAAGTTTTACAAGAATTAGCAAAAAGAATAGCAGATGCAAAAACTGTAAATAGAAAAGTATCATTCCATGGAGTAAAAGAATCATCTTCACCTGCTAAAAAAAATGTTAGTCCGCCACCTTCTCATGAAAGTAATACATCTGATGTTGTTGATCAACTTGATACGAGTGTTCCAAGTTCTTGTTTTAATATTATGGGATTGATGATTGGTAGTCAAACTGTTTATTTATTTATTATTTTACTTATTGTAGGTATTATTATGTATTTTATGACATCTGGTAATAAAAAAAAGAAGCGAGAAGAAGATGAATAAATTATTGATTAATATTTATTGCACTCCAGATTCACATCCGCCTTTTTGAGCTCCCATATTTCCTTCCATCGCTTCACGAAAATCTCTTTCTGCTTGGCGTTGTTGTGCATATCTCTCATTTGATTCTCTTTGTTGTTTCATGTAATCTTCTTCTCTATGTTGATCAACTTGATAAGTTTCAAATTCATCAAAATTGATTAGTTCTGTTTCGGATTTTTCGTAATTATTCTTTGGATAGGGAGTCCCAGTTAAAATTTGCCATAGTTTTTGTTTTTGTCCTTTCTCCATATCTTCAGGCAAATCAACAACTATTTTAATTACTAAATCACCAACTCCGTGTTTTGGTGGTAATCTCGGCATACCTGCACCCTTAATAACATACGTTTCGCCATGTCGCATTGGTCCCTTTCTGGAAAATTTAATTTCATGACCATCAAGATGAATGATTGTTCTTTCAAAACCAACAATAGATTCGCCAAAACTAACATGTATATCCGCCTTTAATGATGCAATTTCAATAAAACCATCACTCGTTTTCCACGGTTCGCCGTATATAACACCACGTGTATAAATATCATGATCCTTTTCAACTACAATAAATTTGGCTATTGAACGTGTTACTCCATCCTCAACTTCATCTTCGGGAATTTCATGACCTTCTTCTGGGAACTCCATGATAAATCCTGTATGAACTCCTCTTGGTACATTGAATGTTAATTTATGTTTTAATTTATATGAACAGGTACCATTACATTTTTTACATCTTTTATCATCTGGATCGGTACCACCGCCTTTGCAACTTTCGCATGTTTCTCGTGTAACTTTTTTAGTTTTGGGATTTTTTTTAACATGATGACCTCTACCTTTACATTCTTTACATTCAATTGTTTGTGGCGAACCCTTACCGTTACATTTTTTGCATACATTATATCTTTCATATTCAATTACTTTATCCATAACTCCTGTAAAACACTCTTCTAATGATAATTCTAGAACCTCCATTAAATCAAACACAGTTCTTCTTTTTGGCGTAAACTGTTTTTGAAATTGGGCAAACATCGCTTGGGCTTTAAGGAATTCTTCTGGGACTCCATGTTCTTCAGCTTCTTTTTGTTGATCATATTCAGCTCTTTTATCTGGATTTGATAGTACATCATACGCTTCACGAATATCACTAAATTTTTTAGGTGCCTCTTTACTTTTATTTTTATCTGGATGCCATTCGCGTGCTAATTTACGGTACGCTTTGGTTATTTCTGTTTGATCGGCATCACTATCAACGCCTAAGACTTCATAATGATTCGACATATTATATCTAAGTAGTATTCATATCTTTAACTACAGAGGCTAAAAAAATCAAATTTTTGAAATAGTTATTCTCATATATATCGTGTATTTTATTTATATAATACATCACATATGATAAGAGTAAATCCTGTCCATATACGTCCTTATCATTACGGATTATTATTTAATATGTTCGAAAATGGTGATGATAATTATATAACACCAAAAGCTGATGGAGAGTATCATCAAATACAAATTGGGAGATTTACTTACGAAAGTGAAAATATTAACGACCAAGATTTTATATTTAATATCTTAACCGATATCCCTCATATCAAAACACAAAATGATAGATTTAAATATATCGAACGTCTCTTATCACAAAAAATGTTACACGAAACAACAAATATTTCAGAAATAGTAGCTATTAATAATACTAATCAAATAGTATGCAAACCAGTATTTCGTATTAATAAAAAATTATATCATGATTTCAAAGATGTATTAAATATATTTTTAGCACCATTACAAACTCCTTATCCAAATGATGGATGGATAGTTTATACAGAAGTTAAAAATATTAATTATGTATCTTTTTTCAATCATATTTCTTATCCGTTAAAAATAAAACCGAGGAATCATATGACTATCGATTTATTATACGATCCAAATAATAAAACAATGACAACAAGATCTGATAAACAAATAAATTCTTTATCTCCATCAACACTTGATAAAAGTGTATGGAGATGTAGTTGGAATGATGAAGAAAAAAAATGGATGCCAATTTCAAGAAGATATGATAAAATACTCGCAAATAAAGATTTTATCGTTAATGATGTTGTTACTAATATTGAAACTTATTGGCAACCATATGACGTTATCAATTATATGAAATCACATAATCACACATATTATGATCATACATCAAAAGAGTTATCAAAAGACATAATTGAATATTTGAATAAACAAAAAGTAATTACATCGAATATTTTAGAACCTTATTTAAGCAATGCTCATATAGTTTTAGATTTGGGTTGTGGTAATGGTAAAATGTATCATAAGGCTTATACTTTTAAATTTTTTGGGATTGATAATGATCCTATTGCATTATGTAAATGGGGATCACCGAGTGATAATATATGTGTGATGTTCGGTGATTTAAATGTTAAGGGTTTCGAATTATTTACCAATCATATGATAAGATTAATTAATAGTATTGATCTTTGTGTTATGAATCATAGTATCAGTTATGTTGATAATCTTGATACATTTTTTAATGATTTATCGATATATATGAAACACGATGGAATAGTTTTTATTAGAAGTTTCGTTTTAGAACATATGAAAGAAGTGATATATGATTCAACATTTAAAATAGTACATAATAACAATAATATTTACTCTTTTACGTATCCTTGGTTAAATAGAGAAATAAGCAATAAAATATATTCATCTAATGAAATTATAACCTCTGCGTGTAAATACGGGTTTAACGTTATTAATAATATACGACTTAATGATCCATTATATCATAATATTGTTGATATGCAAAGAATAATTATATTAAAAATTGAAAAAGTAATATGATGATAGCGCTTTTGTTTATCTAATGATATTACAGTATCTGAGAATGGAACTTACTCAGCTTCCTGAAGACAAAACTTACTCTGCTCATGATAGTGCAATGATTGAATATTGGAGAAATATTGGTCTTTATGCCGGATTGCAAGAATGGGAAAATACCTTTGACAAAACTTTTCTTTTTGTCGATGGTCCTCCTTTTGTGACTGGAACGAAGCACATGGGGCACATTCTTGTTGATTCTTCGAAGAGTAGCGTATTGAATTATTATCGTATGAACGGTTATAAGTGTGCAAATCGTAACGGATACGATTGCCACGGTCTTCCGATGGAGATGGCTGCGCAAAAAGAGTTGGGATTGCAATCTAACGCAGATATTCTACTATACGGTATTGATAAGTTTAATGCTAAGTGTAAGGAAATTATCCATCGATACACTGATTCGTGGAAACCATCTTTTGAAATGATTGGTCGCTGGGTTGATTTCTCAACTTCATATAAGACTATGGATACGAATTTTATGGAGAGTATTTGGTGGACATTCAAGCAAATGTGGGAAAAGGGATTGATCTATCGCGGATTCAAAGTAATGCCTTATTCAACTGGTTGCCAAACTCCGTGGTCTAATTTCGAAGCAGGTCAATGTTATAAGGAAAAAGTTACGCAATCATTGTATGTATACTTTCCTCTCAAGTCTGATTCAACTACTGGATTTGTTGCGTGGACGACAACTCCATGGACACTTCCTTCGAATATTGCGTTGTGTGTGAATAAGGATTTGGATTACGTTTTTTGTTCTGATGGTACACGAACGTATATTGTTGGAAGTAATTCGGTAAAAAATCTCAAATTGAGTTCTGATGTAAAACTTCAAATTCTCAGGACTGTTAAGGGATCCGAATTGGTCGGTATGGAATATATGTCGCTTTTCAACTATACTCCACTATCCTATCATCGTATTGTTGAAGATAATTATGTTACACAATCAGAAGATGCTGGAACTTGTATTGTTCATCTTTCTCCAGCACACGGCGAAGATGATTTCCGTGTATGTCTCGAAAAGGGAATTGTTAGTAGCAAGGATGTTGGTAGTATGTGTTTGGTTGATGATGATGGTAAATTTACATCAATCGTTACAGAATATCAAGGAATGCTAGTATTTGATGCAGATAAGATGATCACTAGAGATTTGAAGAAACGAAATCAAGTACTACGAGTACAAGAGTATCGTCATCAGTATCCATATTGCTGGCGTACTGATACGCCTCTGATTTACAAGACTGTAGATAGTTATTTTGTTGCAGTAACCAAATTAAAGGATGATATGATTCGTTTGAATGAAACGATCAATTGGTATCCCGAATCTGTTGGAAAGAATAAGTTTGGTTCATGGCTTCAAAATGTTAAGGATTGGTGTATTTCTCGATACAGAAATTTCGGTTCTTGTATTCCAGTATGGTGTTCGGATGATATGACTGAATCCATTTGTGTGGGAAGTATTGATGAACTAATGGAGTTAGCCAATTTGACGGAAAGACCAACCGATCTTCATCGTGAATTTGTGGATAATATTACTATCGTTTCCAAAACATCTGGAAAAATTCTACATCGTATTTCTCATGTTTTGGATTGTTGGTATGAGAGTGGATGTGTACCTTTTGGTCAAGTGCATTATCCTTTTGAAAATCGCGATGCTATTGATTCGAAGGAGTATTTGGCAGATTTCATCACGGAAGGTGTTGATCAAACAAGAGGATGGTTTTACACTCTTTTGGTTCTTTCTACGGCAATTTGTAATAAGGCACCATTCAAAAACGTTATTTGTACCGGCTTAATTATGGATGAAAATAAGGTTAAGTTTTCGAAGCGTTATGGAAACTTTGTGGATCCAACTCTATTGATCAAAGAGTTTGGTGGCGATGTGATTCGCCTGTATCTACTTTCGTCACCAGCAATTAAGGCTGATGTATTGTATTTCAGTCCGGATAAGGTTTTGAAGGTTAAGGAACGTTTGATTCCTTATGTTAACGCTTGTAAGTTTTTCATTGAACATCTTCTCAATTATCAGAAGAAGGGAGGAAAATTCGATATTAATGCATATACTTTTACAACTAATATTATTGATCGTTGGATTCTTTCAAGAGTAAATTCTCTTGTAAACTTTGTGAAAACCAATATGGAAAAGTATCAACTCGATCGTGTTGCTCAAGAGATTATCGAATTCATTGACGATTTGACGAATTGGTACGTCAAGCTAAATCGTGATCGGCTCAAAGGGTTCAATGGTGAAAACGAACAAATCGTATCATTTTCTGTTCTTTACAGAGTTTTAATGAAGTATGTACTACTTTCTGCTCCGTTTACTCCCTTTACATCTGAACATATTTATCAGCATCTTTTTCCTCTAAATCCGACTCTTCCGATATCTGTTCATATGAATCGTTATCCGGAAGTGGAAAATATGGATAATTCAATTCAGGAACCGTTCATAATGATTCAGCGAGTGGCTAAGTGTATTCGTAGTACACGCAGTTCAAGTACTACTCACAGTTCAGCGAAAGTTCCATTGAAAAAGTGTACGATTTATAGTAACGATCAACAACAAATGGAATTCATCAAGGAATTGCTATCGTATATTTCTGATGAACTTAATGTTATTGATTTTGTATGTTCTCCTCTTGATGGAAATATTCAGTATGTCGCAAAACACGATTCAAAGGCTCTCGGTGTTAAGTATCGCAATAATGCATCTAAAATTATTGCAGAATTGGCACATACCTCACATGATCAATTGCAACTGTTTATGAATGAAGGAAAACTCCAAATTGGTGAATTTACTTTGACACGAGATGAAATGACAGTTTGTGTTATTCCGAATAAGAGCCTTGATACGAATACAATCAAATCAGTTATTGATGGAGATTTGATGATTTCAGTGGATCTCGAATATAATGAAACTATTCATAATATGTGGGTAACACGTTTGTTGGTAGTTGCTGTACAAAATCTACGTAAAAATGCAGGATTGCGACCATGGAATGCAATCAATGTATATTATACAACTGAAAACACTAAATTGATGAGTTTGATCGAGGAGAATCAACATGTATTTGTTGATCGCCTTTCTACCAGTTTTGCGAATGGTCAAAGTGTGGGAATTATTGATAAAGATATGACTGTAACTCTATATGACGATACTGATGCTCAAATCAAACTTATGATTGTAAAACTAACTTAATTCTGTTTATAACTTCATTTTTACCAATACAATACATGATATTAAATACGTTTGGTGAATTTTGTCTACCAGATAAAACAATTCTCAAAAGACCAAGAACGTCACCTCTTTTGAAATTATTATTTTTAATGAATTCCGTAATAGTGTTATTTATTGTATCATATGATGTACAATCAATATCTAATATTTGTAATTTCGATAAGATTTCTTTATTTATATTCGTTTTATCATAATCATCTGGATAAAAATACAATGTTGCTAAATCTGCACATTCGGTAAAATTTTTACAACGTGAAACAATATCATCATACGCTTTTAATAATATTTCATATTGTGATTGAGATATATTCTTGTACGGTAATTTAAGTTTATCAATAATAAATGGTATCATATTAGATAAATATTTTTTATCGGATTTTATTATTTTTTGATTTATGATATTAAGAAAACTGATATCAAATTGGGTTGGTGATTTTGAAATTTTCTTAATATCGAAAGTTTCAATTAAGTGATCAAATGTGTCATATACCGTACAAGAATTATATCCGAGTGTCGCTAAATATATCTTTAACGCTTCTGGTAAATAACCTAATTTCTTATAATCGTCTGTACCAACAGCATGATACCTTTTTGATAATTTTTTACCATCTGTTCCGTAAATAAGCGGAAGATGGCCAAATTGTGGTACAATCCAATTACACGCATTATATAACGCTATTTGTCTAAAAGTATTGGTAAAATGATCATCTCCTCGTATTACATGGGTAATATTAGTATCGTGATCATCAACCACAACAGATAACATATATGTTGGTGTATTGTCAGATCGGAGAAGAATAAAATCATCTAACTCCTTACTATCAACTTTAACATTTCCTTTTATCATATCATTGACTTCAATATGTGTATTGGATGTAATTTTAATTCTTACGGTAGGTCTCAATCCCTCTTTTAATTTTTGAGAAATAATCTTTTCTGATAAATTGCGACAACGTTGATCATATTTATATGGGATTTTTTGAGCATCACAATCTGCTCGACGTTTGTCTAATTCATCTTGAGTACAGAAGCAATAATAGGCATTACTCTTTTCGCATAATTCATGAGCAACTTGAGTGTGTCTAGCAATGCGTTTTGATTGAATTATTGGTATATCATCATAATCTATTTGTAACCATTTTAGACTATCAAAAATTGTATTGATATATTCATTTGTTGATCTTTCTTTATCGGTATCCTCAATACGTAATAAGAATTTTCCTCCGGTGGCCTTTGCGAATGCGTAATTTACAAGAGCGGTTCTAGCACCACCAATATGAAGATATCCTGTTGGAGATGGAGCAAAGCGTACAATTGTCGCCATATTGATAAATGATAGATTGACGATAATTGAAATAATAAATTAATGATAATTCAATTTTTTATCCATCTTTTAACAAAGATAAATAAAAAATTGAAATTTAGAATTAACTGATACACGCTTAGTGATTGCCATCAAGTTACTCTTCATATGGAGAACTTTAATCGCTTCATATGGTACATTATTCGTGCTTCATACCGACAATTCAAGATGTATATTGTATTGATCATATTGATTCTCATTGTGGATGGAATTTTTATCGGAATGCTCTATGTTGATTTGATTGAAAGTAACAAAACGGATTTGCCATATCATTGTATAATTAAATACGGTGTGATGAAAATAATAAGTGGATATCTTCACTATCGGATTGAAAAAGAGAAAAATAATGTCTCATCGACGTTAATCAAAACTGGAATTCCACTGGTGTTGCGAAATATTCTTGGAGTGGAAGCGTATAACATCAAAAATGAAAATCCGTATCGTCTCGTTTATAAGGCAGAACGACGTGTTGAAGAAACAATCGGATATATATTTTCGATAATCGATTTTTTTCTCCAAATTGTAAATAACGTTTATCCGATTGTTGTTTTTGCCGGAAAAGGCGTCATCCCCTTTATCGGTCTGTGTCTAATGCATATAACATTTTATTTCTTGTACTATCGTAAACGCATTGTTAAAATTGCGAACGATGGTTTTCAGGCACATGAAAAAGTAAATGGTATGTACAAAAAATTAAATGCCCTCATTGCTGGAACGTATGATCGAATTGTTCACAATGAAACTGGAATTTTTTCGAATAGTTTTAGTTTAATTAGACATGAAATTGAAACTTTTTTGAACATAACGAGTGAAAGTACTGGTTTTATCCATTTTGCGAATGTGATGATTAATCAAATTGGTATTATGATTATTCTTTTGACATGCAATATTGGATCAATACCGTATATGATCGGTACACTTGCAACGATCGAACGAATTTATAAGTTTTTCGAAGACCGCATCAATGTTGAGACAAAATTTGATGCTGGTGTGTCAAAGGAGAAGAAAAAATGTAGAGATGTTAAGATTGATTACGAACAAATACCGGTATGTAAAAGTATCGGATTTCGGAATATTCGGTATGTAATGAAGAATGATACAGATAGTGAAATTTTACAAACAACACAACGCGAATTTGTTCTTACAACATATGGTGATTTTAATTTTACTATTGGTGATGTCATTAAAGTTACAGGTAATTCAGGTCATGGAAAATCAACGTTGATGGACGTTATTGCGGGTGTATATAACAGTCATAATTTAACTGGCCAAATTATGATTGATGGAATCGATGTTGATGATGGATTTAAGAAGATCACAGATTCGCGCACATATACTATGCAAAATTACGATAATAATGTCGATTTTAACGGTACCCCTTATCAAATTATTACTGGTACATTTAATAGTGATGTTTTGAAGGGAGATAAGGATGATGATTATGATGTTATTAATGAACTTCTAATTATGGTAAATTTGAAGGATGTTATTGATCAAAGTGGAGGCATTCATACGGAAATCAACTCAAAATTAAGTGGTGGACAAAAAATGAAAATGGGATTGGCGAAATCATTGTTTCGTGCTATAAATAAGAAAACTCCTATTGTGATTCTTGATGAACCCGATAAGGGATTGCCAGTTTCAGAATCAAAAGAAATTATCAATCGTATTATTGATCGTTGCAGAGAATTCAGTATGGTATTTATTATTAGTCACTCTTTAATTAATAATTCCAAGACGATTCATGTTGAGAATGGAACGATTTCTTTATTATAATTTTTTTAAATTCTCTATTTTTAATAAAAAATTGATAAATATATACCACAATAATTGTCAATTTCTC
>Ga0194128_10008131_pt1 | contig 13390 bp, 18 predicted proteins | sample TA2KigCa65mmetaG_FD_148650 | JGI IMG/M metagenome (GOLD analysis project Ga0194128, IMG submission 148650) | Freshwater microbial communities from Lake Tanganyika, Tanzania - TA2015037 Kigoma Deep Cast 65m | ecosystem: Environmental > Aquatic > Freshwater > Lake | place: Tanzania: Lake...
AGATCGTGTCCCATGTTATGTAAAAGATGATGAAGAACCTAATGTATTTTGATGATATGGAACTGATGCAACTTCAGTTCTGTATGGAACAAACAAAAAAACAAATGTCGATGGGTGGAGAAATCCGCCGCCATGCTTCCATCACTCAAAAAATTGAGAAAGAGATAGAACAACGCAAGCAAGAAACTGGTGCTTATACCAAAGAAGATTTGCTTCGTCGTCTAGAGGAAGAAATGGAACGACTAGAAAAGGAGTTCTCATAGTCACGGATGGACTTAAACAGCACTGGTCGGGAGCAAACCCCTTATGGCAAAATCTGATTTACTTCGGTGGATTGGAAACATTCTCCTCATGCTTGGTTATCAAATCATGTTATGGGGAAGTTTTAAATATGGTTTGATCATTAAGTTTATCGGGGGTCTTCTTGGTATTCCTTTTGCCATCAAACTTAAACTCTGGGATGTGCTATTTCTAATCGCATTCTTTGGTATTACCGAGATATCAAAGTTGTCCCAACTTTTCTTGGTTTCATAAAACCAAGTGGTGGAGCCTCAAAAAGGACCCTCTAGGTTTATTACTTCCTTTAAAGAGTAATTGGTGCGGATGGGACTCTCTCCCGCCTGGTTTCCAATTTCCAGTTAAAGAATTGGTGGCGAGCCTGAGTTTCTTAGGAGGTTGACAACAACCTCCTTTTTTAGTATGATATATAGAGAGAACAGTTTATTCCTTATGAGTGATTATAAGAAAACAGCACTTGTGCTTGGTGCTGGTGGTTTTATTGGAAGTCACATGGTAAAAAGACTGAAGGCAGAGGGATATTGGGTGCGTGGTGTAGACCTTAAGTATCCTGAATTTTCAATTTCTGCTGCAGATGAATTTATTCAGGGAGACCTAAGAGACCTGAGTTTTGTTCGTCGTGTCCTAGAATTTAAAGGGGAGCAGGGTAATTTTTATCACTCAGTTCCTTATCGTCATATTCGTCCTTTCCATGAAATCTATCAGTTTGCTGCTGATATGGGTGGAGCAGGATTTGTATTCACTGGTGAAAATGATGCAGATATCATGCATAACTCTGCAACTATTAACCTCAATGTTCTTGAAGCACAACGTCAATTGAATGAAACTTTTGATGGTGTTGATAATGGTACAGAATGTGTTCGTCCAGTACTAAACTATCAAACTAAAATTTTCTACTCTGGATCTGCATGTATGTATCCAGAGCACAATCAACTAGATCCTGATAATCCAGATTGCCGTGAAGAATCCGCTTATCCAGCCAACCCAGATTCTGAATATGGTTGGGAAAAACTGTTTTCGGAACGCCTCTACTTTGCTTATCATCGTAACTATGGTATCCCTGTACGTGTTGCTAGATATCATAATATTTTCGGACCAGAGGGAACCTGGGAAGGTGGCAGAGAAAAAGCACCCGCAGCAATCTGCCGAAAGGTAGCATATCTGCCTGAAGAAGGTGGAACAATCGATGTGTGGGGCGATGGAAAACAAACTCGTTCATTCCTTTATATTGATGAATGCATCGAAGCAACCCGCAGACTGATGGATAGTGATTTTATTGGACCAGTTAATATTGGTTCTGAGGAAATGGTCACAATCAATCAACTTGTTGATACTGCTGCTAAAGTTGCTGGTAAAGTGGTGGAAAAGAATCATATCGACGGACCTCTTGGTGTACGTGGACGTAATTCGAATAATGACCTTATCCGAGAAAAACTTGGTTGGGATTACTCTCAAACTCTTGAACAAGGAATTAGTAAAACATATAATTGGATTAAAGAACAAATCGCTCAGAAAAACTCATGAATATTCAACCTTTTATTTTTAATTGGAATTGCCAATTTGAAAAAACATGTGCAATTGAAGATGCACTAAAACCTCTTTTTGAAAAAGTTACAGTTATTAATAGTGATGATAATAATACGAGAGAGGGTTGGGTAGATATTGGAGACGAATCTTATTTTAGTGATCAGTTTCGAAAAGCACTTGAGTTGTTTGATGGAGATGTTCTTTTCCATATTCAAGGTGATGTTTCTTATGATAATTGGAAACAAATGGTTAAGGATGCTCGGGAATATATGGAGTATTATGATGCAGGAATTTACGCTCCTAACATTGATTACACATGGTATTCTGCAGAGCAATCTGACATTGAAGGATTAGAGTCTGATCATCAGAACATTAAAATGGTTGCTTGTACTGATGAGACTGTTTGGTTTATTCGTAAAGATATTATTCAAGAAATGCTTGATAGAAAAGTAGACTTCTCAAATAATACTATGGGTTGGGGTTGGGATCTCGTTCTTGCTGCAATTTGTTTTGTTAATGCAAAACCAGTAATTCGTGATTATAATCATACTGTTGATCATCCAATGGGAACAAATTACAATAAAGAAAAGGCATCCCAGGAAATGTTGGATCTTTGGAATTCTTTAGATCAAGATCTAAAAGAGGCAGTTTCCCATATTAAAAATCAAAGAGAAAATCTTGTGCAATATTTTCAATGAGTAGTATGGTTTTATATCACCATTTAGGACTTGGTGATCATTTTGTTTGTAATGGTCTTGTCCATCAAATGTCTACGCAACATGATACGATTTATCTTCCGTGCAAAACTGCAAATTATCCAACGGTAGAATATCTTTATTCCGAAAGTCCAAAAATTAAAGTTTTTAAAATTGATAAAGATGAATTTGCAGAAATTGGTGCATTTGCATCTCTTTTAGATATTATGATTATGATGGTTGGATTTCAAAATTGCGATGTCAAAAATTGGGATAGATCTTTTTATAAACAATTGAATATTGATTTTTCTGAAAGATACAATTCTTTTTATCTTCCAAAACAAAAACCAAGTCCAATTTTAGAACCTCCATCTGAAGACTATATTTTAGTTCATGATGAAGCAAGTGTATGTAAATATAATTTAGATATTGATTCCAATTTAAAAATTGTAAAAATTGAAAATGGTATTACCAATAATCTATTTTCATATATTGATTTGATTTATAATGCAAAAGAAATTCATTGTATCAATAGTTCAGTTTTTCATTTGATTGATAGTTTAAAGGGCATTACTGACAAACTTTTTTATCATGATATTAGAAGAACTGATAATTCGGAATTTAAACTGTCAGAAAAATGGAAAGTGATAACTTATTAATCTGGCGCAAAAAAGAGTCCTAAGGAAAGGGGATCATTTCCATGTTCCTGTAGGACTTAGGCATAGAATGTATGCTCTAGAAGATACTGAGATGTTTGAATTTTCAACTCAACATCTTGATGAAGATAGTTATAGGTTGTTAAAAGGGGACTAATGAATTACGATTACTTAATTATTGGTTCTGGTTTATTCGGAACTACCTTTGCAAGACTTGTCACTGATGCTGGTAAGTCTTGTTTGATTATAGATAAACGTTCCCATATCGCAGGAAATTGTTATACTGAAAATATAAAAGGTATTAATGTCCATAAATATGGTGCTCATATTTTTCATACGAGTAATAAGTTTGTTTGGGATTTTGTAAATAGATTTGCTGAGTTTAATAATTATATCAATTCCCCAAAAGCAATTTCAAATAATGGTAAGTTATATTCTTTGCCATTTAATATGAATACTTTTTATGAACTTTGGGGAACACGCAATCCAGAACATGCAAAACTAATAATAGAGTCTCAAAGATTTATTGGAACTCCAACTAATCTAGAAGAACAAGCATTATCTTTAGTTGGTACTGACATATACGAAACTTTAATTAAAGGATATACTGAAAAGCAGTGGGGAAAATCCCCGTCAGAATTGCCAGCATTTATTATAAAACGTTTACCTTTAAGATTTACTTTTGATAATAATTATTTCAATGATAAGTATCAAGGTATTCCTATTGGTGGATACACTAAAATGTTTGAAAAAATGCTTGGTGGTATTGAGGTAAGATTGAATACTAATTATTTTTTAGATAGAGAATATTTTGATTCTATTGCAGATAAAGTAGTATATACTGGATGTATTGATGAATTTTTTGATTATGAATTTGGAGATCTTGAGTATAGGTCTTTAAGATTTGATGAGAAGATTATTCAAACTGATAATTATCAAGGAAATGCAGTGATAAATTACTGCCAAAAATATCCAAAATATACACGTATAATTGAACATAAGCATTTTGAAAAAGTAGATACTGATGTAACAGTAGTCACATATGAGTATTCTCAGGATTATAAAAAAGGATTGATACCTTACTATCCAATTAATAATTCATCTAATCAAAAAAAGTATTCTAATTATAAAGAGAAATCTAAATTATTGACTAATTTTATTTTTGGTGGTAGACTGTCTGAATATAAGTACATGGATATGCATGTAGTAATAGAATCAGCATTGAATAAATTTCGGAGCATTGCATGAAAAAAGTAATATGTTTTGTAAATACTACAAAAAAGCATATTGATAGAATTCAAAACATCTGGCAAACATGGTCAGATGATGTAGATACTGTTTTTTATTCGGATTATGATGATCCTAAAATGAACGTGATTAAAGTCTCAGATAGAGATGATTATGCCAGTGGAGAAGAAAAGCAAATTAATATTCTCAATTATCTAAAAGATTTGACTGATGGGGACGATAAAAATATTTTAGATGCATATGACTGGGTATTTTTTGTTGATGATGATACATTTGTCAATGTAGAAAATCTTGAGATCTTTATTCAGAAGATCGATAGAACAAAAGTATATGGATCTATTTTTAACTCCCAGAAGGACACTGATAATCCAATGTACGTAAATAATATTATTCCATTGGATGCAAAATTCCCTTCAGGGGGAGCTGGTTTCTTAGTAAGCACAGAAACTATTAAAGAAATTGGTGAATTTAAAAATTATCAAACTGTATGCGGCGATGTATCTGCAGGATTAAATTTTCATTTTAATAGAGTAGAACAAGTTGATAGTTCTTTGTTTAATTCCCAAAGACCAGAGTTTTATAAACATACAAAAAATCAAATAGAAAATATGATATCATATCATTATATTAAAGACTTTACTGATATGAAAAAGTTGCACGGGGCAAGATATGAATAATTTAGTAATTTTTGACCTTGATGGCGTACTAATTGATAGCAGAGATATGCACTATGAAGCACTTAATCGTGCTCTGGCAAAAGTCTCTGATGATTATGTGATTAATAGAGAAGAACATCTAAGTGTCTATGATGGTCTTCCTACGTCAAGAAAATTGACGATGCTTACTGAGCAGAAAGGACTCCCTGTTGATAAGCATCAACAAATTTGGGAAGATAAGCAAAAGGCAACTTTTGAAATCTTTTCTGATCTAGAACACGATTTTGAATTAATGCATTATTTCAGGCAACTGAAAGAAAAAGATTATCAAATTGCAGTTGCTTCTAATAGTATTAGAAACACTGTGAAATTAGTTCTTCTGAAATTAGGATTGCTTGAATTTGTTGATTATTATGTAAGTAACGAAGATGTTAATCGCAACAAACCATTTCCTGAAATGTATTGGAAATGTATGATTGCATGTAATTCACTGCCTAAAAATACGGTTATATTTGAAGATAGTCACATTGGTAGGCAAGGTGCTTTGGATAGTTGTGCAAATTTAATTGCAATTGAGAACCGTCCAGATTTAAATCAATCTAAAATAAATCAAGTCTTTAAGATTTTTTCTGAAAAGAAACTAACTATAGTTCCTTGGAAATCTGACAAGATGAATGTTTTGATTCCTATGGCAGGAGCAGGTAGTAGATTTGCAAACGCTGGATATACATTTCCAAAACCTTTAATTGAGGTTGACGGAAAACCTATGATTCAAGTGGTAGTTGAAAATCTAAACATTGAAGCAAATTATATTTTCATTGTTCAGAAAGATCACTATGAAAAGTATAGTCTTCAATATCTTCTCAATCTAATTGCTCCAAATTGTACTATCGTTCAAGTTGACGGTTTAACAGAAGGTGCAGCATGTACTACACTTCTTGCGAAAGAATATATCAATAACGACTATCCCTTATTGATGGCAAATTCTGATCAATTTGTTGAGTGGAATAGTAATGAGTGTCTATATGCATTCAATGCAGACGGTGTTGATGGTGGAATTTTGACTTTTAAATCTACACATCCTAAGTGGTCATATGCCAAAATTGGTGATGATGGGTTTGTATCTGAAGTTGCAGAAAAGAAACCAATTAGTGATAATGCTACTGTTGGTATCTATTTCTGGACAAGAGGATCTGATTATGTAAAATATGCTGAGCAAATGATCGAAAAGGATATTCGTGTTAATAATGAATTTTATGTTTGCCCAGTCTATAATGAAGCAATTCAGGATGGAAAGAAAATACGTATCAAAGATATCAAAAAAATGTGGGGAATTGGAACCCCAGAAGATCTGAATTATTTCTTGGAGCATTATCAACCATGAACATTATTATTCCCATGGCAGGTCTTGGAAGTAGATTTTCTAAGAATGGAATTAAGACTCCTAAACCTTTAATTGAAGTCAATGGAAAGACTCTTATTGAGCACTCAGTAGAGTCTTTGGGCATTTCAGGAAGATATATATTCATCACTAGAAAATATGATGATCCAGAGTATAATTCTAAGTTAAGTTCTATATTGAAGAAACTTGATCCCTCATCTATTGAAATTCAAATTGATAAAGTCACAAGTGGATGTAGTGAAACTTGTCTTTACGCAAAAGAGTATATTGATAATGATGAAGAATTGATTATTACTAATTGTGATCAGTTGATGAATTGGGATTCAAACTCTTTTATGGAATCTGTATCTTTATTCAATGTTGACGGTGCTATTGTTTTATTTAAATCAAAGGATCCTAAGAATAGTTTTGCCGAGATCACTAATGGAGTAGTAACTAATATTGTAGAAAAGAAACCTATAAGTGATAATGCTCTTGTGGGTATTCATTATTGGAAACGTGGAAAAGATTTTGTTGAATCATCTGAAAATCTTTTGACTCATTTTAGAGTAACTGGACTCCCAGAATGTTATATTTCTGAAACCTATAACTATCTTATTGAAAAGGGTAAAAGTATTATTCCTTTCTTTATTCCTAAAAATTCTTATATTCCTCTCGGGACTCCAGAAGATGTTTCAATTTATATGGGAAAGTTGAAAGAGTTTTATACGGAAAAACCTAAAACTATTTTTTGCGATCTAGATGGTACAGTATTAAAGCACTGCCATAAATTTAGTGATTTGAATAAAATTGATCCAGAAGTGTTGCCTGGAGTAAATGCTAAATTTAATGAATGGGATTCTAAAGGATACAAAATTATTTTGACAACTGCTAGAAAAGAATCAGCAAGAGAGATGACAGAGGCACATCTTAAATCTCTTGGGTTATGTTGGGATCATTTGATCATGGGAGTCAGTAGTGGTGTCAGAGTTTTGATTAATGATAAACTAAGAGATGCTGATAAAAACCGTGCAATATGCGTTAACTTAATTACTGATAGTGGATTTGATAGTATTGATTGGGAGGAGTATGATTTATGAACATATATAGACTGGAAGAAATGATTGGTGGTTGGTTCGTTGGCAATTTTTCTCCAACAGCATTTACTACTGAAGACGTAGAAGTATCTTATAAAAAGCATCCAAAAGGCGAAATATGGGATCTTCATTATCATCAACATGTGACTGAAGTAAATCTTTTAGTCCGTGGAGAAATGATACTCCAAGGGAAAAAATTAATATCTGGAGATATTTTTGTTTTAAATCCTTTCGAAATTGCAGACCCAAATTTCTTAGAGGACTGCGAAATTGTTTGTGTCAAACTTCCAGGTATTACTAATGATAAAGTTGTAGTTAAAAAAGAAAAATGATTAAAGATCTTATTTTAAATACTCATACCATTGTATCGGAAAGACTTAAGTACGTTGTTGATTATATTGATCTTGAATCAATTGAATCTATCTGCGATATTGGTAGTTGGCACTTGGGACAAAGTATTGAGTTTTTGGAATTATTTCCAGATGCAAAAGTTTATGCGTTTGAAGCAAATCCAGAAAACTACAAGAATTGTGTAGAAATTCATTCTCGTTTAACTGGTTATTTTAAGAAAAATTTAAAAGTATATAATACTGCTTTGAATGATAAACCTGGAGAGATGAAATTTTATCCTGTGACTAACGATAATCCAGGAGCATCTTCAAAGTATAAATTTATGCAGGGTTATACGAAAAAATTCTTCAACAAAGAATGGGTTCAAGACGAGATAACTGTGGAAGCAAATACTTTGGATTTGTGGAGGAAAGAGAATAATATTGGAAATATTGATATTATTTGGATTGATGTTCAAGGTGCTGAACTTGATGTTTTTGAAGGATCAAGAGAAACTCTGAGAGATGTTAAGTGCATCTTTACTGAAGTTGGATTAAAACCCTATTATGAAGGTCAATCTTTAAAAACTGAATTGGATTTCTTTTTGAAGAATGAAGCAGGTTTTGTTGAAGTTGTAGAAGCTTTTGAGTATAATGGAAGCGAGTGTGAAGGTAATTCTGTTTATATTAGGGAGAATTTGCTTTGAAATTGATTGCTCATCGTGGTAATATTAATGGTCCTAAACCAATTGATGAAAATAATCCAGATTACATTGATGTAGCTATCAATGAAGGATATGATGTTGAGATTGATGTTAGGTATGACACTTTAGATAATGCTTTTTATCTGGGTCATGATGAACCTCAATATGTTGTAACTCCATATTGGTTAGCTCAACGTATGGAAAACCTATGGATACACTGTAAAAACATTGATTCTCTTCATCATTTTGTAAGTAAAACTGGTGGATATAATTATTTTTGGCACCAAGAAGATGATTTTACTTTGACAAGTAAAAATTATATCTGGACATATCCCGGAAAAACATATACTCAAAACTCAATTATTGTTATGCCTGAAAACACTGTAGGCAATAACATAAAAGATTTAAAAGCATATGATTGTTTTGGTGTATGTAGTGACTATATTGGGCAATTAAAATGAAAAAAAGTATTGTTGTTAGGGGATCAATTGCTTATGATAAGCACCCAGAAAATTTTTTAGATTCTGTTGTAAATTCAATACGTTCTTGGTTTTCTGAGGAACTTATTCTTTCTACTTGGGAAGGTCAAGAAAAATATTTAAAGTCAGATCATGGATTTGATAAAGTTGTTTTTACTCCAGATCCTGGACCAGGACCTATTCAACATTGGAAACGTCAAGTAATTTCTTATCAAAAAGGATTGGAAGTTAGTGAAGGTGATCTTGTTATGGTAACAAGATCTGATATTATTCATAACGCAGACTTATTTCCTTACATTGATACATTTGAAAATAGTACAGATGATTTGAAGGTTTTTGATAAGAAAATTATAGTATCTAATATGATGACTATCAGACCAGATTCTGATGAATATCCAAATTGTTTTAGGGTTTGTGATTGGATTCAATTGGGATATAAATCAGATATTCAAAAATGGGCAGACGTTTTGGGAAGTGTAGATTCATTGGATATTAGTAAACTGAATAATTTGAATTGCACAGAAACTCTTTGGTTTCTATCTGTGCTGAAAAATAAATTTGGAGAAATGATCGATATATATGACTCTTCAAATATTAATCATTTGGCGTGGGAAGCAATTGCAAATAATTTTGTAATTTTGGATACAAAAACAACTATGAAGGCAGTGAACATGAACTGGGAATTTCAACCAGAATATTGTTCTTGTTATCTTAGTGAGTCTGTATATAAAGAGTTGTATAATCAATTATGAAAGTCGCATTACTTTTAACAGGATTCTCTAGAACATTTTTACAAACTTATCCTTTTTTGAAAAAAAATATTCTAGATCAAAATAAAGTTGATATTTACATTTGTAGTTGGGATTTAACTCAACTTGTAAGTGGTCAACGTTTTACTTCTGTCGATATTAAATCTGTATTAGATGTTTATGGTGATGAAGTTAAAGATTTTAAATTTTTAAGTCACGTTGAGCATCTCTCCAATAGATATGAACCTATTTCTTTTTTAGAAAGAGAAAATGATGTCTTTAAAGTCAATCAAAGAGCAATAGAACATGGTTCATACTGGGTAGAAAGATTAAGAGATCAATGGTTTGTTGTAAAGCAAGCGTATGAAATGATAGAAAATCCAGATGAATATGATATAATTATGAGATTGAGATTTGATGTTGCTTTATATGATATTCAACTATCAAATTCAGAATTTGTTATTCCTAAAGATATTGGAGGATGGAATTTCTCTGATCATTTTGCATATGGAAAACCAGAGAAAATGAAAAAGTATTGCCAATTGTTTGACCACATTGAGCAAATGTATATCGAACATAATATTGATATTTCACATGCAATTGAAATGATTAAATTTTATATGGAAGACTATCAAATACCAGTGGAAACAACCATTGATAATTCTATCAATTATACGATATTAAAATGATTAAAGATTTTTTGTTTTTTAACCATTCTTGGGTTCCAAACTCTAGTTACATTTTCAAGTGTTTTGAAAAATGTGGATATAGTTGCGACTATGTTGATGAAAAAAATATCATGAACTTTGTTGTCAAGAATGAATATAGAGTTGTAGTTCTTTATCTTAGTATTGGTTGGACTATTCCTTATATTCATAATATCTTAGAAAAGCATTGTAAAAATTCTTTTATCATTCAACACGATGATACTGATTATGAGCATGTTCAAAAATATTATTCAACTTCTCCACATCTGATTATGCAAAGAGAATTGACTGATAACACAGTCAATCCTTATGGTTGTCCAATTTATCCAAATCATTTTGCAATTCCTTCAGTATATGATGAAGATTTGCAATCTACTGATAAACAATTTGACGTTATTTTCTTAGGAACTCCTAGTAATCCTAGAAGAGAATCTTTTATTAGAAAAATTGTAAATCTATCAGAAGGAAAACTGTCACATTTGCGATGGTTCATTAGATATCATCCAGTCCGAACTCCTCAAGAGTATTTGTATGTGGTTAATAAAACAAAGATAGGATTAAATTACCCAGGAAATTCATATGATAGTTGGAGAATCTGGGAACTTGCTAGTGCTAAAGTTTGCACAATTCAACCTGAATTGAAACTAAAATCAGTTCAACCTGATTATATGCCATATGATGAATATATTAGAATAGGAGAAGATCATGAAGATCTTGAAGAAAAAATAATTCAGCAATTAAAAAATGATACTTATAAAGAAATTGCCCAATCATCATATGATTCTTACCACAAATCTCATACTCCCGAAAAGTGTTTTGAAAAGTATCATGAGATTGTTTGTAAGTACGCACCAATACAAAAGAGGGATGTGATTCCATACTCTGCTATTGAAATTTACGAAGAATATAGGAGAAACCCAGTATGAAAAAAATTATTTCAATCAGTGTTTGGGGGGATTCTCCAAGATATTGCATAGGAGCAATTAAAAACGCAGAGATAGCACAAACATTACTTCCTGACTGGACGTGTAGAATCTTCGTTGATAATTCTGTTCCCTCAAAGTATGTCAACTATTTGAACAACCTCAGCAATGTTGAAATTGCTGAGGTTGATGATGATGGAGTATTTGGAGCTTTCTGGAGATTTTACTCTATGTTTGAAAGTGAAGATAATATAACCATTTCTAGAGATTCTGATTCTCGAATTTCTGAAAGAGAAGTGAAGGCAATTAATGAATGGTTAACATCAGATAAAAAGTTTTCTATAATTAGAGATCATGAAAGACATTATGATTGGCCTATCCTCGCAGGAATGTGGGGAATGAAAGGAATTCTTGATGAATCATTGATGGATAAAATGATCGAATATGGTAAAAATCATTTTTATACTGCAGATCAAATCTTTTTGGCACAAGAAATTTGGTTAGTTGCTCAAAATGATTCTTTAATTCATGGGTTTAAAGAAGTAGACTGGATGAATGAATCTAGGAAAAATGTTAAATATGATTTTATAGGTCAAGGATACGACGAAAACGAAAAACCAATTTATGACTACGCAGACAGTGGAACCATCATTAACAATGGATAAAAATAAATCTCTTTATAAACTAAAAAATATTCCAAGTATTTTTTGGTTAAATCTTGCCTCAGATACTCATAGAAGAGAGTATATGGAATCTCAGTTTGATTATTGGCAAATTGAAAATCATACTCGAATTGAAGGGTATGATGGAAGATCTGACGATGTTTCAACTTATCTGAAGGGAAGAATTCCAGATAACGTGACTCAAAATGAGTTGGGATGTTGTATGTCTCACCTCAAGGCCATCAAAACTTTTTATGAAGAGACTGATGATGAGTATTGTTTGATTCTTGAAGATGATGTAAATTTTGATATTGTAAAGTATTGGAATTTCACTTGGACTGATTTCTTTTCACTTGCTCCATATGATTGGGATTGTCTTCAACTTACGACAATTTGTACTGGTGATATTCACGTTAAACTACATCTGAAGTTTATTAATGATTTTTCTGCCGCAATTTATTTGATTAGTAGACATCACGCAGCAAAGATGATGAAGCATCATATTCGTGGTGATAAATTCAAATTAGATAATGGTGTTAAACCCAGAGCGGTTTCTGAAGATACGATATTAGAAACTGGTAAAACATATACTATACCATTATTTTTATATAACTTAGATATGGGTTCTGCTATTCATCCAGAGCATCTTGATATATTTCATAGAGGCTCGCACGATGCTCTGTTGAATTACTGGCAACAGCAGGGCCCAAGCATTGATATTAGAGAACATATGAATTATGATCCATATCTTGGGAGGATAACCGAACCTTCTCAACCTTGACATAATCCCAGATTTGTGTCATAATAAATACATTCTAGTGATGAGACCTCAATTACTCGTTGACTCACTGAATACGGAGTTTGTCGAAACTCCTTCCATCCGCAGGTATTACTCTGCGAGAAACTTAGAGGTACAATTATGTTTAAATCCGCAATCGCAGCTGTCGCAGCTGCTCCTTTCCTTGCCACCGCTGCGTTCGCTGGCCCTTATGTAAATGTAGAAGCTAATGCTGGTCTTACTGGCGCTAACTACACTGGAACGACCACCGAAGCACACGTTGGTTATGATTTTGCTCTGAGCGATACCGTTAGTGGTTATGCTCAAGTTGGTCCTGCTCTGCTCACTCCCGATGGTGGTAGTGCAACGACTAAAGTGTCTGGTAAGGTTGGTGCTACCGTTGCTGCTGCAGAGCGTGTTAGCGTCTATGGTGAATACTACTTCCTGACTGGTGATAAACTGACCAGTAATGTGAAAGCAGGTGTGAAGTATTCCTTCTGAT
>Ga0194128_10008140_pt1 | contig 13377 bp, 12 predicted proteins | sample TA2KigCa65mmetaG_FD_148650 | JGI IMG/M metagenome (GOLD analysis project Ga0194128, IMG submission 148650) | Freshwater microbial communities from Lake Tanganyika, Tanzania - TA2015037 Kigoma Deep Cast 65m | ecosystem: Environmental > Aquatic > Freshwater > Lake | place: Tanzania: Lake...
GGCCGCAACGCCGCCCGCCGGCCGCTTCCAGCGCCTGTGTCGCCTGGCGGAGCTGATCCGACAGTATGCGGCAGATTTGGCGCGGTGGGAGACGCTCGCCACCGGCCGGCCGATCCGCGAGATGACGGCGCAGGTCGGCCGGTTGAGCGACTTCTTCGAGTACTTCGCCGCGGCCGCGCGGACGGCCGAAGGCGAGGTGACGCCCTTTGCCGGGCCCTACCTCAATTACACGCGGCATGTGCCGCTCGGCGTGGTCGGCCTCATCACGCCGTGGAACCATCCGCTGCTGATCCTGACGAAGAAGCTCGCGCCCGCGCTGGCGGCCGGCAACACGGTCGTCATCAAGCCTTCGGAGCTGACGCCGACCACGACCATCGAGCTCGCGCGGCTCTGCCAGGACGCCGACATCCCCGACGGGGTCGTCAACGTCGTGCCGGGCTACGGGCCGACGGCCGGCCGGCGCGTCGCGACCCACCCGGCGATCCAGAAGGTGGACCTGACCGGCGGCAGCGAGGCCGGCGCGCGCGTCGGCGCGGCAGCCGCCTCGCATGTCGCGCTCGTCTCGCTCGAGCTGGGCGGCAGCACGCCGGTGCTCGTCTTCGACGACGCCGACCTCGAGCAGGCGGCGGCGGGGGCGGCGTTCGCGGCGTTCATCGCCGCGGGCCAGAGCTGCGTTGCCGGGGCGCGCGTGATCGTGCACGAGCGTATCCACGACGCGTTCGCCGACGCGGTGACGCGGCGCGCCTCCCGCCTGCGGCTCGGCGATCCGCTCGACCCCGACACGCAGATGGGGCCGGTCGCGTCGGTGCGCCAGTACGATCGCGTGCTCGCCGCCATCCGCGGGGCCGAACGGGAGGGCGCGCGTGTGCTGGCGGGCGGCCGGCCCGTGACCGAGCCGCCGCTCGACGCCGGCTACTTCATCGCCCCGACGGTCTTCGCGGGCGTGACGCCGGCGATGGCGATCGCGCAGGACGAGATCTTCGGGCCGGTCATGACGCTGCTGCGGTTCCGGACCGACGAGGAGGCGATCGCCCTCGCGAACGGGACGCGCTACGGGCTCGGCGCGGCGATCTGGACTCGCGACGTCGCGCGCGCGCACCGCACGGCGCACGCGCTCGAGTCGGGCGTCGTCTGGATCAACGACCACCACCGCATCGACCCGGCGATGCCGTGGGGCGGCTTCAAGGAGAGCAGCGTCGGGCGCGAGGCCGGCCTGCAGGCCTACCGCGCCTACACCCAGACGCAGACGGTCGTCGTGCGAATCACCGACGAGCCGTTCGACTGGTACGCCGGCGACGGACGCTACTCGTGAAAGTCACAAGTCACCGGGCTCAAGTCAGAAGTCACAAGTCACAGGTCACAAACACGGTCACCCATCACCATCAGCATCCACCATGGACCACCAGGACCTTCATCGGCGCCACGCAGCGGCCGCACCGGCCGTCGAGGTGGCGCGCCGGTTCGTGGCCGACGTGGTCGCGCCGGCCGCGGCGGCGCTCGATCGCCAGACGGCGCCGGAAGACTGCTTCTCCTGGGACATCGTCGAGCAAGGGAGCGCGCGCGGCCTGCGGACGCTCACGCTCCTGCCGGAGTACGGCGGCGGCGGCGCCGACTGCGTCACGACGGCGCTCGTCGTCGAGGAGCTGGCGAAGGGCGACATGGGGGTGTCGGTCGTCTTCGCGCAGACGCTGAAGCTGATTCAGTCGCTGCAGGCGGCGGCCACCGACGAGCAGCGGGCGCGCCTGCTGCCGACGCTGCGCGACGACCCGCGGGCGCTGATGGCGATCGGCATGACCGAGCCGCAGACCGCGTCCAACTACATCATCCCGTACGCGCCGGCCGGCTTCGTCACGCGCGCCACGCGCACGCGGGGCGGGTGGGCCATCAACGGCCGGAAGCGGTTCATCTCGAACGGCAATCGGGCACGCCTCTACCTGGTCTTTGCGCAGACGAATGCCGAGAAGGGGCTGAACGAGGGGAGCACGTGCTTCATCGTCGAGCGCGGCGCGCCCGGCTTCACGACGGGTCACGTCGAGGACAAGATGGGCGAGCGGCTCGCCAACAACGCGGAGCTCGTCTTCACCGACTGCGTCGTGCCCGACGCCGACGTGCTCGGCGAGGTCGACCGCGGCTTCGACGTCATCTCGCAGTTCTTCCCGGCGAGCAACGCCTACGCCGCCGCGAGCGTGCTGGGCGTCGCCGACGCCGCGTACGCGCGGTCGCTCGCATGGACGCGGGAGCGGATCCAGGGAGGACGGCCGCTCATCGAGCACGATATCATCGCAGCACAGCTCGCCGACATGCACATGCGGATCGACGCGGCACGCGCCTACCTTCTGCACGCCGCCTGGACGGCGGATCACCGGGCCACGGGCTGGGACCCGACGCTCGGCGCGCTGCCGAAGGTCTTTGCGTCCGAGACGGCCTGGACGGTCGTGACCCGCGCGCTGGAGCTGCACGGCGCCTACGGCTACATGCGCGATCTGGGGTTCGAGAAGCTCGTCCGCGACGCGGCGTGCTTCATCCACTCGGATGGCGTCAACCGCACGCTGCTGCTGAAGGCCGCGCGGTTCATTCGAGCGTTGAATTGACGGATTGACGAATTGACGGATTTACGAATTGACGAGTTGCCGTCGATGATTGTTCACGTTTGCCAAACCGCAGATTCGTCAATTCGTCAATCCGTCAATCCGTCAATCCGTCAATCCGTCAATCCGTCAATCCGTCAATTCGCAGTTCGAAGAATGACCATCGACACCCACACCCACTTCATTCCGCTGGAGTTCGCCGCCGACGCCCGCGCGGGACGCGCGCCCGACCGCGTCACGGTCGAGGCGCGCGACGGCATGGAATGGCTCGCCCATCCGCAGGGCTACCGCTACCCCCTGGCGCCCGAGTTCTTCGACGCCGCCGCAAAGCTCGAACAGATGGACGCCCTCGGCCTCCAGGCGTCGGTCCTGTCGCTCGCGCCCACGCTGTTCTTCTACTGGCTCGAGGCGGCGGCCGCGCGCGACTTCTGCCGCATGGCCAACGAGGCGCTGGCGCGTCTGGTCGCACAGTCGGATCGTCTGTACGGCGTCGCGTCCGTCCCGCTCCAGGATCCCGAGGGCGCGGCGGCCGAGCTGCGCCACGCCGTCGCTCGCCTCGGGCTCCGCGGCGTGGAAATCGGCACGACGGTGGAGGACGCGCCGCTCGACGATCGCCGGTTCGATCCCTTCTTCGCCGCCGCGGCCGAGCTCGGCGTCCCGGTGCTGCTGCATCCGTACTACGTCGGGGCGCGGCCGCACCTCGCCGACTTCTACATGACGAACCTCACCGGCAACCCGATGGAGACGTGCGTCGCGGCGACGCGCCTCATCCTGTCGGGGTTCCTCGACCGGCATCCGACGCTGAAGATCGTGCTCGTCCACGCCGGCGGGTTCCTGCCGTACCAGATCGGACGGCTCGACCACGGCTTCCGCGTGCGGGCCGAGACGCGCGCGGCCGTCGCCGCGGCGCCCTCCACCTACCTGCGGCGCTTCTGGTACGACACGATCACGCACGCCGGCAAGCCCTTCGAGTTCCTGATCGAGCTGGTCGGCCCCGACCGCATCATGGTCGGCACCGACCTGCCGTTCGACATGGCCGACCAGCGCTTCCGCACCTACCTGTCGACCGGCGCCTACGCGCTCGCACCGGCGACGCGGGCCGCCATCAGCGCGGGCAACGCCATCGATCTCTTCCGCCTGCCGCTCGCCCGCGCATGAGGGTCGCGGGCTACCGCATCCACGCCTGGGGCGGCCCGCTGCAGTGGGAGACGTTCGACGTGGCCGAGCCGCAGGCGGGCGAGGTGCGCATCCGCGTCGAGGCGTGCGGCATCGGCCTGACGGTGCTGAACGGCATCCGCGGCGATCTGGCCGACGACGCCGCCCGTCTGCCCCGCGTGCCCGGGCACGAGATCGTCGGCCGCGTGGACGCCGTCGGGGCCGGCGTCACCGAGCCGGCGGTCGGCCAGCGCGTCATGGTCTACTTCTATCTGGTCTGCGGCGCGTGCGACGGGTGCCGCGGCGGCCACGACTCGCTGTGCCGCCGGCTGGCCGGATGGGTCGGCGTCCACCGCGACGGCGGCTATGCGCCGGTCACGGTGCTGCCCGCGCGCAATGCGGTGCCGCTGCCCGAGTCGATTCCCGCCGCCGACGCGACGGCGATCCCCGACGCGATCGCGACCCCGCTGCACGTCTGCCGGACGCGGGCGCAGATCCGGGCGGGCGACCGCGTGGCGGTCATCGGTGCGGGCGGAGGGGTCGGCATCCACATGGTCGAGATGGCGGCGCTCTTCGGCGCCCGGGTCGCCGGCCTCGACGCGCACGAGATCAAGTTCGACGCCATCCGCCGCGCCGGCGGCACGCCGGTCGTCTCCCAGGCGTTCGGCGCGGTCGACCTGCGGCCGGCCTTCGACGCCGAGCCGCCCACCGTCGTCATCGACTTCCTGGGCTCGCGCGCCAGCCTGACCTGGGCGCTGGAGGTGCTGCCGCTCGGCGGCCGCCTGGTCGTCCTCACCACGTTCCGCGACGTCGACCTCGTCGTGAGTCCGCGCGACCTCGTCCTGCGCGAGCTCACGGTCTACGGGTCACGCTATGCATCGAAGGCAGAACTGCGCGAATCGGCGGAGCTGGTCGCGGCGGGTCGCCTGCACCCGGTGGTCTCCCGGGTCGTGCCGCCGGGGGAGGTGGAGGACGTGCACCGCGCCCTGCGCGAGGGCACGCTCGTGGGGCGCGGTGCGATCGACTGGACGATCTGAGGAACCCGGATGCGCCGCTACTGGGCCACCCCCTCGCCCTTCAGCAGCAGGTTCATGTGCGTCTCGGCCTGCTGGAGGCCGCCTTCTCCCGCCTGCCACCCGACCTGGCCGTTCTTGTCGGCGTCGACGCCGGCGACGATCTGCTGGGCGAGCATGTTGATGTGCGCCACGTGCCCGGCCGCCGCTTTCGCGTCGGTGGCCGCCCGCACCTCCTTGGCCATCGCGACGATCTCAGCCGACCATTTGACGACGTTCTCGGCCGAGGTTGCGACGTGGGTCGAGTGCGTCATCACGTTCTTCGACGCGCCGTCGGACTTTGCCGCGAGCTGGATGTGCTGCGCGACGCCCTGCGCCGCCCGCGCCAGCCCGTAGCCCAGACCGGGGCCCTTCGGCTCGGCGCTCGGATCGAGCGCGTGCAGCACGTGCCCGACGTGCAGCTTCATCTGGTCCAGGTTGCCCTCCGATTTCATCGCCAGCGCCGCGTGCTGGGCGGCGACCTTGGCTTCACCGAGCGCCGTCGGCAGCAGACCCTGCCCGTTGGGCGTCCCCTGGAAGCCGGTGGTCACGTGGCCGATGTGCGTCTTGACCGCGTCCTGCCGGGCGGCGGCACCGGCGCCGACGACGACGGCCGCGACGAGGGCCAGACCGAGCGCGTAGCGAGTCCTCTTCTGCACGATGCACCCCCTCCTGCTACCGGTAGCGCCGGGCCAAGTACGCCACGAGCCCCTCTCGTTCTTCGGGCGTGACGGCGGCGCCCCAGCCGATCATCTTGTCGACCTCACGGCGCCACCCGTCGACGTCGAGGCGCTGCTGCTCGATCAGCCGCAGGTCGTGGCAGGCGACGCAGCGCGCCTGGACGATCGAGGCGCCCGGATCCGCGGCCCCGCCGGCGCCGGGCGGCGGCGCCGCCGCGACGGGCGGCGTGGTCACGCCGACGTTGACGCGGACGCGGTCGATGGCATTCCAGAGGTAGCCCGCCGGGTTCCATTCCGGGGCGATCGGCTGCACCCGGCCGCGGCTGTCGGTCGCGCGCGACATCAGCAGATAGGAGCCGCTCTGGGGCGGGCGCCATCCGAACTCGAACTGCCGCCAGGCGTAGCGCTCGCGGTCGCGGCCGAGCTCGGCGGCGGCCCACGTTCGACCGCCGTCGGTCGAGACGTCGACGCGGTTGATCTCGTCCTCGCCCGCCCACGCGAACCCGGCCATCCGCAGGTCGCCATTCGGGACCGCGGCGTGGTCGGCCGGCGCCGTGATGAGCGACTTCACGGGCATGCCGCGCAGCGGGTCGGTCTCGGACGCCGGCACGAGTGTGCCCGGCGCGGCTGGCCGCCGCGGAAAGCGGTATCCAGACTGCACGAACGGGCCCTCGTGATCGCGGGCGCTCGCCTGAATCCGGGTCAGCCACTTGATCGAGTAGGCCCCCTCCCACCCCGGCACGATCGCCCGCAGCGGAAACCCGTGGGAGACCGGCAGCGGCTCGCCGTTCATCTCATAGGCGAGCAGCGTGTCCGGATGCATCGCCTTGTCGATCGGGACGCTGCGGATGAAATCGGGCGCCTTGGCGACGCCAAGGTCCGCCCCATCGAGCCAGACGTACTGCGCCGACGGCTGGACCCCCGCTCTGCGCAGGACGTCGGCGAGGCGGACGCCGCGCCACGCGGCGGTCCCGACGGCGCCCTTCTCCCACTGCACACCGGCCACGGGCGGATCGAAGAAGGCGCGGCCGTTCCCCGCGCACTCGAGCGTCACGACGAGCGTGGCCGCCGGAAGCGCGCGAATCTCGCCGAGCGTCAGCTCGAGCGGCGCGCCGACGTCCCCGTCGACGCGCAGCCGCCACGCGCCCGCCTCGATCGACGGCGTGTAGAAATGCGAGCGGACGTAGAAGAGATCGTTCGGCGTGATCCACGAGGTCAGCAGGTGGACCGGCGTCTCCAGGTCCTCGGGCCGGGGCGAGCGGACGATCAGTCTCGCCTTCGACACGGACTGCTGCCCACCCACTGAGAGCGGCAGCAGCGTGGCGGCCGCGGCGCCCGGGACGATCCGGCCGAGGGTTCCGAGGAAGACGCGCCTGCGCACGGCCGTCCAGTGTCTCACAGTCGAGCGGCCTCCCTCCATGCCAGGTCGAGCACGTTGGCGAACACCTCGGGGCCCTGCGCGCCCGAGACCGCGTAGCGCCCCCCGACGACGACGAACGGCACGCCGGTGACGCCGAGCCGGCGCGCTTCCAACTCGTCGGCGGCCACCGCGTCGCCGTAGGTCGTCTCCCGCAGCACGCGGTGCGCCTCGTCCGCGTCGAGCCCGGCCTCGCCGCCGAGCGCGGCCAGCGACCCGACGTCGAAGATCGAGCGCTGCTCCGTGAAGTGAGCGCGATACAGGCGCTCGAGCACCGCCGGCTGCACGGCGCGACCCGCCGCGAGCTGGAGCAGCCGATGCGCGTCGAGGGTATTGCCCGTCACGCCGCCCGCCAGACGGAGCTCGAGCCCCTCCTCGGCGGCCGTGCGCTCCATCCGGGTCTGCGCGTCGGCGGCCTGGGGCTCCGACAGACCGTACTTGGCCATGAGGTTGCGACGATGATCGCGGACGGTGCCTGGCGGCGATGTCGAATCGAGCCGGAACGATCGGTGGACGACCCGCAGGTCGCCGCGGTCGACGAACTGCGTCACGGCGCGCTCGAACCGCCGCTTCCCGATGTAGCACCACGGACAGACGATGTCCGACCAGACGTCGACGCGCATCGGGCGCCTCCCCTCTTCGATCATCGCCCGTACGCGGCCGGATCCGCATGCCAACTGCTACACTGCGGAACGTGGCTGGACCGATGCGGGGCGCGCTGATCCTGCTGACGTGTCTGGCCGTACTGCCGCCTGTGCGGCCCGCGTCCGGCGCCGCCGCGCAGGCGCCCGCCCCCTCCGGCGAGGTCGCCCGTCATGTCGACCGCGTGGGGCTCATGCGCGACGTCACCACGCTGTCGGGGCGGGAGTTCGAGGGCCGCGGCACGGGCACGCCCGGCGGCCTGCGCGCCCGATCGTGGATCGTCGACCAGTTCCGCGCGATCGGCGTCGAGCCTGGAGGCACCGACGGCTACGCGCAGCCGTTTACGGTGACGGCGCGGAGCGTCCGCGACATCCTGCCCGGTGGCCGCCCCTTCCAGACCAGGCTCGCCGGCGCCAACGTCGTCGCGCGGCTTCCCGGACGCGATCCGCGCGCAGCGACCATCGTGATCACCGCTCACTACGACCATCTGGGCGTGCAGGACGGCCTCGTCTACCCGGGCGCCGACGACAATGCGTCGGGCGTCGCCGTGCTGCTCGCCTCGGCCCGCCACTTCGCGACCACTCCGCCGCGGCACGCGCTGATCTTCGCGGCCCTCGACGCCGAGGAGCCTGGCCTGCACGGCGCACGCGCGCTGGTCGGCTCGGCTCTCCTGTCGCGGGCACCGGTGGCGCTGAACGTCAACCTCGACATGGTCGCGCGCAGCGCCTCGAACGAGATCTTTGCGGCCGGCACCTACCACTCGCCCTGGCTGGCGCCGATCCTCCTTGACGTGCAGCACCGCGCCGCCGTGCGCATCCGCTTCGGGCACGACCGCCCGGAGGCGGGCGGCAGCGGCCTCGACGACTGGACACTCGAGTCCGACCATGGCGTGTTTCATCAGGCGGGCATTCCCTTCGTCTACTTTGGCGTCGAGGACCACCCCGACTACCATCGGCCCACGGACACGGCCGATCGCATCGACCCGCGGTTCTTTGGCGACGCCGCCGACATGATCGTCGAGGCCCTCCGCACCTTCGACGCCCGCCTGCCGTAGCGGGCTCCGTCCCGCCCGCGCGATGCCGGGTCCCCGGGCTGGCTGGTCTTGTGAAGCCATCCCAATGGGCGTAGAGTGCGATCGAGGGGGTGCGTGATGGCGAATGAACCAACGAAATGCGCGCATCCGGTGTGTGTGTGCATGGTGCCAGCAGACGGACCCTTCGGGAAATACTGCAGCGACCACTGCAAGCAGGCGGGGGACAAGATCGAGCTGCGCTGCGACTGCAAGCACCCACCCTGCCGGTAGCCCGGGGCCGGGCCGGTCGGCGCGGATCCCCTCGCGCCGGTTCGGCGTCCGTGGAGATGCCGGGAGCCTGCGCACGAGCGGGGCGAGCGGTGTCCGGCTCGCCCCACAGCCCCCGGTTCGGACCGCCACGGTCGACACCGGTCCTCACGGGACGGGCGTTCCCGACGAAAACTTCAGAATCTTTCTCGTTGGACCCTCCTGCGCCGGCTGAGTAGACTGACGGGCGCGGACGGTTCCGTACCGGACGTCCTCATGACCAGGATGCAGGTGCTGAGCCCCGCAGAAGACACGAGGATGCCATGAGGCTTGCGCTCTCCGTCCTGATCCTTTCGACGGTCACCGGGTCCGCGGCGACGGCGCAGGGGCCCGTGCAGTCGCCGACCCACTGGGACACGCTGGCGAAGTGGCCCTGGTCGATCGCCCTGCAGCCGGCGCCGTTCCGCGAGCAGACCATCCAGCTCACGCTCGCCCCGAAGGAAGGGATGGAGTTCAAGTACCGCCTCGAGCAGGGCGGCGGCATGCTCTACTCGTGGACGGCCACGGGCGAGCTCCACTGGGAGCTGCACAGCGCGCCCGACAACGCGCCGCGGGGCTACGCAGACTTCTTCGACATCAACCAGGGCACCGGCTCGCACGGCGTGTACAACGCCCCGTTCGCCGGCATCCACGGGTGGTGGTGGGAGAACCGGAGCGATCGCCAGGTCACCATCACGCTGACGACCGCCGGCTTCTACACCGAAACGCACGAGTTCCGGAAGGGCGTGCCGGTGAGGGTCACGCCGCTGCCGTAGACGACGGCTCGGCGACCGGGCGGACCTTGCCGCGCAGGAACCGCCACGCGATGACGAGCGAGGTCAGGCTGAGCGCCGCGCCGCCGAGGCTCAAGCCGATGATCGCGAGGTACCACGCCCACGGCGTCGCGTAGAGCCACGGGAAGTCGAGGCTGTGCAGCCCCTGGTACAGCCACCGCTCCATCCGGCTGCCCCGTACTTCCGCCAGCGCGATCGTCCCCTCCGTCGCGTCGAGATAGAACCAGGTGTCGTCGGGATCGCTGAACTGGACGCGGAGCGCCGGCAGCCGCCGGCCGCCGGTCCGGTCGTAGTAGTAGGCGTCGTGCGCGGTCAGCCACGTGGCCGCCGCCGGCTCGTAGCCCGGCATCGCGGCCCGCGCCGCCCGCAGCAGTTCCTCGCGCGTGAAGCCCTCGCGCACGACCGGCACCGGGCCGTCAGCCGCCACGAACACGCGCTGCGGCCGCTGGTCTGCCGGGGCGTAGCGCGCCGCATCCTGATGCGGCCGTCCCGACACCCCGGCCCGCTCGTACGCGGCATAGAACGGCTGGCCCATGAACTGCACCAGGTCCAGCTCCTTGATCGGGAACCGCCGCTCGAGCTCCGCAATGGCCGCGGCCGGCGCGAGCGCGAACCGCGTGACGTCCACGCCGTCGCCGCGGATCGCCTGGACCTGCTCGCGCGACGGCCCCGCCGGCGGAAACAGGTTCCACGGCGTCATCGTCAGCAGGCCGCTGAACGTCCACGTCAGCGTGATGGCGCCAAACAGCAGCCCGGCGTAATGGTGCCACCGCAGCCAGCCCGCGTAGGGCGTCGCGGAGGTGCCGCGCATGAAGCGCCGCGTGATCGAGAAGCGATACACGCCGATCACGAGGCCGAGCACGCACAGCACGCACCCGACGAGCGACCCGTAGACGATCAGATCGTTCCAGAGCGGCGCCCGATCCCACCGCAGCGGCGTGAAGTAGAACCAGTGGAGGACGGGCCCGAGGTAGCCCCAGAGGCGGCTGGCCCGATCCGTCTTCATCACGATCTCGCCGGTCGCTTCGGCGATGTAGACCTCGGTGCCGGCCGCGTCGCCCAGCCCGACGCGGTGCAGCGCGCCGGTCGTATTGAAGCGGTTGCCGATGGTCCACTGATCCGGCTCGTCCAGCGAGTCGAGGTGCCGAACGGTGGCCGCGTGCTCCGGAAACAGCCGGCCCGCGACCGCCGCGGCGGCATCCGGCGTCACGCCCTCGAGCCAGCTGCCGTCGTCGGCGAACACGCTGATCGACCCGAACTCGAGGCTCAGCCGGTACACGGGCCGGTCGCCGTACGACGTGAGGAGGACGCGCTGCGGCGGGCTCTGCAGCATCGCCGCCTCGAACGCCTGGGCCGGCGTCAGCCGCACCGCCGCGGCGTCGAGCGGCGGCAGGCGCGCGAGCCGCTCCTCCTGCGAGAGCTCCGGCATCCGCTTGAACACCATCACGATGCCGGACGCGAACCAGATCAGGAAGATGATGCAGAAGGCGACGCCGAGATACCGGTGAACGACGATCAGGCCTGCGATGACGCGCTTCATGGTGTCTCCCGGTGGGCGCGGGCGAAGTTCGTCAACGCGACGACCCCTTCGGCCGCGCCGGAGTGCGCCGGCACAATCGCCCGCACGACGAGCCCGTCGGCGACGATCCGCTGCTCGAGCCGGGCGAGCGAGGCGCGGTTCTCCGCCTGGTTGTCGCTGAAGACCCAGGGGGCGCCCTGCAGCGCCCCCTCGCTCGTCACGTCGGCGGAATCGCCGACGAACAGTACGCCGTCGACATAATACGCGGCACTGCCCGCCGTGTGGCCCGGGATGGCGTACACGCGCACGGTGACGCCGCCGAGCGTGACGACCTCGCCGTCCCGCAGCGCGCGCGTGACGGTGAAGCCGGTGGGACGGACGGGGAACAGCCGCGTCAGCGGGCCGCGCGCGCCCGCGCGCCCCTCGATGAGCGGCACGTCCGCCTCGAGGGCCATCACGTCGGCGCGCGGGAACCGGTTGATGGCGGCGATGTGATCGCCGTGGCCGTGCGTGACGAGCACCGCCGCCACCGCGTCGGGGCCGAGCCGGCGGCGCTCGAGATCCGCCAGAATGGCGGCGGCGTCGGCGTCGTTGCCGGCGTCGACCAGCGCGACGCGGCCGTCGTCGAGGCGGATCACGCCGATGCCCGCGAATCCGTCCGCGACGACGCGGACCCGGTTGACTTCGTAGCCGTCGACCAGCGCCCGCCGGCCCATGAAGGTCACGCCGAACAGGCCGACGACGGCCGCGACCACGACCAGGACGACGATCGCAGCGATTTTCAGGGCTCGTGTCATGCGTGCGCGAGCTTCGCGACGTACGCCCGCTCCTCGGGCCCGAACCAGGGCGGCCGACCGGCCGCCGCGTTCATCTGCATGTGCGCCGGGCTCGTCGTGGCCGGGATGGCAACGTGACACCGCTCGTCGCTCAGGATCCACTTGAGCAGCGCCTGCGGCCACGACCGGACCCCGAATGGCGCGAGCGGCGCGAGCGCCGCCGGTGCGACCGCGCGCCCCGTCAGACGCCCGGCCCCGAGCGGGCGCATCACAATCACGCCCAGCCCGAGATCGGCCGCGGCAGGAAGGATAGCGCGTTCCACGTCGCGTTCAAGCGGGTTGTACGGCACCTGGATGGCGCCAATCCGCCGATCGGCCATCGCGCGGCGCAGCTCGCCGAACGCGCCGGGGCTGTAGTGCGTCAACCCAATCACGCGGACCGACCCCGCCGCCTGGAGCGCCTCGAGCTGAGCGACCCGCCGCGGCCAGGCGACCAGGTTGTGCACCTGATAGACGTCCACGCGCCCGGCGAAGTGCCGAAACGCCGCCTCCACCTGCGCCGCCGCCTCGCCGTCGTCCGCGGTCCACAGCTTGGTGGCGACGAGCGCCCGCTCGCGGCGCCCGCCCAGCGTCCGGCCGAGCACGCGTTCGGCCTCGCCGTACATCGGCGACGCGTCGAAGAAGGTGGCGCCCGCCTCGAACGCCGCGTCGGTCACCGCGCCCCGGGCGTCGGCCGCCGCGCCGCGGACGTCGAACGTCTGCCACGTGCCCATGCCGATGACCGGGACCTGAAGCCCGGTGCTGCCGAACCGCCGCTGCTCCATCGTGGGGGGACTCCACCGCGCCGGGCGGATGCCGTCAGGGCGGCGACAGATCGAATTCGTCTTTCGGGAAGAGGTCGGTGTTCACGTCCACGAGCGTCGAGCGATCGAAGTCGGCGCCGAACCGCGCCCACGGCCCATCGACATACTGGCGGACGAGCGCCTCGATGTCGACGCCGGCGCGACGGAAATGCGCGCGCACGTGCGGATCGGCAGCGCGCGCCGCCACCGTCGCCGCGTCGACCTCGAACGGCTCGTTGCTGCCCAGCAGGATGCCCGGCACGCTGACGACGTAGGGAAACACGCGCACGAACGTGTTGTGCACGCGCTGCGTCGGCGCCCATGTCGCCGCGATGCCGCGGGGCGCGAGGCGGTTCTTCACCAGCGTGAAGTACGCGTCCGAGTAGAGATTGCCGGAATAGGCGCTCGTCGGACGAAGCGCGTCCGCCTCGATCAGGTCGAACCGCCGCGACGTCCGCAGTAGGAACGCGCGGCCGTCGCCCGCGAGGTGCTCGACGCGCGGATCCGCCAGCAGCGCGCGCAGCCCGTCGTAGCCGTCGCGGCGGGCCAGCTCGTGCAGCGTGGCCAGCTGCGGCCGGGTGATCTCGATGCAGA
>Ga0194128_10008143_pt1 | contig 13373 bp, 14 predicted proteins | sample TA2KigCa65mmetaG_FD_148650 | JGI IMG/M metagenome (GOLD analysis project Ga0194128, IMG submission 148650) | Freshwater microbial communities from Lake Tanganyika, Tanzania - TA2015037 Kigoma Deep Cast 65m | ecosystem: Environmental > Aquatic > Freshwater > Lake | place: Tanzania: Lake...
CGGGCGTTCCCCATCGCGCTTGGGGCGATCCCCGTAGGATGGACGCTCCGAACGGGCGGGACGATCGGACGAGTAGGAACGCGTCGGGCGTTCCCCATCGCGCTTGGGGCGATCCCCGTAGGATGGACGCTCCGAACGGGCGGGACGATCGGACGAGTAGGAACGTACTGGACGATCCGATGCGCGATCAGAGTGGTCCGATTGCGATGCACGACTCGGCGGCACAAAGTCTGATGAGAAACCATTGTTAATTTTCTTAGGGCCCCTACGTCGAAATGATCCTTCGCTCTCTCGACGAGATGCAGGACCCGAAGAATCTTCGGATTTCTTTTTCACAAATAAAATTTAAAGAGAGTTTCAGGATAGTGTATCGGCAGCATCCCTGCTGTCCATGGTATTTTCATTTTCAGAGTTATCATCCTGAACTGAATGTTCTTCGAGTGAAGACCCTGATACTTCGAGAGAAATGGGTTCGGAATTTACTTCAATACCCTTGGAAGAATGCAGCATTTCCGTATAGGTTAAGCGATCTTCCTCATCACGACCTATTTCATGACCTTCTTGTTCAAGTTCCTTAAGTTGAGGCAGTTGCTTAATATTGTTGATGCCGAAATAATCCATAAAAAGATCTGTTGTCGCATACAAAATAGGCCTGCCCGGACCATCACCTTTGCCTTTGATCTTAATCAAGTTTTTTTCCAATAATTTTTGAATTGAGAAATCGCAATTGACGCCTCGGATTTGCTCAACCTCGGATTTAGAAACAGGCTGTTTATACGCGACTATCGAAAGCGTCTCCAAGGAGGCGACGGATAATTTACGTTTGGATTGTTCCAAGACGGCTTTTTGGACAATAGGCAGAAAGGCACTACGGGTTAAAAAACAGTAACCACCACCACTTTGCACCAACTCAAATCCTCCAGGTCGTTGCTGCCAGTCTTCGACCAGCTCATCCAAAACACACTGGACTTGAGTCAACTTGACGGCTTCAGGAAGCAAGGAGGAAAGTAAAGCGGTCACCTGACGGGCATCAAGGGGCTTCTCACTGGCAAAGAGCAAGGCCTCTATTTGGTGGGCCATATCTTGCACTCCCTCAAAAACAACTTGAATATCCTTAAGCGATTCAGAATCAGTAGGGGATTCCTCCTTCATAATGGACATTGCTTGAGGTACTTCACGATGCTCTTCTTGTCCAAAATTCGGATTCACCTCAAGTTCCGCCTCTAGAATATGGGCATATTCGGCCACATAAGGCGACCCCTCGTTCCCGAGATTGACAGCCTTGGTCTTTTTATCTCCCTTTTTGGCCTGTTTTTTCATCTCGGCAAAGCTAATTTGAAATCGACCCCTAAATTCGTCTGTTTGAAATTAATCCTCAAGCCTCTCCCTTGTACCCACAAAACCCCCGGAATCTCCCCCCTTTCCAACCTTTTATCCCGTATCCCATGAATCCGAACCGCAGCCTGAACCTCCGTTTCATTTCCCTCCCCCTCCACGCCCTCCTATTCTTGACCTTAATGCTAAACTCCTGCCAAAACCAATCCCAAAAAACCCCATTGGAAGAAACGGAATTTCAGGTTTTGGCCGACCAGTTTGCAGACCTTCAGGTTTTGCGTTACCGCATCCCCGATTTTGAAAACCTCAGCCTCCTACAGAAGGAACTCCTGTACTACCTCAGCCAAGCCGCCCGCTCAGGCCACGATATCATTTGGGATCAGAATTACCGTCATAACCTTTTGATCCGGAAGACTCTCGAAAACATTGTCGAACACTACGAGGGCGACCGCAAAGATCCCCGTTGGGAACAATTCATGGTCTACACCAAAAGAGTTTGGTTCAGCAACGGCATTCACCATCATTACAGCACCCGCAAGTTCTTGCCTGATTTTGACACCGCCTATTGGAATACCCTGGTCCTCGGGTGTCCAAAGGCGACTTTTCCCGTGACCTCCTCTTGTTCCAACCCAACCCAATTGGCCGCCTTCCTGGAGCCCATTCTATTTGATCCTAATATGGATGCCAAACGAGTCAATCAAGATGCAGGAATTGACCTGGTCCGCGGTTCCGCAAACAATTTTTACAGAGGCGTGACCCAAAAAGAAGTCGAAGCCTTTTACAAGCCCCTCAAAAATCCCAACGATACCACCCCGGTTTGGTTCGGTCTCAACTCACGGCTTGCCAAAGTCAACGGAAAAGTAACCGAAATCCCATGGAAATCAGGAGGTTTATACGGTCAAGCCATCGATCGCATCGTTTATTGGCTCCAAAAAGCCGTCACAGTAGCCGAAAATCCCAAACAAAAGAAAGCCTTGGAATTGCTGATTGCCTATTATCAAACAGGAGATCTCAAAACCTGGGATGCTTATAACATTGCCTGGGTTCAAGATACCGAATCCATGATTGATGTGGTCAATGGCTTTATCGAAGTTTATGGCGATCCTTTGGGTATGCGGGCCTCCTATGAATCCGTTGTTTCATTCCGGGACATGGAAGCTACCAAGCGAATCAAGGCCATCGGCGATCAGGCCCAGTGGTTTGAGGACCAGTCCCCCATCCTACCGGAACACAAGAAAGCCAAGGTCACCGGTATTTCCGCCAAAGTCATCACCGTGGTTCAGGAAGCCGGTGATGCCTCCCCCTCCACCCCCATCGGTATCAACCTGCCGAATGCCGATTGGATCCGCAAAATGCACGGTTCCAAATCAGTGGCCCTTGGTAACATTGTCTATGCCTACAACGAAATGGGAGCCAAAGGCAGTTCCATTCAAGAATTTGGTTGGGATCAAGCCGAAATAGATCGCTCACGCCAATTCGGTCCTTTGGCCGGGGATCTCCACACCGATCTTCACGAAGTTATCGGCCACGCTTCAGGTCAACTCAACCCCGGTATTGGCACCCCCAAAGAAACCCTCAAGCAATACGCCTCAACCCTCGAAGAAGCCCGTGCCGACTTGGTGGCATTGTACTTTATCATGGACCCCAAGCTCATCGACTTGGGCGTCATGCCCGGTCTTGAAGTCGGCAAGGCGGAATACGACGGATACATTCGGAACGGCCTGATGTTGCAATTGCGTCGCCTGGAGGCTGGCGAAAATCTCGAAGAATCCCATATGCGGAACCGCCAACTGAACGCAGGATGGGCCTACCAAAAAGGCCTGGCCAACAAGGTCATTGAACGCAAACAAAGGGACGGAAAAACCTATTTTGTAGTAAATGACTACAACGCCCTTCGCGATTTGTTCGGTCAATTGTTACGGGAAATTCAGCGCATCAAAAGCGAAGGGGATTTCAAAGCCGGACAAGCCTTGGTGGAAACCTACGGCGTCAAAGTAGACCAAATCTTGGTTGCCGAGGTCAAAAAGCGTTTTGAATCCATACAGTCCAAGCCTTATTCCGGTTTTATTCAACCCCGATTGGTGCCCGTCATGGTCAAGGGCCGTATCAAAGATATCAAAGTCGAGTACCCCGACAACTTTGTAGAACAGATGATGGAATTTGGTCGCGATTACGCCACCCTCCCGGTAGTCAATTAATTAGCGAATCTCATTCGTCCACGAAAAACCCAATTACCCTCGGATTAAATCCCTGGAAATCACGATACGCTGAACCTCCGAGGTTCCTTCGTAAATCTGGGTGATTTTGGCATCGCGCATCATCCGCTCCACATGAAATTCCTTGACATAACCATAGCCTCCATGGACTTGGACAGCTTCGGTAGTGACCTTCATGGCCACCGTAGAAGCAAACAACTTAGCCTGAGCTGAAGCAATATCGTAGTTCAGGTTCTGATCCTTGAGCCAGGCCGCCTTGAGGCAAAGCATACGAGCGGCTTCAATCTCAGTAGCCATATCTGCCAATTTGAATTGGATGGCCTGGTGGTTCATGATTTCAGTCCCAAAAGCTTTGCGCTCTTTGGCATATTTGACGCTTAGTTCCAAAGCACCGCTGGCAATACCCAAAGCTTGGGCCGCAATTCCGATTCGTCCTCCGGCAAGCACTTTCATAGCGTATTTGAAACCAAAGCCGTCTTCTCCGATTTGATTCGTTTTGGGGACTTTAACATCGGTGAACATGATGCTGTGGGTATCGCTGCCGCGGATGCCCATTTTATCTTCTTTTTTGCCAACCTGTACACCTGGCCAAGCCTTCTCGACCAAAAATGCATTGATGCCCTTATGTCCTTTGGTCACATCGGTTTGGGCGATCACGATATAATAGGATGCAGAGTTGCCGTTGGTAATCCAATTCTTGGTTCCGTTCAACACATAATGATCTCCATGGTCCAGGGCTGTAGTCCGTTGCGATGTCGCATCGGAACCGGCTTCCGGTTCCGACAAACAAAAAGCTCCAATCTTTTGGCCGCTAGCCAATGTAGGCAAATAACGCTGCTTGAGTTTCTCTGAACCAAAAGTTTCCAACCCCCAACAGACCAGCGAATTGTTCACCGACATGCAGACCGAAGCGGAGGCATCCACTTTGGAAATTTCTTCCATCGCCAAAACATAGGATACCGTATCCATACCCCCGCCGCCGTATTGAGGGCTCACCATCATCCCCATAAAACCAAGCTCTCCCATTTTGGCCATTTGGGCAGAGGGAAATTCCTGATTATTGTCTCGTTCGATAACACCTGGCAACAGTTCCTGCTGGGCAAAATCTCTGGCAGCCTGACGGATCATTTGGTGTTCTTCGGATAATTCAAATAACATATAATAAAATATTAAAAATGATCAACAATAAAGTTGAAGGTTCTGAGGAAAATAGGCTAAGACCAAAGTTAAAATCAAAGCGGTTTGAATTGTTCAAAGGCCTCAAGACAATCAAAACAATAATGCAAAGACCGGCACAGGGTTGGACCAAAGGGGGATTTCATGGAGGTGTTTTCGGAACCGCAACGAGGACAAGCCGCCCTGGCCAAAGCGTCTAAATCAGGACCTGAGCAACCTGGACGACGACGAGGCGGGGGTGCTAAACCAAAATTTCGAATCTTCTCCCGCCCCGCTTCACTGATCCGCTCCGAGGTCCAGGGATTTTCGAAAGTGGTTTGGACTTCGACGACCGAAGCACCGGCTTCAAGCAAGGCCTCTTGGACTGTTTTTTCCATCCAACGGAGGGCCGGACATCCGGCAAAGGTGGGAGTCAAAATCACCCGAACTGCCCCATCTTCGGCCACGGTCAATCGGGTCACAATACCCAAATCCACAACCGATATCACCGGAATTTCAGGATCGGGAACCCCGTCCAACACCTCCCAATAACGTCGCAATTCTAGGGTAAGCCCATCCGGAATATTCCCTTTCAGGCCCTCTGCCCGAATGCCCGCTGTTTCGGCTTGATTTACCATTCGGCTTGGGGATCCAGGCGAAAAACTGCCGTCATTTCTTCCAGCATAGACGCAAGATGCTCTGAGTGGTAGCCTTGACGACCCCCCAGAACCGGCTCTACCTTATGCAGACCCAAGGCCTCCACATCAACGCTCCATAACACAAGGGATTCCAAAGTCCCCGCCTGCCAGTGCTGTTGCAGATGTCTTTCACCGGGGTACCAAGGCTGACCCGCATGCCCCACCTGCTCCATCAGAGCCTTCTCCCCAGACCAAGACTCAAATAGACCCAGGGCCATAGGCCAGACCTCCTTGAGTGCCGTCAACATCCGTAATCGGCTCTCTTCACTGCCCTGAAGCAGGGATTTCATCCAAGTATTCGCATGAAAGGTATGGTACTTGACTTCCCCACGCAATTTGGTAGCCAAGGCTTGCAAGGCTGGGTCCTGAATTTGAGAAAGCGACTCGTAACGCAAGTAAACCGCCTGGTCGTAACACCAATGCCGTACCAGGCTAAAGGCATAATCGCCAATCGGTTGTTCGACCAACCACGAGGAGACCATAAGGCTTTCGGGGCGGTTAAAAGCAGTTTGATCCGGATCGGCCAACCCACATTCCTGATTCAGGTATTCATAAAACGCCAAAGCATGACCCACTTGATCCTGGGCGATGGACGAAAAAGCAATGTCTTCTTCCAGAATAGGCCCAAGACCGGTCCATTCCGAATTGCGATGGCCCATCACCAATTGGTCATCGGCCAAATGCAGCAGGTAGCGGGCCAAAGGGGCGGTTGGGAGCGGTTGATTCGTCATTAGGGGGTCTGTTTGGCTTTGTAAGCGTCGATTTTTTCGTTGACTTTGTAGCCGGCAGGGTCACGATAACTTTTGGAGGGGGTGGTTCGAAAAACCTCTTCGTCGGCATAATCCATTTCCAAGACATCCGCGGTACAGACCACCCAAAGGTTGGAGGTCTCCCCGCGGCGACCAAACTGCTCTTTGGCCATGGCCATGGCCATTTCGAGACTGGGCGCATGAACAATGCCAACACTGCTGTGCTTTTCACCACGACGACGCTGATGAAAAACCTGATAACTGGGCCAATGGTCACCGGGAACCAAAACAGGCGGTTGATGCTCCGGTACCTGTTCGACCTGCAGACGATTTACCCGAGGATCAAGAGATAGAATAGGCATAAACAGGTATTTAGGCCAAAGGGGTAGCATAACGGGCATCCGCACGACGCAGAGCCGCCCGCACCCAGGCCCCGCGTTCCTCGGCAACCTTGCGCACCGCCAAACGCTCGCGGCTACAAGGACCATCGCCATTAATGACTTTGAAGAAGGTATCCCAATTGGGTTCGGTGAATAACCACTGTCCGGTGGATTCGTCCTTGCGCAATTCAGGGTCCGGCAAGCTCAGACCCAAGTCCCAGATTTTGGGGACATATATGTTAAGAAATTGCTGACGCATCACATCGTTGGTGGCCATTTTGACTTTCCATCGCATTAGCGTTTCGGTATGTTGCGACATGGTATCCGAAGGTCCAAAAAAATGCATGATGGGTTCCCACCAACGATTCAAAGCATTTTGTAACATTTCACGCTGCATCGGGGTACCGGTAGCTAACCATACAAAAACCGAGTGACCCTGCTTGAGATGAAAACTCTCCTCGTAACAAATCCGTTCCAAGGCCCTGCAATAGGGACCGTAGGAGCCCTTGGAATTGGCCACCTGATTCACTATCGCAGCTGCGTCAATGAGAAATCCTATGACCGCCACATCGGCCCAGGTCTCGGCCGGATAATTGAACACATTGGAGTACTTGGACTTACCGTTGATCAGGTCATTCAGCATATCCTCCCGCTTTTTACCTAAAGTTTCAGCGGCCGAATACAATAATTGGGCATGACCTACCTCGTCCTGTACCTTGGCCATCAAGGCCAATTTGCGCCGAAAACCCGGCGCACGGGTTATCCAGGTTCCTTCGGGCAGGGCACCGATAATTTCGGAATGGGCATGCTGCTCAATCATGCGTATCAATTGCTTACGGTATACCGCGGGCATCCAATCCCTAGGTTCTATCTTCTCGCCACGGGTAATACGCGCTTCGAACTGAGCGAGCAATTCTGGACTTTCGGCTTGAGCTTTGGTCTCCTCTACACCGGCTGGGATATATCCTCCTCCGTACATAACAATGAATTTATATGATTAAGAAAATTAAGAGTGGTGGATGGTAGGTTGGTTTGCATTCGATATTGCACTCGATATTGCGGAAATATCGGACGAATTAGCAATACCGTTCATCCAAAGATCCAAAAATCGGCCGGCCAGTTGAGTCAAGGCCTCTCCATCGGGTCGGGCAGTGCTATGCACAGAACCATTCATCAGCAGCAAGAGCTGGCGACCCAACCACAACGGGTCGCCTTGAACGAAAACACCTTGGTTCATGCCTTCCTGAAACAGCCTGGCAAAAAATTGTTCGTAGTCCAAGCGGAGGGCTTTAAAAGCTTGCAAGGAAGGCTCGCTCAAATGCCGCCATTCGTTCACAAAGACCCCTACCGCTTCCCGATCCGAAAAAAGCAAACGAAGGTGCTCCTCAATGGCACAGCCCAAACGTTCAGCGACCGGTAAATCCATGGCCGCAATACGACGAGCGGTCAATACAAAGGCATCGGCCATTCCAAAACAGATCTCGTGGAGGAGGGTCTCCTTGGAGGAAAAATAATTGTAAAGTGAGGGGGCCTCAATCCCACTTACGGAGGCCAATTCCCGCATGGACGTGGCGGCATACCCTTTGCGATGAAACAATTCCGTGGCCAAGCGGGCAATCTGCACTCTGCGACTGTTGCCAGAACCTAAGGTCGTAGGATATTCCCTCGCAGGGCCCATAGATGCAGAAAGCTCCGTTATGACCGTTTCCATCACAAATCAAAGATACGAACGAACGATCGTTAGTATCGCCTTTGGAACAAATATTTTTACAAAATTCTATCGTTGCAGGGTTGCCAAACAAATTTTCAAGGATATTAAACTACGGTATAGGAGCCCTACCTATACTTCTCCAAGGGTCAAGACCTGTACTTTTGCGGTCACCACAGCATTTTGGCCCGTGCCAAAATGAATTCATAACCAAAATAGCGTCTTTTTCCGGTTTGAAGTCCCGAATTCTGCAAATTGGCCTGATAAGCCTGATCCTTTGGGCGACTTTGGTCGGCTACGGATGCCACCCGGATCGCTTCGTAGGCGGTATGAACGTGGACCTGCGCTACGAAACCGATACCCTGCTTTTTGACACGGTTCTGGTTCAAGCCTCCTCTATTACCCGGCGTTTCAAGGTGTACAACCCCACGGGAACGGATTTGCTGATCGACCAGATCTTTCTAGGCTCCACCATGGCCCCCACCCCTGGTGGCAGACCCTCAGGATTCAGGCTCAACATCAACGGCCTCGCCGCCAACCGTGTGAGCGGTTTACGCCTTGCTGCCAACGATAGCTTGTACGTTTTTGCGGAGGTGACCGTGGACCCCAACGATATCCTAACTCCTTTCCTAGTCACCGATTCGGTATTTTTCGTGACCGGTAACCGAACCGGTAAGGTGATGCTAACCGCCTACGGTCAGAATGCACGATTCTACAAAGATTCCATCATCAGCACCTCGGTTTGGACCAACGACAAGCCTGTGGTGATTTACAATTCCATTCTTGTGGATTCACTGGCGACCCTTTGGATTCAGCCGGGGACCAAAATTTATTTCAATGCAGGGTCCACCCTCTATGTCCTCGGAACGCTTAGGGCTCAGGGTACCGCCGAATCACCTATCGAAATGCGTGGCGATCGATTAGACCCTTTCTACAGGGACCTTGCAGGGGCTTGGAACGGAATTCATTTTCTTCGCGGCTCGTTCAATCATTTCATGCGCCATGTTGTTCTGCGCAACGGTTCCGTGGGGATTCGGGTAGACTCCCTGCCTGTCAACGGATTAGGGCCCAATCTTCGACTTGAAAGCGTATGGGTTGATCATTTTGCGCAGGCCGGTATTTTTGGTAACACCGCCCATATCGAAGGTGATAATGTTCTAGTGAGCAATTGTGGTTTGTTTAATTTTCTCGGCGATTACGGCGGGATCTACCGGTTCAGGCACAGCACGTTTGTGCACCTGAATTCTGAATTTCCACGATCCTACCCACTCTTTGTTTTGACCAATCGGAATTTGGGACAACCTCCGCGCCCCAACCATGCCCAGTTGGACTTGTTCAATTGCATCCTATGGGGAAGCACCGATGAAGAGTTGGTCATGGACTCCACGGGCCTTGGAACCACGACGTACAACCTAAGGCACAGCATCCTTCGAAGCCTGCGAGGTTGGCGTGGCCAAAACCTTCTATACGGAAATCCCAAATTCAAAAATCCATACGAACGGCATTATGCCATCGACACCTTAAGTCCTGCATTCCGCGCAGGGGAAGACCTAAGGGCGACTTACCCTGCCCTGCAATGGGATCTTCAAGGCAGGATGCGTGCAGCCTTACCCACTTTAGGCTGCCTTGAACGCATCGAATAAAGCTTTCCAAAGGCCAATAGTTTTGAACAACTTGCTGCAAGGCAAGACCCTTCGGGATGGTATCTTTGAACTTAATTTATTCATTACCTTTTTCATTTAAATACCTTCCACCGACCCTATATGATTCTTGTTCCCTACGATTTCACCCCGCCTTGCGACTGTGCAATTCAGCATGCCACCCTCATTGCTCGCAAAGGCAACCATTCCATCCAATTGCTTCATGTCGTGAATTCAGACAGCAAATCCTTGATGCGTCGGGACAAAATCAGCCTCAAGGATCTCAACGAGCGAATGATGGGCCTGGCCGCAAGGGTTCAAAAAGAATCCGGCATTGAAACCGGCTATGAAATGATCACCGGTTCCATCTTCACCACCATCCCTGAATACGCGGTAGAATCCAAAGCCAAGCTGGTTATCATCGGAACCAGTGGCATCGTAGGATTGCAGCATTTGTTTGGATCCAACGTGATGAAAATTGCCGAAAAATCCGTAGTTCCAGACATTATCGTTCAAGAAAGGCCGCTAAGGACTCACGGCTACAAGACCATCGTGATGCCCATGGATGCCGGCAAGGAGTCCAAACAAAAGACCTTCCAAACAGCAGCCTTGGCCAAAATCTTCGATGGAACCGTCCATATTTTCGCCGCTCACGAAACCGATGAATTCCTGAAAAATACAGTTGATAACAATATTCATTTTGCAACCAGGCACTTGGATGCCCAAGGAATTTCCTATCAGATTGCCTATGAAAATGAAGACGGGAAGCGCTATGTGGACCAAATCATTCAGTACGCCATCAAGGTGGAGGCTGACTTGCTTACCATCATGACCGGTGACCACCGCGGCCTGCTGGATATTATCTCTGCCTCGGAGACTGAAGGGGAACACATCGTGAACAACCAAGCACAAATTCCGGTAATGTGCATAGACCCACAGAACGCCCTCTATGGGTCGGTCTTCACCTATTAAATCGTCAACGACCTCAGCCTTTCTAATTCCGCCCTATGCAAGGTGTCATCAACGAAAAATCCAAAACCATAGCGGTTGATTTCGACGGCACGGTGGTGGAGCACGCCTATCCGGCCATCGGCCGTGAAATGCTTTTTGCCTTTGCAACCCTCAAACGCCTGCAGGAAAAAGGGCATAAATTGATTCTTTGGAGCATACGGGAAGGCCAAACGTTGCAGGAAGCGGTGGATTTCTGCAAAGCGAATGGCGTGGATTTCTATGCCGTGAACGCCAATTTTCCAGGCGAGATTCTGGAGCCGGGGGTGAGTGCACGCAAGATCCATGCCGATATTTTCATTGATGATCGCAATGTGGGTGGATTCCGAGGGTGGAGTGAAGTTTATCAAATGTTGCATCCTGAGGACGGTCCTTTTTTTCACAAACTCGAAAACGAAAAAGCCCACTTTAATTACCGGGAGGCTCACAAAAAGAAAGGCTCTTGGGCTAGAATTTTCGGGAAATAAGGTCCCGATGATCCACCTCAAAAATTCCGAAGAGATTGAATGCTGTCGCCTCGCGGCTGACCTGGTTAGCAGCACCTTAGGGATCCTAGCCCCCTATGTAAAGCCCGGCATCACTCCGCTTGAGCTAGATCGTATCGCAGAAATTTATATCCGGGATATGGGAGGAATTCCCGCTTTCAAAGGACTGTATGGATTTCCTAACACCTTATGTATTTCGCCCAATGACCAGGTGGTGCACGGTATCCCAACCAATCAAGAACTGTGTGATGGCGACATCGTCTCCATTGATTGCGGGGTTAAATTGCACGACTTCCTAGGGGATCAGGCCTTCACCTTTGCGGTAGGTTCTGTTTCCGAAAGCACCACCCGTTTATTACGCATCACCCGCGAATGCCTCGACCTCGGAATCGCCCAAGCCAAATCTGGAAACCGTATCGGTGATATTAGTCATGCTATTCAACAACATGCAGAATCTGCCGGGTACGGGGTGGTCCGCGAACTGGTCGGACATGGCCTTGGCCGACAACTTCACGAAAAACCGGAAATCCCTAACTACGGAAAGAAAGGTCACGGTATTCGCCTTGCGGATGGAATGGTACTTGCGATCGAGCCTATGATCAACGCCGGAACCAAATCCATACGCCATGAGCAGGATGGCTGGACGGTTCGCACCGCAGATGGGTCTCTCTCAGCGCATTATGAACACAATATCGTCTTGATTAACGGCCAATGCACGGTACTCACTACGTTCCGATATGTGGACGAAGCTTTGCGAAGTTCTAAGCAGAAGTAAATTCGCGGCGAGATTTCACCTTCACCATGGGAAGAGCCTTTGAATACCGAAAAGCCCGCAAGTTTGCGCGCTGGGACAAAATGTCCAAAACCTTTACCCGCATCGGCCGCGAAATTGCGATGTCGGTCAAGGCCGGTGGGCCTGAACCTGAGAGTAATACCCGCCTACGCGCCGCCATTCAAAACGCCAAAGCGGCTAATATGCCCAAAGACCGGGTCGAGGCTGCGATCAAAAAGGCCTCCAACAAAGACGAAAAGGCCTACGAAGAAGTCATATATGAGGGTTATGCCCCACACGGAATTGCTGTTTTGGTCGAAACAGCTACGGACAATACGACCCGCACAGTGGCTAATGTAAGGCATATTTTCAGCAAATACGGGGGCTCCATGGGCACCTCAGGCTCCGTAGGGTTTTTGTTTGAACGCAAAGCCACTTTTCGCCTTGATCCGGGGGATAGACCCGCCGATGAGTTGGAGCTTGAGCTTATTGATGCAGGGGCCGAAGACGTTCAAGTCGAAGACGGCGAATGGACGCTAACCGCAGCCTTTACCGACTACGGACAAGTTCAAAAATCTTTGGAAAACCTTGGTATCCAGATTATTTCCTCTGAATTAGCCTATATCCCCACCATAACCAAAAGCCTAGACGAATCCCAGGCCGAAGAGTGCATTCGCTTGATGGACATGCTCGAAGAAGACGATGATGTCCAGAATGTTTACTGCACTTTGGCTTAAAAAAAATGACCTTCATGGAGACTCATTCCCTTTCTTGAAAAAGAATCCGTGATTTTTTTAGTCACAAAAAATAATTTTTGGGGAATACTAACCTTGAAAAACCATTTTAGGTCTATTTTGGCTCAATTAAAACCAAACTATGAACAAGTACAAACAAATTCTCGAAATGGTCGCCGGTATGGAAAAGGACTTTGAAAAGTTCTACGATGCGGACAACAAGGCTGCAGGAACCCGCATTCGCAAAGGTTTGCAGGAGCTTAAAGCTCATTGCCAAACCCTTCGCCTGGAAATCCAGGAAATGAAGAACGCAGGCTAAGTTTAGCCTAAAACGACAAAATCAAACGAACACCCCATCCGCTCCGGCGGGTGGGGTTTTGGTTTATAAGGGGTATTGTGGGAATCGTGAAAACTCTACTGGCTTGAAACAGGGTTGAAAAATGGAATACGTCCAACCCCAGTCCTCCATAGATTTGGCTGATTTTCCATCCTG
>Ga0194128_10008145_pt1 | contig 13372 bp, 8 predicted proteins | sample TA2KigCa65mmetaG_FD_148650 | JGI IMG/M metagenome (GOLD analysis project Ga0194128, IMG submission 148650) | Freshwater microbial communities from Lake Tanganyika, Tanzania - TA2015037 Kigoma Deep Cast 65m | ecosystem: Environmental > Aquatic > Freshwater > Lake | place: Tanzania: Lake...
CCCGCGGCGACGATCGTTTCCAACCCCTCCCTCGCGAGGGCCGCAGCGAGGCCCCGCGCGTCGCCGGGCCCTCGGGTGGGGACGACCCGGACACCGGCCCCCAGCGCCGAGAGCCGATCCCGGAACCGGAGCGCCTTCTCGCCCTGGGCGGTGGGGTTGAACAGGATCCCGGTCATGGATTTCAGGGTCGCCGGGCGGCTCGCTGCGGATCAACTCCCATCAGGCCGGCCAGGGACGCGGGAGAAGGCCACCCTCGGCCCGCCCCAATCGTCACCCGCCCCTTGGGCTCAAGGTTCCTGGCGGCGGCAGTCGCGGGATCCGGAGGCCGGGAACCCGCCCGCCCCCCCCGGCTCACCCCTGCGCCGCCCTGGTCACGGAGGTGGCCCGGGTGGCCGGCAGCCGGGCCGTCACCTCGGCCACCAGGCGATCGACCGTCAGGCCGTGCTTCTGGCGGAGGTAGTCGACGCTCGAGGCGTGCTCGATGAACTGGTCCGGCCACGCCAGACGGAACACTGGCGTCCGGATCCCGGCCTCGCTGAGGCACTCGAGCACGGCGCTGCCATATCCGCCCATCGCCACATGGTCCTCGAGCGTGGCGACGAGGTCGGCCGCCTCCCCGAAGAAGCGATGGATCCCGGTGTCGAGGGGCTTGAAGAAGCGCGGATTGACGACCGCCACGTCGTATCCCTCGGCGCGCAGCCTCCGGGCGGCCTCGCGGGCCAGCGTCCGCATGGGGCCCAGGCCGAAGAGGGCCACCTTGGTCGCCCCGGGGCGGTTCTCGAACTGCGAATCGACCTTCGCCTGGCCGATCCCGACGACGTCGGGCTGGTCCTTGATCGGCACCCCCTCCGCGTTGCCGCGCGGGTAGCGGATGGCCACCGGGTGCTGCTGCAGCGTCGCCGTGAACATCATGTCCTGCAGCTCGTCCTCGTCGGCCGGGGCCATGCCGATGATCTGCGGCAGGCAGCGCAGGTAGGCGATGTCGAAGAGCCCGTGATGGGTCGGTCCGTCGTTGGCGCTGAGGCCCGCCCGGTCCATGCAGAAAATCACCGGCAGGTCCTGCAGGCACACGTCGTGGTGGATGCAGTCGTAGGCCCGCTGGAGGAAGGTGCTGTAGATGGCCACCACGGGATGGAATCCCATGGTCGCCATGCCGGCGGCGAAGATCACGGCATGCTCCTCGGCGATGCCCACGTCGTAGTACTGCCCGGGCACCGCCTGCTCGAGCAGCTTGAGGCTGGTGCCGCTGGGCATCGCCGCGGTGATCCCCACCACCGACTTGTCCTTCTGGCAGAGCTTGACCATGGTGCGGCCGAAGACCTCCTGCCACATCGGTGCCGCCCCGGCCTTGGGCGGCGGGGTCTGCCCGGTGGCCGCGTCGTAGGCTCCGAGGCCATGGAACTTCTCGGGGTGCTTCAGGGCGGCTTCGTACCCCTTGCCCTTCTGCGTGAGCACGTGGATCACCACCGGTCCATGGCAGGTCTTGGCGAACTCCAGCGTGCTGACCAGGAGCGGCAGGTTGTGGCCGTCGATGGGCCCCAGGTACCGGAGGCCGAATTCCTCGAACAGGAGCGCGCTGCCATGGCCGCCCCGGCCGTCCGCGTCGAGCTGGTTGTGGGCCGGCTCCAGCGCCACCGACCCGACGATGCCCTTCAGGGCCTCCTCGGTCTTGGCCCCGAGCATGGCCACCTGTTCGCCCCGGGGCAGGCGCTTGAGCCAGTTGGTGAACTCTCGGGCGAGCCGGTTGTACCGCGGGCTGGCCGTCAGCTTGCCAAGGTACTCGGCGACGGCCCCGACATTCTTGGCGATCGACCACTCGTTGTCGTTGAGGATGCCGATGAAGCGCTTCGTGGTGCACTTGATGTTGTTGAGCGCCTCGAAACTGATGCCGTTGGTCAGGGCCGCGTCGCCGAAGATGCAGACCACGTTCTCGTCGGTCTTCTTCTGGTCCCGCGCGGCGCACATGCCCAGCGCCGCCGAGAGCGCCGTGCCGGCATGCCCGGCACCGTAGCAGTCGTGGTCGCTCTCGGTGCGGAGAGCGAACCCGTTGAGGCCGTCGGTGGTGCGGATGGTCCGGAAGCGGTCCCGCCGACCGGTCAGGATCTTGTGGACGTAGACCTGGTGGCTGACGTCCCATACGAACTTGTCCCTGGGGGTCTCGAAGACCCGGTGGAGGGCGATCGACAGCTCCACCACCCCGAGATTGGGACCAAGGTGCCCGCCGCTCTTGGCCAACCCTTCGATCAACTCCTGGCGGATGTCGGCGGCCAGTTCGGTCAGTTGCTCCGGGGTCAACTTCTTGACGTGCGACGGGTGATCGACCATTTCGAGATAGCGGCTCATGGGGTTGGGACTGCGGGGAAAAACTGGGATGCGGCGGCGCGGCGCGGGCGGTTTCAGGACGTTTAGGCGGCGCCGGGGCCGTCGTCGCCCACGGGACGCGTCGTAAGCACCCCGTCGAGGTTCTCCTCGAGACGCCGGACCTTCACCTCGGCCTCGCCCAGGCGGTCTTGGCACAACTTGGCGAGCACGGCGCCCTCCTCGAAGCGCTGGATCAGCTGGTCCAGCGGCAGGTCGTCGGACTCCATCGCCTCGACGATGGACTCAAGCTTCCTGAGGGCCTCCTCGAAGGACACCTCGGCCGCCGACGTGACGGTCTGCACACCCTGTGACACGGGCGCAAAATGCGTCGAAACCCACCGGATTGCCTAGCGGTATTTTGCAGGGGAGGCGCCGTCGCCCCGGGGAGCGCCGTCTCCGCCTTTGGGGTTTCCCTCCAGCCCCGGAAGGCGTTTGATGGGCGTCGTGCTGAGCGTCCTGCGGATCAAGAACCTGGCCCTCGTGGCGGATCTCACCCTGGAGCTGGAGCCGGGGTTCTGCGCCATCACCGGCGAGACCGGAACCGGCAAGTCGGTGATCCTCGGCGCCTTGAACCTGGTCCTCGGCCGCCGGGCCGACCGCGGCGCCCTCCGGTCTGGGGCCGACGCCTGCTCGGTGGAGGCCGTCTTCGAGGTGGGGTCCCTGGCCGGTCGTCTGGGGCCGTTCCTCGAGGAGCGGGGGCTCGAGCCCTGCGAGGCCGGGCAACTGGTGCTGAAGCGCTCCTTCACCGCCTCCGGAACCAACCGACAGTTCGTCAACGGCAGCGCGACCACGCTGGCCACCCTCGAGGAGATGGGCGGGTGGCTCATCGACCTGCACGGGCCGCACGACCACCAGTCACTGCTCCATCCCCGGTTGCAGTTGAGCCTCGTGGACGCCTATGGCGGTCTCGACGCGCTTCGAGAGGCCTTCGCCGGGCACCTTCACCACCGGGCGCGGTTGCGGGAGGCCAAGGCGGCGCTGATTGTCGACGAGCGCACCTACGCTCAGCAGCTGGACCTGCTCCGACACCAGGTCCGCGAGATCACCGAGGCCCGCCTCCGCCCCGGCGAACGGGCCGAACTGGAGGCCGAGCATTCACGGGTGGCCAACGCGGCACGGCTGCAGGAGCTCACGCAGGGTGCCCTTGGCACCCTCGGCGATGCGGACGATGCCACCCTCACGAGCCTGGGGGCGGTCGGCCGGTCGCTGCAGGAGCTGGCACGCATCGATCCGGGAGCCCAAGCCCTGCTCGACCTGCAGGGGCAGGCCACCGACCTGCTCCGGGACCTCCAGGCGGGACTTTCACGGTATGCCGACCGCATCGAGGTCGACCCGTCGCGCCTGGCGGCCCTCGAGGAGCGGCTCGACCTCCTCCAGTCGCTCCAGCGCAAGTACGGCGGGACGCCCGAGGAGGTGCTGGCCTTTGGGGCCGAGGCGCGCGCCCGCCTCGAGGCGCTCGAGGGGCGCGACGCCGAGCTGGAGCGGATCGACGCCGGATTGAGGGAGGTGGAGTCGAGGTTGGCCGCGTGCGGACGACAGCTCTCGGAACACCGCCGGGCGGTGCTGCCCGGACTGAACCGGGCCGCCGAAGGCGAACTGGCCAGCCTCGGTTTCCGTCAGAGCCGCTTCGAGGCCGGCCTGTCCCATGATCCCGACACCGCCCGGGCGACCGAGACCGGGATGGACCGCATGGAGTTCCAATTCGCCCCCAACCCCGGTGAACCCGCCAGACCCCTGCGGTCCATCGCCTCGAGCGGCGAACTGGCGCGCGTGATGCTGGCCCTCAAGACCGTGCTGGCCGACCAGGACACCGTGCCGGTGCTGGTCTTCGACGAGGTCGACGCCAACGTCGGTGGCGAGACCGCCCATGCCGTCGGCCAAAAGATGGCCACCATCGCATCGCGTCACCAGGTGCTCTGCATCACCCACCTCGCCCCGGTGGCCGCCGCCGCCGGCACGCACTTCCAGGTGATCAAGGAGGTGCGGGACGGCCGGACCGAATCCCGGATCCAGCGTCTCGATCGCGCGGAACGCGTGGCGGAGCTGGGACGGATGCTCGGCGGCGGACAGGCCGCGCAGTGGCATGCCGAGGACCTCCTGAAGCCATCGGGGAACCGGCCGGCCTGAGCCGACGATTCCCGGGAGTCCCATCATGCCGTCGCCTGAACCCGTCACCGCCACGATCGCCTGGCGCTTCGACCTGGCCCTCACCCATGCCTGGGCCATCGCGACCGATGTGCGCTCCGGACGGATCGGCGGCAAACGCCATTGCCCGGTCGTCTTCCTGGAATTGACCGACCGCGCCGGTCGCCGCGGCCTTGGCGAGGCCTCGCCGTCCACACAATACCGGGAGACCCCCGGGACCGTGGAGGCGTTCCTCCGCCGCATCGACCCGTCCCGCCTTTCCTTTGATGATCTCCCGAGCTCGCGGTCCTACCTCGAATCGCTGCCCGATCCGAGCATGCCGGCCCGGTGTGCGGTGGACGTCGCCCTGCTGGATGGCGCGGCTCGGGCCGCCGGCCTGCCGCTGCACCGGTTTCTCGGCCTCGGGTTCCCGGCCTCCGGAGCGGTCTCCTCGTTCACGATCGGGCTCGACACGCCGGAGCGGATGGAGGCCAAGGCCCGGGAGGCCGCACGTTTCCCCGTGCTCAAGATGAAGCTCGGCGCCCCGACCGACGCCGCCAACCTGGCGGCCGTCCGGCGGACGCTGCCGGGCAAGCCCTTGCGGGTCGACGCCAACGCCGCCTGGAAGACCCGGGAGGAGGCCCTTGAGCGGATCCGGTCCCTGACCGGGCACGGCCCCATCGAGTTTGTCGAGCAGCCCATGCCGCCCGACGTCCCCGAGGCCGACGCGATCTGGCTGAAGGAGCGGTCGCCGTTGCCCCTGGTCGGGGACGAGTCCTACCAGGATGCCCGCGACGCCGACCGGTGTGCCCGCTGCTTCCACGGGGTCAATGTGAAGCTCGTGAAGACCGGCGGCGTCACCGCGGCCAAGGAGGCCCTCGAGGCGGCCCGCCGGCTCGGTCTCAAGACCATGCTGGGCTGCATGATCGAGTCCTCCGTGCTCATCAGCGCCGCCGCGCATCTGGCCTCCCTGACCGACTGGCTGGACCTCGACGGAAACGTGCTGATCGACAACGACCCCTTCCAGGGCGTGGTCAACCTCGACGGCCGGCTGACCTTCGATGGGGCCCCCGCCCACCTCGGCCTCCAGACGGCGCCGCGTGCGGGCCTTCCCCCCGTCCCGTCGCCGGTCCATTGAATCCGCGCCGCAGGCGGTCCCAAACGAAGTTCCCGACGAGGCCCCAAAAGCGGCACGGGCGGGATTCCCGGAGGAACCCCGCCCGATGCGCGGACCGTCACGGCAGGCCCTCAGGCCTGGGCGGCGGCCGGGCTCTCGCCCTCCCCGACGGCGCCGCCGGCGGGAATGACCGTGCCCATCACCGGCCGCTTGCCCTTGTGCCACCAGACCACCAGCGCGCTGGCGATGTAGATGGAGGAGTAGGTACCGGTAAGGATGCCGACCAGGAAGGTGAAGGCGAAGTCGTTGATCGCTCCGCCCCCGAAGACATACAGCGAGACCGTGGCCAGGAACACGGTGCCCGAGGTGATGATCGTCCGGCTCAGCGTCTGGTTGAGGGCCCGGTCGATCAGGGAGGTGAACGACCCGCCGACACCCATCTTCAGGTCCTCGCGGATGCGGTCGAAGATCACGATGGTGTCGTTGATGGAGAAGCCAATGATGGTCAGCAGCGCCGCGACGAAGGTGGCGTTGAACTGGCGTCCCTCGCCGGCCAGGCCGGTCAGGCAGTACCAACCGATGGTCATGAGCACGTCGTGGGCGACGGCCACCACCGCGGCGACCGCGAAGCTGAACTCGTAGCGGAAGGCCACGTAGACGAGGATGCCGAAGAGCGACAGCACCGAGGCGATCACGCCCGATTTCTGGATCTCCTTGCCGATGGTCGCACCGACCGAGTCCATGCGGACCCGCTCGAACTTCGACTCGGGGAAGGCCTTCTTCAGAACCTCCTCGGCCTTCAGACCCGCATCCTTGGCGGCGGTGATGGACAGGTACTCCCGTCGACTGTCCCCGGCCCCCTCGGTCTGGTACTGGATGCGGGTTTCGCCAATGCCGCCCTTGGTGAGGGTCTCGCGAACCTTCTCGGTGTCCACCCGCTGGGCGAACCGCAGTTGCAGTTCGTCACCGCCGGCGAACTCGATGCCCAGCATGTTGTTGCCGCGGACGAAGATCCCGTAGCCGATGCCCACGACGATGAGCAGCCAAGAGGCGATGAATGCAGGCCTGGCGAAGTTCAGGAAGCGGATGTTGGTGCCCTTGATGATGTGCAGCATGGGCAGCGACCTGAGGATGTTCTTGGCCAGGAGGAAATCGAAGATCAGGCGGGTAACCACCAGCGCGGTGAACATCGAGACGCACAGACCGACCGTCAACGCCACGCCGAAGCCCTTGATGGGTCCGGTGCCCATGAGGATGAGTAGCACCGACGAGATCAGCGTCGTCAGGTTGGAATCGAAGATCGTCCCGAATGCCTTGTCGTAGCCCGAGGCGACGGCCCCACGCACCGACTTGCCTGCGGCCAATTCCTCGCGCATGCGCTCGTAGATCAGCACGTTGGCATCCACCGCCATGCCGATGGTGAGCACGATGCCGGCGATGCCCGGCAGGGTGAAGGTGACATCGAGCGAACACATCACCCCGAGCATGATGACGAGGTTGAGGATCAGCGCCACGTTGGCGACCAGGCCGGCCGCCAGGTAGTAGACGATCATGAACACGGCGACGGCCCCGACGCCCAGCAGCGTGGCGGTCTTGCCGGAGGCGATGGCGTCCGCGCCCAGGGAGGGATCCACGCCACGCTCCTCCTTGACCTCCAGGGGCGCGGCCAGCGGGTTCTCCAGCGAGGTCGCCAGCTCGAAGGCCTCCTTGTCGGTGAAGGAACCGGTGATCTGGCCATTGCCGCCCACGATGGGCCCGTTGATGCGGGGTGCGGAGATCACCTCGCCGTCGAGGATGATCGCCAGACGCTCACCGACGGCGGCCTGGGTGATCTCGGCGAAGAGCTGGGCGCCCTCCTGCTTGAGGCTGAAGCTGACGTAGGGCGATCCGGTCGCCGGATCGTGACCGACACCGGCACCCTCGACGTGCTTGCCCGAGAGCCCCCGCTCAGGGCTGCGCTTCACCAGGATGGGCAGCGGCACGCGCTGTCCCGGGGTGCCCGAGGGCACCATCTCGAACATGCGCACGTAGCCCGGGGGCACCACGCCGCGGGACAACTGGGCCTCGTTCTCGGGATGCACCATCCGGAACTCGAGGAAGGCGGCCTTCTGGATCTGGGCCTTGGCCTGCTGCTTGTCGGCCTCGCTCAGGCCCGGCAACTGGACCAGGATGCGCCCGCCACCGGCCGGCGCGATGACCGGCTCGGCGACGCCGAAGCGGTCCACCCGGCGGCGCAGGACCTCGACCGCCTGCTCGGCGATAAAGTCGGTGTTCATCGCGACGCCGGCATTGGTCAGGGCCCGGCTCATGTCCATCTCCAATAGGAACTGGGTGCCTCCCTGGAGGTCGAGGCCCAGGCGGAACTGCCCGGCGGCCGAGCGCTGCACGCGGTTGAGGATGCCCCGGTTGAGGTCGCGTTCGACGGCGACATTGACGTAGTTGCTCGGGAAAAAGGGCCGGATGTCGTTGGTGCCGATGGCAACGAGCAGGTTCGAGTAGGTGATCCCCGGCAGCTTGTCGGTGTTCGAGGCGTCCAGCTGCTGGGCCTTCTTGACGATCTCGTCGAAGGCCTTGTTGGGGGTCGAGGACTGCTGCTCGAAGGCCTCGATCAGGTTCTTCGAGGTCGGCGGGTAGATCTCGCCGGCCGACCAGGCGATGACCAGGAGGACCAGGACGAGTTTCCAGAGATGACTGCGGTTCATGGGGAAAAACAGGAATTCAGGGGTGGCCGTGGAGGTCAGGAGGCCGGGGTGCCTGGCGCCACCTCACCGATGGCGGCCTTGGTCACCTCGAGCTTGGACTCGCCTGAGCGAAGGGTCACGGAGTTGTCCCTGATGCCGACGACCACGCCCACAATCCCGGAGGTGGTGGTCACCTTGTCGCCGGCCTTGAGTTCACTGACGAGCTTGGCCTGCTCCTTGGCCCGCTTCTGCTGCGGCCGGATGAGCATCACATAGAAGATGATGCCGATGAACACCATCATGCCCACCTGTATGAACATTTGTTTCTTCGGGTCCGCTTCGGACATGGGAGGCCCGCCCTGGGCCAGGATCGCGACGTAGGTTTGGGATAGCATGTGAGGCAACGTGAAGCGCGGAGACTACGGAGGACGGGGCTCTTGGCAAGCGCCTGTTCCGGAAGGGTGCCTAGGGAATATGCCGAAGAGGCCGGTCTTGTGGGTCACCCCGTCACACCGAGCCGCTACCGCCACCCGCCCCGGCCCGACCGGATCCCGGGCTCGGCAACGCGGACGGAACCTGCTCGACTCGGGGCGTGAAACTCCAGGATCTGCATCTCGGTCAGCGCGTCCTCCACCCCCAGCATGGCGAGGGGGTCGTCAAGGCCATCAACGAATTCGCCGCCGAGATCCTCTTCCTCGAGGGCCGCAAGCCCGTCGAGCCGGAAAGCGGCGGTCTGGCACCGGCCGAGCCGCAGGCCGGCCTTTCCGGCCTCTCGATGCCGCTGGAGACCCTGCTCACCCGGGTGGTGGATGCGACGGTCGATCGACTGGGCGTCGAGCGCCCGGATGGCTCCGTCCACGAACTGGCCTCGCGGTGGAAGGCCGGCCGGATGGTGCTGCAACCGGCCGACCCGTCGCTCCAGGCCAAGGAAGTCGACCTGGAGACCTTCTTCCACAAGCTCGTGATGATGCGCAACCAACTCCGGGTGCTGGAGCAGAAGATCAACGCCAGCGAGACCTTGTCCTCGGCCGAGAAGTTCGACTGGCAGCAGTACATCACCCGGTGCTACGGTTCGATGACCACCTTCAACCTGCTCTTCAAGGACAAGGAATCGAATTTCTGACCGGGGGAAGACCACGGCGCCGTGCGCCGGCCCCGACGGGGCTTGCCATTCGCGCCGTTGGCCCAAGACTCCCGACCCGACGCCTCCACCGCCACCGGAAACCTTGCCATGCACCTCGCGACGCTCGACTGGGTCATCATCGCCGCCACCTTCCTCCTCTACCTCGCCATCGGCCTGTTCGTCGGCAAGTCGGCGGGCAAGGACTACGAGAGCTACTTCCTGAGCGGCCGCACCATGCCCTGGTGGCTGCTGGGAACCTCGATGGTCGCGACGACCTTCGCCACCGACACCCCGAATCTGGTGGCGGGGATCGTCCGCAAGGACGGCGTGTTCGGCAACTGGGTCTGGTGGGCCCTCCTGCTCACCGGCACCACCACGGTCTTCCTCTTCGCCAAGCTCTGGCGGCGCAGCGGCATGATGACCGACATCGAGTTCTATGAACTGCGCTACTCGGGCCGGCCGGCGGCCTTCCTGCGCGGGTTCCGTGCGGTCTACCTCGGGATCTTCTTCAACATGCTGGTGATGGCCAACGTCTCGCTCGCGGCCATCAAGATCGGCGGCGTGATGTTCGGCCTGGACCCGGTGAAGACCATCGCGGTGGCCTCGGTGATCACGGTGGCCTACAGCATGGTGGGCGGGCTCACGGGCGTCCTGCTGACGGATCTCGTCCAGTTCGTCATCGCCATGGTGGGCGCGGTCTGGGCGGCGGTGCACGTGGTCGGGCTGCCGCAGGTCGGCGGCCTCTCCAAGCTGCTGGCCGACCCCAGGGTCCAGGCCAAGATGAGCGTCGTGCCCGACTTCGCCTCCACGCCCCACGACGTGGTGATGGCGGTGTTCCTGATTCCCCTGCTCGTGACCTGGTGGAGCATCTACTACCCGGGGGCCGAGCCGGGCGGCGGCGGGTATGTGGCCCAGCGCCTCCTGGCCGCCAAGAACGAAAAGCACGCCCTCGGAGCCTGCCTGTTCTTCAACGTCATGCACTATGCCCTGCGTCCATGGCCGTGGATCCTGGTGGCGCTGGCCTCGATGGTCGTCTTCCCCGACGTGGCCTCGCTCCAGGCGCGGTTTCCACACCTCGATCCGAAGATCGTGCAGGACGACCTGGCCTACCCGGCCATGCTCACCTTCCTGCCCCCCGGCCTGATGGGCATCATGGTGGCATCGCTGGCGGCGGCCTACATGAGCACCATGTCTACCCAGGTGAACTACGGATCGTCCATCGTGGTCAGCGACCTGTACCTGCGCTTCATCAACCCGAAGGCCGGGGACGCGCAACAGGTGTGGCTCGGCCGGGTCGTCACCATGGCCCTGATGGCCGCGTCCTGCTGGCTGGCGCTCCAACTCCAGGACGCCCTGTCGAACTTCAACCTGATGATGCAGGTGGGGGCGGGTACCGGCCTGGTGCTCATCCTCCGGTGGTTCTGGTGGCGGATCAACGCCGCGGCCGAGATCGCCGCCATGACGTTGTCCTTCGGCATGGCGCTCTTCTGGAGGCTCTCCTCGGCGGCCGACGGCGTGCCGGAGTGGAAGCGCATGGTGATCGGCGTGGCGGTGACCACCGTGGGTTCGCTGGCGGTGGCCCTGCTGACCGGACCCACGGCCACCGACACCCTCCGCGAGTTCTACCGGCGGGTGCAGCCCGGCGGGGCCGGCTGGAAGCCCGTCCTCGACCGGGCGGGCCATGAGCGGGTGCAGTTGCAGGACACTTCGCTGGGCCATGGTTCCGACCTCGGGGCCGGCATCGCCTGCTCCGTCCTCGCCTCCTTCGGCATCTGGGCGCTCATCTTCGCCGGCGGATGGGCCATCTACGGCCACTGGGGACGGGCCGGCGCGGCCCTGGCGGTGACCCTGGTCTGCGGGGCGCTCTTGCCGACGTTCATCGGACGTCTGCGCATCCGCGACTGACCCGGCCGTCATCGCGGTCAAGGGCCGGGGACGTGATCCGGGGTTGCTCCGGCCCCGCCTGCCCCACCATGCTCGCGGCGCCAGGGACGCCGGATCGCCGGTGGACCGGCAACCCGAACCCATGGCCGGACCCTCCATGACCCCCTCGCCGGGAACCCGTGTCGTCCGACACGCCGGCGACACGATGACCTTCGTCCTCCGGGTGCCCGACGGCGGCACGGCCTCCGGCTGGGAGGGCCGGTTGCGGACCAACCTCGGCCGCGCCGGGCGGGTGCGGGACGAGATCCTCCAGTCCCACTTCGGGAAGCTGCCCCTGGCCGGCGCGGCCTGGCGCGACCTGCCGCTGGAACCGACCGCCGACGGCGCCTGGTCCCTGACCGTGCCCCTCACCGAGGTTGGCTACTTCCAGGCCAAGGCCTACGCCATCGACCCGAGGGGCTTCCAGCACTGGCCGGCCGGCGCGGACGTGGGCATCAGCATCCAGCCGTCCTGGACGCGCACGGCCAACACGGTGTACTGCGCCTTCCCCCGGATGTTCGGTGACTGGTCCAAGCGCCGGCTCTCCACGGCGAACGACCACCACACCCCGATCCTCAAGGCCCTCGACCAGGAGGGCTTCACGGTGATCCCGCCCAGCGGGACGCTCCGCTCCGTCATCGCCGAGCTGCCCCACATCGTGGACCGGCTCGGCTGCCGGATCGTCCACCTGCTGCCGGTCAGCCCTACGCCCACCACCTTCGCGCGCTTCGGCCGCTACGGTTCGCCCTACGCCCTGCAGCACCTCACGCTGGTGGACCCCGCTCTCGTCGAGTTCGACCGCAGGACCACCGGCGTGGACCAGTTCCGCGAGCTGGCCCGCGCGGTGCACGCCCGCGGCGCACGCCTGATGCTCGACCTGGTGATCAACCACACCGGCTGGGGCAGCGCCGAATGGGAACAGCATCCCGAATGGTTCGTCCGCAAGGGCGACGGCGAGTTCGAGAGCCCCGGTGCCTGGAATGTCGTCTGGGAGGACCTGGTCGAGATGGACCAGCGCCACGTCGCCCTCTGGGACTACCTGGCGGACGCCTTCCTGGTCTGGTGCCGGCGCGGGGTGGACGCCTTCCGATGCGACGCCGGCTACAAGGTCCCGCCCCACGTCTGGCAATTCATCACGGCGAAGGTGCGGCGCGAATTCCCCGACACGGTCTTCCTGCTCGAGGGCCTGGGAGGTCCCTGGGAGGCCACGGAGGCCTGCCTCGCCGACGGCGGGATGCAATGGGCCTACAGCGAGCTCTTCCAGAACCATGGCGCCCTGGGGATCAGCGGCTACCTCGACCACCACCTCCAGGCAAGCGGCCGGTCGGGCGTGCTGATCCACTACAGCGAGACCCACGACAACTCCCGCCTCGCGGCCAATGGCGGCGTGCCCGGCCAGCCCCCCACGCCGGAGGGCCGGCGCTGGTCGCTCTTCAGGAACCGTCTCGCAGCCCTGACCTCGGTGCAGGGCGGCTTCGGCTTCACCGCCGGGGTGGAGTGGTGCGCCACCGAGCAGATCAACGTGCACAGCAGCCGCGGGCTGGCCTGGGGTGCCAACGACTCCATCGTGGGCGAGTTGGCCAACCTCAACCGGCTGGTTTCCCATCATCCCTGCTTCTTCGACGGGGCGGTGCTGGAGCGGGTGAGCCAGCCGCACGCACCGGTCTACGCGCTGGTCCGACGCTCCGCCGACGGCCTCGATGCGGTGCTGGTGCTGGCGAACACGGAGTTCGAGGAAACCCGCTCGGTGGAATTGCCCTGGAGCCTCTTCGAATCCCTGCTCTGTCCGTCGATCGACCTGGTGGGTCATGCCGAGGCGCCACGGCTCGAAGCCGTGCCCCCCGGGCGGAGCGGGTCGTCCGAGCCTCCCGAGGCGGTGCGCATCACCGTGGGTCCCGGGGCCACCCACTGCCTCTCGGCGACCACCACGCCCCGCGGCCTGTCCGGGGACGCCTACCGGGAGGCCCGCAGCCGGGCCGACTGGGGGGCGGCCTGCCGGAGCAGGATCACGGGCGGCCTGCCGGTCGCGACATGGGACTGGCG
>Ga0194128_10008146_pt1 | contig 13370 bp, 7 predicted proteins | sample TA2KigCa65mmetaG_FD_148650 | JGI IMG/M metagenome (GOLD analysis project Ga0194128, IMG submission 148650) | Freshwater microbial communities from Lake Tanganyika, Tanzania - TA2015037 Kigoma Deep Cast 65m | ecosystem: Environmental > Aquatic > Freshwater > Lake | place: Tanzania: Lake...
TTGCCGAAGGTCAGTGGCAAAGGAATGCCGATCAAGTCGGCGGCTAAGTAATTTCAGCGCCGCCAGGGTGCCACGCTTCCGTGCCTCGAAGACCGGCAATGCCGGCGGGAAGTTCAGCGCGGGGGAGGGGTTGAGGGCCGACGGGAATCCAACCCGAGACCTGAAATGTATTGTTGGTGCTCGACTTTAGCCATTTTCTATTGGATCCAATTCTTTGGAATACCCCCAACAATATCTCCAGCGTGATCGGATGATGTTGATCGCGGACCACACCGGCGCCGGTGGCGCCTTCATACTGCCGCCTTGAACCGTTCATAGCGCTGTGCAAGCCGGTCCCGATCGGGGCGGTCCTTCACGCGGCCAGGCAGGTGGATCATCCCGCCGTTCAGCCGCTTCAGGGCGTCGAGCATTGGGCCGTCGTTCTGCACCAGCAGCCGGTCCGAGACGTGCAGCCGGTAGTCCGGGTCGATGCCGATCAGATGTGCATCGAACGCGGCATGATGAATCTTCGAGAGTGGAATGCCATTTGGCACTACGGGGTGGCCAAACTTCTCATCCTTGTCCGCGATAATGTGCGCCGCGTCCAGTAATAACGACTCGGGCAACCCTGAAAGCGCGCAGCGGCCGTTGTAGGCGGTGATGACGGCTTCGCGGAATGACGCCTGGTGAAGCCTTTGCTTGACGGCCCGAAGGGCGTATCGCCGTTCCAGCGCATTCTCCGGCGGCGTCAGCGCCTCCTGATCCGGGGCTCCGAACACGAGCCGCGCCTTCAACGCCTTGGCATCCCAGCCAGAGATGAAGGTCGGCAGCATGGCCTGATAGCGGCCGGGAGCGATGCCGAGGAAGTAGATGATGGGAATCCGGTTCTCGAATGCCTCCCGCAGCCACCGGTTGTCGGCGGCGTCTGGGTCCTGGCCCATGAAGGCGTAGTCCACCGCCTCGTCGCCCTCGAAGATCTGGCGATGCACCTCGCGCTGGTCGTCGTACCAGACTCGGGCGCCGGCCCGCGGAAACACCGTCTTGATCGACAAGAGAAACTGCATCTGCTGCGGCTTGAAGATTCCGCGCTGCGGATTGATGAGCGGAATCCGCTCACCCTGGAAGACGAAGCCGGGCTTCAAATCGGTGGCGGTCAGGTGATCGTGCAGTTCGCCCAGCATTCTGACGTGCGCGAATGCAGCTAAGCGCATGACGGCGTCCTGAGCATGATCGATCATCTGTGCCACCCGATCGCCTCACTACTCCTTCTCGAACCCCTGACTAGTGAATTTCAGCGTGCTGCTGTTCTCAGTCACAGTCCGCACGACGTTGTCCGGTGCCCCACCTGGTATTTCTGCTTCGATTTCCAAGGTCACGCGCACATTTGATCCCACCAACCCGACAAGGTGCGAGATCACCTCGTCGGCGATGCGCCCGGCATCGCGACCCGTGCGTGCTGGGTCGAGTTCCACGGTGCCGTGATAGCGCTTGGGTTTAGGCACATCGGCGGGGCCGATCGGTGTTGACGTCGGTGCAGGACCGCCCATGATAGGTTTGTCCGGTCCACCGCCCGGGGTGGGAGTTGGCGCGGGCGTGGTTTCAGTCTCGACCTGCTTGCGTGCCACGTCCGGCTTCACCAGCAAACCTGCATCGTCGGCGGTCAGGTTCACCCGCTGGTTATGCCGCAGCCCCCGGTAACGCTTGGCCGCTTCATCATAGCTCTCCGCATAGGCGAACGAATCCCGCTCCCAGGTCAGCAGACCGACGCCATCGCGGATCGCCTCGAAGAGCACCGCCGACTCCTTGAGCCGCGGCAGGTAGAGGTAGCGCGCGAAATCTTCCGCAAGCTGCTTGATGGCGACGTGATCGCCTCGCCAGAGCGGAACGCGGTCGAGTTCCATGCGCAGCCGTGTGGACGCAAAGGCGGTAAGGAGCAGTTCGTCACTGTGCAGCTTTTTGCTTGCCCGCACCGCCAGTGCGTCAGTTCCCGACAGGCGCAGCGCCTGCCACTTGATCGCGTCCTGCGGCTTTTCCTGGATCGGCACCAGCAACCACTGGTAAGTCTCCGGCAATCGCGCGGTCACCGCGTCATCGGCTGCTTTGACCTGCGTCTCGGCCTGTTTCACCTGCCGAGGGTCAAGGTTCAACTGCTCTTTCTCGGCGAGGATCGACTCCCAGGCAAGGTACTTTCGGGCTGCCTCATCCAGATCCTGCAACCGCGTCTTGTCGGCCGCCAGAAAGACCAGTGAGTTGCGGTAGAGGCGCGGCGTGTTGCCGCGGGATTCGAGAATCTTCTTCGCAGTGACCTCAGCGACGTTATCGGGGTCCTTGCTATAGGAATCGTCCACACCCAGCACTACCATGCGCGCATCCATGTCATCGGGCACGTCCTGGCCTGATTGTGGCAGCGGGTGGATGCGGCTGAAATCGCCCATCTTGCGCAGGTCGTCGCGGAGACGCCGGTCGAATTCTTGCCCCACTTTGTCATACTCGCGCTTGTGCTTGTACTGCTCGGCGCGGTCTTCCGCTAGTTTGGTGACTGTCGGCTGCGTCGAGTACCAATAGCGCGCACCGTCCTGGTAGAGATAGGTCGCCGCTCCCGCCAGCCTGCGCAGCGCGTCGTCAAATATCTTGGGCTGTTCGCCCGGCATCACGCTGCCGAGCTTTACCCGGCGGTCCTCCAGGCCACGATGCGCGGCCTGCGTCAGCGGGGCTGAACCGAGGTAAATGGCACGCGCCACGCGCCGGCACGCCGAGAACTTGCCGAGGTTGGGCAGATCGCTGTCCATGCGAAGCGGCAGTGAGCCTGGGCCGTCTACGTCCTTCTCAATCACCGGCACCCAGTTGTCCGAGAGATAGCGCGTCAGTTCCGACTGCACGCGCAGATCGTCGATCGAGATGAGCGCAGGCAGGATCAGCGGATTGCGGTCGCCTTTTTCCCACAAGCTGTGGATCACCGCCGCCATCAGGCGCAATACGCCGCGGGTGCGCTGGAATTTCACCAGTGTTGACCAGTCGGTGTAGAGCCGGTCGAAAATCTCCGGATGGATGGGGTACGCCGCCTTGATACGCTTCTCGTAGTCGCTATCGCGGCACTCGGGCGGGAACTCTGCCTGATTGGTCCGGTAGAAGTCGGCGAACGCGCTCGCCACCACGTCACGGTCCTTGAATTGCGCCGGATCGGTCATCGGCTCGAACAGACGCCGTCGCACGATCTCGAACCCCTCCTCCGCGCTGGCGGGCCGCCACGAGGACTCGACCCTGCCCACCACGTTGCGCAAGCGCGCAAGCGCCTCGCGCCCGCGCTGGCCGCCGACCTCCACGTCGTCCGCCTGTGTATGCGGGGAGCCCGATGTGTCCGAGGCCGGCAGGCTGATCACCAGCATGCAGTTCTTGGCGAGTTTGGCCGACTCGGTCAGCACTTGGGCGAAGGTGAACTGAGTCTCGAACCCTCCCGCCGGCAGATCGCTCTGGTCGTGGAGCTGGCGCGCGTAAGCCACCCACTCGTCGATCAGGATGAGGCAGGGCGAATATTCGTTGAATAGCTCGCGCAGCACGTCGCCGGGGCTGGTCGCCTTCTCGTCATCGGCCTTGATGCGGTTGTACGCCTTCCTGGCCTCCTTGGGGCCACCGGCTGCGTTGCCCAGTTGCCAGGCCAGTTCCCCCCACAGGGTGCGCACAACGGTGCCATCCGACTTGGTCGTCGGATTTCCAGGCGAAATCTTGTTGCCCACCAGTACCACGCGCCGCGCAGTCGGGAGTTTCTTGACACCGGCCTCCTGCAGCACTGCATCGATTCCGGCCAACTCCGTTGGCGCAATACCGGAGAACAGGTGATAGAGCGCCAGCATCGAGTGCGTTTTTCCGCCGCCGAAGTTGGTCTGGAGTTGAACTACCGGGTCCCCACCCCCGGAAGTCAGCCGCCTCACTCCGCCAACCAGCATGTCCTTCAAGCTCTCGGTCAGGTACGTCCTGCGGAAGAACTCCACCGGGTTCTTGTACTCGTCCGCGCCCTCCTTGAGATGCACTTGCCACAGGTCGGCGGCGAATTCGGCCTGCTGATACAGACCGCTGGCAACGTCCTTATGCGGGGTGACCACCTCGCGCCAAGATTTGAGGTTGCTGGAGGACGTGCTCTCAATTGCGGTGCTGGCGCTCTTGCGCTTCTCGCCGCGCACCTGTTCATCCAGCACCAGGCGCCGCAGCTCGATCTTGATCTTCCGCACCTCGTCCGCCTGGGGCGCGGACACCGCCGTCAGCAACCTTTCCGCGGAATCCAGCGCGCGATCCGCGTTGTCGCCGGAAAACACTTCCTGGTGCGCCCACTTGTTGCGATGGTCGCGCAGTTCTTGCACCAGGCTGCGCTCAGCCGGCCCCAGCGTCTTGCGGAAAACCTGATTCCAGGAGTCCCACATCACCTTGAGCAGAGCCCCCACATCCCAGTCGGTAATCGGCTTCTTGGCGTTCAGGCGGTCCTCGCCCAATAGCATCAGCGCCTCGGATCGGGCCTTTTCCTGATACAGGTTTGTGAATTCGCGTTCGACGTATGGACCCACCCCGGCTTTCACCAGCTCCATCGCCTTGCCGACACGCTCATGATTGTTGATCGCCATTTCTCATTGCTCCTGATCGAACATGTCGCCAGTACTTGGTGCTTTCGCGGCCCCGCCTTCGCGCGCAAGCCTCGTAATCTCCAGCCAGCTCTGCACGAGGCCGTTGTAGGCGAGCGCCTCGGCCGGCCGCTTCTTCTGTGGGCGGTCGCAGATGGTGTAAAGGCGGTAGGCCAGCTCGCGGGCGATCTCGGCCTTGGCGCCGAGCTTGGTGACGAGCCCGGCTGCCGCGCCCTCACCACCGCTCGCGAGCACGCGGATCAACTGGTGGACGATCTCCCAAGCGGTGAGACGCGGGTCGGTGGCCGGGTCCCAGTCGGCGGGCAGTTCCTCGGGCCGCAGCAGGCGCACCTTGCCGCGCTTTGAGTCGAGAATGCGCGCTGCGACAAGACCATTCATTCCAGTGTTTTTAGCCTGCGCCAATACGTTGGCAACGCCGAACTCGCCCTCAGCAAATCCGTGCTGCTCAAACCACGCGAGCGAGAAACGGCTGTCGGCGTCGAAGTCACCCTCCTGCTCGGCCAGCGCCTCGTCGAGGGTCTGGTTGATCAGCGCCAGCGCCTCGCGCACGCTGAGCGGCTTGCCCTCGGCGTCGAGCACCCTGGCGTAGCGGGTGTAGACCGCCATGCCCGGGCCGATGGCCGCCTGCGCCAGGTCCACCGGGGCGATGTTGCCGCGCTGCAGGTGGGCGAGCGCCACGGGCAGTTCGGCCTTGAGCGCGGTGACAAACTCGCGGCGCGTGGCGGTGGGGGCGTTGGCCGCGCGCGGGCGGCAGACGAGGATGATGCTGGAGGCGAGGGCGTTGGTGCCCTGCCCAATCATTCGACTGTCATTCTCTGTGCGCATAGGCCAGGTGCCGGTTGTGGCGAAGCCGGCGCGAATCACCGCGTCGAGGAAGGTCTCCCAGCCTGTGCTGGCAGTGCCGTCTGCGCTGTCGCTCTCGGACTGCTTGAAGGCGTAGTAGATGGTGACCGGAAACGCTGGGTGTCCCTGCTCGGCGAGGCGGTGCATCGCCTGCGTCATACCGTCGAGGAAGAAGGTCTCGGCCTTCTCCTTGCCGCCGTGGCGGTAAGGCGTGGCGACCAGTTCTTCGGCCTTCGGCACGGCGAGCGTGCCGAAGAGTTCGGGGAACACTGACTTCAGCGAGCGACGCAGCCAGACGTAGAAGAAGTCCGATAGGTCGGCATAGCCGATGTTGTCGTAGTAAGGCGGATCGGTGGAGACGACCTTCGCGTTGGACACTTCTTGTCGACCGGCGTCCGCCTGATCCGCGTAGCCGACGGCCTTCGCAGGAACAGTCGCGAAAGTCTTCGCGAACGCCTTTGCGATGCCATCGACGAAGACAACCCACGCACCGGAGCTGTCTCCGAGTGGGTTGCCTTCTGCGAAGTCCCAAATCATCGGGATCGCTTGGCGTCCGAACAGCTGGCGCGGGCATTGGGCAACGGGTTCCCACCTACAGAGACTGTTCCCGAGGTCAGCCTGTTTGCTCAGCGCGAACGCCAAGTAAACTCCCACCGCCTCGGCGTAGGCCGCCGCGCCGGTGCCGCCGTCGCGGAGGGGCTTGGGGTCGGCGGGGAGGCCGGCGGCAAGGGCGTCGCGCTGCACCCGATCGCGCGCTTCCTGCACCAGGTCGGAGAAGGTCGTCAGCGCCACGAGCTGGCGGGGGGTGAAGAGGTCGCCGTAGGTCGTCAGGCCGTAAGGTGGCGTCCAGTGGGAGCGCATGTCTGCTGGAAGAGGTGTCTCCGGCTTCCACTCCGGCTTCGCCTTGAGCGCCACCGCTTCGTGTTCGGGCGTCGGCGCGAGATAGACGCGCCCGCGGTCGCCCTCGGCCACGATCGCCATCAGCCGCGCGCCCATGCGTCCGGCCTTGCCTTCGTCCTTGATGTACTGCGGAGCGATGGGCGTCCCCGACATCAGGCATTGGAAGTTCGCGCCGCGGGACAGCTTCGTCCCGTTCTTCGCCCCCTCCGCATCCTTCGGCTTCCCCACCTTCACCGTGAAGCGGTAGCCGCCGTTCTCGATCACCGGGTCGACGTACGCCTCCTTGCCCGCCTTGGTGGAGAGCATGAAGGTCGAGGCGAGCGGCACGTCCACCTTGGCGAAGGCCGGGTTCGGGCTTTTCACCGTGCGCGCCCAGAGCCAGGCGATCACGGTGAGCTTGCGGCCGACGTAGGGCTTGAGGTCCGGCCGCCCCTTCGCCATCTCGGCGGTGACCTCGACCTTTGGATACAGGTGGCCGATGCGCTTCTCAGCCTCGTCGCGCATCCACTGGCCGTAGTAGCGCACGTCCTCGGCCAGGCCCTGCGCGCCCCTCCACTCCCGGGCGACGAGCGACTTTTCCTTGCGCGCCTCGGGGTTCACCGGCGGCCTGCCAGCGAACTTGGGCGGGATCTCGATCATCGCCTTGTTGATCAGCACCGCCACCGGGTTCAGGTCGCTAGCATAGCTCTCGAGCCCCAGCCGCTGCGCCTCCAGCGGCAGCGCCCCGCCGCCGGCGAAGGGGTCGTGGAATGCGGGGAGCTTCTTGCGGTCGAACAGCTCCTTCGCCCGCGGATGGTCGGCGTTCTCGGCGCAGGCGCGCCGCCAGCTCGCCCAGATCTCGTCGCGCGCCGCCTGCAGCACCGTCTCGTTGGTGGTGTTCTCCCACAGCACCAGGTCCTCAATGATGCGGAAGAGCCGCTGGCGCTCGATATCGGCCAGCATCTCGTCGAGCGTCGGCTGCGGTCCGGGCTCGGGCACGACGAGGTTGGTGCCCTTGGCCTTGCGGGCGAGCTCGCGGGCTTCCTCCCACAGCTTCAGTCGCGCCTTGAGTGCGGTCTCGGCCCTGCGCTTGAGCTTGGGGTCCGCGCGCAGCGTGGCCACATAGGCTGAGGGGTCGTCCACCATCTGGGCGAAGATGACGGCCCGCGCCGCCGCCAGCGGCCGTCGCGCCCACCACAGGTGCAGCGTGCTCGGGTGGCCGTGGCGGATGGACTTCTCGCGCGCGCTGGCTGCGTTTATGGCCTCGAGCGGGAGGGCGACTTCGATGAGTTTCTTTCTCGCAATTGTCATCGAGATTACTTCCAGAATCGCCCACTTGAATAGATCGGACCGTTGGGGTGCGCGCTCCTGCGGAATGGCGGCTTGGGTATGCCGATAAATTCCTGAGACTTCATATCGTCGACATAGCGCCGGAAGCCGTTCTGTTGGAGCGCTTCCTCGGCATCAGTCTTGTTGGCAAACGTCATCTGGTCGAATACCCCGGACGTGTCCCCGAAAAACCAGACGACGACGCCGGACTCGTCAGGGTCTATCAGCGCCCAGTTCTGCTGCAAGAACTCGACAATCTTGAACCAGTAGTCCCGGCTCTTGATTTCGACTAGCGCGTCGCTGTTAGTCATGAAGGTCTTTCTGCCCGCGCCAGCAACTCGGCAAAATCGTAGTTGACGCTGGTTACGCCGAAGTCGGGTTCACGGCTGAACGGCTTACGCAGGTAATGGGTCCGGTGATTGCCGGCATCGATGAACTCGACGATGGCGAGGATGAAGTCTTCGGGCTTGTTCAACGAGTAGAGGATTTCGTTCTTGGTCACGGTGATCGTGGCGGCGCCTTCGACGCGCCCCTTGACCTCAAGGAAGCGCAACTTGCCGGTGCCGGGCACGTGGCTCTCGATGTCGTAGCCGAGTTTCTCGAACTCGCGGTCGGTAGGCTCAAAACCTAGGCTGCGCTCGATGTCCATGATGACGGCGCGCGCGCGTGCGGCGCTCGCCTGAGTGTCCTGCGGCCCAATTGGCGTTGGTGCAGACCGCCCTGTCATTGCCGCAAGCAAGCCCATCGGCACCACCAGCAGTCCACCCAGCACCACCGGGGGCAGCGGCGAAATTTGGGCTTCGAGTTTCAGGTCCTCCAGGCGCTTTTGCAGCCGCCCCTGCAGCAGGTCTGCACGTTTGCGGGCCTCGCCGGAATTGAGCTTGGCATTGATTTTGCCAGCCTGCTCCTGTTCCTGGAGCTGCGCGGCGCGGTGGTCCCAATAGGTAATCTCCTTGGTCAGCCGCTCCTTGACCGCAGCCTCGGTCTTTTCGATCAACGCGAGCCGCGGGACGCGAACCTCCGCCCAATGCTCGGGCACGACATGGGCCACGGCATAGCCTTGCGCCTTCTGCTCCAGGTCGCGGTTGATCCAGGTGCATTCGGGCCGATCGAGGAACGCTTCGACGCCGGGGTCGCCCGCGCCCAGAGGGCGGTAATCGAGGTACGGCGCGTAATGGACATGGCGCGCGCTGCCCTCAGCATCAAGTTCGACGTAGAGCATGCGCTTGGAGACGATGCGTCGCGCACCCGATCGCGTGAGGCTCGCATCCTGAATCGAATGCTCGATATAGAAAAGCACCCGCGGCCGGGTGCCGCTATCGCTCTCGTCCACCAATACCGTGCCGCGCTTCAAGAGATCGCGATGGCGCTCGATAACGAGGTCGAGCACAGAGTCGAGCAGCGGATGGCCGGGGCAGACGAAGGCCGCCAGCGGCTGCCCCTGCGGCGCCACCAGCGACTTCTCGAAGGCGATGCGCTCGTACCGGGGCAGCACCGGCTCGCCAATGCCGATCAGCCGGTCGCGGTTGCGCACGGGCGCGGGTACGTGGGTGATCTCGTAGCGGCGCGGTTCGCGCTGCTTGAGCGTCCCGCCCGACCGCTGGAACGCTTCCTGAAAGAACGATTCGATGTAGTGCGGCTGAAGGCGGCGCGCCTCGGCACGCTCCATGTCTTCGCGGATGCGGTGAACGCGGGATGCGTCCATCGCATCGTGCGCGAGCGCCCTTTCTTCAAGCAGGCTCTGCAGATGTCCGCGATCAAGCGTCTGGTCGAGCACGGTAGTCAGGTAAGCCATGACCTCCGGGCGTTCGCCGTAACGGATGGCCCGTATGAGCAGATCGCGTAGCGACTTACCCTCGAACTGCAGCTTGCCCAGCACGTCGAACACCTGGCCGCCGAGGGATTGCCGGGCCTGCTCCAGTTTCTCCAGCAATTTGCGGTAGACATCGCCCTCGCGGGTCTCCTCGGCCACGAGGTTCCACAGGTGGCAGACCTCCGTCTGGCCGATGCGATGGATGCGACCGAAGCGCTGCTCGATGCGGTTGGGATTCCACGGCAGGTCGTAGTTCACCATCAGATGCGAGCGCTGCAGGTTGATGCCTTCGCCAGCCGCGTCCGTGGCCAGCAGCACCTGAACCACGGGATCGTGCTTGAAAGACTCCTGCACCTTCATGCGATCTTCCCGGCCAATGCCGCCGTGGATAATCACCACGGCCTCCTTGCGACCCAGCAGCGTGGTAATCCGACTTTCAAGATAGTTGAGCGTGTCGCGATGCTCGGTGAACACGATGAGTTTCTGGTGCGGGGACGGTGTGGGCGGCGGAATCCTCCCGGCGCCGTAGGGGACATGCGGCTCTGACACTCGGTTGGCAATGGCGGAGCTGGTGAATATTTCATCAAAGACGTTGGCCAGTTCGCGCCACTTGGTATCCGTGCCACTGCGGCGAACGGTCAGCGCAAGTGACTCAAGGCCCTTCAAGGTCTCGATTTCGGCTTTCAACTCGACAATGGTGCGAGCTGCGGTCGCCTGATCGAGAATCTCCTCCTCGGCAGCCTCGACCTCGTTGTCGGGCGCGTCCTCAAGATCCTCCACATCCTCCGCGTCAAGCGTAGGAACAGTCGCCGCCACAACCGTTGCGACCTGGCCGCCGCGCTGGAGCACTTCCAGTTCGCGCAGCCTGCTTTCGAGCCGCTCGCGACGCCGGCGCAGCGACTGGTAAATGGCCTCGGGCGAGGACGCGAGCCGCCGCTGCAGGATGGTGAGTGCAAAACCGACGGTGCCGGCGCGCTTGTCGTTCTCCAGCGCCTCGGCGCGGTTGAACTCCTCGCGCACGTAGTCGGTGACCGCCTTGTAGAGATGGGCCTCGGCATCGGACAGCTTGTACGGCACGGTATAGGCGATGCGTTCGGGAAAAAGCGGTGTGCCATCGAACTTGAGTAGATTCTCCTTCACCATCCGGCGCATCAGGTCTGACACGTACGTCACATGAACGCCGTCTCGAAAACGGCCCTCGAAACGGTCGCCGTCGAGCAAGGCCATGAAGAGCTGGAAGTCCTCCTCCTTGCCGTTGTGCGGCGTCGCCGTCATCAGCAGAAAGTGCCGGGTGAGGGTCGATAGGAGCTGACCGAGCCGGTAGCGCTTGGTGTACTTGGTTTCGCCGCCGAAGTTCGTGGCGGACATCTTGTGGGCTTCGTCGCAAACCACGAGGTCCCAGCGGCAATCTGGCGCTTGGAGCTTCTGCTGCATCTCCTCGTTGCGCGAGAGCTTGTCCAGGCGCGCGATGACCAGATTGGTTTCCATGAACCAATTGCCGGTGCGCGCAGCCTCCAGCTTGTCGTTGGTGAGAATCTCGAACGGCAAATGGAAGCGCCGATAGAGTTCGTCCTGCCATTGCTCCGCCAGGCTGCCCGGACAGACGACCAAGCAGCGGTGCAGATCGCCACGGGCGATCAACTCCTTCATCAGGAGCCCGGCCATGATCGTCTTGCCGGCGCCGGGATCGTCCGCGAGCAGAAAACGCAGCGGTTGGCGCGGCAGCATGGATTCGTAGACTGCGGTGATCTGGTGCGGGAGCGGCTCGACGACCGAGGTGTGCACGGCCAGCACCGGATCGAAGAGGTGCGCGAGGCGAATCCGCTGTGCCTCCGAGACGAGGCGAAACAGCGCGCCGTCGCCGTCAAAGCTCCAGGGGCGGCCCTGCTCGATCAATTCAAGCCGCGGTTCGTCATGGCGGTAGAGCAACTCGTTTGCCACCTTGCCCGAGGCAGTCTTATAGGTAAGTTCCAGCGCTTCAGACCCGTACCACTGCATGGTGACCACCGTAACCAGCGCGTCAGGCAGGATGCCGCGGATGGCGGCGTTGGGCTGGAGGTCTTCGAGTTTCATGCCATGCCAGCGTTGAAATCAGGGGCGAAATCTTTTGCGAACATGATGGCGCCTACCTCTTCGTCGATTTCGGCGCGCGGTCGTCACCGAGAGACAGTGCCTTCTGCTCCGGGATCGTGATGCCGTTGTGCTTTGAATAGTCCCTGATCATCACTTCCACCATGTTTGCGATGGAGCGATGCTCGCGCACGGCGGCTGTGCGGAGCGCTTCCTTCAGGGCCGGTGCGATACGAAACGTCAACGTGCTGGTCTTGCCGGCGGGCATAGAACTCCCTCGTGCGGCGGATGTAGTGCGGATATACTGCACTGTACAGCAAGATCCCTTACCGTCCAGCGGTGTTGTTGGAGAACCCGCCGGGGAGGCATAGATGGGGCATATCCGCTTAGGGACCCTTCCACGGACCCGGCAATGGATTCAGGTCCTTGATCTGATCGGTGACGGGGCGGGAACGCCCGATGTGGCGGCCGCGACGATGGCCGCTTCCCAGCGCGGCTTGATCACCGCGGCAAAGGACCCCGGGCTCGTCTACACCGTCTGGCTGCTCACCCAGGTGCCGCTGGCGGCCCGGAGCAAGAATTTCGTCGCGCACCTTCGCAAGCTCGGGCTGGTAGTTTCCGATTCCCCAAGTCTGTTGGAAGTGGTTGGGGCGTTCACAGGCGCGGTGGATGCCCACTTGCGCCGCACAGGAGGCCGTACCGATCTTGGTGAGATGGCCCAGATGGCGGCATCGGAGGCGCTTGCTGCGCTTGGAACCCCGGCGAATGCCAGTCTGTTCGAGACGACGGCGTCCGACGTTCAGCAGACATTCAAGACTTTTTCCACCAGCAAGCAGTTCAGCACGCTCGCCAAGGAATTCTTCACACGCCTCTCAAGGAAATACCTCACCTATTTCCTCAGTCGTGAACTCTCCAACTACGTCGGTGGGGATGGCTGCTTCTCAAACATCGACCGACACGCGGATTTCAACCAGGGGCTGGATCTCTACTGCCGGCAAGCGTCTCGCATCATCGAAGAGTTTTCAGGGGGCTGGTTCTCGAAGACCAATTTCGAGGGAGGCATCACCCAGGCGAAGGCGGCGGGGTTTGTCCATGTCGCGCTGAAGAAACTCCGTGCGGAGCTCGCCAAAGGGGAACCTGACGGTGAGTAACGAGCGTGTCATTCTTTGCGGGGGCTTGAGCGCCTCTGGCAATGCGCGCGGGAAGGACACGGTGCCGCTGTCTCTATGGGGCAAGGACAGCAACATCACCCTCAAAGTCGGCGACATCAGCCAGAAGATGGTGGCCAACATCGCGCCGGCCCTGATCGATCTCCTGGAAATCGCCGCCTACGTCTACTGCGCCGATCAGGCGACCACCCGCGGCGGAGGTAGTTCGCGGGAATACGGCGCGAAGTGGCGGCGCCAATTCCAGTTCCATGTTCCGGTGAGGGAGCCTGATGTATGGACTTCGAAGCCAGTTCGCACGGCACTGTGTGACACACTGGGATTTTTGTCCGACGATGAGTATGAGTTCACGTTCAAGAAGCTGGCCAACCCACCGCCCGTAGCGCAGTACCTCGATTTCGGCAATGGAGGCGCAACCGGCTTCCAGGCAGAAGAGGTCGTTTTGTTTTCAGGTGGGCTCGACTCCCTCGGCGGTGCAATCCACGGGGCGATAGCCGACAAGAGATCTGTTGCATTGGTCAGCCACCGGTCTTCGCCAAAGATCGACAACCGGCAAAGGGCGCTCCTGGAGGACTTGAAGAAGCACAATCCTTCCACGCAGCCCTTTCACGTACCGGTTTGGATTCACAAGCAGAAGGCGTTGGGGAGGGAGTACACGCA
>Ga0194128_10008148_pt1 | contig 13364 bp, 10 predicted proteins | sample TA2KigCa65mmetaG_FD_148650 | JGI IMG/M metagenome (GOLD analysis project Ga0194128, IMG submission 148650) | Freshwater microbial communities from Lake Tanganyika, Tanzania - TA2015037 Kigoma Deep Cast 65m | ecosystem: Environmental > Aquatic > Freshwater > Lake | place: Tanzania: Lake...
GCCTGGAACAGTTCCTCTAGTGCATCTCTATTTGGCTCCATTTGCTTGTTGGTTCGAGGATCCATTCCATATACGAAAATATCATCAGAGTGAAGCCACGCACTACGCATTCCGCCCTTTTTGATATTGACTTCGATTTCTCGCTTTACTTTTTCTGGTGGATAATATCTTAATGCTCTAAGTGTTACGTCACAGAATTTGCATCCACGGCCGCATCCCCTCATTACTTCAATCATCCCATGCATTGATGGTTCGACAATTTCCGGAATTTCGTCAATTTCCGGTCTGTCCCAGAAGTTCACAAATCTTCCATGTAGCTTTCTTCCGTTTCTTTCGTATTCTTTGATGTCTACTTTGAAATCACTTCGCTTCCTAAAGGGATTCATGTTTTCAAATTCGCCGTCAATTAGATAATTGAAAAATCTGCCTGCATGTCCGTCAATTTCTGGCGCGATTCCACCAAGCTCGCCTTCTAAAATAGCATAGATCCCAAGCTCTTCTATTTTTTCTGGATCATAGTTGTACTGCCATGTTCCAGAAGCGCCGGAGATTACCTTGGCATTACTTCCGTTCTTTTTCTTTGCCTCTATGATTTTTTTGTGTAAATCAATATTGTAATATTCGTCGTACGACATTTGCTTTCGTCCATAGGTAAATGTCATGGTGACTGGGCCCATTCCAAGCGGGTCCATCTCATATGTACCAACCACTTGGGTTTCAGGGCCGATGAATTTTTCGACATGGTCTGGATGTGCTACCACTACATCTTCTCTTGCAAATCCGTCGCGTAATAGGCCTGCCTCTACTTTTCTTAGGCCATATGGGGCGTATGCCGCAACCCCATTGTTGTGTGGAATTGGATTACAGATAAAGTCAAAGAGAACCTTTGGGGTTACTTGGTTTTTTAGAATTTTGTACCAAAAAGAGTTGTGATCTCGGTTTGGATCCAGTGCTGGCGCGCATCCAAAGAAGGTAGCTAGTGAGATACCCCTATAGTTAGACATCAGAGTTCGGTCTGCTGTCAGTACGATCTTGGGTTTTGCCATTGACGCGTCTCTTTTTTTATTTATTTTAAACCTTTAGGTAGTTTTATAGCGGGATTTCGTTGGATTAGTAATTTTCCAAGATTCCAGACTTGGCTCTATGATTGTGACCAAATTCTTGCGAGTTTGCCAGAAATTTTCCATCGAAGATAGTACCGTCATGACACACCAATACTTCATCCATGCAACAGCTGCCGCAGATTCCTATTGCGCATTTCATCATTCGTTCCAGTGATGCTTGGACGAAAATTCCTTTTGAATTTGCAAGTTGGACAATTTTGTGCATCATTTTTTCAGGACCACAAGTGTAAATTGCATCAAACTTTGTACCCTTGACTAGATTTTCCAGCACGTCTGTAACAAAGCCTCGTTCTCCGTACGAGCCGTCTTCTGTAGTTACTATAATTTGGTGCTTTTTATCCACAAGAATTCTATTTGCAAGACTTTCAAAGAAAACTTCGTCTTTTGACTTGGAGCCCATCAGTATTGTAATATCGTTTGTCGGCTTGGCAAATTTTGCTAGCCTCATCAGCGGGACTAAGCCTGTCCCGCCACCAATAAGTGCAATTTTGCCGTCACGAATGTCAAATGAATTGCCATATGGACCGCGGACTCCGATTTGCTGTCCCACCTTTAGGTCATACAAGGCAGTAGATGATACGCCGCGCTTTCGAACAGTAAATGCGGCCTTGCCTTTTTCTTCTGTAATCATTATGCTCATTGGCAGCTCGTTCACACCTGGAATCCATACCATTGCGAATTGTCCAGGCAAAACATTTTCCAGATTTGAATCAGATATTATTATAGTTCGGACAGTCGGGGTTTCATCTATTACCTTTTCAATTGTTCTAATGGATGGCGTATTAGAAACGCTTTGCAAGACCTACCATCTCCGAGATTTTTATATATCCTTTTTTCTTCATGTAATTTTCAATACCATCATTGATGTTTCCAAAGATGTCGATCCACCCATCACCTATCGCGCTGCCCACTTGCACGGCAGACGCCCCTGCAAAGATAAACTCTAGTGCATCTTCCCATGTAGAGACTCCACCACAACCAATTACTGGAATGTCGAATTTTGATGTGATTTCATAGACGCATCGGACTGCCACAGGTTTTATCGCAAGACCAGACAGTCCTCCAATTTTATGGCTCAGTATTGGTCGTTGCGTCTCTATATCAATTCCCATTGCGCGCAGAGTGTTAATTGCCGTGATTGCATCTGCTCCTCCGTCGATTGCAGCCTTGACGGTATCCAGATAGTTTGTAGTGCCAAGTCCGACTTTACCTATCACTGGAGCTTTTGCAACCGACTTGACTCTAGATACAATTTTTGTTACCAGTTTTGGATCATCGCCGACTTCGAGTCCGACCTTTTCCACATGAGGGCAAGACAGGTTTAGCTCGTATGCCGCAACATTACAACCCTCAAACTGTTTTACCATGAATTCAAATTCGTCTTCAATGGAGCCAACCAGACTAACTATGATTGGAACGTCCTTGTTTGGCTTTATCATGTTTGCAAAATATGGGGCACCGGGATTTGAGAGTCCTACTGCATTAAGATAGCCACCTTCGATTCCTACTATGGTTGGATTTGGATAGCCATCCCATGGCTCCTTACTAAGTGATTTTGATACTACCGCACCTGCCCCGCTACGATAAATTCGATTGAAAACCTCAAGGGATATGCCCAAAATTCCCGAGGCAAGCATTGCAGGCCTGCCAAATTTGATTGGTCCAATCGATACAGAAAGGTCAGGCGTCACTTGATTGAGTTGGATTTGTTGTCTTATAATAGTTGATTTATGGTAGCTTTTTTAATCCGAAGATCAAACCTGCATTGTGTATTTTGTTATAGTAACAGAGCTTGGAATTGTAGTTTCACAAAATAATACCGTTTCCAAATCATTTGCCTTTGATAATTCAGCAGCAGAATTTGTGGAAGCAAAAAAAGGTAATCTAAAAAACAATTCCATCATTAATTATCTCAGAGAATTAAACGCGGGATTTTTCATAAGTGATGACGCACTGCTCAAGGTGCTCAAAAAAGAATCACTTGACGTTCAGATAATGGATGAAAAACAACTAGACGAAATCCAAGCAAACAAGCCCCAGGTCTTAGTTGATGCTGGATTTGCAAAAAATGTCGGCGACGCCATGTCAAAGCTTAGAGACTTTGCATTATCACTATCGGCATCAAGGGTTACTGAGGTATCCCAGAGTCCAGACCTGCACATCATCCAGGCAATCAATGCGCTTGACGAAATGGACGTAATGATTAACGGTTTATCATCAAGATTGCGAGAATGGTATGGTTTGCACTTTCCAGAACTTGACAATATCATAGACAGCATAAACGGTTATGCACAAATCGTCATGGCTGGCAACAGATCTTCTCTTTCAGAGCGAGTCTACCAGGATGCGGGCTTTCCAGATTCCAAAGTCCAGATGCTTTCTGTAATTCAGCAAAAAAGTAAGGGTGGTGATATTTCCCCAGAAAATCTCGCCATAGTCCAATCAATAGCAAAACAAATTCTTGACATGGCAAAGGCAAGAAATGCAATTGAATCCCACATTGAATCTCAGATGAAGTCCATTGCTCCAAACGTTTCGGCCATACTTGGCACTGCGGTTGGGGCAAGAATTTTGGCCAAAGCAGGGAGCATCAAGAAATTGGCAACACTTCCTGCAAGCACCATTCAGGTTCTTGGCGCAGAAAAGGCTCTATTTCGGGCACTAAAGACCGGAACACAACCACCAAAGCACGGAATTTTGTTCCAACACCCAATAGTTCACGCAGCACCACGATGGCAGCGAGGCAAGATGGCTCGAGCCATCGCATCAAAGGCAGCAATTGCTGCACGCGTTGATGTATACGGCGCAGGACTAAACCAGACTCTACTGGACAAGCTAAACGTTCGAATCACAGAGATTGGAGAAAAATACAAAGAGCCAACAGAGCGCCCACCACAACCACAGAGAGAAGAACGTCAGGACTTTGGAAGAAGAGACGATAGGCGAGACAGAAGACCAAGAGATCGAGATTCCAGAGGTTTTGGAAGAAGAGATGATAGACCACGTCAAAGCTTTAGAGACAGAGACGACAAACCACGTCAAAGCTTTAGAGACAGAGACGACAAACCACGTCAAAGCTTTAGAGACAGAGACGACAAACCACGTCAAAGCTTTAGAGACAGAGATGATAGACCACGAGATAGTTTTAGGAATAGAAATCGGGATGATAAACCACGAGATAGTTTCAGAGACAGAGACGACAAACCACGTCAAAGCTTTAGAGACAGAGATGATAGACCACGAGATAGTTTTAGGAATAGAAATCGGGATGATAAACCACGAGATAGTTTCAGAGACAGAGACGACAAACCACGTCAAAGCTTTAGAGACAGAGACTCTAGACGTGATGGATTCAGATCCAGAGGCGAATCAAACGGCCCTCGCAGAGAATTTAGAGGGGATTCCGGCAATCGAAAAAAGTTTGGAAAGCGAAGATTCTGATTTTATTTGGCTCAGACTTGACGGCCAAAAAAGACTAGCCACTGAAAATTATGTTGAGGGAAATACAGTTTATGGTGAGAAACTCTACAAAAAGTCCAAAATTGAATACCGAATTTGGGATCCGTTTCGAAGCAAACTAGCAGCTGCCCTGTATATTGGATTAGATGTGTTTCCTATCACCCGTGGCACCAAGGTTTTGTATCTAGGTGCATCTACTGGTACAACAGTATCCCACATATCAGATATTGTAGGATATAATGGCCTAGTCTTTGCAGTAGAGCATGCAAGCAGAGTTGCTCGAGATTTTTTAGACAGAGTTGCAAATTTTAGAAAAAACGTAGTGCCAATATTGCAGGATGCAAGGCATCCAAAAAAGTATTTTTCTGTGTATGGTAGGGCAGATGTTGTCTATTCAGATATTGCTCAGCCAGACCAAACCGAGATCGCCATTGCAAACTGTCAGGCATATCTCAAAGATGGTGGATATCTCTTCCTTGTAATCAAAACAAGAAGTATTGATGTTACCCAATCACCAAAAAATGTCATTCAAAATGAAATGAAAAAACTCCGAGGAAACTTTGAGATCATACAAGACATGACACTGGAGCCATATGACAAAGACCACGGCCTAGTTATAGCAAAATATCACGCCAAGGTCTGAGACACGATCAGTTTTGCTGGAGCCCAGCTTTTTCTCACATAGGCCGGAAGATTGCCATTTTGTAAAAACCAGTGTTTTACAAATGATATTGTTTTGGAATCAGACGGATAGCCACTGCCGACGGGATGTTTTTTTGAAAGGCTTGCAATTGCTCTGTCGCGTGTCACCTTTGCAATAATTGATGCCGCAGACACTACAACAAATTTCGAATCTGCATGATGATATGACTTTATTTTGCTATGAGTGATTTTGGCAATCTCTTTGCCAAATCGAGTTGCATTCACATCGCATGAGTCAACATAGGATATCGAAGGTTGTAGTTTTGTTATGACTTTGGCCATGTGAATCAATTCTAGGTTGTTAAGCTTGTGTTGGCTTACTGCCAGATCAATCTGTTTTGGAGTTGCCTTTGATATTTGATAGTTATCAACAATTTTGATTATTTTCTTGTATAGTGTTTCTCGCATCTTTGGCGATAGTTTCTTGGAATCTTTGACTCCTATTTTTTCTAGTTCATGGATTTTTGATTTTTCTATTGCAATTGCGGCGACAACCAAAGGACCAAGCATGGAACCTCTTCCTGCCTCATCTACACCACACACCAGCACGAGTCTGACTCGAACAGATACGTATTAAACCGTTTTAGAGAAAAATACTTGCGATCAATTGCAGTTAGATGACCAAATCACAACCATTACTGAGGGAAAAACACAGATCCTAGTTCCAAGAGGGGCTTTGGAGCAAAAGGTTCCGCCGCGAGATATTGCGTTTTTCAATCCAAGGGCAAAGCTAAGTAGAGATTTTTCCATCATTGTGTATTCCGAATTTTTGAAAAACTTTGGAGGTCAAAAATCATTTTTAGACGGGCTGTCTGGTCTTGGAGCGCGCGGACTACGAGTTGCAAACGAAATATCTGGTACCGAAGTCCACGTGAACGACCTAAACCCAAGCGCACTGGAATTATCAAAAAAATCTGCCGAGCTCAACAATCTGGCAAACTATCAAGTATCAAAAAACGATATTTGCCAGTTTTTCAATGCATTTTCAAAAAAGGGTAGTCGAGGTGCAATTGTCGATATTGATCCTTTTGGTTCTCCCGCAAAATACATCGATTGTGGAATAAGGGCAACCGTTCACAATGGGCTTCTATCCGTTTCTGCAACAGATCTGCAAGTGTTGCATGGATTATTCAAGGACGCCTGTAAGAAAAAATATCACGGAATTCCAGTCAAGACGGCATACAGTAACGAAATATCAATCAGATTAATCCTGGGACTAGTAATTTCTGTGGCAGCAAGGCTGGATGTAGAGGCAACACCAATCTTCGTAGAGACAAACCAACATTATTACCGAGTTTATCTTAGGATACTAAACAAACCAGACACACGCGACCAAATTGGATACATCATACACTGCAAAAACTGCGGCAATAGGTATGCAACATCAAAACTAGTTTCTAGTTGCGAGTTGTGCTCTAGTACTATAGAGCTGGCAGGTCCTCTTTGGATCGGTAAGCTGTTTGAGAGAGACTTTGTTGCACAAATGATTCAAAACATTCCAGATCATGTGGACAAAAAATGCCAAAAGGTAATCCAAAAAGCATTACTCGAATCAGATATGCCTGCTTGTTACTACACCCTAGATGAGATTGCCGAGCGCCTCAAGTCAGCGCCAATACCACTCGACCAGATAATATCAAGACTGCGACAAAACGGATTTTCTGCTAGTCCCACTTCGTTTAATCCAACTGGATTTAGAACTGATTCCAAAATAGACAAAATCAAAGAGATCTTTTCAGCCTAGGCCGTATCCAAGACAGACAAAGTACATCTCGCTGCTTGGTTTTCTGCTTGCGTTTGGCTTTTTTAGGTGGACCTTGACAAACTTCTTTTTCAGATAATCACGAAATTCCATCGAGTATTCGCCATCAAAAACCTTGAAGAGTGCATTTCCTTTTTGTGCTAATACCCGGTCCATTATTTTAGAGCAAGAATAATTCAGAGAAATTTGCTTTGCATGATCCATCGACCAGTGACCAGTAATTTGCGGGGAAATATCACAGACTACGGCGTTTGCCTTTGTTCCAAGATATTCAATAATTTCATCCACAACGGATTCATCCTCCACGCTTCCTTTGATAAAATGGGCACCATCTACTTCATCCATGTATGATGTATCAATTCCAACTACACGGCCCTTGTTGCCAGCAAGCTTTACTGCAGCTTGCAGCCACCCACCAGGCGCACACCCCAAATCCACGACATTGAATCCAGGACCAATTATTCGATACGAGTTATTTAGCTCAAGCAGTTTGTATGTTGCACGGCTTCTATATCCTTGCTCCTTTGCCAGCTTTCTATAGTGATCACGTTTTGCGTCTAGCAGCTTCATTGTTCTTTCTTTTTCTTTGGTTTAGAGAGTTCATTGATTGACCACTCTTCAATCCACTGACATGTTCGTGGACTTACTTCTCCATCAAGTGAGCATTTTTGTTCTACAGGACACACCAAACATGGTGCATTCTCAATAGAGTCAGTACTGACGGGAGTCTTTTTGATTTTTAGAACATAGGTCCATCTCTTGTTTTCAAGAATTTTTTCACGTGTAATAATTCCCATTCTTTCTAGTTTTAGTGCCAATCTAGAGCCATCACGGCTTGTTAGTTTGAATTTCTTCCATAATTCGCTTTGGACAATGCCGTCATCATAATTTGCCAAAAACAGGCAGACACGGTTTGTGAGCTTTTCCATGTCAACTTTTTCGATTTGGAAATTCTCAATTTCCTCGTCTGTTAGTTCTTCTTCTAGTTGCTCTTCAAGTGTTTTTTCTGGTTCCTCTTCTTCCTTTTTTTTCTTTTTTTCTTCCTTTACGGCCTTTTTTTCTGGTTTTGCTTTTTTGTCTTTTTTGTTGTCTTCTTTGGTTACTTTTGTCTTTTTTTCTTCCTTTGCAGAGACAGTTTTCTTTTCTTCCTTTGCAGAGACAGTTTTCTTTTCTTCCTTTGCAGGCTTGGCTTTCTTTTCCTCTTTTTTCTTGTCTTTCTTAGAATCTTTTTCAGTAACCTTTTTTGCCATGATAAATCACGCCTGTTTTACAATATATAACATCGCATTATTCTACGCTAAATCTCTGAGATACGCTAAGGAATTTGTCCCCGCTTTTGTCAAATAGCTGAGCTTCAAGCAAGTATTGTCCTGCTTCAAGTGATTCTGAAAACTTGTCATTGATTGGCAATATACCAGACTCTCCATAACACTGATCAAAGAACGCTCCCTGTTTTACTGCCTTTTTTTGTCCTGCGGAAACATCATAGACCGTAAGATACAGATCCCCACAGTCATACGCAGAGTCATCAACTGAGATTTGCACACTTGTCTGTTCTCCATTGGTGTATTGCGCTTGCAGGTCCAAAATATCAATAGATTCACCAGAGTGGGTCTGCACTGCATCAATTTGTCCAGAAAGCGCCATTCCAAGGACTGCTCCCCCATACACAAATGAGAAGACTATTGGAATTATGAAAATCGCGATGCCTTTTGTTACCATTTAGATTTTCTTGGCATCTTGTGTTTTTATATCTATGGCAATTTTTGTGCGTATCACAATGACGAATAAGTTAAATCGTTGCCACCCCAGATGTGCGCTAGATGCGATTAAGAAAGTTCCGAGTGCGTGCATACCGATGCATACACGATTCCGGTGAAATCAAAGTTGGCGACCTAGCTGCATTTGTCGGGCGAAATGAAAGCGGTAAGACCACAATTTTGCAGGCGTTGACTCTGCTAAACCGAGACGAGCGAGTATCCGATCTGGATTTGTGCGATGAAATGACAGAAGAATTAAAGTCAGAAATAGTCCTAGCCGAAGGCGACTTTCATCTGACCGGCCAAGAAACCAAGATAATCAAAGAGAGATTTCCACACCTGCCAGAAATCACAACCATGCGAATTTTTAGGACCAACAAAAGCCAAAAAATCCAGTATGATTTTGGTTCTGTAAAGATAAGCGAAGAAAAAGACAAGGCACTAAATTCCTGGGAAAATTACACGGAGAAAATCCTGAATTTTATCTCCACAATACCAAACCACATTAGAATTCAGTTTGATACCAAGTTCTTTGAAGGTCCTCCGCCAAAGGACAGGGAGACATTCCTTACCGAAATGACAGTCTTTAACAATTCGTTGAACATGCTTGCAGCCGATGAACCATACATTCTCTCAGAATGGTCAAGATTCTACAAAGAGCGAGAAAAGACCTACGACGAGCTACTAGTTGGAGCTACGGAAAAAACAGCGCTAGAGAACTTTGTCCTAGAAAACCTGCATCCAAGATTTGTCTACTTTTCTGACTATAAGAAAATCTATGGTAACATAAATCTCGATGAATACATTAAGGAAACACACAAGCTGGGGGGTGCAGATTATGAGGAATTTGACAAGGCCGAAACAGTCCGAAACTTGTTCTATCTTGCAGAACTGGATACTGAAAAACTTGAAGAATACAAATCCAGCCCGCCAAAGTTGATCAAACTTCTCAACGCTGCGAGCCGAAGATTAACTGACAGACTAAATCCGGCATGGAAGGGCGACCCAATCCACGTTGATCTGCGATACAATCCAGGCAACATCATGAGTGTCGTAATATCCGATGTGCACAGGGATGGAACCGTGACAAACACAGGTCTGCTTAGCAGAAGGGCAGAAGGATTCAAGTGGACATTTTCATTCATTGTAAACTTTGCAGCAGAAACACAGCGCGCAGAGCTCAAAGAGGCAATTTTGCTTTTGGACGAGCCTGCAAGAAATCTTCACCCAGCACAGCAAATGGGAATATCTGACCTTCTCAAGAACTTGGCAGGCTCGAATCAGGTCCTATATGCAACCCACTCACCATTTATGATATTTGATTACACACCTGGCAACCTGCTTGTAGTAGAGCTGGACAAACGAAAGCACCTCAGCAGAATCCATTATGATTATTGGAATGCTGACGACGCTACACTTATCCCAATTTTGTATGGTTTATCACGTGGCCTAGTCGAATCTATTGTCGACAGAGAAATCGGCACCAACTCTCGACCAGTCATAATAGTAGAGACAATGTCAGATGCAATGTTTCTGAATTCATTTGACAAGTTCCTAGAGGATCCAAATATTTCGATGAATCCGCTAAACGTTGTTGCGTCATACAGCAAAAACTCTACTCTACCACTTGCCATATTCTACAGAAACCACGGCCATAATGTCTTTGTGATTTTAGATAACACCCTAGAATCAAAGAAAATAGCAGAACAGCTAAAGGCAAACGAGTTTACAGACATGCAAATCATATACTTAGAACAAGGCGGAAAGTCAATTGAGTCAATAGAAGACCTCATACTACCAGAAGACTATTTGCATGCAGTAAACCAGACATATGAAATCAAGCTAAGAAAGGAAGGATTTCGAAACCTAACAAGGGAAGAAGTTCTGGCGAGAAACAAAAAAGGAATAATCGAAAGTCTCAAAGACATTTGGTATGAACATAGGGAAGATGGCTGGAACGACTTTGACATTGAAGAAATCGCTCGATACATTTGCGAAAAAATTGCACTAAAAGAAGCAGACTTCCTATCAGACAAGACAAAGGACCAGTTCCGAGGATTGTTCAGACTTATTGCAGAGAGAATACGACAACACCAAAACATGACTGCTCATGTGGGCCTAACCAAGTTCCAGCGAAGCAAACCTCGATAGCTGCTTAAAGTATTTTACGCACGAGTCATCACCAACGCTCAAAAAGAGTAAATAAACAATATTCGTGAAGGCAGGTAGATTGCGAATGAATTATGCTGTTTATGCTATTTTAGGAATTTTTACAGTTTTCATATTTTCAGCTTCGATACTAGCTAGTGCAGAGACTGGAGCAAAAAGCACAGCCTTTGAAAAGACCACACTCTTGGAATTTACAAATAATGATTCATCTCCAGTTCATACAATAAAACTGTGGCTTGGCAAAGATGTCGGAACCTTCAAGTCATTCAAGGCAGAAAAGGGTTGGACAGGAGTAAAAAACTCACAAGGAGTTCTAGTGTTCACATCAACGGAGCCATTGGGTTCAGGTGAGTCAGTCAAGTTTGGAATAAAGACAGAAATCGAAAGCCCCGGAGTGAATTGGAAGACTTCTGATAGTGCTGGAAATGAGCTGTCAGTTGGCAAAGTCACGCCACAACATCGAGGCAAGATTGGACTACCAGACTACTTGAAAAGCGCAACATTCAAAATAATTCCGGAATCTCCAAAAACCGGAGATAGTATTAGAATAGTAGGTGAGGGATTCCCAAAAAATACCGTGCTAAACTTAATGATAAACAATGAAAAACTAGAAGACATTCGAACCGATGAAAGCGGCCGTGTTATTGGAACTGCCAAGATCCCAATTACTATACAATCAGATAGAATTGATCTATCGCTTGAAGATTCCCAAGGAAGCAAAAAGACAATCAGCATAAGAGTTAAAACAATGGAAGAAACTCCAGCTCCGCAAAACACCAAGAAACTAACAGTTGATAACTATATCACAATGGCAGAACCAGGTCAAAAGATATCTACCAGTGGAACCGGCAAGCCTGGAAGCTCAGTTACCATCACAGGCAAAGACCCGGCAGGCAGCAAACTATACCAAGCAGTAGTTACAGTAGACGCTCTAGGCAATTGGCAGCATGAAACCACAATACCATTAGATGCACCACTAGGCACAAGAACTGTGGAATTTAGCGATGGTATTGAAACAATTACAAAATCCATTAGCATCTCAATAACAAAGATAATCAAAGTAGACTCACCAAAGACAAAATATGATCCTGGTGAGAAATTCATCTTTAATGGAACCGCAAAGCCGGGTCAGACAATGCAAGTTGTAATTAATGATCCAATAGGAAAAGAAATTCACTCGGATTTGCTAGAGATCGGTGAGTCTGGAGTATTTAACTTTGAATATCAAACCACAGCTACATCAATCAAAGGGACCTATGTAGTATTTTTGACACACGGAGCTGAAACAGAGATAATTAGAGTTGGCCTAGGCGAGCTACCAGGTCCACAAATCATTGCCAAATTCGACAAGCTAAATTATGCATCATCAGATACTGCCAAGCTAACAATCAAAGGTCCTGCCAAATCAACAATATCTATTTTGATTATTGATCCTACCGACAAGGTCAAACTTACAGAAAGAATCTCATTGGGGCTTGACGGCAGTAAAGTCTTTGATTTAGTTCTAAGTCAGTACAAGTCAGGAGTATACAATGCAGTGATAAAACACTCACAATCAGAGACCAGTGTGGTGTTTTCGGTTGGCCTTCAAACAACCACAGGAAACATCTCAATTCAAGCAACAAAGCCAGAATATCTGCCAGGCGACAACATTTTGGTTTTGGGTTCTACTAATCCAAACATAATTCTAAACTTACAAATGACAGACCCAGACGGCAAAATAATAAAGAATAAAGATATCTTTTCTGACAATGAAGGCAAGTTCTCCGAGGGAACATTCAGAGTTCCAAGCGATGCAAAGCAAGGGTCTTGGGTAATAAAAGCAAAAAGTGGCGCCAAGTTCGCAGAGGTCAAGTTCAATGTCTCTGGAACCGCAGCAAAGACATTCAACGTGAAAATCGACAAGACCACTCCATACACGGGTGGCGATTACATGACAATTACCGGCAGTGGTGGAGGAAAATCCCAGAATGGAGTAATCATAATATCGGATTCCAAAAACAACAATACAGTGGAGCTGCGAATGAGCACAACTAAAGAAGGGAGTTTCCAGACATTCTGGTCAGTACCGCAGGGAATAGAGCCGGGTAAATACACCATCAAAGTAACCGTTGGAGCAGAAACCACAGAGACTACATTTGATCTGCAATAAATCAGGAAACCCTTTTTATTACTCTGTCAAACCCACAAACTTGTGAATCTTCAAAACATCATCACGGAATATCCAGACTTTCCAAAGAGGGGAATTTTGTTCAGAGATATCAGTCCAATTTTAAAAAATCCGTCTGCCATGTCGCATTGTATAGACGAATTTGCAAAACGATACCATACAAATGATGTAGATGTATTCGCAGGAATCGAATCCCGTGGATTTCCAATTGCATGTGC
>Ga0194128_10008149_pt1 | contig 13359 bp, 8 predicted proteins | sample TA2KigCa65mmetaG_FD_148650 | JGI IMG/M metagenome (GOLD analysis project Ga0194128, IMG submission 148650) | Freshwater microbial communities from Lake Tanganyika, Tanzania - TA2015037 Kigoma Deep Cast 65m | ecosystem: Environmental > Aquatic > Freshwater > Lake | place: Tanzania: Lake...
ATGTGGCGCGGCCGGCACATCGAATGGGCCACCCTGCGGCGGGTGCTGCGGGTCGGCCTGCCCGCCGCCGCCGAGCAGGTCGTGTTTGTCGCCGGGTTCCTGATGTTCAGCGTCATCGGCCTGCAGCTTGGGACGGTGAGCTACGCGGCACAGAACGTGATCGGAACGATCAGTTCCATCGCGTACTTCCCGGCCTTTGGCCTCGGGGTGGCGACCTCGGCCCTGGTGGGTCAAAGCCTGGGCGCCCGAAGGCCCGACCTGGCCTGGCGGTTCGGTCACCAGGCGGCGCTTGCGGGCCTGTTGCTGTCGGCGGTGTTCGGCGGCCTGTTCGTAGCGATCCCCGGACCGCTGTTGGGCCTGTTCGTGGCCGATCCGGCGGTGGTGGACGCCAGCATCCCGACGCTGCGACTGCTCGGGGCCGTGGTGCCCGCCATGGGCCCGCTCAACACCTACCCGGGCGCTTTGCGCGGCGCGGGCGATACGCGCGCCACGTTCGTGATCGCCCTGGTTTCGCTGTGGCTCGTCCGCCTGCCGATCGCATGGGGGGTCGGCCTGCAATTGCAGGTCGGCCTGTTCGGCCTTTGGATCGGTGGGGGTACCGATTTCTGCTTTCGCGCGCTGGTGTCCTACCTTCGCTTCGCATCGGGCAAGTGGCAGCACATCCAGGTATGAGCCGCGTGCGGGTGGCGTTTCTGCCGGAGGCGCTGCGCCCGGATGCGGGCGGCGTGTGCGCGGTCATCGATGTCATCCGCGCGACCACGACGCTGGTCGCGCTGGCCGAGGCCGGCGACCCGGAGGTGTGGCTGGCGCCTGATCCGGAACGGGCCCGCTCCGCCGCCGTTCACTTGCGCGGCCCCGTCCTGCTCTGCGGCGAGCAGGGCGGACTGAAACCACCGGGCTTCGACTACGGCAACTCTCCGCGCGAGCTGGCGACGCTTAGGCTTGGCGGTCAGACCGTGGTGTTCGCGACCACCAATGGCACCAAGGCGCTGCGCAGCTGGAGCGGCGTGCAGCGCACCTACGTCGCCGCACTACGCAATGTGGGCGCGGTGGCGTGGCGGCTGCTCGAGTCGGCATCCGTGGACGAGCGGTCGATCACGCTGGTGTGCGCGGGGCGCAACGGCGAGGTCGCGCTCGAGGACGTCTACACGGCGGGCGCGGTCGTGCGGCGCATGTTGCACACGGCGCCGAAGCTCGCGCTGGACGAGACGGCCGTCATCGCGATGCACGTCAACCGCGGCTACGCCTCGCCCCGCGAGGCGCTGGAGGCCTCGGCCAGCGCAAAGTTGCTGGAGCGCGTGGGGCTGTTCGAGGACGTGGCGTTCTGCGCGGCGGTGGACGCCTCCATCGCCGTGCCCGAGCTCGGTCCGCACGGACGGTTGCGGGTACTCGAGGACGGGCGAGGGGCGAACTCGGTCTGACTGGAAGCAGGTGCGGCAGATCATGGTCGGGAGGCCCGGCCGCGCTCCCGCCCTGCCCGCAGCGCAGGCCACGCGTCCTTGCGGCCTGCAACAGCGGCGGGGTGGCCCGGCCTGCATGCAGGGCGGGACCGTAGGCGCGAGCCATCGCGAGGAAGGGCGGCGCTGGCGCGGTCAAACCCCGGTACGGGCCGCGGCGTCTGTGAGCTGAGCCGCGTCGGCGTGGATCTGTTCCGTCGCCTGGCGGGCGATGCGCACGTTGTAATTGGTGCCGCGGTCCTCGGGATAGATCTGCGACGTGTTGCAGATGTAGAAGCCCGGGATCGGGCTGCGATAGGTGGGCATCCGGCGCTGATAGCCGGCCTGGATGACGGGCTGCGCGACCGGGTCACGCGAGAGCCAGAATTGCACGACGTCCTCGCGCCGGTAGCGGGGGAAGACCTGCTGGATCGGCGTCGTGAAGCGGCCAAGCACATCCGCTGGTTCCATGTGGAAGAATTCGTGCTCGGGTGGCAGATAGTTGCTCACGTACAGCAGCCGGCGTCCGCCGTAGCGTTCGGCGCCGACGAGGTTGGTGTGCTCGATCAACCCGGCGAAGGGCAGCGTGCGATCACCGATGTTGGTCCAGTAGTACGGCGAGAGCGACTGCGTGATTTCCAGCAGCGCCACGCAGGCCCCAACGTAGGGCGTAGCGGCGAGCTGGTTCGCCAGCGCCTTGCGGCGTTCGGGCAGCAGCCGCCGGATGATCGGCAGTCCCACCGTCGCGACGACCGCGTCCGCCTGCACCGGCTGGCCCTGCACGCGCAAGGCTGGGCTGGACGCCTCGCCGATGGGGATGGCTTCGACCGGCGCGCGCAGGTGGATGGGCACGCCCTGCCGGATGACGGCCCGCTCCAGCGCGTCGACCACGACGCGGAAGCTTCCCATGAAGTAGCCCAGGCGCTCCCGCTGCTTGTTCGGTGTGCGGGTGTTGGCGCGCGAGAGCAGGCGCGCCCAAAACCACGCCATCGACACGGTGTTCCAGTGATCGTGGAACTTCGCGCGCAGCAGCGGCAGCCACAGCTTCTCAAAGGCCTCGCGCCCGACCAAACGGGGCAACACTTCGGCGGCGGTCCGGTCCTCGTAGGCATGGAAGTCCTTCTTGCGCTGCAAGTAAAGGGTGGCCAGCCCCAGCCGCAGGCGTGCCAGCCGCGAGAGGTAGCCGAACCGCAGCAGATCCTGGGGCGAGGTGAATGGGTACACGCGCCCGCCCGCGAAGAAGCCCATGGCCGGCTCATGCCAGAGCAACCGGTCCCCGATGCCCAGCTCGTTGCAGAGCTGGAGGATGTGGTGGTCGTGCGTGAAAAGGTGGTGGTAGAAACGCTCCACGGGCTCGCCGCCGACCTCCACCGTGGCCAGCTCGCCGCCCGGTCGCGCGCCGGCTTCGAAGATCTGGATGGCGTGCCCGCGTTTGCCCAGCTCGTACGCAAGCGTGAGCCCGGTGATTCCCGCGCCAACGATGGCGATGCGCATCAGGGCCTCGGACCGGGAAGTGCGGTCGCAGGGCGCGCGCACCGCGCACTCGACTCGCCCGGGCGGCTGTGCCTCCCGGCTCCCGCGCTCCGGCTTGTCCCACAGCGCGGGGACATGCCCGCTGGGAGATCCCATGCGTCGAGCGGCGCCGCGTGCTGGCCGCTTCGACCATCGCCCGCGCCAGGGAGAGCATTCGCATGATGGTCGCCGTCCCGCGGACGGGGCGAGGGAATCCCGCCCAGGCGATGCGGACGCATCAGCCGGCCGGCCCGAGCGCAAAGGGTCCAATCGGCCCGGACTGCAGCAAGTCGGTGCGCACGTACAGGATGAAGTCAACCGAGTCCAGCGGCAGCGACGTCTTCTCCCGCTCCAGCAACCACGCGAAGAACGTGCGCTGTGCCTCCGGATCGCCTAGGAGCTTGCCAAACACCCCCCAATCCAATTCCTTGTAGGCGAACTCGGGGAACCACCAGCGGAGCTTCATGCGGCGACCCACGTAGCCGGTGAGCTGGATCCCGATGCGGTCCGCGGTCGTAGGGGAGATGATCAGCGCCGGGGCATCAGCGATGCGCTCGGGCTCGACCGTCCCATAGCTCACCTGGGTATACCCCCGCAGGTACCAAGCGAACGGCCAGGCGTACTCGTTTTCCACGTGCAGGTTGGCCGCGGGGCCCTGGCCGCTGCGCCGCACGGCCTCGTCGACGACGGCCGTGGCTGCAAGCACATCCGGTGCGGTTTGCACATATATGACGAGGTCAATGGGCGTATCGCTGTGCTGGTAGTTGAGGGGAATCCCATAGCGCAGGGTCCACGCCAGCAGCAGCACCGTCAGCGTCGCCACCAGGCCGCGCCGCCAGCGCGGATGGGGCGTGCTCAGCGCCCGGCCGGCCCACCAGCAGGCCAGCAGCAGCAGCGGCCAGGCCGCCGGGAGGATCAGCCAGGCGGCCTTTTCGCCGGCCACTGAATACACGGAGAGCCCCACCACCGCCCAGATCGCCATGACGTAGGGAAACGTCGATTCCGCCCGCCGCAGACGTGCGAGCGCCGCGGCACCGAAAACTAGGATGAACGGCTCGTACACAAGCAGGAACATGCCGTAGTAGAACCAAGGTTGATTGACACGCTCGCTGGCGTGCACACCGCGCCAGTATTCGATGGCTTTCACGAAGCCGTCGCGAAAGCCTGGCAGGTTGGTCAGGAACGACGTCATGAGGACGAACACGATCGCCAGGAACGCCAGCAGGCCGTAGACGATGCCGTCCAGATCGGCGCGCAACGCGCGAAAAGCGCCGCGAATCTGGCGAACGGCCGGCGCCTGCAGCTCCGGCGCGCCGCGACGCGCGCGCCAGGCCACGCCGCCGAAGACCACCAGGACGATCACCACGATCGAGCCGTGGATGTACGTGTCTTCCTTCGTAACGAATGCGAACGCCAGGGCCACCCACGCCAAGATCAGCCAGCGGCGACGCGGTTCAGCCAGATAGCGCACCACCGCGCCCCCGAGGACGATCAGGAAGAACGTTAAGAACGCGTCGTGTCGCAGCGAGCGCGAGTAGTACAGGAAGGCCACGGAGGTGGCCAGGACCGCCATCGCCAGGGGCGTCCCGACGCGTCCCAGCGCGTGCCTGTACAGCCATAGCGCCGCCACGCTCGCGCTGCCAAACAGCGCGGGCGTCACCCGCGCCAGGCCGTCGCTGGGGCCGAAGGCCCAGAAGAGCGGCGCAAATGAGAAATACAGCAGCGGCCCGTGGTACGCCGGGTCGTACTTGTACTGCTTGCCACGAAGCATGTCGAAGACTTCCTTGGCGTGGATGGACTCGTCGTGGTGCAGCGCCCGGCTGCCAAGGTCTACGAAGCGCAGGACGGCCGCCAGCGCGACGAGCAGCGCGTAGAGCAGCAGCTCCCCGCGGGTGATGCCGAAGCGCGTGGGCGCAGCGAGCCAGCGCCGCCGACCGTGCGGCGGCGCGGACGCGACGACGGGCGCGACGATCACGGCGCGGGCGGCACGGCGTAGACCTCGGCGCCGCCTCGTTTGAACACGGGGGTCAGAAACGAGCGCAGATAGGCGTGCACGCCCGGCCCGTACTTGCGCGCTTCCACCGATCCCGCGAAGACGTACGTCACGCCGTAACGGCGGACGACCTGCAGCGACGCCGCCGGATCGCCTGCGGTGTAGAAGCGCTCAGCGTCGGCCACGCGTTGCCGGATGCGGGGGGCATCGTTGCCCCGCCAGAGTTCTTCATGCTGGTCCCAGCCGATCACGGTGGGGATTCCTGTCCATACGCCAATACGCGACTCGTCCGAGTACGGCTTGCCCGGCGCCTCTAGAACCACCGCGTCCTGCGGGGCTTGGTCGCGCAGCCACTCCGCGGCCGTCCAGTCGTCGGGCAACGTCTGTCGAACGAACGCCAGTCCATCCAGGGTACCGGTTGCCGTGCTGGCCTCGGCTTTGGCCCGCATGGCGGCGAACGGATAGGCCAGGGCCACCATGCCCAGCACCACCGTTACGCCGAGGAAGCCGAGACGTGCGAGCGACGCCGCGACGCTGGCGGGCGCCCTAACGCGGGCGAGCACGGTCACGACCGCCGGGCCAGCGAGGCCCGCAAGCAGCAGCCAGACCTGGTAGTGCAGCTTGAAGACGGTGTTCATGCGCGCATACGGCGGGCCGAAGAAGTCGCGCACCGCCACCACCTCGACGGCGACCATGAGCCCCACGGCCACGAACCCGATCCAGGCGAATCCGGTGATCCCCGGCCCGTCGCGCCGGACAATGGCCACCAGCCCGACCAGCGCCAGTACCGGCATCAGCCCGAACACGATCTCGCCTCGGCCCACCAGGATCAGCGCGCCCGCGCCTACGGTCAGCGCCGCGGCGGCCCAGCGGGCGCCCAAACCGGCGTCCCAGCACAAGGCCCACGCACCCGCCAGGAGCAGGAATCCGGTCAGACCGAACACCAGGAGGAAATCATTCGCCTGGCTACGGACGGTCACCAAGCTCAGCGCCGTGCTGATCGGCCGGAAGTGGAGGAAGAAAGGCAGCCATGCGAGCGCCCCCACGAGCAGCGCCAAGCCCGCGTGCGCCAGCAACGCCCGCCAGCGCCGGGGCGCGGTCCCGAGCGCGTGCCCGCAGACGGCCCCGCCGAGGGCGAGTACCGCGAACGTCGGTAGGTCCCAGGCGTTCAGGCCGTATAAGCCGCCCAGGAGGAGGCCGCTGAGCGCGGACGCTGGATACGACGACCAGGCCGCCGCGCGGCCCCACCAGACGGCTATCCACCGGACGGCCACGTTGAGCGCGACGAGGGCGAACGGCAGCGCCATGACGTGGGGATGCAGATCGCCAAGGATGAAGGAAAAGGCGGGGAATTCGTTGATCGTGTAGTCGGTCAGTCCATTCGCGTCCGAACTTTGAATCACGCGTGACGCATTCCAGCCGAGGCCCTCCCAGAATCCAGGCTTCCCGCGGTATTCGTCCGTGAATATGGCTTCCAGCACGAACAGATTCCCACCGACGATGCCCACGACGGCCGAGACCGTCGCGCCAATCCGGCGGGCGCGCGCCGTCCCGCCCAACAAGGCGGCCAGGTCGTAACCGACCGCGGCGGCGGCCAGCAACGCCAGGGCGAACAGGGTGGCCAGATAGAGGTTGTAGGCCACGGCCGGAGGCGTCCCGCTCAGGTGCACCAGCGCGCCCGCCATCGAGTAGCCCAGGTAGTAGTAGTTGATCGGCTCGCCGGCGAACCACGGATCGGCCGGCGGATAGGCGGCGCTGCGCACGACGCCGTTCAAGAGCGCCAGGTCCATGGGCTTCTCCGTGCCCAGGACGTCGGGATTCAGGGCGCGCAGCCCCACGCCCAGCGCATAGGCGCCCACCAGGATCAGCAGGCCCACGCGCCACAAGCGACCGGCGATCTCCGGCGGTCCGCTGGGCGATGTCGGAGCGCTTGAGGCGGGCTTCGGCCGCCAGCCGCCCAGCACGAAACTGAGCACCGCGAACACACCCAGGACCGCCCACGCGTACCCCCATCCGTTGGGAATCCACCCGGGGAACAGCCCCAGCCAGTACAGGAAGTGGAAGACGAACAGGCCCACCGGCGCGCTGACCAGCGCCCCCTGCGAGGCAAGCCCGCCCAGCAGGAGACGCGACCATGGCCGGCCGAGCACGCTCAGCACGAGCAGCGCGAGGAGCCACAGCACCTGGTCGATGGCCAGCACCCTTCCAGCGCCCCGTGCACGGGCTCCGCTGGTCCGCTGCGTAGCATACCCAGCGCTCCGCGCGGGACGGCGCGAACGGCCGTCCTGGGACCGTGACGCCTATGCCGGGACGCACCAGCGAGTAGGGCGACGCAGCGTGGCGGCTGGGACGCACCCTATGGGTGATCTCAAACTGGGGACAGAATACGCGGAGGGCCGGGGCGTCGAGGCCCTCACGCGGCTCGCCCGCACAGCGGGTCGCGGGAGCGATCGGCCATCACTCCCTGTGCGTCCAGCGGGGTGGGAGCCGTCTGCGCTGCGGCGGGTTGGTATGCTGCATTACGCTGCGCGCCGTTACGGGCGCCGCACGTCTTGAACGTGAATCCCGGTAGGTGCGACCCGCCCATGTGCTACGCCGCGGCCATTGCGCGAACGAAGTGGGGGGTCTGCGATTTGGCCTGCATGGCGCAAGCTGGGGCCGGTCAGGGCTGAGTCGCGTTCGCAGGTGAGCCGCCGCCACGTATCCCGCCGGACCACGTCCCGGCGCGCCCTCTTGCGCGCAATGCCGCTCGTGGGCCTTCTCGCAATGGCCGGCTGCACGCTGCTCGAACGGGCAGGGCCCCTGCCACCCGTCACCGAGCCGCCGATCCGCGCAGTCGTGGCACCTGCGCTGCCCGAAACCCCGACGGTCGCTCCCACGGTGCCGACCGCCGTCACGGCGCCCACGCCGGCCGCGCCGCTGGCCGCGCGAGCGACGATCCGCCTCGGCGCGTGGGGATCCAGCCGGACGCTTGCGGCGCTGGACCGCGCGCTGCCCACCTTCAAGAAGCAGGAGCCCTCGATCGAGGTCGTGCCTGACCTGGATGCCACACGCAGCCCCGATGCCGCGTTCGAGCGGCTGCGGGCCGCCGATCAACCCGACGTCGAACGCATTGCTCCGGAGGACGTCTTCAACGCCACGGCCGGCGGACTGCTGTACGTCCTCAACCCGCTGTACACGCGAGACATGCGTGACGACTTGTTCGCTGCCGGGGTCCGAGCCGCCCGCCCCGGCCCCGGGGGCGAGATGGGCGTGGTGAGCCTCGGCGCTGCCTATCTCGCGGTGTTCTATAACGTCCTGCAGGCCGAGGCAGCGGGCATCGACGTGCCGGCGAGTTGGGCGGCCGGATGGGACATCGATACCTTCGAGACGACCGCGCGCCGCATGCTGGTGGGCTCGCGGGAACAACCGGACCGCTTCGGGCTGGCGATGGTGGCCGAGGTGACACGGCCGTGGATGACGGCCGCCACGGGTCCGAACCCCGCGGGCGCATTCTTCAGCGCCGATGAATCCACGTCTACGCTGGCGAGCGTGGAGCATGCCGGCGTCCTGCGTCGCCTCATGGAGTGGCAAACCAAATTGACTTTTGAACTCCCGGTTCCCGAGCGCTTCCCGGCGGCCTTCAACGGCGGGCTTGTGTCGTTCTATGTCGATTTCAGCGACTTCGCTCCCGCCGTTCGATCAACGGTGGACTGGGCGCTGGCGCCGCTGCCGGGGTGGAACGACCGCTCCGGCTTTTCACTGGCGAATGAGCTGTGCTTTGGGATCGGTGCGGCGTCGAAACAGCCGGAGGCGGCGTGGCGACTGCTCCGGTTCCTCCTCGAGCCGGACGGCCAGGCTGCGTTCACCCGGGCTGACGCGATGGTGCCCTTCCGGCGGGAGATTCTGGGCGAGCCCGCCTTCCGCGAGCCCAACCGCATGCCCAGGGATCGCGGCATCTGGGTGGACGCCGTCCAGCGCGCCGTGCAGGCGCCCTCGAACCCCGCCTCCAAAGCCTGGCACGTGGCCACCGGCCCGCTCATCAACCCGGTGCGCAGCGGTGAGGTCACGGTCGAGGCCTACCTTGCCCAGGCCGATACACTCATCACCCGCCAGTTGCGCGCGCGCGATTGGTCGGCCACGAAAAACCGGCCAGGGTACCGCCAGCCCCTGCCCGCGCTGAACCTGCGCATCACCCCTTCGCCGACGGCGTCGCCTTCGCCCGCGCCGGGCACGCGGTGACGGTTGGCGCGGTCGCAATGGTAATGGGACCAACCTCACCACTGATGGCGCGCCCGCGACGACGGGGGCCGTCAAGCTCCTCTCCGGCCCGTTCGCGACGCTGCGTGTGCGCGCTTTGGTGCGCGGCGGATTGCCCGAGCGCAAGCCGCGCAGTCGACCGTGCGGGATCCTTGCGCGACCCGGCGCGGTTACGCGCCCAGCGAAAACCGCCGCCAGTCGTCGCAGAGGACGGCCTCGGCGGCATCGGTAAGGCTGCGGGCCAGGCGTACCCCGGGCGGTGGCACGCCCCCGTTGCGCGCGATCCAGATCACCGGCATGCCTGCCCCGCGCGCGCCTTCGACATCCGCGCGCAGGTCGTCACCGAGCAGGACGCAGTCGCTCGGGCGGGTGTCGACCGCCCCCGCGGCGGCACGGAAGATCGCCGGCAGCGGCTTCTCGGCGCCGGCCGCGGCGGAGAACACCACCGGATCCAACAGCGCGCTCAGGCCAAGTTCGCGCAGCAGCAGTGGCAGCAGGTAGCTGAAGTTGCTGAGCACGCCGGTGCGCACGCCGGCGCCGCGCAGGCGCCCGATGGCGGGCAGCGCATCTGGCAGCACTACGGTCTTGAAGGCATCCAAGATCAGCGAGAGCACCGCGGGCAGGTCCAACGGGCAGGCTGAAACCCCGCCAAGACCGTCGCGCAGGACCTGCGCCGAGGCCTGCCGCAGCTCCGCCAACTGCTCCGGCGTACGCACGTGCGCTTGCCGTTCTCGGTAGAACGCCATCTCCACCGCCAGGGCGCGCTCGACCACTTCGAACGGCAGCGCTACGCCGGCCTGGGCAAGCCCGCGGTGGACGGCTTCTGCGGGCGCCACGTCTTGCCGGAAGGAGATGAGCGTGCCGTAGGCGTCGAAGAAGACGGCGGTGGGCAACCGACGCATGCGGGGAGTCGCTGCTTACGGGCTGATGGCGTCAGTATGCCGTCCCCGCTGCGCGGGCGGGGCTGCTGATGCGAGCGGGGGTGGGGCGAGCCGGGCGGGAGAGAACGCGCGCCGCGATGCGGCGATCCCGCCGCGACCCCTTGCCGTTAGGAGCCGTGGCCTGCCGGGCCTAGTCCCCTTCGGCGCCCCCGGTGCGCTGACTCGGCACGATCGCAGGAAGCGCCCGGGACCGCGCAAAAATGTCGCATCATGCGGCCAAAGGCCCACCCGATGAACGCATGAGTGCTCCCACGGCTAGCCGCGCCACCTACCGCATCATGCTGGCTTTCTATCTTCCGCTGGCCGCGGCGCAGCTGCTCCAGGGCATCCGCAACCCTGTGCTCGATGCGGGCGTCTCGCGCGGGCTGAATCCCGAAACGTCCCTGGCCGCCTTCGGCGTGGTCGGCAGCCTCATCCAGTTGCTGGGAGCGGCCGGCATCGTGGTCCAGAGCGCCTATCTGGTGCTGGTGCGCGGGCGTGAGTCCTACCGGTTCTTTCGGCGGTACGCGGCGCTCTACATCGGGTTCGTTCTCGTTTTGGCGGGGCTGGTGGCAACGCCCGGGCTGGGCCAGGGGTTCTTTACGCACGTGATGGGCTCCGCACCGGACCTCGTGGAAGACGTGATGCCCATCATGCGCATCTGTCTGCTGGTGCCGGTGTTCAACCTCATCCGGCTGTTCTTCTTGGCGGAGTTGGTGCATCGGCGGCAAACGCACGTGGTGTGGATGTCCCCGGCGGTCGGCGAAGCGCTCATGGCTGGACTGGCCTTGGGCGTTGTGCCGCGGTTGCCGGTTGCCGCCGGAATCGGCGCAGCGGCGGCGTGGCTGCTGGTAAGCGTGGCCGAGGCGCTCGTAATGTTTGCGTTCGCGCGGCGCGCCCAGCGCCGCGACCCGTACGGGCCGGACGCGCCGGGCGAGCGACGGCTCGATGTTCGCTACGCCACAGCTTTCGCGTTGCCGCTGGTCATCACCCAGTTCACCCTGGCGGCTGGCAATCCCGTGGCCAGCGCCGGGTTGCTACGGCTGGCGGATCCGGAACTAAGCGTGGCGGGCTACCGCGTTGCCTTCAGCCTGGTCATGCTCAGCACGGGCCCGCTAGCCACGCTGCGCCAGGTCGTCTTGGTTATGGCGCGGGAACCGCAAGACCATCCCCGCGTCCGGTTCTTTTGTACCGGGGTGTCGTTTGGCATCTTCGCCGGCGTCGCGCTGATCGCCTTCACACCGCTGAACCGGCTCATGCTGGGTACGGTGATCGGCGCGCCGCCGGAGATTGTGAACGAGGCGATTCCGGCGCTGCAGGTCTTTGCGCCATTCCCGCTGGTCATGGGCTGGCGGCAGTTCTACGCGGCGCTTTCGATGCACCAGCACAAGACGGCGCAGGTGGCGGTGGCGGCCGCCACGCGGCTGGGGATGCTGTACCTGCTGGCGTTTGTCATGCCGGGAATGCTCGGCTGGAGCGGCGCCTGGGTGGGCGCGCTGGCGCGCACCACCGGGAACGCGGCCGAGGCGGGGGTGAACTTCGGCTTTGGCCGGCGGTACTACGGCCGGGCGGCGCTGGTGCGGCGACGCGCGGATGCGTCCCCGGCCGAGCGGTCAGCCGGCGGCCCGATCATCGCGAAGCAGCCGCACTAGCCAAGCGTTCCGACGTTGGATGAAGGTGTCGGCCTCGCCGGCGCTCCAGGCGTACATCCCTTGCCCGGCGACCGCGCCGCGGCGGCCATCCGCCAAGGCCTGGGCCAGAATTCGCGGCGGCGCTGGGCTGGCATTCAGGTCGGGCCCGAGATATTTGAAGATTTGGTTGTACACATCCAGGCCGGCGAGGTCAGCTTGGCGCATGACGCCCACCACCGGCATGCGGCGGCCCAGCGAGCCCTGGATCAAACGGTCGAGGTCCGCCGGCGTCACGATGCCCGCCTCGATCAGGTGGAAGGCCTCCCGTAAGAGGGCGAACTGCAGCCGGTTGAGCAGGTACCCCGGGATGTCCTGTTTGACATAGACCGGCCACTTGCCCAACGCCTCCAGCAGGCTGCGAGTCGCCTGCACCGTCACATCGTCGGTGCGACGGCCCGGCGCAACCTCCACCACGGGGACCAGGTGCGGCGGCAGGACCCAGTGCGCCAGCACCACACGCTCCGGGCGGGTGCAGGCCTCGGCGATGGCGCTAATGCTGATGCTCGAGGTGTTCGAGGCCAGGATCGCCGGCGGTGGACAGAGCCGGTCCAAGCGGGCGAAGAGGTCGCGCTTGGCCGCAAGATCTTCGGCGATGGCCTCATTGACGAAGCGCGCGCCAGCTACCGCATGTTCCAGGTCAGCGCTGGGCGTGATGCGCGCGAGCGTGGCAGCAACCTCGGTGGGCGCGAGCACGTCAGCCGCCACAAGATCCTGGACATCGCGGCGGGCCTCCGCGAGCGCGTCCGCCAGCCGTCGAGCATCGAGGTCGTAGAGCCCCACCGCATGGCCGCCGCGGGCGAACTCCAGTGCGATCCCGTGCCCCATGCGGCCCGCGCCTACGACGGCCACCTTGGGGCGGCCCTGCTGTTCTGCACCGGTCACGTTCTCGCCTCCCGCTGCGTTGGCTTGGCTGTCCAGAGGTCCCGCACCGCCTAAAGATATACTGCGCGCAAAGCTCCCCATGACAGGTATGGCCACGAACGCGACATCCCCGCCACGAGGGCCGGTGTATTCCGTGCTGGAGCCCCTGGGACAGGCGGTCTCGGTGGCGGGCCAGCCGGGCGCCTTGCTGGCCGGCACGGCGGGAGGCGCGGTGGCGGGCGGGTTGCTGGCGCTGGCGGCGGCCCTGGCTTTCGTGCGGTCAACCGCCGCTTGGGTGGCGGGGGCCGTAGCGCTGGTCGCCACCGTGGCGATTTGGGCGCTCGTGGCGGGGTCGGTGGCGCTGGCCAGCACCCAGCGGGCCGAAGGGGCGCCCGGCCACCTTGGACCCGCCCTGCGCGGGGCGTGGCATCGTCTGCCAGCGCTCGTCGCGGTGGCTCTGCCGGCCGTGGCGGTGCTCGGCGCGCTGGCGGCGGTCGAGGTGGTCGCCTTTGCCGCGATGGGGCCGCCAGAGAGCGTGGTCCAGTTCGACCGGCCCTATGCGGTGATCGCGGTGGTCTTCACGCTGCTGCTGCTGGCGAACACTGCCGCCTTCGCGCTCGTAAATGTGACGCTCTGGGCCGTGACGCCTTTCGTGATCGTGGATGGGGTGAGTCCCGCCGTCGCCTTGGCGCGGGCGCGCGCGGGGT
>Ga0194128_10008152_pt1 | contig 13356 bp, 10 predicted proteins | sample TA2KigCa65mmetaG_FD_148650 | JGI IMG/M metagenome (GOLD analysis project Ga0194128, IMG submission 148650) | Freshwater microbial communities from Lake Tanganyika, Tanzania - TA2015037 Kigoma Deep Cast 65m | ecosystem: Environmental > Aquatic > Freshwater > Lake | place: Tanzania: Lake...
ACTTCGACGACACGTTCGAGGGCGGGCCCGTGCATTCGGGCGCCGTCATCGTGCCGGCGGTGATGGCCGCGTGCGAGCGCGAGGGCCTGGGCGGCGAGCGGCTCCTCGCCGGCCTCGTCAGCGGCGTGGAGCTGTTGTGCCGCCTCAGCCTCGTGGCGCCGATGGCCACGCACAATGCCGGCTTTCATCCGACGGCGATCTTCGGGGCCCTGGCCGCCGCCGCGGGCGTCGCGACGGCGCTCCGCCTGCCGCCGGACGCGCTCGCGTCGGCGCTCGGCATCGCCGGGAGCATGGCGTCGGGCATCATCGAGTACCTGAGCGAGGGGACGTGGACCAAGCGGATGCACGCCGGCTGGGCCGCGCAGTCGGGTCTTCGAGCGGCGCTGATGGCGCGCGGCGGCTTTGTCGGCCCCCGCACGGTGCTCGAGGGGCCCAACGGCGTCTACCGCGCGTTCGCCCCGTCGCGGACGCCCGATTTCGCGCCGCTCCTCGACGGCCTCGGCACGCGCTGGGTGATGCCGTCGGTGGCGTTCAAGCCGTATCCCTGCGGCACGATGGTGCAGCCGTTCATCGACTGCGCGCTGAAGCTGCGCGCCGACGGCGTGCGGGCAGACGAGGTACGCGAAATCGAGTGCGCAGTGGCAGAGGGCACGGTGCCGCGCCTGTGGGAGCCGCTCCCCGCCAAGCATCGCCCGCCCACGCCGTACGCCGCCAAGTTCAGCACGCCCTTCTGCATGGCGGTCGGCTTCGTCGACGGGAGGGTCGGCCTGGCGCAGTTCAGCGACGCGCGCATCCGCGACGCCGAGGTCCTCGCGCTCGCGGCGAAGATCCGCTACACGATCAATCCGGCCGACGAGTACCCGCGCCGGTTCACCGGGCACCTCCGCGCGCGGCTGCGGGACGGCGGCGAGCGCGAGTACCGCCAGCCGTGCCTGCGCGGCGGCGCCGAGGCGCCGCTGCCGGTCTCGGAGCTGGAAGCCAAGTTCATCGACAACGCGCGGTACGGCGGATGGACCGCCGCGCAGGCCGAGCGGCTTCGCGACCTGTCTCGGACGCTCTTCGCCGAGCCGACGCTCGATGCCCTGACGGAGTTTCGGGGATGAACGACACACCCGCAACCAAGGAACTCGCCGGTGCCGTCGCGCTCGTGACCGGCAGCGCGCGCAACATCGGGCGGGCGATCGCGCTGGCGCTCGCCGATGCCGGCGCGGCCGTCATGATCACGGGCCGCCAGGCGCTCGCCGACGCCGAGGCGGTGGCCGCGGAGGTCGAGCGCTCCGGCGGCCGCGCTGCGGCGATGACGGCCGACATCGGCGATCCCGGCGCCGCCGCGGCGCTCGTGGCCGCGACCGTCGAACGTCTGGGCCGCCTCGACCTGCTCGTCAACAACGCCGGCGTCCGGCGCGAGGTCGGCTTCGCGGCGCTCGAGTACGCCGAGTGGCGCGCCGTGCTCGCCTCGACGCTCGACGGCGCGTATCTCTGCAGCCGCGCCGCGCTCCCGCACCTCATCGCCTCGGGCCGCGGGGCGATCGTCAACATCGGCGGGCTCTCTTCGCACATGGGCGCGCCGCGGCGGGCGCACGTGATTGCCGCCAAGGCCGGCCTCACCGGCCTGACGCGCGCGCTCGCGCACGAGCTGGCGCCGCACGGCATCACCGTCAACTGCGTCGCGCCGGGGCTCATCGACACCACCCGCGCCGGTCCGGAGCCGGGGCACCACGCGAAGCTGGCGTCGCCGGTGGGGCGCAAGGGCCGCCCAGAGGAGATCGCCGCGCTCGTGCGCTTCCTGTGCGGCCCGGGCGCACGCTACATCACGGGACAAACCGTGCACGCCAACGGTGGGCTCTATATGGCGTGAAGTGAGTGCAGTATAGTACGCGCGCATCGCAGCAGGGGGACTCATGACGCATCTGACACGGAGCGGCCTGTGGGCGGCGGCCATCACGTTCGGCGTCGCATTCCCGGCCGTGGCGCACCACTCGCACGCGATGTTCGACCACACGAGGCCGCAGACGGTGACCGGGACGGTCAAGGAGTTCCTGTTCCGCAACCCCCACGTCTACCTCTACGTCGACGTCAAGAACGATCGCGGCGACGTAGTCACCTACTGGATCGAGATGTCGAACATCCAGAACATGATCAAGCAGGGCATCAACCAGAACACGCTGAAGGTCGGCGACGCGGTGACGGTGACGATGCACCCGCTGAAGGATGGGCGTCCGGGCGGCAACTACGAGACGCTCAAGACCGGCGACGGCCGATCGTTCGGCCGCGAGCCCGATCTCAACTAGAGCACGCCGCCATGATGGCCATGACGACCGCCCTCTGCGCCGGCGCGCGTCCGACCGCGCGCCGCGTCCCCGGGGGCCTGCTCGGCGCGGCGCTCGCCGTCCTCGCGACGGCCACGGCAGCCGCGGCGCAGACCGGGCCGGAGCGGACGATCTTCACCACGCCCGACGTGCGCCAGGACCGGGACGTCTGGACCAATCCGGCGTACTACCGCAACAACACCGTCGGTCAGCTGAGAGGGATGGCGATCGGGACCGAGCCGGGCGGCGGCTCGACGCAGCAGGCGAGCTCGCGGGTGTACGGCTCCGAGGGGACGGCCAAGCCGGGCGCCCTCGACCTGGTCACGCCCTATCCGTTCACGACCGCAGTGGAGCACTACGAGGCGTGGCGCTCTGCGGCAGGCGGCGGTACGACGCACACGGCGGCCACCGTCCCGAGCTGGCGCGGCCGGTGGGTGGGCGGCCCGGCGGGCCTCGGCGGCGGACCGAATCCGGCCAGCTACGTCGCCGGGCTCCTGACGCCGTCCTATCGCGAGTACTTCGTCCGGGAGCTCAAGGCCTATACCGAGGGCCGCATCTGGTCGGCCGGCGCGATCTGCCTGCCGGGCGGCTTCTTCGCCGCGCTGGGCGCGGAGGAGTTCATCGTCACGCCCGAGCAGGTGTGGACGCTCGGATCCTCGAACGCGCAGAACTACATTCGCTGGATCTACACCGACGGCAGCGGCCACAGCCCGAAGGACGCCGAGTTCGCCAAGTGGCACGGCGAGTCGGTCGGCTTCTGGGACGGCGACGCGCTCGTCGTCCACACGAATCAGATTCGCGGGTGGAAGGGCGGCGTGTCCGAGTTCACCGACAGCCTCGAGACGGTGGAGCGGTACCGCCGCGTGGGCGACCGGCTCGAGGGGGAGATCACGCTGTACGACCCCGAGGTCTTCGTGCGCCCGGTGCACGCCAGGATCCGGTATCAGCTCGACACCGAGACGCGTCCGGAGCTGCGGCCGACCTATAACACGTGCACCGACACGAACGGGCCCTCCAACAAGGTCTACATGGACGAGCGCGGCATCCTGAACGAACGCATCCCGGGCGATCCGCTCTACTGGGATCCAACGGATCCGCGGCCGTGGCGCACCTACCTGGCAGAAAGCGATCGGCGGTATGCACAGTACAAGAAGTCGCAGGCGCGTTGACGTGCGGCTCGGGTGCGTCCTCGCGGCCGGTCTGGCGTGCGGGGGCTCGTGGTCGACGCTGGGCGCGGCCGACGAGCTCGTCACCGTCGACCACTATGTCCGCGTGAAATCGACGGTGCCGTCGCTGGCCGGCCGCGTCGCGCAGATCTACGTGCGCGAGCGGGCGAATCCCGCCGTGCTGCTCCGCAGCGCCAGCCTCGCCGAGCGCGTCGTCCTGTTCGTCCACGGCGGCGGCACGCCAGCCGAGGTCGCCTTCGATGTCCCGTATGGCGACTATAGCTGGATGGCGTACCTCGCGGCGGACGGGTTCGACGTCTTCTCCATGGACGTGACCGGCTATGGACGCTCCACGCGGCCGCCGCCGATGGACGATCCGTGCAACCTCTCGCGCGAACAGCAGAAGACGCTCATCGGCGTGCTGCTCGCGGCGCCGTGCGCGCCGAGCCACGGGACGACGCTCACGACCATGGCCACCGACTGGGACGAGATTGCGGCGGTGGTCGACTACATCCGCACCCTGCGACATGTCGAGCGCATCGCCATGGTCGCCTGGTCGCGCGGCGGCCCGCGCGCGGGCGGCTATGCCGTACGGCACCCGACGGCCGTGTCACGGCTGGTACTGCTCGCGCCCGGCTACGATCGCGCCGCGCCGGCGACGGCCCCCGAGGCCCCTCCCGAGGCCGGCGCCGCGATGAACACGCAGTCGCGACGCGAGTTTCTCGCAAACTGGGACCGCCAGGTCGGCTGCCGCGATCAGTACGATCCCGCCGTCGCAGACGCCGTGTGGACGGAAATGCTCCGATCGGATCCGGTTGGATCGACCTGGGGCCCGGGCGTCCGACGCGCGCCGAACAGCACCGGTACCTGGACGCAAGCCATGGCGAGGGCGCTTGCGGTGCCTGCCTTGATGGCGGTGGGCGCGCACGATCGACAGGCCCTGCCGCCGGACCGCACGCGACACCTGTACGAGGACATCGGCAGCAAGGAGAAAGTGTTCGTCGATCTCGGGTGTTCGTCGCACAACGCCATGTGGGAGAAGAACCGCCTCCTGCTCTTCGAGGCCTCGCGCACCTGGCTCGCCAGCGGCGTCGTCAACGGCGTCAGGCAAGGCACGATCCGTCTCGGCTACCCGGCGGCCGCGAACACGCCGACCAACTGACAGGGAATTGAGCGCCCATGCGCCCGATCGGCCCGGTGTCAGGGCTACTACGACAACGACGACCCGCCGCCGCACGCGGGCCAGGTAACCGGGTGATGCGCACGGCTTCCCGCCTGACGCTCGCGCTGGCGGTCGCGCTCGCCGCCGCCTGCAATCCGCGCGAGTTCGCGCGCGAGCACGGCGGCATCACGCGCCTCTCGATCGCCACGGGCAACACGGGCGGCGTCTACTATCCGTACGGCGGGGGCATCGCGAAGGTGGTCAGCGAGTCGCTGCCGCGCGTCGAGGTGACCGCGGAGGTCACCGCGGCGTCGGTCGACAACCTCAAGCTCATTCAGCTCGGCAAGGTCGACATCGCGTTCACGCTCGCCGACACGCTCGACGACGCCGTGAAAGGGCAGGGGCCGTTTGCGAGGACCGGCGCGGTGCGCGCGCGGACGCTCGCGATCCTGTATCCCAACTACACGCATCTCGTGACCGTCCTCGGGAGCGGCATCGAGCGGATCGCCGACCTGCGGGGCAAGGTCGTTTCGACCGGCTCCCCGGGAAGCGGCACCGAGGTGATTGCGCTCCGGGTGCTGCGCGCGGCCGGCCTCGATCCCGATCGCGACCTGCGCCGCCAGGCGCTGTCGGTCAACGCGTCGGCCGATGCCCTCAAGGACGACAAGATCCACGCGTTCTTCTGGAGCGGCGGCGTCCCGACGGCGTCGGTGCTCGACCTGGCCAGCACCGCGGGGTTGACCGCGAGGCTGCTGCCGAACGACGAGGTGCTGCCGGCCCTCCAGGCCGAGTTCGGCGCGGCGCTCTATCACCGCCTGCTGATGTCGACCGGCTCGTATCCCGGGCAGGATACCGACGTCGCCGTCGTCGGCGTCCAGAACGCGCTGGTCGTCGACGCGGAGATGGACGAGGCGCTCGCCTACGACCTCACGCGCACGCTCTTCGAGAAGCGCGCGGAGCTGGCCGCCATCCATCCCGAGGCCCGCCTGCTCGACCCGGAGCGGGCCGTCGTCGGGTCGCCGGCCGAGTTCCATCCGGGCGCCGTGCGGTACTACCAGGAACGTGGCGCGTGGAAGCCGTAGGCTCCGTCACCACGGCGCCCGAGGACATCGGCACCGAATCGCCCACCAGACAGCTTCGCGGGATCACCGGCGGCCTTGGCGCCGCGCTCGCCGTCGGCCTGTCGCTCTACGCGCTCTACTGGGTTCTCGTCATCGTCCAGCCGTTCGTCTACCGGATCACGTTCCTGCTGCTGGCGCTCGTGCTCACGTTTCTCTTCTACCCGGCCGGCGATCGCGATCGGACCCGCACGACGGCGGTCGACTGGACGCTCATCGCGTTGACGATAGTCGCGCTGGCGTGGCCCATTATCGACTTCGACGAGTTCATCTATCGCGCCGCCGATCCCACCGCCGTGGACGTGGCCGCGGGCCTCGTCGTGATCGTCGCCGTGCTCGAGGCGACCCGCCGCACGACCGGGTGGATCCTGCCGATCACGGCCGCCGCGTTCCTGCTGTACGCGTTCTACGGTCCACTGCTCGACCTGGTGGGCCTCAGGCTGCTGGCGCACCGCGGCTACGACCCGCCGCGCATCGTCGGCACCTCCTTCATGACGCTCGAGGGGATCTTCGGCGTGCCGCTCGACGTGGCGGCGACCTACATCATCCTGTTCTCGTTGTACGGCGCGATCCTGACGGCGTCGGGCGCGGGGCGGTTCTTCCTCGACTGGTCGATGGCCGCGGTGGGGCGGTCGGGCGGCGGCGCGGGGCCGGGACGCGCCGTGACGATCGCCGGGCTGCTGCTCGGCACGATCTCGGGCAGCGGCGTCGCCAACACGGTGACGCTCGGCTCGGTCGCCTGGCCGCTGCTCAAGCGCGCGCAGTATCCGCCGGAGATGGGAGGCGCGGTGCTGTCGGCCGCGGGCATCGGCGCGATCATGTGTCCCCCCGCGCTCGGCGCGGCGGCGTTCATCATCGCCGAGTTCCTGCGCATCAGCTACCTGCAGGTGCTGGTGATGGCGGCCATCCCGGCCGTGCTCTACTTCTTCTCGATCTTCCTGATGATCGAGGCCGACACGCGGCGCGCGGCCGCGGCGCCGGTCGAAGTGGGGGCCGAGTCGGTGTGGCAGATCACGCGCCGATCGGGCTACCACTTCCTCGCGCTGGTCGGGATCCCCGCGTTCCTGCTGATGGGGATGACGGCCTTCCGCGCCGTCTTCTACTCGATGGCGATCGCGGTCGCGCTGAGCTTCGTCGACCGCGCGTATGCGCTCGGGCCGCGGCGGCTCCTGCAGGCGCTCTACACCGGCGCGCGCAGCGTGTTGCCGATCGCCGCGACGACCGCGACCGCCGGCATCATCGTCGGGGTCGTGACGCTCACCGGGCTCGGCCTCAAGATCGCGGGGCTCATCGTGGCGCTCGCCGGCGGCCACGTCTTTCTGACGGTGCTCTACTCGGCCGTGGCCGTGCTGATGCTGGGGCTGGCGGTGCCCGTGACCGCCTCCTACATCATCGCCGCGGTGATGGTGGCGCCCGCGATGATCCAGGTGGGCGTGCCGGAGCTCGGCGCGCACATGTTCATCTTCTACTACGCCGTCCTCTCAGAGGTGAGCCCGCCGACCGCGCTGTCGCCGTTTGCCGCGGCGGCCATCACCGGCGGCCGCGCCTTTCCAACGATGATGCTCACCTGGAAATACACGCTGCCGGCGTTCGTGTTCCCCTTTGCGTTCACGACGAGCGGGGAGGGGATGGGGCTGCTGATGCAGGGAGGCCCCGCCACGATCGCCATCGCCACGGGGACCGCCGCCACCGGCATCCTCGCGCTGGCCGCCGGGCTGGGAGGATGGATCCGGGGGCCGGCGTCGCGGATCGAGCGCGTGCTGGCCGTGGCGGCCGGACTGCTGTTGTTCTACGCGGAGCGCTGGTCGGATGCGGCGGGACTGGGGCTCTTTGCGGCGGCGGTGCTGCTGCACCTCACGCGGCACGGACGAAAGTCACAAGTCACAAGTCAGAAGGCACGAGTCACAACGCCTCAGGCCTGACGTTGCGACTCGTGCCTGGCGACTTGTGCCGTGCGCCCGGCGACCTGGCGACCTCTTAGAAGTCGGACGGAGCCGGCGCCTTGTTCCCGTCCCAGTCGTGCACCTGCCCGCTCGGAGCCTTCAGGAAACCGAGCAGGCATCCGCGCGAGCCGTCCCGCAGCGGGTGGCACCGCACCTTGATGGTGTCGCCCGGCTTGATGTAATCGCGGGTGACGCCGATCCGCTCGAGCCCGTTGCGGCCGGTCGCTTCGAGCGCCCAGATCTGCGGCTGGCCCTTCGCGTCCTTCACCTCCATGTACACCCACGAGTGCGGCACGACCAGGTGCACTTCCTTGACGACACCGGTCATGTCCGAGAAGGTGTCCATGTAGTTGCCGTGCGAATGGTGCGCGGCCACGGGCAATGCGAAGAACACCGCACAGAGAACCGCAATACTCAATCTGAACCGCATGATCAGCCTCCTACGCACCCCGACGCGCACACACCGCCCGCCGGGAACCCCGCCCAAAGTGCCCTCCAATATTAGCCAAGATCGGGCGCCCGCGCTACACTGCGCCGGGGGCGCCGCCGACGGCGCACCGGAGGTGAGCGATGCGGCTGACGCTGGTTTTCGGGGCGGCGCTCCTGGTCCTGGCGCCCGGGCCCGTGTGGGGGCAGGAATGGATTGAGTTCGCGAGCCGGGACGACCGGTTCTCGTGCAACTTCCCGGGCCAGCCGAGCGTCTCCACCACGACCTGGACGTCCGAGTACGGCGCCGAGCTCCCGGCGCGGGTCTACCGGGCCGACGCCCCGTCCGGGCGCTTTTCGATGACGGTCGTCGATTACCGCGACATCGAGCGCATTCTCACGGAGAAATCCACGTCCTGTCCGGCGGGCGCGGAGACCTGCCGCGGGAACCCGCCGAGCACGGGCCTCGGCTACTGGCGGGTCGATCTGCACGGCGCGCTCGTGTATGCGTCGTGGAGGCTGATGTCCCGTCCCGGCGTCCAGACGACGCACTTCATGTGGAACTTCATCGATCTGGTGGCGGGCCACCAGCTGCACCTGACCAATCCCGACCAGTCGCGCACGTTCGCGTCCATCTACATGCACGCCAACCGGCTCTACATCATGGAGGGCACCGTCCCCGAGGGCCTGCCCGAGCCGGGCCTGTTCCAGCAGTCGCTCGGCTGGCTCGACGAGGCCGGCCGCGGGATCCGGTACTCCGCCGTCTATCTGCATGGCGCGCCTCCGCCGCCGGTGGCGTCGCGCGGCGGGCAGGGCGGCTTCGGCCGGATCAACGCGCCGGACGCGGCGGAGGGTCAGGGGCGTTGACGCGGGTCGCCGTCTGGACGATCGCGGCCCTCGCGGTGCTGGTCGCGCCGGCTGCCGCCCGTGCACAGGAGTGGAAGGAGTTTGCCAGCCGGGCGGATCGCTTCACCTGCAATTTTCCGGGCACGCCGACGGTCAGCGCGACGACATGGACCTCGGAATATGGCGCGGAGCTCCACGGGCGCGTGTACAGCGCGGCGAGCGGACCCGGGCGCTATTCGATCACGGCGATCGACTACGGCCCGGTGGAGCGGATCCTGACCGAGAAGTCGCAGGCCTGTCCCGCGGGCGCCGAGACGTGCCGAGGCGGATCGGACACCGGCGCCGGCTACTGGAAGAACGACGTGCGCGGCGCGGTGGTCTATGCCGCCTGGAAGCTGATGCGTCGCCCCGGCGTGCAGACCACGCACCTGCACTGGAACTTCATGGACATGGTGGCGGGCCAGCAGCTGCAGCTCGTCGACCCCGACGGGTCGCGGACGTTCGCGTCCGTCTATTTCCACGACCACCGGCTGATCATCATGGAGGGCACGGTGCCGGCCGGATACCCCGAGCCGGGCCTCTTCCAGCAGTCGCTCGGCTGGCTCGACGAGACCGGACGCGGCATCCGCTACGCCTGGGTGTACTACGGCGATCCCGATCTGCCCACGCCGCCGCTCAGTCCCCGCAGCTTCATCAGCGACTACGGGCGCATCGACGCCACCGGGGTCCGCTAGAGCGTTCGTAATAACGCGCTCTTGCGCGGATTTCACGTAGTTGTGGCGCGAACCCTTCGGGTTCGCGAGGCGAGCCCTACACCGGGGCCCCCATCGCGCCTGCGCGATGGGGTGGCGTGGCTCGCCCCCCACGTGAAATCCGCGGTAGGGTCCGGGCGGGCCCGTTCGTCCCGTCCCTGCCGTACGAGCCTGTATATCCTGTATATAATGTGCCCGTCTTACGGCTGACCGAACCCGCGTCGGAATTGGGAGCTCACCAAGGAGTTCTGAAATGACACTCGGCCGATTTGGCTGGTTGACCGTCCTTGCACTGCTGGTCCTTCCGCCGCTCGCCGCCGCGCAGGAGGCGACGCTCAACGGCACGGTGCGCGACAACACCGGCGGCGTGCTGCCGGGCGTGACCGTGACCGCCACGCACGAGGCCGCCGGCAACACGTTCGTCGGCGTCACCGATCAGAACGGCGTCTACCGCATCGCGCTGCGTACCGGCGTCTACCGCGTGACGGCGGAGCTCTCGGGCTTTGCCACCGTCGTCCGTCCCGGCATCGAGCTGCTGCTCGGCCGGGAGCTCACGCTCAATCTCGACATGGGCGTGTCGGGGGTGCAAGAGACCGTCACGGTGACCGGCGAGGCGCCGCTCATCGAGGTGACCTCGTCGACCGTGAGCGGCAACATCGATCCGCGGCAGATGTCGGAGCTGCCGGTCAACGGCCGCAACTGGATGGACCTGAGCCTGCTGGCGCCCGGCAGCCGCTCGAACGCAGCGAGCGAGGTGCCGCAGGACCGCCAGGGGTTCTTCCAGGTCAACATGGACGGCCAGCAGATCACGCAGCTCATCTGCTGCTCGCAGCAGCAGCCACGCTACAGCCGCGACGCGATCGCCGAGTTCGAGCTGATCACGAACCGCTTCGACGCGACGCAGGGGCGATCGCAGGGGATGATCGTCAACGCCATCACCAAGTCGGGCACGAACACGCCGGCCGGCACGTTCTCGGGCTACTTCCGCGACGACAACTTCAACGCGGCCGACTTCATCCAGCAGCGCGTGCTGCCGTACTCGGACCAGCAGCTGAGCGGCACGTTCGGCGGTCCGATCCGGCGGGATCGGATCCACTTCTTCGGCAACTACGAGTACGAGCGGGAACCGCGCACGGTGACGTTCAACAGCCCGTACCCCAGCTTCAACATCGATCTGCCGGGCACGCGGACGCAGCATACGGGCGGCGTGCGCGGCGACGCGCAGTTCACGCCGCAGTCGCACCTGACGCTGCGCTATTCGAAGTACTACCAGCTGCTGCCGCGGCAGAACACCGGCGGGGCGGCGCTGCACCCCTCGTCCTCGCAGAGCATCCGGCGCCAGAGCGATCAGGTGTGGCTCCAGCAGGCGTGGGTGCTGAACGACCGGAGCCTGAATCAGCTGAAGGGCGGGTTCTCGAACTTCCACTGGGCCCTGCTGCCCGACACCAAGTGGCAGGGCGGCCCGTTCCCGAACGCGAAGGGGATGCAGGGCGGGTCGGTCAACATCGGCTTCACCGGCTACACGATCGGCACGCCGAGCAACTCGCCCCAGGACATCTTCGAGCGCATCTGGTCGATCCGCGACGACTTCACGATGTCGTACACCGCGCTCGGCCGGCACGACCTGAAGACCGGCGCCGAGTACCTGCACTGGTTCGGCAACTGGCTGCACTGGTGCAACCGCTGCACCGGCGTCTACGTGAGCAATTCGCGCCCGCCGGCGAACATCGAGTCGCTCTTCCCGGTGTACAACGACGCCTCGACGTGGAACCTGGCGCCGCTGTCGCCGCTCATCGTCCGGTACGAGGAGTCGTTCGGCGATCACGGCATGACGCGCCGCCGCGACGTCTTTGCGTTCTGGCTGCAGGACGACTGGTCGGCGACGAGCCGGCTGACACTGAACCTCGGCGTGCGCTATGACCTCGACATCGGCGTGCTCGGCGAGGACATCGAGTTCCGGCCGTGGCTGTCTGGCAACCGTCCGCACGACGCCAACAACATCGCGCCGCGGCTCGGGTTCGCGTATCAGTGGAACGATCGGACGGTGATCCGCGGCGGCTACGGGCTGTTCTACACGCAGCTCGAGAGCGACGCCGCCCATCAGTCTGAGCTGTGGACGCGCACGCTGATTCCACAGATTCTCAACGACGGACGGGCCGACTTCGCGGTGAATCCGTTCAACGGGCCGAAGCCGAGCTACGAGCAGATCCTGGGCAACGCGTGCGATCGCAACGGCAACCGGCCGGGATGCTTCCGCCGCTCGGTGACAATCGAGATACCGGGTCCGAGCGAGGAGGGGATGAACACGCTGCACGAGGTGAGCTTCAGCCACCAGGCGTCCATCGGCCTGCAGCGGCAGTTCGGCGGCGTGATGGCGATCGAGGGCAACTACGTGTTCACGGGCGGGCGGCACGAGGAGGTCGCGCGCAACATGAACCTCTCGTACAACGCGGCCACGCAGGCGAACAACCCGTTCAACAACCGGGCGCTGCTGCCGTTCCCCGAGTGGGGCACCGTGCTGGGCGAGTTCATGATCGGCCGGACGAACTACCACGGCCTGGAGATGAACATCACCAAGCGGATGAGCAACCGCTGGCAGGCGAACGCGACGTATTCGCTGTCGGGCTTCTCCGATTCGCCGGGCGAGCCGGTGTTCATCCAGCCGGACGGCCGCGGCGGGATCATGTGGAACCCGCTCGGGTTCCGCGTCGCGCCCGACCTCGGCGACAACTACGCCCTCGCCGTCACCGACCAGCGGCACCGCGCCACGTTCAACGGCATCTGGGAGGCCGGCTACGGCATCCAGGTGAGCGGCCTCTACTTCTTCGGATCGGGCCAGCGCTACGTGACCAACTGGGGTGGCGACCTGCGCAACCTCGGGACGACCGCCGATCAGGGCAACTGGGGCACGGGGCGCCTGCGCCCCGACGGCACGATCGTGCCGCGCAACAGCCTCGTGGGCGATCCGATTCACCGCGTCGACATGCGGATCCAGAAGCGGTTCCGCATCGCCGGCCGCGTGACCGCCGACGGCATGGCGGAAGTGTTCAACATCTTCAACCACGCGAACTACGGGTCGTACACCACGGCGCAGAGCAACGCCAACTTCGGCCGGCCGTCGTTCAACGGGAACGTCGCCTACCAGCCGCGCATCGTGCAGCTCGGCTTCCGCTTCGCGTTCTGAGAGACGGGATCCGGGATCGGGGATCCCGGATCCCGCGTCCCGGATCCCGATCTCTTATTTCCTCGTGGGGTCGTGTCTCGAATCGATGTAGGTGGTGGACGTCGGCCCGACCCCCGTGATCTGCAGGACCACCTGCTCCTTCGTCATCGCGAAGTGCGGCACGTCGGGTGGTTCCGTGTAGAGGCTCCCCGGCCCGAGCGCCTGGAGCGCCGTCTCGTCGAACGACGACCCGTACCCGAAGTACCACGTGCCGCTGACGACGGTGGCCACGCGGTCGTCGCGATGGGCGTGCGCCTCGATCCGCACGTTCGGCGCGACGCGCACGAGCAGCGTGTAGAGCCCCGGCTTCGACGGGTCGCCCGTCGCCACGACGGTTTCGATGCCGCCGGCGCCGGAGGTGCCGGCGGCGCCGGCCCGAGCCGCCGGCCACGGCACGTCGCCGGGGCGCAA
>Ga0194128_10008156_pt1 | contig 13354 bp, 13 predicted proteins | sample TA2KigCa65mmetaG_FD_148650 | JGI IMG/M metagenome (GOLD analysis project Ga0194128, IMG submission 148650) | Freshwater microbial communities from Lake Tanganyika, Tanzania - TA2015037 Kigoma Deep Cast 65m | ecosystem: Environmental > Aquatic > Freshwater > Lake | place: Tanzania: Lake...
GGGGATGCCGTCATCCTTGATGCGTTTGAGAATCTGCTCCTTCACGTCGGGAGCAATGCGATGTGGTTTGCCCATATCTTTCGGGGGAAGTTGTCTAGAGTGTGTCTAAGATATGGGGTACCTGCCAGTAGACATAGACGATGACATATGAAAAAGTTGCTTGAATAGCATTATACCCTCGATTATGTACTTCTTTGGTCATGTCAATTTTTGAATTGGTTAAAGTACTTACTGAACACTTTCTGAAATAGGACTGTCTTTTCGTAGAGCCAAGTATAATGAGCTTCTGCAAAATCCTCACTGAAAATATCGGTAACCTCCTTATTGATAATAATGCGGGATGCTACGGCAGCATCCACCCACTCTGCCGCCTCTCCGATTTCATTCTCAATGTCATCTTTGTGGCTGCGCAGAAACTCAAAGAGCTCCTTGTTCTTATTGATGTACAAATCGCAGCCGATGTAATTCTTGCGTGTGTCTACCCTAAGGGCCACATGCCCCTCAGAGCTCCCCATACTCACGTTGTACCAGTGCTGCGGCCTTGGTGTTCGCAGTCGAATCCGCGCATCATTCAAGCGCACGAAATTCTTGAATTTATTCCAGAACTCCAATTGCTTCAGTTTCGTATCAGTCAGTTCTCCATTACCTGGAGTAGTCTTGATTACCTTTGCCCATTCGTTTGGACTCACGATGATGTCAAACTTAGGCGCCGGATTGGATCCTTCAATTTGCCATAACTCAAGTTTAATGAGAAAGAAGCTAATATTTTCATCAGTATGCTCATTGAGCCATTCAACCGCTTTTTGGTGCTCGTCTCGAACATCTCGCACGATCCAAATAATGATTTCCGCATCGTAGCCTGAGGCATAGGTAATAATCTTGCCCAAGTGGTCGTGGTTTGTGTCCTCCAACTGATTCTCAATGATAATTTTTCTGCCGGATACTTCTTCTTCTCCAAGGATGTCCACACTGAATTTTCCAACATTCGCTTCGGTTTTGATGAGTGTTATATCAACACCAATTTCTTCGCTCAATGCATCAAGGTTCTCCTGCTGAGCCAACCAATTGGTAAAATCTAGAGCTTCGTGACTCCAGACCTCACGTAGCTCAACCCTTTTCAGTTTAGATAATGGCTTTTTCATTATGTTGTCATTGTAACCCTCAATGTGCAGTTTATTAAACTCAATTTTCTTACGATTCTATAGAGAAATAACACAACACACCAAAATGACTGAGCCCCGCTATGACGGAGCAAAGGTTGGTCTACCATGAGTGAGCACCCAAAGAGCACGAAACGAGAGGTAGACTCGGTTCAGAAAAGAAGAATTAGTTCGTCTTGGCTGGTTAAAGACTTGAAGGTCATTAGCTGATACAGAGGTGGCGGCTGCAATTGTTCAGCATGTATTATTGAGAACATTGCAGAGGAGACCAGTACTCTGAAAAATAACTACTTCATCCTCTCATTCGTCAACCGTGCCACCTCATTACCCTCATCCGCAGCTACAGCACAAATCTGCTTGAGTCTTCGAAAAGCCTCCTCCTCTTCATGGCCACACCGACTTCCTCCGAGAGGCGGAATGGGTGTGCTGACCCGGCACAAATCTTCAAGTGACACATGTGAGTGCTCCCTGGCCATTCGCCATAACTTCTCCTTGTCCGCATCGGCGACTTGGAAGTAGACGTAGGGTGTTCGCGCCTGCTTCCACTTCCGCAAGAAATGAATGGAGGCAAGTCCAAGGCAGAAGAGCAGACAAAGGCCTATGAGAGAGGCTACTGCTTCCATACCGCACTACAGTCTAGCACGATGCATGATGTGAAACCTGTGGTGATGCGATACGTTGTTTTGATGGAGATACTGCATTACTTCCACTCTCCCTTGATCAACTTCTGCTTCTTTTCTCGGGTCCACTTTTTGATCTGAGCTTCTCTTTTGCGAGCGGCAGATTTTCCTGCAAAAGATTGCGAGATCCAAGCAAGCCTAAAAGGACCTTGGTTCACAGCAAATCGAGAGCCCTTTCCTGCATTGTGCTCCTGAATTCTTTCATCGGGGTTGGTTGTGATGCCAACGTAATATCGACCGGTTCTTGCCTGTGCTATGTAGACGAACCAAGGCATAGTGAACAAGTATACCCCAATTTGGCCCTTCGACTTCGGCTCGCTGACGCTCGCCTACGCTCCCTTCGATAAAACTCAGGGTAAACAGGGTCATTCGATTCGCTATCAAAAAAATAGGGAGAGTCGAATGGTTTACCATCATTCGACAGGCTCAGGATAAATGAGTGAAAGGAAGGGGCTCTTCGACTCGCTCACTGCGTTCGCTCGCTCAGAGTCATTCGACTCGGCCGAAAAAACCCTTGGCCGGAGTCCGCCGAAGGCGGACGACGACCATGAGCGAGGCGCCGAAGGCGCCGAGTCGAATGGTGGACATCCTGCGAAAAAGTTTACACCGGCTGGAAGAGCTCGTTTTTGGCTGGGCGGAGCATCTTCATAGGCTCTGCTAGGCTTTTCTATCCCTACTTGGAATGATTTGTGATTCCTCACCAATCAAAAGCATTTGTAGCTCATCTGTTTGCCCTCTGTTCACAAGAAAATCGTAAGTATTTCTTGCATCGAAGACAATGCCCAAACGTATACGTGTTTCTTGTATTTTTCGATCTGCCCGAAGAGCATTCCTAGTTGTTGCTTTTGCCTCTTCTTCTAATGAGGGTGGGAGGAAGATTTGCCATAGTTTTAAAGCTGCAAGTTGATGAGCAAAATCAGTGACGCAGTCTGCGAAATCGGCACCATGAATTAGATATGAGTCGTCCTGATGAAGTCCGCCCCAGCGTTCGATGATTTTTTTTAACGTGCCATAATCTACCATTCCATTCACTTGGATTGCGTGCTTGCTTGTTTGGTCTGTTAGTACATGGCTTCGAAAAGAGATTTCTCTTGGGTAGCGCAGTGCGCATTCTCTCATAAAACGATCATCAATCAGCTTATGCTCGCCACCGTATGTAAGCACTGTAGTGTGCTGTGATTTGTTCAATTGCTCATGAATGAGCTCACGGTACCACCACATGTACTCCGCTAGATTTCCATATCTCTCAGGTGGATATTTTTCTTTAGGTACAATGTTTTCTGTAAACGGAAACTCTGGATGAACGAATATTTGCTGTGTTCGCGCTTCTCTTTTCGAGCCACGCTCAAGCTCACAGCTGATCCATTCTTGTGCATCAGGATGCAGCTGTCTGAGTGGTTCTAGAGCTTGGCGAATATCGTCTGGATGAGGTGATGGATTCATCATGCCGCCATCGTATGTATAGATATTTATCTTTAGAAATTTTTACAGAAAAATATAATATTTACTACTATTTGTCACATTTGTTACAATCAGACTATGCGTAAAGTCTCTGATGCCGTGCGTTCAGTGGTGCAGAAATCTCCACAGGCATATCTCATGCTCAAGCAAGGTCATCTCAATTTGTCATCCTACGCGGGATCAATTTCAAGAGAAGTAGAATCTCACACGAAGAAAGATGTGCGGCAAAATACAATCGTTGCTTCACTTGCACGTCTACGAAAAGAAATACAAAAAGACAAGCCGTTGTTACCACGTGTCGTTCTTGATGACATTGCTGCAAAAGCAGGTCTTATAGAGATCTCATTTGAAAAAACGAAAGAAGCACTTACATCTTTGCAAGCGTTCTCGCGTAAGAAGGCAGAAAGCTCTGCTTTCTTTATGATTACACAAGGCATAGGTGAAATTACACTTATTGCCCCAGAACAATGGGAGACCGATATTCAAAAATTGTTTTCGAGCATGAAGCCGAAAATTATTGTGCGTAACCTCGCAAGTCTCACTATACGATTTAGTGAGAAGTATATGACAGAGCCCAACACGTTCTATGCTCTTCTTACAATGTTTGCAATGGAGAGGATGCCCATTGTTGAAATGGTCTCGACGTTCACGGAAATAACCTTTGTCCTTGAGCAGAGGCATGTTGAAAGGGCCTTTTCGATTTTGCATTCACTGCTTATTTCGAAAAGTTAAGATCTTGATTATTGGCTTAGGAAAGCCAATGGTGGACATCCTGCGAAAAAGTTTACACCGGTTGGAGGAGCTGGTGATGGGGTGGGCAGAGCAGATAAAAGCAAATGGCTTATGAAATAATTCGAGAGATTTGAGAATATTTTCAGAGCCAATTGCCGAAGGTGCTTCCGAGGGCATAAACACACCGTCTATTGCATACAGCGGCACTACTTTGTCCGCATCAGACGTGTTTAAGGCATCACGATAAGAGAAAAGTAACTTCTCAATTGCTAATTTTTCTGTATTTTTATTAGGAGCCGAGTTTGAAATTGTATTCATAGTGTTGAATAAGACAAACAAGAGTAAAATGCCCAAAGCTAATATAATTACATACTTGAAAGACTTCATAGTCATTTAATTTTTAGTTGGAAAAGATAAAGTAAACAAGCGCGAAGTGTGGTTTACCATGAGCGAGGAGTCGTTACCGCAGTAACGACGACGAGTCGAATGGTGGAAAGGATTCGGATTGAGTGGAATCATATTTCCAAATTCATACTGCGTTGCAACACCCTGTTTTCTGGTCTTGCTAGTGCTGCTTCGCAGAAACGTTTCTAAATTTCTTTGGTGTGTTCGTTTTGTAGAAATGGATGAGCATCCACACATCCGCAAGGAACGTAGCGGTGATGTCCGCAAAGGCTGGAGACGCTTTGTCATTCGGCGTCTTCATACAGATGTTGTGTTGCTCGGGTAGGGCAGAGATGAGCGTTCTCACAAAAACATCTTTGAGGTCGCCCCATTCCAAATAGGTGTACCGCGGTGACTTCTGAAATTCCTCGGTGTGCAATCCAAATTGTACGAACCGAGTGGAGGCCAGAATCCCTCGCTGCGTAAGATCCTGCGCATACATACGTGCATCATGCACAGCCATCTGCGTGAGCTGCTGCTTTGCCTGCACATTGCTGTTTTTTGCCAATTGGAGGAGTTGAGCGACGACGCCTCCTATCCGATGATCTTGGTCTGTCACATGTAGTCCTGCCACGTGCGCTGGGTCATCTGGCAGAAACAGCTGAAAGTCCTGGAGTGACAACTGGCTTGCTGGCTCGTCTTTTTGCGTAGGTTTTGGAGCGTGCGCAGCATGATGACCTTTGAACAGATGTTGTAGCAGCGTATTCACCGAAGCATTCGCTTTCGGTGCAGCGCTACCGGAAAAATATTCTGGAAACGCTTCGCGGATCATGCGTGTATAGCCAGAGTGGTCATGCTTTTCAGCCACACCATGCACGATGTGCAGAGGTACGAGCATCGCATTATCTCCAATCTCAATGATCTGCGCTCTCCGTGACGCAATCTGATCCAGCACGGTCATCAAAGCCGCACGCCCGTTGGTGTACTCTCTCGTGGGATCAATATCAATGACCTCCGACCCCTCGATAAAAATATTCTCGTCATTGGTGCTACGCAGCTGCGTAGAGCTGACGACATGCTGACCGTCTTTTCGTTGGTAGATAGCCGTTGCTAGTCCGTCGAGAGACATGGCGAAATATTATAAATATATTATTGTTTTTGTCAATGGTGGAGATGCCGGGAATTGAACCCGGGTCCAACGTGTAGAACACGTGCTTATACTGTCATGTTCGCTCTGGACTTTCGGTTCGCGAGAGAGCGAACGAGAGAAGAACCGAAAGGATCAACGCTGGTACACATTGCCTTAGCGTTATGGAGCAATGCATCTCGCTAGTGGCGCCTCATCCGTTAAGCGAGAATCCACGGAGAAGCGTGTTCGCGCTGGGCGAACTTACGCAACCGCAAGTGCGGGCTGCAAGCGGGCGAACCCGCGGGCAGCTGCATCACGGAATGCAGTCATTGCAGAGTTTGCAATTAGGTTTTGCACCAAGTGGGTACGGGAACCGGTGCCATCCCGAACAGAAACGATCGTACTCTAGAATCACGCTGTCGAAGCCTGTCATCCCCAGATTGCATGGAAGGCAAACCTACGGTTTTCCTTCCATGGACCATCCTTTCCCTATAAGGAATCGCTCCAGCCCGCAGCAAGTGCGGGCTTCGCGATACGTTTCTCTATAGGCGGAGGCCATGGGAGTTGGAAACCGATGGTTCAAACGAACGAGTCAGACGAGTCAATAGTGTAGCACGAAACAGTGAAACCCTCTTCTGTTTCCTCTGAATCTTCTGAGTCTTCTGGATCCTCTCTATCACCCGACCGGCAACGTAAACCAGAACACGCTGCCCTGCCCCTCACGACTTTCGAATCCCATCCTTCCGCCTGCGCGTTCCACGATGGTCTTGCAGACGAAGAGTCCGATGCCGTTGCCGTCCGGTTTCATGAGACGGGCGTTGCCTGCACGGGCGAGTCGGCCGAAGATGCGCGGCTTGTCGGCTTCCGGAATGCCGCACCCTCTATCCATGACCGAGACGCGCACAGTTTTTCCCTTACGGGAAACGGCGATGTGAATCGGCGTACCGGGCTCGGAATACACGATAGCGTTTTCCAGGAGCTCGATGACGACACCGTGAATCAATCGCGGGTTGATGCGCACCGTGCCGTCGATTTCCAGTCTCGTTTCGATTCTATTGCCGATGTCCGGACGCTCCGCAGCGATTTGTCGGACAGCGTCACGAACGATGTTCGACGTCGAGACGGACTCATGATGCATGCTTTCATCGCTCTGCACCACATGCTCCGCGCCGCGCAATGCACGGACGATACCGTTCATACGTTCCGCCGCCGTCACAATCTTGTCGCAGGCGTCACTCGAATCACAGGAACCTTCCTTGAGGAGTTCCGCCCACCACTTGATCGTCACGATCGGCGCACCGAGCTGGTGCGATACGAGTTCCAGCAGCGACGCGCGTTCGTTATTCACCATGCGCATAGCCTCGATTTTTCTGTTCCAAACTGCGTAACCGGCCAAGCTCGCCACACTCAGGGCAATCAGGGAAACTGCAATGAGCAGGAGCGGCGAAAACGCACGTTTGGAGAGCGCGAGGTATTCGTGCGCGTTCATGTCGATACCGAGCGTGCCGGCGACCGTACCGTTTGCCCTGAACACAGGAGCATATCCCGAAATCAACTCGCCCCACTGGTCGATCGTAATTTCTTCATCCACCGTCGGTCGTTCGAAGGCGGGACCCTGCAGTGCACTGATGTCCGAAATATCGTAGAGATCACCGGGGAATGAAGGCTCCTCTTCCGGTTCGATGACACCGTTGCCGTTCTTATCGAGCACATCCCCACTCTTCAGCGCATCGGCATCGGCGATGAACATCAGCGCGTTCGGATCCTTCGTCTTCCGCATGATGTACGCGAAGGAAATATTCGGGACGATGGTGCGGATGCGGTCGAGTTTGACCACGGTATCGCGGAATGTCTTCGTCTTCATGCTGGAAGGCCCTGTGATGCGGTCGATGTCCTCCCCGCGAAACTGCTCGGCTGCGAGCGATGCAGCGGTCATTAACCGCTGTCGGAGGAGATCCTGCATGATCGATTGGCTGCGGGCATACAGAGGAACACCCTCCGCAAATATCAAGAGAAAGAGTGCCGCACCCAGAAACAGGGCAGCCGCGTTGCCTCTGATACACCTGCGGATGCTTTTTGTGTCCATGAATCGCTCAATTATAGCAAATTTCAGGCATTTTTGCTACAGTTGTTCCATGCGAAAACAGGACGAGGAGCGCTGGCCGAAAGTCATCGGAACAGGGCTCGCCTACGTGCAGCACGGTATCGATACGGCCGTGAAAGTCGGTGTGGGATTCCTGGAGGGCTTGGGGGGCGAACAGGCAATCGTTTCCGCACAGAAGAGAACCATTCCGGAGCGCGCGGCGCACGTCGGGAAGACGTTCCTCCGGTTCGTCGGAAGGATCGGATCGAGTTACTTCGAAGAGTACGAGAAGCTCAAGCGAAAAGAGCGCTTTTAACCATCGTCACTTCGTTGCCCTTTTCATTGTAACGGACTTCGTTCATAAAACTTTTCATGAGGAGAACGCCTCGACCGGATGCCTTTTCCACATTCTCCGGATCCGTAGGATCTGGTGCGTTTTTCCAGTCAAACCCCTCTCCTTCATCGCGCAACACGATGGCTATGGACTGGGGCACTCCGATAGCCTCAATACGCTCGATCATCTCGACGCAAAAACGATCAATGAGGGTGACTTCTTCATTCTGTGTCACGGTGAGTTCGACACTGGAAGGTACCATGGGAGGCTGCTCTGCACAGACATGCTGAACGAGCACGCGAACCTCAATGGCACGCGCGTAGAGATTCTTCGTTCGACGTGCCCTCATATCCTGTATGTCGGCATTATGATCGGCAGTTTCACGAAGCTCGGAAGAACGCCCAAGGTTTCCGTGGTACACGCAATTTGAAGTCGCTTCCTTGAATGCCAATTCCACGGAGAAAATCGCTCTTGGCGGAAGAGCGAGCGAACGCATCCATCCTGAAAGTACTTCCCGGATACGCAACATTCTCCTTTCGAGAATACCGGAATATTCCAAATCGCTTTTCACCGCCTCCGGATCATCAACACGCACGTAGGCACGAAGGATCTCTATTTCTTGCAAACCGCCTTCAGAAGCAGCAGACATTGCGGACAATTCTATCCCACTTCCACATTATGTCAAATATTGTTGTCAGACCTGTGCAAAACGCTCATTCGATTGATACACTGACGCCAAAATGAAGCCTCTTTCGACCGATGAAATCCGGCAGAGTTATCTCGATTTCTTCGAGTCCAAGGGCCATGCCTGCATCCCCGGCGCGAGTTTGGTTCCGGAGAATGACCCGACGGTGCTCTTCACGACCGCAGGTATGCACCCGCTGGTCCCCTACCTCATGGGAGAAAAACACCCGTCGGGAAACAGACTGGTCGATGTGCAGAAGTGCGTGCGCACCGGAGACATCGATGAAGTCGGCGATGCGTCGCACCTCACGATGTTCGAAATGCTCGGGAACTGGAGCCTCGGAGATTATTTCAAGAAAGAGGCGATTGCCTGGAGCTACGAATTTCTGACCGAAGTGCTGCAGATTCCAAAGGACATGCTGGCAGTGACATGTTTTCAAGGAGACAACGACGCACCGCGTGACGACGAAGCGGCGGGATTCTGGAAGAGCATGGGTATTCCCGAAGAGCGGATAGGATTTCTTCCGAAAGCCAAAAACTGGTGGGGCCCTGCGGGACAAACAGGTCCATGCGGACCGGATACGGAAATGTTTTACTGGGTTGGCGAGGGTAGTCCTCTGGGGAATCCGGCAACACACGATGCACAGTGGCTGGAGATCTGGAACGACGTGTTCATGCAGTACAACAAGAACGCTGATGGAACGTTCACGCCCCTCAAGCAGCAGAATGTGGATACGGGAATGGGACTGGAGCGTGTTGCGAAAGTACTGCAGGGAGTCGAGACAGTCTATGAGACAGATCGGTTCAAACCCATCGTCGACCTCGTCGTCTCACTCACAGATCACAGTACACAGCTTCCCGCTCGCCACGTTCGCATCATCGTGGATCACCTCAAGGCCGCAACATTTGTGATCGCCGACGGTGTGAAACCGAGCAATGTTGATCAGGGCTACGTGCTGCGCCGTATCATCCGACGCGCGATTCGTTCCGCACGCCAGATCGGCATTCCGTTCGAGGGAGGATTCACGCCACTGATCGCAGGGGAAGTGATTGCGCAGTACGGACACATCTACGGAAACCTGAAGACGAACGCGAAGGACATCCGCGATGTACTCAGTCATGAAGAGCAGCAGTTCCTGAAAACGCTGCAGGAAGGCATGAAGCAGTTCCAGAAAATTACCGGCACGCTCAAGAGCAACACCATCGCGGGGCAGGACGCCTTCCACCTGTACGACACCTACGGCTTCCCGATCGAGCTGACGAAGGAAATCGCCGCAGAGCACGGCTTTGCGGTTGATGAAAAAGGTTTTGCAAAATCCTTCGAGGCGCACCAGGACCTTTCCCGCAAAGGCGCGGAGCAGAAGTTCAAAGGCGGACTCGCCGATCACTCGGCGGAGACGACGAAGCTGCACACGGCGACACATCTGCTGAATGCGGCGCTGCACACGGTGCTCGGTCAGCACATCAGTCAGAAAGGAAGCAACATAACTGCGGAGCGTCTGCGCTTCGACTTCAATCATCCGGATAAGATGACACCGGAGCAGATCAGCGAAGTCGAACGTCTCGTGAACGAAGCGATCGCAGCCGACTTACCCGTCTCCTATCATGTGACAACAGTGGATGGTGCAAAGAAGGAAGGAGCAATCGGAGTCTTCGGTGAGCGGTACGGTTCGGAAGTGAAGGTCTACGTCATGGGAGACTTCTCCAGAGAAATTTGTGGAGGTCCCCACGTGTCGAGGACCGGAGTCCTGGGGTCGTTCAAGATTCAGAAAGAAGAGAGTTCTTCGGCAGGGGTTCGCAGAATTAAGGCTATTGTGAGTGGCGGACCGGCGGAGGTGGAAGTGGCGGGAGAGGATTTGCTAAGCTCTGACGGTGTGTAGACATTCCCTCCTCATCGCGCTTGCCCTCCTGCTTGCTCCTGCAAGCGCCCTCGCTGCAACCACGACATGGAACTTCGCCGGGGAGAAGAAGATCGACGGGTGGAACTACGGAGGACTGACGACCATGCAGCTGCAACCTGAAGGACTCCTGATTCGCACAGAGACCGCAGGGCAACTGGTGAAAGTCGCGGACATCGGACACAGCGTCACCACCATCACCGTTTCCTACACCGCGTTGAATCCCAGCGACGGTATTTTCCTCTGGAAGCCGAAGGGGGCATCGCTGAACCAGGTGTACCAGCTACCGGTCAGTTTCGAAGCTGGTCACCGGAAGCTGGTGCTGGATATGCAGAGAATACAGGAGTGGGATGCAACGAGTGACAGGATAGGGCTCGGGTTCAACCCCGGCACAAACCTGATCCTCGAGAAGATAGAACTCGGCTCCCCTACTCTGACTGCACGCATCATCTACGGAGCAAAAGCGTTCTGGACCTTCGATGAGCTGCGACCCTACAGCATCAACTTCCTCTGGGGACCGCTCCTGGCAACGAGTGAAGAGCAAGTTGCGAACATGTACAACGCACTGCCGCCGGGAGCACCTTCGGCAAATGCATTCCTGTATGGCGTCATCGGCCTCGCGCTGCTCACGTACCTGATTCTGAAACGCTTCAGAGGAAAATATGCCACGATGACACGGCGCGCGTTCACGGTATTCGTCTGCGTGACCGCAGGCATCTGGATGATCTACGACCTGCGCATGGGACTGGAGTTTGTGAGCTATGCAAGTAAAGACTGGAAGACCTGGTGGTCGCAGCCGCTGGAACTGCAGGACTTCCGTGACCGCGGGAGCTTCAATGCGTTCCTGAACAAAGTGCAGCCGCTCATCAAAGATGAGAAGGCGTTTGTCTTCGTCGCGTCCCACGGGTGGCCCTACTCGGGACAAATGCGCTACAGCGCATACCCCGCACGCCCGCTCCCGAGCGATGACCCTGAAACGCCTGGTGCGACGCTCTGGGTCGTCTACGGCAGACAGGACATAGTCTTGAAGGACAAGAAACTGACGGTTGACAGCGTGCCTGTGACACCGGAGGGGGAAATGCTTCTGGAATTCGAACCCGGTGCCTTTGTCTTCCGCATCGACCAACTAGCTTCCAAACCCTAGTTCCCCATTTCCTTCGTTCCCTACACCCTACTCCCTACCCCCTCACCCTACGCCCTACCTGTGGCTCCCCATCGGCCTCCTCCTCCCCACGCTCTGCGGATACTTCGCTCTGGCTCTGCTGGAAGGAAAAACACGGGTGCTCTCTCCTCTCGAACGCGTCTGCATGGGCATGTTCCTCGGAGGGACGCTCTTGATGTACCTCACCTTCCTGGCGCATGTCGCGGGAGTGGTGGCGTTCACACGCAACGGATTCCTCGCGGTGCAGATCGTCACGACGGTGGTCCTTGGAATGTTGTTTGGGAAATTCCGGATGAAAACGCCGGCGATACACATACATGATGCGCACCACCGGTGCGCATCTACGGGGATGCAAAAAATGATTGTGTGCATCTTTGGTGCATGGATCATCCTTAAATTGATCGCCGGCTTCATCGTCCTTACGGGTCCCGCATATTTCGATGACACAGTGAATAACTGGAACATACGGGCGAAATCCTATGTGCAGATGCATGAACTGGTCCTGGAGATCGAACCGGGCAAAGGCGTCGGTACGGGTTCGTACCCTCCCACCGTGCCGATGTTCAAAGCATGGCTGACCCTCCTCAATGGAGGGCAGTGGCATGAGGGACTTGCCAATGCGATGCACGAAGTGTGGTACGTGTGTGCGCTCGCACTGCTCTTCTTTGCACTGAAGCGCATGACGGGTACAGGCTGGGCAATCATCGGGACGTACATCCTCTCGGCAATCCCCCTCTATACCATGCACGGCATGGTGGCATACGGCGACGGATTCCTGTCCCTCCATATTTTCCTGGCGGTGAGTCTGCTCTTTCATGCGGTACGCAGTGCAACAACCGAAGAACGTTCTGCATTCGTGCGGCTCCTGGCCTTTGCTGCAGCACTGCTGGTGTTCACCAAGAATGAAGCCATTCTCCTGCACCTCCCGCCGATTGTGTTGCTGCTGCTTCTCTGGCTCGGACAGAGTGTCGTGAACAACCGGATGACCAAGGCCGAAGCACTCAAGCACATCCTGACTGTCGGCTGCGCAGTGGCCGCGGTGCTTCTCCCGTGGCTCTTCTTCAAGTGGGCCAACGGACTGACCTTCGGCAATGCAAAGGGAATTGCCGGTCTGGAACTCTCCTGGCATGAGAAAGTCCTTTCAACCATCTTCGTGAATACGTTCCTCGAAGGAAACTGGTCCATCCTGCCGGGTATGCTCATCGCGCTGCTGGTGCTCCGTCCACGCGACGCGTTCCTCTCTCCTGTCTTCATCCTGACGGGATTCTTCCTCGCGGTGATCATCGGCCAGCTTCCGATCTACCTGCTGACTGCACTCGCAGTCGAAGCGGTGAATCAGACGGGGTACGCGCGTGGAATCATCCATCTGGTACCGGTCATCGTGATGGCAACGACGATTCTCCTGTGGAAGTGGTGGGAGAGTGAAAAGGAATGAATAGGGAAAAGTGTCATCCCGAGTGATCGGTTTCGTGCGCTTCGATACAATTTTGCGTCGCTTCGCTCCGCAAAATCACTCAGCGTGACACGAAACCGATTGTATCGAGGGATGACAATGCCAATACAGTGGCATCCAACCTCATTCCCCGTTATCCTTCCCCCATGCAGTACGCCGCCGTTCTGGGTCATCAACCACACTTGAGTCTCGCG
>Ga0194128_10008171_pt1 | contig 13334 bp, 7 predicted proteins | sample TA2KigCa65mmetaG_FD_148650 | JGI IMG/M metagenome (GOLD analysis project Ga0194128, IMG submission 148650) | Freshwater microbial communities from Lake Tanganyika, Tanzania - TA2015037 Kigoma Deep Cast 65m | ecosystem: Environmental > Aquatic > Freshwater > Lake | place: Tanzania: Lake...
TGCGAGCTGCACCGTAAGCTCCTCCCAGTCGGCCGGTTCGGACATTCGAAGGGCTCCCTCCGTCACGCGCACGGCCGCGCCGTGCGCGCTGGCGCCGCGGATGCTCGCGGCGCATCGTACGGCACGGCGGCGGATTGCAGGCCTTCCCGTACGACCGGGGATTGGACACAGGGCGATGCACTCCCGGCGGTTCGCCCAACCGCCGGCTCCGCCAGGATACCCGCGCACCCGGCCGCGGTACGCCGTGCCCTACGGCAAGGACGGGGCTGTGCCGCGTTGTTGATTGCCGGGCGGACCAGTCCGTCCCTTCGGCGACCGCCGGATTCCGGCGGACCGCGCGGGGGCGCGGAGCCGCGCGGGAATCACCGCACCGTAAGCAGCGCGACTCCGACGGCCGTGACCGGCACTCCCAGGATGGCTTTCCAACCCGGCCGCTCGCGGAGGAAGACGATGCTCAAGACCAGCGCGAATACGGGCGAGGGCGCCGAGAGCGCGGCGCCGCGCGCAGCCCCAACGTGCGGCAGCGCATAGACGTACAACGCACTACCGAGGGCAAGGCCCAGAAAACCCGAGAAGAGTGCGATGGCCAGGTCGCGCCGGCCGAGCCTGGCGAAGGGCGGACGGCGCGTGAGTGCCGTGGCCGCGGCGCCGATCACCACCGCCGCCAGCGGCATGCGTACTGCGTTCGCCACTACCGGGTCGATGCCGGTGACGGCGATCTTCGTGGCGTTGGTGCTGACGCCCCAGATGAGCGCCGCGGTGACAGAAAGCACCACGCCCGTTGAGAGCGCCGCCCGTCGCCGGCTCGCGCGAACCGCCACGACGCCGCGTGCGGCCGGCTCGATCGACGCCAGCACGCCACCGACTACGACCAGGAAGACGCCTGCAATGGCGGGTCCGCTGAGCGTCTCCCCCAGCCACCCGACCGCGATGAGCACCGCCACGAACGGATAGCTGTACGCGATGGCGTAGGCCCGCGCCACCCCGATGTGCCGGATTGCGGCCAGCACGATGGCATCCCCCACGCCCGCGCCCAGGATGACGCTGACGACGATGGCGATCAGGTTTTGTGTCGGGATCGCGAGAATCTGCGGACCGCGCCCGGTCACCAGCGCCACCGCGATGAACACACTGCCGGCCCCCATCAACCGCACGGCGGCGACCTGGACCGCGGGCACGCGCACGATCACCCCGCGCACGACGGCGAAACCCGCGGCCCAGCAGAAAGCCGCGCCCAGCATGAGAAGTTCGAGCATCGGCCCGCCGAACGCGCGCGTTGGGGGACGCGGCAAGGACCGCCGATCGTACACCGGCCGCCGGCGGGCGCGGCCGCGCGTCAGACCTCATGATGTGGCCGATGCGCTTGCACCGCGTGCCGGGGCGGGCAGACATTGGGCATCGCCCGCGACGAGCGCCCCCTGGCGCCCCGGCGGCGGTTACACCGGGCAGGCGTCGAGGCGGGGCCAGACGCCGGCAGGCTCGACCGGGTCTTGTCCCACCCATACCGTGGCCGGCGAGACGGCGTCGGGCGGAATCACGAGCGTGAGGCCGTAGGCGCCATCCAACAGCCCCTTCGGGATGGTGACATCCAGCTTGCGCGTCCACGCCTCCCCGGCGGCAAGGGCCACCTGTGCCTGTGCCAGCACCGCCACCACTCCCCCGGCGCTCAGCAGCACGACGCAGTACGACGCGTCCCACGGCCCCGCCTGGTGGTTTGCGAGCGCCACGGTGATCGTGGACCGCTCGCCCGCGCTGTGCCCCAGGCTTTGCCCGGCCAGCGCGAGTTCGTGGCCCTCCGCGGTATACAGCGCCTTGCTGAAGGGTTCAACTTCAGCAAGGAATACCCGATTGGGCGCCATGCAGCCGACGCTCAGTGCGTATGCCGCAAGCACGACGCCGAATACGCCGAACCGTGCCGTCCACGCCGTGACCCGGCCGAGCACGCCCGTGGCTCCAGCATTCCCCGCGCGTATGGTAACCGCGTGCGAGCCCTTTCCGGAGGGCCAAGGGCAGGGAACCTCAGGCGGTGCCCATCGCGTCGCCCCTCCGTGCGGATGGCCGTATGTCCGTCCGCTCCGGCGGGTGCCGCTCGGGTGTGCGTGCTGAACGACCTGAGCACCCGCCCCCGATCAAAGCGATCGCCCGCGGCTCGCGGGACCTCGCGCTCCGATGCACTGCCAAGGCCCGGGTTTGGGCGGTTCTAAGCCCTACTCTGGCGCCCGGGAAGCTGTGTGAGCCCGTGCCGTACGCTGACGCACGCGGACCACAGCGCGCGGCGCTACTCCGTGCCGTCGAGGAGGAAACGCATGGCCGAAGCCCGGTTCGTTCCCGGCATCCCGACCTGGGAACGGGCCGTTCGCGTGGTGGTCGTATACGCGTTCCTCGCCATTGCCCTGAGGCTTGCCGGCAAGCGCGAGCAGGGCCAGTTGACCACGTTTGACCTCGCCGTGCTCCTCGTGCTGGCGAACACCATGCAGAACGCCATCATCGGGCCCGACAACTCGCTGGCCAGCGGCCTAATCGGGGCCGCCGTGCTGCTCGGCCTCAATGCGCTGGTGGTCCGGCTCTTGTACCGGTTCCCTCGCCTGGATCGCTGGCTCGAGGGGGCGCCCACCGTGCTGGTTCGGCTGGGTCAGCCGATCGCCCGCAATCTCCGCCGCGAACTGATCAACGAGGCCGAGCTGCGCGCCGCCGTGCACCGGCACGGACTCTCGGATCTCAACGAAGTCGAGACGGCCATTCTGGAGATTGACTGGTCCATTTCCGTGATTGGCCGGCACGCGGCGGAGGCCTCCTTGCGGGATGCGGTGGCGCGCCTCGAACGCCGCCTCGAGGCCATCGCCGTCGCCCTGCCCCCCAGGCCGGCGCCGCCAGGGCGACGCGCGTAGGAATTCGCGCGCACAGGTATTGGGAACCGGGCATGGGGGCCCCGCCGCGCAGGCGGCCGATGCCGCTCCGTCGCGTGGGGGCCGTGCGGCTACAACGCGCCGTTTGGCGCGACGGGCTCGCACGAAGGGCGCCCGATGTACCTGGCGTATGCCCCCGACTCCAAGGAAAAACAGGTCGGGACCACGGTACAACTCTTCATTGATGACGATGTCGTCGCGGTCCTCAAGAACGTCACGCGCACGTCGCATCAGCCGGACAAGCACCCGGCCAGCCCGCTCATCAAGCGCGACCAGCCATGGGGAGTGCTGCCTATGTTTCGTTCGCCGACCTATAGCGTGGCGCACGACCCGCGGGACGGCCTGTTCAAGTGCTGGCATGAAGACTATTCGCTGGCCTTCGCCACGCCCCGCTCGTGGAACAAGAGCCGCCTGCACTACGCGCAGTCGGTCGATGGGCTGACGTGGGAGAAGCCGGGCTTCGACAAGCTCGTGATCGACGGTCAGCGTACGAATGCGGTCTTCAGCACCTCGGCTGACCAGTGGGCGAGCTGCAATTCGGTGCTGCTCGACGTGTGGGATCCGGACCCGGTCCGCCGGTACAAGACCGTTTGTGACCGCATCGTCGAGGAGGCCCCCACGGCCGTACGCACGGAGCGCGGGCCGACCAGCGGGGGCTATGCCTGGCGTTCTCACCCAACGGCATCGACTGGACGCCGTATGCGGGGAACCCCCTGCTGCCCTGGGGCGGCGACGTCGAGGTGCTTACCTACGATCCCATCGACCGCCGGTACGTGCTCTACGGCCGCTACCGGCCCGACCCGTACAAAGGTCCGCACCCGAAGTTCGACAACTGGTTCGCGCCGGTCTTTCCAGGGCAGCCGGAGGGCGTATGGGGCACGCGGCGTCGCCTCTGGCGCTTGGTCAGCGAGGACGGCCTGCGCTGGACCGACCCACGCCTGGTGTTCGACCCTGGCCCTGATGACAACGTTGACGATGCCCTGTACTGCTTCACGCCCTGGCGCGCCGGGGACCTGCACCTGGGCGCGCTGTGCGTCCTGAACCAGGTCCACAACACCATGGACATCTATCTGGTGCACAGCCGCGATGGGCTGACTTGGAAACGTCCGCTGCAGCGGCACCCGTTCATTCCGCGCGGGCCGCGCGGCGCGGCTGCATCCGGGTGGAAGTCTTGGATCATTGGGGCCACGTGTTGGGATTGGGTATGCGAAGGACGATTGCACGCCGCTGACGGGCGACGGCCTACGACATCACGTGACGTGGAAGGGCCGCGATTCCCTCCTCGGCATTCCCGGCGCGGTGAAGTTGCGCTTTCATCTGCGCAACGCCGAGCTCTACAGCTTCCAATTCGTCCCTGCGGAGAACGGCACCGCGACGGCAGCCGCGCCCCCGGCTGCGTTCAGCCGCACGATCGATAGCCACTAGGCGACGGCTTTGGCGGCGACGCCCCACGCCATCCGGACGCTCCGGGGACGTCGCCGGCCACCGGCCCATTGTCCATCGCACCAGCGGCGCGCGTAGGGGCGGGGAGGCCGTTCGGCTGGCTGCGCCCCATGCGCGCCGGGCCCCTCCATCTGATTCGCCCGCGGGGCGCACGCCGTATTCCCCGGATGGCTCGACTTCCGGTACTCTGCATAGGAGCGTCTTGCTCCCCCTCTGTCCGGGCGGGTCAAGGCCCGCGGTTGTGGTGGCTACGGTCCGGTGCCGGCCTCCATTCGGGCGGCGGGCGCTCGGAGCCCTACGCGCAGCGATTGGGCGACGCTGAGCCCAGCGAGGAGTACGAACGGATGGCAAAGACCAACGGCAGCCCCGTGGTCACAGTGCGCAACTCGGCGGCGAAGGAAGTCGCAACCGTGCACAGCGTCAAGGTGCCGCCTTACGACCGTGAGCGGTTCGACGACATCGGGTTCCTCACCGCGATGACGCTGGTCACGCTCGGCAACTACGCGCAAACCGGGCACTTCGGCGGCCCCTTGGCGTATACACCCTACAACGTCGCGTTGCACCTGGCGGGTCCCGAGCTCGGCGGCCTGCGCTACGACTATCGGAACCCCAAGCACCCCTTCGCCGACCGCTTCCTGCTGGCCGGCGGGCACAACATCCCCACCAGCTACGCCCTCTGGATCATCATGGGCGAAGCGCTGGCCCGGAAGTACGCCAGGACCAAGGACGCCCGCTATAGCGTCGACCCCCGCGTGGCCATGTTGGCGGTCGATGCGCTGGGCTTTCGCCGCGGGGCCGGCGCACTGAAGACCTTGCTGCACGACAACGGGCTGGCGGACGACCCGCGGTTTGCGCAGGCCAAGATTCGCGGCATCCGCTCCCTGGCCGGACATGCCGAGACGACCGACCTCACCAATGACGTGAATGGAGGTCCTTCCGGTGTTGGCATCGCGACCGCGCCCGGCAAGGCCGCGTTCTGGGATTTGGCGGGCGCGCCCGACACGCTCAAGATCATGGCGCTCGAAGGCGAGTTCGCAATGACCGCGGGTCACGCGCAGGAGATGAAGACCCAGGCCATCGCCCAGCAGGTGGGCAAGCGCTTGCGCATCCTGTTCTCGTACAACAACGCTGGGATCGACGACACCCTCGTGGGTGGCGTCGTCAAGGCCACCTACGAGGGCTACCGCGTCGCCGACCAATGGTCGTCCTACGGATGGAACGTCTTTGCGCTGGCGGACGGCAACGACTACGACCAGATCATTGCGGCGCTCACGACCATGGAAGATTGGGATACGAAGGATGGCCGCCCGATGATCGTCATCGGCCCGACTGTCAAGGGCTGGTGGCCGGCCGCCGTGGACGGCACGCTTCCGGGCTTCGGCAAGCAGCTCGTCAGCTACCCAAGCCACCCCTACGGGCTGCGGATGAACACGGACTACTTCGTCGCGCTGGCCGCTACCTTCGAACAGCGCTTCGGCGTCCAGTTCACCGGTCTGCGCGCAGGCCCCACCAAGACGGAGAAGGACCGCCTGATCCAGTTCAAGACCAACATCGACACCCTCATGTCGGTGCTGGACAAGGATGGCCTTGGCGACTGGCTGGCTGATCGCCTGGTGGCGATTGCAGGCACGCTCGACGACAACACCCCGCTGCGCATCGACGCCACCAAGGATCCATTCCAGGACGAACGGTTGCGCGTTAGGAATCTGCCCGTCGAGTCGCAAAAGATCAGCGTGGTCAACCCCGTGAGCAAGGCCACCAAGGACGTAACCATCGCGCTATTCAAGAAGCCCGGTGAGATCGCCGGGACGCGCCGCGCCATCTCCGAGATAATCAAGTGGGCCAACGTGGTGACGGGCAACCGGTTCATTACGATCGCGGCCGATCTGTCCGAGTCCATCAACGTCGAGCACGGCTCGCTGTGGGGTCACTACGACCCGGTCGACAATCCGGTCGGCACGCGCTTCAAGGCGCCTATTCAGGAGGCGGGCAACGTTTCGACGGCCATCGGGCTGGTGGGGCAGAGCGCCTCGCTGGACCCCAAGGTGCACGCAGGCGTTTGGGCGCTGAGCGGCACCTATGGGGCGTTTACGCCGCTCATGTATCTGCCGGCGCGCGTCTGGAGCCAGCAGAACCAGGACAGCCCGTTCCGAGTCGGCGTGCTGCACATCCTGGCGGGTCACTCCGGACCGGAGACGGCGGCGGACGCGCGCACCCACTTTGGGATTTTCTCGCCCCAGGTCTGGAAGCTTTTCCCGCGCGGCCAGGCGATCGTGCTCAATTTCTGGGACTACAACGACGTGGCGCCGGGATACTTCGCCGCGGCGGAGATCGCCGCCCGCACACCGGAAGTCGGCATCATCGTCCTCGAGGTGGCCCGGCCCGACTTCCCCGTGGCGGATCGTTCCGCCTTCGCCGACACGGATCTCAAGGCGGCTGCGAAGGGGTTGTACGTCATTCGTGACTTCGCCCCGGGCAAGCCCAAGCACGGCTACGTACTCGTGCAAGGCTCCAGCTCGACCATGAATCTCGTCGGCGTGCTCCCACGCCTCGAGCAGGCCGGCGTAAACGTCAAGGTCGTGGCGGCCATTAGCGAGGAGCTCTTTGACCATCAGCCCGAGTCGTACCGTAACGCCGTCCTGCCGCGTGGCTCCGAATACGACCTGATGGTCGTCAGCACGGGCACGCGCCGCATGCAGCCCATCAAGAACCTCGGTCCGCTGACCGATGAGTACTCGCTCACCTCCGACTGGCACAACCGCTGGCTTACCGGCGGCACGGAGAAGGACGTCATCGCCGAGGCGCACCTCGACCAGGAATCGATCTTCCAGGGCATCAAGCGCTTCGCCGACGCGCACCCCAGCCGGATCCAGCGCCAGAAGGACATGCTGGCGGCGCTGTAGGGACGGCGCACTGACCGCGGCCGGCTGCCGCGGATGCTCGACATGGGCGGCCATGACGCGGCGGCCGGCCGCACGCCGTCCGGGAGGACATCGGCGTGCGCGGTTCTGTGGGCGAGGGGCCGCACGACCTTGGCGCGCAAGGCGACGATGGCGACACGCCGGCGCCGTGGCCGCTCCTTCGCGGTGGCTAGGTGGCCCGTCATGGTTCCGGGGGGCTACCTCGCGCGAGGCCGCTGCTCGTCACGGGCAGAACACCGGCCCAACGAAGCGCTCGCGCCGGCTAAGTGGGCAGGCATGGGGGCCTGTCGCCCCGGGCCGGTCACATCCCGACGACGCCTACAGCCCGGCCGTCGCGGCCGCGGGCGATCCGTACTGGGGTCACGCGCCCTCGTTGTGTACCCTTGCGTGTCCGCGGTTCGGGGCGGGCGATTCCACCCATGCCACCGGACGTCACCAAGCGCCCCGCGGGATTCAGGCCTGGGGCTCGTGTGAGGATGGATGCACGCGACGGGCGTAGCGCTAACGATCGACGGCCGGCCGGTGGTGACGACCCGCGGCGCCACGCTGTACGCGGCGGCGACGGCCGCGGGCATCGATATCCCTACCATCTGCTATCACCCGAACCTCAAAGCCTCCGCCAATTGCCGCCTTTGCGTCGTCGAGGCTGTGCGTCCGCCCGCTCCTGGGGAGATGGCGGACCCGGCCCTCTCCCTGGGCGAGAGGGCTTGGGTCAGTGGGAATGCACCTACCCCTGGCCCTCCTCCCGGCGCCCTCGAGCGCGGCGAGTCCAAGCTCCTGCCCGCCTGCAAAGCGCTGGCTGAGCCGGGGCTGGTGATCTTCACCCGCAGCGCCAACGTTCGCGCCTCCCGCCGCGGCACCCTGCGCCTGCTCCTGGGCGGCGTGGACTTGAGCGAAGCGCCCGACCTCGCGGCCCTGCTCGCCGAATACGGCGTGGACATCGCGACCGGCGTCAAGCGCGATCCGTTCGACGTCTACGTCGACAACCCCTACTACATCCGCGACTACAACAAATGCGTCATGTGCTGGCGCTGCGTGGACACCTGCGGCACGGACGTGCAACACACCTTCGCCATCGAGCCCGGCGAACGCGGCTTTCACGTGCGCGTTTCCACGCATGAGGACCGGGGCATCATGGACACCACCTGCGTGTACTGCGGGAACTGCGTGCAGGTGTGTCCCAGTGGCGCCCTGAAGGGTCGCGCCCTGTGGGAGGCCGAGCGCCAAGGGCTCCGACACGATGAGGCGGTGGTGCACACCACCTGCTCGTTTTGCGGCGTCGGCTGTGGGCTGGACGTGCGCGTGCGTGGCGGCAAGATCACCCACGTCCTGTCGCCCCCCAACCATCCCGTCAACCAGGGCTGGCTCTGCGTCAAGGGCCGGTTTGGGTGGGACTACGTGCAGAGCCCCGATCGGTTGACGCATCCGCTCATCCGCGTGGGCGCGCGGGGCGCGGGCCAGTGGCGCCAGGCCACCTGGGACGAGGCGCTGGAGCTGGTCGCGCGGCGCCTCGCGGCGATCCGCGACGCGCACGGGCCGGACGCCCTCGCCGTGTACGGCTCCTCCAAGTGCACCAACGAAGACAACTACCTGCTGCAGAAACTCACGCGCGTCGTGCTGGGCACCAACAACATCGACAACTGCACCCGCCTGTGCCACGCCTCGTCGGTGGCGGCGCTCGGCATGAGCCTGGGCACCGGGGCCTTCACGAACTCGCTCGATGAGATCGCCGAGAACGACGTGATCTACGTCACGGGCAGCAATACGACTGAGACTCACCCCATCACCGCGCTCAAGATGAAGGCGGCCATCCGCAACGGCGCCACGCTCATCGTGGCCGACCCGCGCGCGATCGAGCTCTGCCAGTGGGCCGCCGTGCACCTGCAGTTCCGCACCGGCACCGACGTGCCCATGTACAACGCCCTCCTGCACGTGCTCGTGCGCGATGATCTGATCCGCAAAGATTTCATTGCGAAGCGCGTTAGGAACTTCGAGGCCGCGGCGGAGGCGGTCGCGCATTGGACCCCCGCGCGGGCCGGCCAGCTCACCGGCATCCCGCCCGCGACGCTCGAGCGCGCCGCGCACATCATCGGGAAGGCCGACAAAACCGCCTTCTACTGGGGCTTGGGCATTTCCGAGCACACCCATGGAACGGAGGCCTGCCTCACCCTGATCAACCTGGCGCTGGCCACCGGCAACGTCGGGCGCCGGGGCACGGGTCTTAACCCCCTGCGCGGGCAGAACAACGTGCAGGGCACCAGCGACGTGGGCGCGATCCCGATGTACTTCCCGGACTACCGCTCGGTGGAGAACGCCGAGTTCCGTAGCTTCTTCGAAGCCGCCTGGGGTGCGCAACTCCCGGCCAAGCAGGGCCTGACCACCATTGAGATCGGCGATGCCGCAGGGCGCGGGGAAGTCAGGGGGATGTACATCATGGGGGAGAACCCCCTGATGTCAGATCCTGATCTGCACGCCGCGCGCGCCCACTTCCAGAACCTCGACTTCCTGGCGGTACAAGACATCTTCATGACCGAGACCGCCGCGATCGCGGACGTCGTATTGCCGGCGTCGAGCTGGGCCGAGAAGGACGGCACCTATACCAACACCGACCGGCGCGTGCAGCGCGTGCGGCCCGTCCTGCCCCTGCCCGGCAACGCGCGGGCGGACTGGGCCATCATCGCCGACCTGGCCCGCCGCATGGGACGCGACCTGGGGTTGAGCAGCCCGTCCGAGATCTTTGCAGAGATTGCGCGGGTCACCCCCAGTCACCGCGGCCTCAGCCACGCGCGGCTCGACCGCGAAGGCGGCATCCGTTGGCCCTGCCGGGACGAGCACGATCCGGGTGCGCAGTGGCTCTTTGGCGACCGCTTCCCCACCGCCGATGGCAAGGCCATCATGCACGTGGTGGACTGGCGCGAGAGCGTCGAGATCCCCGACGCCACGTACCCGTTCATCTTCAACACGGGCCGGGTGCTGTATCACTGGCACACGGGCGCCCTGACGCGTCGCTCCAAGCTCGACGCGGCCTATCCCGAGCCGCTGGTGGAGGTCAGTCCGGAGGACGCCGAGCGCTTGGGCATCCCCAAGAGCGGCAAGGTGCGCCTCAGCAGCCGCCGGGGCAGCCTGGAGTGCCGGGCGTGGATCACCCGCCGGGTCGCGCCCGGCACGGTGTACATGAGCTGGCACTTCGCCGAGGCCGCCGCCAACCTGCTGACCATCAACGCCCTCGATCCCGTCTCGCGCATTCCCGAGTACAAGATCTGCGCCTGCCAGCTCGAACCCCTGGAATCCACTGCCTCCGCAGTCTCGCCCTCCCTCCGCAGCGCCCGGGCCTAGTGCTTGCGTGCGGAAATAGGCGTGTCATTCTGAGCGAAGCGAAGAATCGCGGGGAGGACACGGTCCACCTTCGCAGCGATCCTTCGGCGCGGGGTGGGGGCGCGCCTCAGGATGACACACAGGAAGTAACGAGAATCTCTGCCAGCAAGCACTAGTCTTCCTGCTCTCCCGACCGCCTCTTGCCCGTTCCCCCTTCCTGCCCCTTCTCCCTTAGGGGAGAACGCTGGGATGAGGGGGGATCGGTGGCCCAACCTTCAGGTCGGGATCCTGCGCCCGACGGGTCGCGAACCCGGCCTTGGGTCCGACCCGGTGGCCCGCGACGCTGGTGTCCGGTCCCACCCTGCACGCAGGGCGGGCCACCCCGCCAACGCGCGGCGCCTGGCATCGATGTAGGGGCGGCTCGCGGGACGGACTGCCACACGGCAGTCCGTCCCCCCTACGACGGCGGGGGTAGGGGCGTCCAATTGGGGCGGACTGCCACGTGGCAGTCCGCCCCCCTCCAGACGGACTCTCCCCTGCGCACGTGAACGCCACCGTAGGGGCGGGTCGCAGACCCGCCCGCACTCCCCCCTTCCCCAACTCGCGTGATGGAGCAGGGACCGTGCTGCCCACGGCCAAACGCTCTGCTAGAGCGTTCGGCTGGGCAGCCTGGGACCAAGCGCTCGTCCCGCCCCTACGATCCCGCCCTGCGCGCAGGGTGGGTCACCCCGCCACGTCCCGCCGCGCGACGGTGCGGTAGCCATGGACCACCGCTTGATGTACTGCCCCGTAGCCGATCGCGCCTTCTCCGAAGAAGCGGTCTAGATCCCCGAGCGGTGCTCCTCGACGAGCCCGAGGGCATGGAGCCGGTCGCCACGTCGGTTGAGAATTTCAGGCATGGCGCTGGGGAGTTGATCAAGGCCAGACCTTGAGGCTTTGCGGCACCGGTCGACGTTCTTGACAACGGCCTGACGAACAGCAACACCCGACTCAGATGCCGACTGGGTGCGCTCCCGGGCGGAGCTACTGTCTGTGAGGCTTCTAAGCTGAGCCGCGCAAGTCTGAGTATGGTTCGGTGGCGATACTCAGATTTCGCGAGAGTATCATGATTTGTAGATTTTATAGTAGCAGCATGATGGTTCATGATGTTCGCGGCGAATATGATATTGATATCGCGACTGTTCTGTGGATCATAGTTGTGTGAATCAATTCAGTAATCAATGAAATGACGGGCTGAGAAAATGGAATATAGATCGGCAAAGAAAAGCAAGATGGCTGCAGAGAATGGTATTCAGCCAGGGCTGTGCTCTGGCCTCTGTTGTTGAGGGATAGGTGTTGGTCAAGGGGAGGAATCGCCAGATGAAAGAATCCGCAGCGAGAATGAGTTTGTTGCCTTCGGCCAGAGCTATGCTCTGGCCTTCAAAATGTGCGGGGCAAACTGCCCGCGTGATAAGGACAACCCAATGAATGGCGAGCGATGGATCGACGAGGACTTCACTCGCAGGCGGCTTGAAGCCGAGAGGATCGAGTTGGAGGAACGCGTGCGAAGGTCGCGCCCCCGGTGTCTCCTGAGGGCGGAGGCGATGGCCCGGGACTGGGTCTCGACCTCGCGCTTTGAAGAGCTACTGCGAGCCGACGAGTCTGGTCAGGTCCCGTATCAACTCGACCACGAACTCCTTAAGGTTGGCCTGGAGGAGACAGGCCTGTCTTGGCTCCCAAAGGAGTCCGGTTTGCGGGAGGCAATCCGCCAGAGCTTCCTAGGTGTCGTGCGTGCACGACTCGATCGAGGAGGCCGACAGAGCCGGATTGCCGGTTGAGCTGATGACAGCGGCCGGCCCAGCTAGGGACATCCACCTCGCTGGGTCGGCCTCGCCAATTCAAGGAAGTGGGCAAACGATGTGTCGACGATCCACTCGTTTCCGACTTGAGAAGGCACGCGTTGTAAACAACCAGCACGCGAAAGCCCCGGGGCTCAGGCCGCTTTATCGAGCATTGGTACGAATACCCGGGGTGGTGAAGATAAGCACAGGGCCGATTCGCGGTCTTTGTGGGCCGACACGGCGCGTGGCCCGAATCGGCCCTCTCCCAGGCTGCCGCCTCCGGTTGGACGCGCGCGGCGAAGGAGTGATTCAAACGATGTTCCTCGCCTTGGAAAGCAGCGGTGTGTCACCTGCAGTTCACGAGGCCGTGTTGGCCGCTGGATGGAAGACACGGGATTAACCCGAGATTCCTGGTGGTCCTGTGACTCCCACGGGCGCTGAGGAGTACTGAACCGGCCCGGTGGCCCGACCTTCAGGTCGGGATCAGACGAAGGTGGCCGCCGGCCGCCGTTTCGCCTCAGATCATGCGGTGTAGAAGATCATCACGGTGATGGGCTCGTGCCCGCTCATCCCACCGTCCCGTCCTTGCGCTTGTGCAGCCAGATCGGATTGCCGTCCGGGTCGGCGATCATGGCGTTCCAGCACCACGGCGTATCGCGCACGTCGTGCAGGACCGGGACGCCCTTCCGCCGTGCCTCGGCAACTGCGCCGTACACGTCGTCCACGGCGAAGGCCACCAGGATGTCCGGCGTCGTGCGTCCCACGTGCAGCGGCGTCACCGCGAGCGTTGCATCCCCAACTTGGAACTCCGGCCATACGGGATCGAAGTCATCGGCCTCGGGCAGCCCGAGCAGGTCCCGATAGAACCACCCGGACCGCTCCGGGTCCGACGCCATGCACCAGATGAAATCGACGCCTTTGATCTGCAC
>Ga0194128_10008175_pt1 | contig 13331 bp, 10 predicted proteins | sample TA2KigCa65mmetaG_FD_148650 | JGI IMG/M metagenome (GOLD analysis project Ga0194128, IMG submission 148650) | Freshwater microbial communities from Lake Tanganyika, Tanzania - TA2015037 Kigoma Deep Cast 65m | ecosystem: Environmental > Aquatic > Freshwater > Lake | place: Tanzania: Lake...
AGCCGGTCGGCACGCGGATGATCTGCGCTTCGATGTTCTGCGCCAACTCGCGGATGCGTTCGATCGAATAGCCCGCATTCATCCACTTGTTGAACGCGCCGCAGATCGTGATCAGCAGCGACGACGATCCTGAGATTCCCGCGCCCGCCGGCGCCTCCGAATGCGAATCGAGTTCGAGGCCGGTTTCGGGTGCGAAGAAACGCACCGCGTACGCCAGCAGCGGCAGCTTGTACTTCTTCGCCGCGCGCAATTCCTCCAGCGAAGCAAACATCTCCTCCACGCCGAGATCGCGCGAGCGCAGAAGGATCGCGCCGTCGTTGCGCGGCACAAGCGTGCACGACGTGTAACGATCGACCGCGAAGTTCACCGTGCACGCGTTGTCGTGATGCAGATAGAGCGGCCAGATATCGAGTGTGCCGCCGGCGAGATCGACACGGCACGGGGATTGCGAAGTAATGCGCATGAATCGACCAGTTTACCGCGCCGCTTCCGCTAAACGAAACAACGAAGCCTCGACCCTCCCGAGACGCCCGATCCTCCGGGCCGGTCCGTCACCGCGTCGATAAGCGCGCCAGTATTGCAACCGACGCCACCGCCGTGATCGGCGCCGCGATCAGCACCAATCGCACCAGCCCTTCCGGCGTCAATAACCCGAGCAGCGCCGCGTTGGTATCGTCGCTCAACAGGCGCGGCAATCCGAGAATCGCGACGAGCAGCAGCAGAAACCCGATTCGCAGGCGGCTCTTGGCGGCGTCTTGATTGACGGCGCGCTTGGCGATCACCGCCGCGAGAGCCGCCACGAAAACGCAGCCCAGCAGACTCAACACCGGCAGCGCCAGCGCCACCGCCGCCGGTGGCGTGATGACACGTTGGGCCTTCCAACTCACGGTCGCGATGCCCATCCAGGTCACCGCCATGCCACCGGCCCATCCCAGCAGCGCGGCGCGCGCCAGGCCTCGCAGCGGGACGCGGCGCCCTTCGGTCGCGAAGACCGAATCCACCGCCATCGGTGCAACGAAAAACAGGCTGAGCATCGAGTACGGCAACAGCAGCATCACGTCGAGAAACTCGAAGCCCTTCAAATACGGCACCAGGCCGCCGAACAGCGCGGCGACCAGAATGTTGTTGAATACGGTGCGCGGGATCACCTGAGATAGCATAATGCATAACATGCATTGGAAACGATTTCTCCTTCCCGCCTCGGCTCTCGCCTGCGCTTTTCTCGGCTTCGGATTTCAAGCCGCCAAGAAGGCCGCGCCCGCCAAAGACCCGCTCCTCGCGGGTTTTGAAAGGTCGACTGTCGCCTCGGTTGCCGACGCCGTCGATCAAATCACCGGCACGCGCGGATTTCTTTCGCACGACATGCGCCCTCGTACCGGCAATATCCGCGTCGTGGGACGCGCGACCACCGCGCTGTTGAAGCCCGCGCCGCCGGAGAAAGCGACGCCCGCATTGTCGACCGGTATGTCGACCGCCATGATCGACAACGCCAAGCCTGGCGAGGTCGGCGTGATCGTCATCGAAGACGGCCTCGATGTCGCCGGCATCGGAGGTCTCATGGGCACGGCGGCGAAAGCGCGCGGTATGGCCGGCGTGATCGTCGACGGCGGCGTCCGCGATCTCAAGGAAGTGCGCGGTCTGGGCCTGGCGATCTACGCGCGCAGCGTCGTGTCCTCGTCGACCGTCTCACGTTTCGCCGGTGTCGCCAAGGACGTTCCCGTACAGTGCGCCGGAGTGCGGATCGCTCCCGGCGATATCATCGTCGCCGACGAAGACGGCGTCGTCAGCGTACCCGCCGCACGCGCACAGGAAGTCTTGAAGCGCGCCCAGGAGATCGACGAACGCGAAACAAAAATGGTGCCTTACATATTGAAGTTCAAGGCGCTCACGAAAGCGGTTGAAGTCTTCAACAGGATTTAGAACTGGTAGAGCTCCGCGACGACCGGCGGGCGATCGCTCGCCGCGCCGACGACGGCCTCTTCCAGAACAAGTTGGCGGATGAAGATGCCCGAATCGCCCAGGTAAACCTCGAACTCGGCGGGGTGGGGAAGTGCGCCCTGAATGAGCGCTTCCGAAAGCGGATCTTCAATGTAGCGTTGCAGGGCGCGCCGCAACGGCCGCGCGCCGTACGAGCGGTCGACCATCGTTTTTTCGAGCACCCACTTGGCGGCGTCGGGCAACAGTGTGATCTTGATCTGCTTAGCGGTGAGATTGGTGTTGATCTGCGCCACCAGCATCTCCATGATCTTGATGAGATCGTCGTCGACCAGCGAGAGGAACAGAATGACTTCATCCAGGCGGTTCAGGAATTCCGGATTGAACGCCTTCTTCACCTCGCTCATTACCTGGTCTTCGATCTTGGCCGGTACGCCCACCGACGGCGCCGCGAATCCGAGCGTTGCCTTCTTGTCCAGGAAGCGTGCGCCGAGATTCGACGTCATGATGATGATCGTGTTCTTGAAGTCGACCGTGTTGCCGAGGCCGTCGGTCAACTGGCCGTCTTCAAACACCTGCAACAGGATGTTGTAAATGTCCGGATGCGCCTTTTCGATTTCGTCGAGCAGGATGATCGAATACGGCTGCCGCTTGACGCGCTCGGTCAACTGGCCGCCCTCTTCGTAGCCGACGTATCCGGGAGGCGAGCCGATCAGCTTCGACACCGAGTGCTTCTCCATGTATTCGGACATGTCGAAGCGCAGCAGCGACTTCTCGCTGCCGAACAGAAACTCGGCCAGCGCGCGGGCGACTTCGGTCTTGCCGACGCCGGTCGGCCCAAGGAACAGGAACGATCCCGACGGCCGCTTTGGCGATTTCAATCCGGCCCGCGAACGGCGAATCGCGCGAGCCAGCGCCGAGATCGCCTTCTCCTGGCTGACAACGCGCTTGTGCAGCTCTTCTTCGATACGCAGCAGCTTGGCGACTTCCTCTTCCCGGATCGCCGTCATCGGCACGCCGGTCCAGCGCGCCACGACGTCTTCGATATCGTCCTTGGTGACGACGCCGGTCGAAGTATCGTCGAGGTTGTACTTCTCACGCAGAACGCGCAGATTCTCACGCTCCTTGCGTTCCTCGTCGGAGTAGTAGCGCGCCTTCTCGAACTCGTGGTTGGCGATGGCGTTCTCCATGCGGTGCACGATAAACTTGATGCGCTTCTGGATTTCGGCGACGTCGCTGGGCAGCGTCGTCTGCTTCAGCTTGACCCGCGCGCCGGCTTCGTCGATCAGATCGATCGCCTTGTCGGGCAGAAAACGATCGGGAATAAAGCGGTTCGACGCAAAGACGGAAGTTTCGATCGACTCGTCGGTATAGGCGACGGCGTGGAATTTCTCGTACCGCTCTTTGATGCCGAACATGATCTTAATCGCGTCCGACTCATTCGGCGGCGGAACTTTCACCGCCTGGAAACGGCGTTCCAGCGAGCGGTCCTTCTCGATCGACTTGCGATACTCGCCCGGCGTCGTCGCGCCGATACACTGAATCTCGCCGCGGCTCAGCGCCGGCTTCAAAATGTTGGCGGCGTCGAGTGATCCCTCGGCCGAACCCGCGCCCACCAGCGTGTGCAGCTCATCGATGAAGATGATCGCGTTCTGATTCTCCATCAACTCCTTCATGATAGTCTTCAGCCGCTCTTCGAACTGGCCTCTGTACTTGGTTCCGGCGACGATCAAGGAAAGATCGAGCGCAAGGATGCGCTTCTCGCTGAGGAACGACGGTACGTCGCCGTCGGCGATGCGCTGCGCGAGACCTTCGACGATGGCTGTCTTGCCGACTCCGGGTTCTCCGATCAGGACCGGATTGTTCTTCGTCCGGCGGCAAAGAATCTGCACGACCCGTTCCAGTTCGTGATCCCGGCCGATGAGCGGATCGAGCTGCCCGTCAAGGGCCGCCTGCGTTAGATCGCGCGAGAACTCCGCCAGCAGCGACGATTCCTTCGGGCGGTTCGAGGTAATCTTCTCCGAAGTGCTCCGTGCGATCTCTTCGCGTACCTGCGACAGACGCAGACCGCGCTCATGCAGGATCTCGGCGGCGAAACACTTCTCTTCGCGCAACAGGCCGAGCATCAGATGCTCGGTGCCGATGTGTTTGTGATTGAGCCGTTCGGCTTCTTCGGCGCCATAAGCGAGCACTCGTTTGCACTCATGCGAGAGCGGCAGATCGACCGAGGTCGAAACCTTCTCCCGAATCGTCGTGTGCGCTTCGATCTGCTTTCGGATCGACTCGATGGCGGCGTTGGAGCGAAGGAACCGGTTGGCCAGCGCTTTGTCTTCGCGCAGCAGGCCCAGCAGCAGATGCTCGGTTTCGATGTACGGGCTGCCGAATTGCGACGCTTCGTAGCGTGCGAAAAAGATCACGCGGCGGGCTTTTTCTGTGTATCTTTCAAACATGGCTAAATGCGGGCTGTGATGTCAGCCAGTCCTCCATGGTGCAATTGCAAAACGCGGTCACAGGCTTTGGCGAACTCACGGTCGTGGGTGACGAAGATCGAAGTAAGCTTGTGCGACTCGTGCAATTCTTTGATGAGCGCGGCGACGCGATCGCCGGTTTTTTCGTCGAGATTGCCCGTGGGCTCGTCGGCAAATAAATAGTCGGGACCGCCGACCAGCGCGCGGGCCAGCACAACACGCTGCTGCTCTCCGCCTGACAGTTCGCCGGATCGGTGGTAGGCGCGGGATCGTAATCCAACTTCATCCAACCTCGCTAACGCCACCGGCGCGGCATCTTCATACCGGTCGCCGCGAATCAGCAGCGGCATCATCACATTTTCCTGCGCCGTGAACTCAGGCAGAAGATAGTGGGTTTGCCACACAAAGCCGATTCGGCGGTTTCTGAAGTCGGCGAGTCCGGTTTCCGAAAGCGCTTGGATGTCGTCCTGACCGAAGTATATCCTACCGCTAGAAGGCCGATCAAGGCCTCCTAAACAATGCAAAAGACTAGACTTGCCCGCGCCAGAGGCGCCGACAAGGGCCACGCGTTCGCCTTGCTCGACCTGGAGAGTCAAATCTTGGAATACCGTCAATATCTCATCGCCAGAACGGTATGATTTCGTTAGGCCTTCGGTGCGGACGGCAGGCGGGGGCACGACTTCAGGCTAGCATGCCGGCAGTCGCGATCACACCTGACGTCCGCGTTCGGGAAATGCTACTGCAATCGCCGATCGGGCTAAAACACCAGCCGTAACCCCAACTGAATGTTGCGCGGGTTGCCGCCGCTGGTAATCTGGCCGAACAGCGGATTGGCTACATCGGATGTGGCGCCGCGCGCGTCCAGTGCCAGCGCCGGCGTATTGGAGATGTTGAAGAACTCCGCCCGGAACTGAACGTTAACGCGCTCCCGGAACTGAGTGTTCTTGAGCAACGAGAGGTCGAAGTTCACGCAGCCCGGGCCGCGCAGCCGCGGCTGGCTGACGCTATCGGTCGGAAGCGTGAACGGCGCGGCGCGTTGAAACGCCGTGGTGTCGAACCACCGTGTCAGCGTTTTTTCGCTGCCACTGAGCACGGGATCCTTCAACCGATTGGCCCGCCCGTTCGTGGAACTAAAGTTGAACAGGTTGGTGGTATCGGGTGCCGTGATGAGCACCGGGCGCCCCGATTGCAGAACCGTGATGCTGGAGAATTGCCATCCCCCAAATACCTTTCCCGCCACCGGATGTGCATTCGCCAGGAACTTGCGGCCCTTGCCGAACGGCAGGTCGTACACATAGCTCAGCACCAGCCGCCGAGGCAGATCGTTCGCCTCCAGGCCTCGGTTATAGCGTGCATTGTAAAGGCTGTTGGACGGCCCCACCACCCATGTGTTCGACTGCATGGTGTTGGCGATGGTCTTCGATCCGGTGAACGACGCCGACAACGTCATGCCGTTTGAGTACTGTTTCTCCAGCCGTGCGTACCAGCTTTGATAGCTCATGTCGCCGTAGGGATCGCGGTGGGTAAGCAGGTCCAGAAACTGCGGATAGGGACGCAGCGCCTGCCGCGCCTGAATCGTCGGCAGACTAAGCGCGCCGGATGTAATCTTGCCGAAGAACGGATTTGGTACCGGCGCCAATAGACCGGCGCCGAGCGACATCAACGCCGGATCGTTCTGGTTCCGTTGCCGGTTCCAGTAGAGATGCGTAGTCTTGGATCCCACATAGGCCACTTCGAGCATCGTCGTCGAATTCAACATTCGCTGGATTGAAAGCGTCCAGTTGCCAAGGTAGGCATTCGGTCGGTTTCGAATATCGCCGCGGACGTTCTGTCCGGCGAAGTTCGTGGTTCGGTTCGGAACAATGATGCCACCCGCGAACGGATTGCTCCAGGAGGAGCCAACCGGCGGCGTGTTGACCAACGGATTCGGCGGGCCAAGGAATAGCGCATTCGAGAGGAAGCTGCCGTTGCCGAAGTCGGTGGCCGCCGCGTTGACGCCGAGGTAGGTGGCGTAGAAGATGGCTGCGCCCGCGCGAACAACCGTCTTGGGCGTGACCTGATAGGCCAATCCAATGCGCGGAGAAAAATTCTTCTTGTTCGGATCGCTCGTGTAGCCGCCTGGCTCGATGAGCTTAAAGGTCCCCTTCACGCCGGCAACGGGGTCGACGGCGTCAAAGTCGATATACCCGATATTGCCAAATTTTTCGGCGTATGGCGTCGTGTACTCCCAACGGAATCCCAAGTTCAACGTTAACTTGTTGGTCAGGCGCCAGTCGTCCTGAATGTAGGTGCCGTAGTAGCGCTGGTACAACGACAACGGCCGGGTAATCGTAATGGCCCCAGCTTGCGGCACGCCCAGCAGAAAGGTCGCGAATCCGTTGCCTGAATTCAGCGCCGTTACCGTCGGGTCCGGGCCCTGACTAAAGACGCGATCAAAGATGTATTGGCCCGCCGACTGCTGCGAGTTGAACACGTTGAGCTTGATCAGTTGTGTTTCAAAACCAGCTTTGATCTTGTGTCGCGTCTTGATCATGGTCACGTGATACTGCGCCTGATAGGAGTCCTGAGGAGCCAGGTTCCGTCCCGGTCCGCCCAACTGGTTGAACTCATTCGGCGCCGCGCCTGTCACCGCCAGGCCTGCCCCTTGCGCATACGTCTGTACCGAGATCTGCGGGAACTGTTGGAACAAGATGTTCCGTGTCACCGCCGGCGAAAAGCCCAGCGAAGCCACGTCGAAACCCTCGCTAAGCGGCTTGGAATCGAACTTCAAACGCGTAAAGCTGATGCGCCCTTCGCCGATCATACTCGGGCTGAATGTGGACGTCAGACTCACTAGCGCACTGTTCGCCGGATTCGAACTCAGCGAACGCGGCGGGAAAGCCGGGTTCAGCGCGACCTGGGTTGTGTTCTTCTGTTCCCGGCCGCCGTATCGGCCATATACCCGGTGTTTGTCGTTGATGATATGGTCGATGCGTCCGAACCAGGAGTTCTGGTTGGTGATCGCCATGCCGACGCGGAAAAAGTTGTTCACGAGAGCGGCGCCTTCACCGGGCCGGTTCGATTCACCCCAGAAAGGAACCACCCTGGCCGAGATCGGATGGACTCGCCCAGCCGGAATCCGATTCCCCGGAAAGGGATCCCGAATCAGCCTGCCCGGAGCGGCCGGATTCGCTCGCGTCGTGGTGTAGTCGTAGACGGCCACCAGTTGGCCTGTTCGATCCAGAGTTTGGGAGAAATCGCCTTGCCTTTGTAGCGAAGTCGGCACGGTGGCCAGCGCCTGGTCCGGACTTCCCTGTCGAATGCCCTCATAAATGCCGTAGAAGAACGTGCGGTCCTTGATAATCTTGCCGCCAACGCCGGCTCCGAACTCATTGCGCTGGAAGAGTCCTTTTGGCACCCGATTCCGGTTGTTCTGCCAGCTGTTGGCATTCAAGTGATCGTTGCGAAGGAATTCAAAGGCCACGCCATGTAGCTGGTTGGTGCCGGACTTAGTCGCGACGTTGATAATCCCGCTGGCCGCGCGGCCAAACTCCGCGGAGTAGGTGGAGGTCTCTACCTTGAACTCGCCCACCGCTTCAATCGGCACGGTATACGCGTTGCCGGATTCGGTGGTGCCCCGCGATGCGCCGCCATCGATCAGTACGCCATTCTGCTGGGCTAGACCGCCGTTGATCTGCGATGTCGTCGAGACGCCGATGATGTCCTGCCCGGTTCCTCGCTGACCAGCCGTGGGGATTACACCCGGCGCCGTCGCCGCCAGTGCGAGCGGGTTGCGGCCCAGCAGCGGCAGTTCAACCACGCGACGCTGCTCCCGGCACTGCTCCCCCCGCAGAAAGGAACGGCACAATGCCAGAAGACTTCGACATCGGCCTCTACCCGGCCATCACCCCCCATACCATCGAAAAGTGCTACAACCGCATCCAGGAACTGAAGGCCAAAACCGCCCCAGCCAACTTCCTGGAAGCCCTCGTCGCGAACGAACTCATCCACGCCTCCTGGGAGCTGGAACGCGCCAGAAACGTAAAAAATACAACACCTTACGTCGCACAGTTCCAGAACCGCGGGAGCCGCAACTGGCGCCGCGCCCTCAAGACGCTAAAGTCCCTGCAAACAGCCCGCGCCGCCCAGTCCACCAAGCTCGATGTGCGGAACGAGCAGGTCATCGCCCAGGCCACGCCCCTCGCCGATCCCACCAAAATGCCGGACCGCAAATACGATGGCGCAATTTGGAAATGGGAAACTGAACAATTCCACGCTATGGGACGTCCGGAGGAATAACATGGCTACACCAGCGCAATTAATCGCCAATTCAAATAACGCGCACTTCTCCACCGGGCCAATATCCGAAGAAGGGAAGCGCTCGAGCAGCCAGAACGCCCGCAAACACGGCTTCTCCTCCATGCTCCCGGCCAACGACGCCGAAGCCGCCGAACTCGCCGCCTTCACCGAAAATCTGAAGGCCGCCACCCTCCCCGAAGGCATCCTCGAAGAAGACGCCTTTTTCCAAATCCGCGATGCCGCCTGGCGTCTGGAAAAAATCCGCCGCGCCTCCAACGACCTCGAGGACGTCGACCCCCTCGAAGACGAAACCCGCGCCGCCGACATTCAATCCAAGTCCCGCTACCGCGCCGCCGCCGAGATGCAGTTCTTCCACGCCATCGCCATCCTCCAGGATCTCCAAACCGCCCGCCTCGGCCGTCAACTCCACCAGACCGAAGCCGAACAGGAGTTCTTCCCGGAAATCGTGCCGCCCTCGGTCTACGCTGTCGCCGATTTCTGCGGACACCAATTTCATAAAGAGGACCGCGTCCAACTGGAGCGCATCAGCGGCCTCCCGTTCTTCGCGAAAAATTCACCAAACGAACCCAATCCGCCATGCTACAGTTGATAGGAAATGGCCGGTGATACAACGAAAGGATCCCTTCAACAACGCGGCGTCCGCATGACGCGCCAGCGCCAGATCCTCCTCGACCTCATCGACAAATCCGGTAAACACCTCGACGCCGAAAGCCTCTTCCATCTCGCCCGCGAAAAGGATCCCAAGCTCAACCGCGTCACCGTCTACCGCACGCTCAAGCTCCTGAAGCTCGAAGGCCTCGTCGACGAACTCGACCTGCTTCATTATCAGGGCGACCAGCACTACTACGAAACGCGCATGAAGCGCGAACACGCCCACGTCGTCTGTCTCTGCTGCGGCAAGATCGAAGAATACTTCGGCGAGCCGCTCCTCGACATGCGCACCCAGGTCCAAAAAACGTTCGGATTCGAACTTGTTGTAATGCGCACAGAGATGGGCGGCTACTGTCCAAACTGTCAAATGGCGCGCGAACAGGAACTCCGCGAAGCCGCCACGGCCACCTAGCCATGAGCGCCGAGCTCGAAGTTCGGCCCCCGGGAGCGCAGCCCTTCCGCGTTCCGATCGAGCCCGTCCCCTTCCTCATCGGCCGTAGCCCCGAGAACCATCTTGTGCTCCGGGACAACCGCGCCTCGCGCGCCCATGCCCTCATCCGCCGCGACGGCGACAGCCTCATCATCGAAGACGCCGGCTCCCGCAACGGCATCGAGATTAACGGCATCAAGCTCGAATCGCACGTCCTTCGCGCCGGCGACACCGTGACCTTCGGCGTCGAAGAGTCCTACGCACTCGTCTTCCATCCCGACGCCGATAGCGGCGGCCTCCGCAAGCTCCGCAGCATGCTCGAAGTCGCCCGTACGCTCGCCGGGTCGCTGTCGATCGATCACGTCCTCGGCGCCGTCGTCGATGCCGCCATCGACATCACCAACAGCCAGCGCGGCTTCCTGCTCCTCACCGTCGACGGCGCTCTCGCCACCCGCGTCGCGCGCCAGGCCGGTGGACGCAGCCTTCCGCTCGACGACCTCAATGTCCCCGCCAGCCTTCTCAACCAGGCCCTCCGCAACCGCTCCGAACTGCTCACCATGCGCTTCGACGACGCTCACAACCTCGTCGATACCGCCTCGCTGAACATCGTCCTCCGCTCGGTCGTCTGCGTCCCACTCATCAAGGTGCGCGCCACCGAGATGACCGAAACCGCCGTCGTCGGCACCATCGCCGACACCATCGGCCTGCTCTACATGGACTCCCGCGAGTCTCATGCCGAACTCACCTCCACCAGCCGCGATCTCCTCCAATCGCTCGCCATCGAAGCGTCGTTTGTCCTCGAAAACGCCCGCCTGCTCGAACAGGAGCGCAAAAAGCTCCAGTTGGAACAGGAACTCAACATCGCCCAATCCATCCAGCGCGATCTGCTCCCCGACGCCGCCCAGTTCCCAACCAAAGGCTGGCTCACCGCCGCGGGCCTTTCCATCCCCCCGCGCCAGGTCGGCGGCGACTACTTCGATCTCATTCCCGCCGGCCCCGACCGCTACGACATCGTTATGGCCGACGTCTCCGGCAAAGGTGTCAGTTCCGCCCTGCTCGCCGGCCTGCTCCAAGGCGCCTTCGTCATGTCGACCGCCGAGCAGATCCCGCCCGCCGTCGTCTGCGAACGCCTCAATCGCTTCATGCTCGAACGCACCCACGGCCTGAAGTACATGACGATCTTCCTCGGGTCGATCCACCGTGACGCGCCCATGCAATGGGCCAACGCCGGACACTGCTCACCGCTGTTGATCAAGTCCACCGGCGAGTCGTACGAACTCGTGCCCACCGGTATGCCCGTCGGTATGTTGGATGAAGCCCGCTGGCACGATGCCGCCGCGCAACTCCACCCCGGCGATACGCTCCTGCTCTACACCGATGGCGTCAGCGAAGCCTCACGCACCGGCGGCGAACAGTACGGACTCGAACGCCTCGGCGCGCTCGCGATTCAGTACAGAGCCTCCTCGCCCGCCGAACTGGCCAAACTGATCCAAGGCGACATCGCCGCCTTCACCCAAGGGGAACCGCAACGCGACGATCTGACACTCCTCGTACTCCGGATGAACGAATAAGCGCGCCGGTCGCGCCGGAGCGAGTCCGGTGTGCGCGTGCTCCTCAATGACCATGAAGCGCTCCGGTCCTACCGGGACGGCGGCGATATATATCGCCATAATTCGCATTTAATGTATTGACATTTATAGTTATTATGGTATATTAGAGGCGCATGTCGTCAGCGAGCACACCTCGGCCTCCGCGCCGCCAAACGGCGCCGCCAAGCCTCTTAGTGTACCCGTACCACGGCTACGCCGACCGGTCGCCGCTGCGCGTCAAATCCAACGACTGTAACCGCGTTCGACTTTGGGTTCACGTTTTGCAGCGCCGGCTGCTGGGCTGCGGGGTTAGGCGGTTGCCCTGGAGGTCCGGGCACATTCGGCAACGCGCCCATCCAGGAAACTCCCGTCGGATTTCCGACAATTTTCAAATCTCCGCTGGTCAAATCGTAGATCAATATCTGCGAACCGGCCGGCTCGGTGCGCGTCCCTCGGGCAATCAGCTTCCGCGTCGCCGGAAAGATTGTCAAAGGCTGGACCGCCGCGAATCCGGCCGGTGTCGGCAGCAGCCTCGCCGAGGCGTTTTCCAGATCGAAGATCACAATCCCCGCATCGCCGACGACCCGCGAGGTCGCCTGCGCGAACAGGATACCCATCGGCGGAAATGGCGTCACGTTGGCGAACGTCGCCACCTCGGGCGGCAAGTCCATGCGGAACGACGATGCCGTCACGCCGTCGAACACATACATCGTGTCGGCCCGGTTCTGTCGCCCCGGATCGGTATTGGATCCGTAGATGTAGTCGTTGACCTCGTTGACCGCCTGGCCGACGATGCTGATTTCACCGGTCCCCGGCAGCGAGGCATCGTCAAGCGTGCGGTTCGTCAGATCGAGTGTGCGGAACGCCGTCGCGCCGCACGGATTTTTCACCGTCGTCTCTGCCGTCCGCGAGGTCGCCACCGCGATCGACCGCGACAGCTCCAAATTGAAAATGCGAATCTGCTGCACGCAGGAGGAAGCGAACACGCCCTGCGGGAACGCGATCACCTGCGGTTCCTGTCCCGCCGCTACCGGGAAACGAATAAAGGCGTCGCGCGAGTCGTCCTTGGCCCGAGCGATCACATAATACTGTCGCAGCGCCGGGTTCCAGCTAAACGCGACTCGGAACCGGTTGTTAACGGGTCCGCCTCCGCCTGGTCCACCCGGAATGCCGGGGCCTCCCGGACCGCCGCCGCCGGGTCCTGGCGCCGGCGCCGGCGCCATCAGCGGCAGCCATCCGTCGGGAAACGCTACCGACGAGATCGGCGCGAACTGTGCGTTAATCAGCCCAACCTTGGCGCTGGTCACTTTGTCCAGCGAGTCGACCGCCACCACCGCCTGTTGGCCTTGTTGGATATTGGTTGGCGGTGTTACAACTTCTTTCACCCCATCCCCAAAATCGACCTGCAGGTTGGCGAGGTTGATTCCACCGCCGCCTTGTCCGCCGCCGCCCGGAACGCCTCCACCACCGGGAGCGCCGCCCTCGGTCACTTCGCCGGTAGTCGTATTGATCTGCGCCACCCGCAGCGTCTGTCCCCCGAGAATGGCGTTCAACGTTCCGTTCGGCACTGGATTCAGCGTGATCGCCTTGCCGGACAACTCCACCTGCATCGCCTCGGAACCAGGGTTCAGGATCGCGACCTTATTGCTGATGCCGGTCTGAACATCCCCATCCGGCGGGCCGACCAATGCCGCCAGCGCCGCGCCCTCGTTGGTCTGCGTGAACGGCGAGGGCAACTGCGCGGCTACGGCCGTATAACATCCATCGAGCTTCGCCGCCGATTTCTTCTCCGCATCGACCAGATATGACGGCCAGCACCCATCGTCGCCGCGCACTCCGGCAAGTACGGCGAATCCCGGCCGCAAGTCGCTCGCCGTCATTGCCCGCAAATTGGTGGCGTCATCGGGCAGCCGGATAAAATCGACCCTCGGTTCGGCCTGGGACTTGTAAGTCACGCGA
>Ga0194128_10008178_pt1 | contig 13324 bp, 9 predicted proteins | sample TA2KigCa65mmetaG_FD_148650 | JGI IMG/M metagenome (GOLD analysis project Ga0194128, IMG submission 148650) | Freshwater microbial communities from Lake Tanganyika, Tanzania - TA2015037 Kigoma Deep Cast 65m | ecosystem: Environmental > Aquatic > Freshwater > Lake | place: Tanzania: Lake...
CCACCGGAGCCGCGGCGGCCGCAGCGGGAGTTCCGCGGCAGAGGTGGACGCGCAGGCCGGCCTTGTGGTTGTCGATGTCGAGCTCGGTCGCCTCCGAGTTCTTCATCAGCCGCAACAGGGCCTCGACCAGGGCGAGATCCACATCCATGGAGGGCGCCGGGGTCGACGGAGCGGGGCTCGAGGCTTTCTTGATTGCCTTCTTCTTGGCCATAGGGGGCGGCGGGCGGGTTCGGGCGGGCGTCTTGGTTAGGCCGCCATCCTAGCGACTCCCCCGTCGCGGTTCGCCCCCTTTGGACGCGGGGCCACCGGGCCCCTCGCGGCCGCCCCTACGCCCCCACCGGGGCCGCTCTGCGCCACAGGCCGCTCTGGCCTCCGTCCTTCTCGAGCAGCTCCACCTGCTCGATCGAGATGCCGTGCCCGAGCGCCTTGGTCATGTCGTAGACCGTGAGCGCGGCGGCGCTCGCCCCCACCATGGCCTCCATCTCGACGCCGGTGCGGCCCGTGCAGCGCGCTTCGCAGCGGATCTCCAGCACATCCCCGTCGCGCTCCTCGAACTCGATGTGCACGGAGTCGAGCGCGAGCGTATGGCACATCGGGATCCACTCCGCCGTGCGCTTCGCGGCGAGGATGCCCGCCACGCGCGCCACCTCCGTCACCGGGCCCTTGGGACCGGCGCCGGCGAGCACGCCGCCGAGCGTGCCAGCGCCAAGGCGCACGCGAGCGCGCGCCAACGCGCGGCGCGCGCTCGAGGGCTTCGCGCCGACATCGACCATGCGGGACTCGCTCCCCGCCGCTCCCTGCGCGACATGGGTCAGGGGATTCGATGGGTTCTCGGGTTTCGACATCGCGCGTGGTCCGGATCGGTATGTTTTTCGTTCCCGGGCACGGAGCGCGCCCGGTGGAGCCTAGAGTAGCGCACGACCGGAAGCCGCGCGGCTTGGGATCGAGGCCCTGAGCGGTCGATCTCCGCCCGCTCAGGGCACACCGTCCGGCGCCCTCAGGAGACTACGATGCGCTTTGTGTTGATCGCGGTCCTGCCGCTCCTCTCGCTCGCCCCCGGCTACGCTCACGCCTCGCCCGTCGCATGCGCCACTTGGAGCGCGCCCGCGCAGGGCACCGACTTCCAGGGCCTCCTGCGGCAGGAACTCGAACGCGCGGAGCAGCCCGGCCCGATCGATGCGATCTGGCGCTCGGCCTCGCGCCTGCGCGATGCCGCCCGCGAGCTCGGGGTCGAGGACATCGACGCCGCGCTCGAGCGCGCGCTGGCGAATGCCGAGCGCGGACCGCGCGCGAAGCTCGCCCTCGTCGCGGCGCGCCTCGAAGGCGCCGACGCGGCGGCCGCCAAGGCCAAGCTCGCGGAAGCGCTGGTGGCGCTGCTCGGCTCCAAGGACGAGGCGCTCCTGCGCGCGGCGTGCGGGCTCGCAGCCAACACGACCTTCCGAACGCTCGAGGGCGAGACGCGCCGCGGGCTGCTCGATCGACTCCACGGGCTCGCGGAGGATGCCACGCGCACGCCCGCCCTGCGCCTCGACGCCGCCTTCGCCGAGGGCCGCATCGGCATGGGCGACGATGTGCGCAAGGCGCGCGGCCTGATGGGCGAGTTCCTCGAGTCCGGCGACGCGGAACTGCGCGCGCTCGGCGCGCTCGCGCTCGCGCGCAGCGGCGCGGAAGTCAGCGGCAAGCTGCTCGACGAGCTCGAGCGCCTCGCCGTGGCTCCCGACGAGCGCGGCCTGCTCGCGCAGGCCTACCTCGAGCGCGAGCGCACGCGCGAAGTCGGCGAGCGCAAGCTCAAGAACCTTGCCGAATTGCAGCGCCTGGAGGCCGGCGAAATGGACCCCGCGGCTCCGAGCAACGAGGAGTTCGATCGGCTGAAGAACCTGATGGCGATGATCCGCCGCGCGCACCCCGACGGCGGCGATGTCACGCGCGACGAGTTGCTCGAGGCCGCGATGCAAGGCATGTTGCAGAGCCTCGACGAGCACAGCTCCTACCTCGATCCCAAGGTCTACGAGCGCTTCGAGCAGGACCTGGCGGCGGGCTACGGCGGCATTGGCGCCTACGTCGGCGAGGACCGGCAGGACGGCCTGTTCACGATCACGCGCCCGATCTACTCGGGGCCGGCCTACAAGGCGGGGCTCATGAGCGAGGACAAGATCGTGCGCATCGACGACTGGCCGACGCTCGGCAAGCCCACGGACGAGATCATCAAGCGCCTGAAGGGGCGCCCGGGCACCAAGGTGCGCCTGTATGTGTGGCGGCGCGGCATGGACTCGGCGCTGGTCGATCGTCCGACCGAGGGGATGGTGGTCGAGGTCGAGCGCGGCTCGATCACGATCCCCGCCGAGCAGCACCAGATGCTGCCCGGCAAGATCGGGATGATCGTGCTGCAGGAATTCTCGCAGGTCGCGAGCCGCGAGCTGCGCGGACCGCTCGAGGAGCTGCTCGCGGCCGGCATGGAGGGCCTCGTGCTCGACCTGCGCAACAACTCGGGCGGCCTGCTCGAGGAAGCCGTCAATGTCTCGGGCTTGTTCTTGCCGAAGGGCACGCTGGTCGTGTCCACCAAGAGCCCGCTGCGCGAGACCGAGAAGCTCTCGACCCGCTCCGAGCCCGTGATTCCGCCCGACATGCCGATCGTGGTGCTCGTCAACCGCTTCACCGCCTCGGCGGCCGAGATCGTCTCCGGTGCGCTGCAGGACCACCGCCGCGCGGTCGTGATCGGCGAGCGCAGCTTCGGCAAGGGCTCGGTGCAGTCGCTGATGCAGCTCCCGCCCTACCGCGACGACCAGTACAGCGACGAGAACCGCAACGGCCGCTGGGACAACTGGGAGAAGATCACGCGCGACTGGGACGGCGACGGCGAGTTCGACTTCGCCCCGCGCGTCAAGCTCACCATCGCGCGCTACTACCTGCCGACCGACCGCTCGATCCACCGCGAAGTCGACAAGGATGGCAACCTGCTCAACTCCGGCGGTGTGTCGCCGGACACGGCCGTCGCCGCGAGTCGGCTCGAGGCCTGGCGCGTCGAGGCCATGCTCAAGCTGCGCGACCAGCACAAGCCGCGCGAGTATGTCGACCGCAACTGGGCCGAGCACAAGGACCTGTTCTCGCGTCTGGCCGACAACGATCGCAAGGAGACCTCGCTCTACCCGGGCTTCGACGAGTTCTACGCCGACCTGAAGACGCCGCTCTCGCCGGATGATGTGCGGCAGATGCTGCGCGCCGAGATCCGCCGCCGGGTGCAAGACGCGCGCGGCCAGGAGTTCCCGCAGGGCGACTTCGTCGAGGACCTGCAGCTGCAGGCCGGCATCCGCCGCGTGTTCGAGTCGCTCGGCCGCTCGGTGGCCGACGTCGACGAGTACCGCGCCACGATCCAGCCGGACAACTCGCCGCGGCTCGCCGTGGCCCAAGACGGCAAGGCTCGCCTGCGCGACGCGCTCGACGCGCTCAACTCGGCGCTCAAGGCCGATCGCCGCCTGTCGGAGTCGACGCTGCGCGAGCTCGTCGAAGTGATCGGCGACTCGCTCAAGAACTAGCCGCCGAGCGCCGGTGCGAGCACTTCGAGGGGCGCGGGGCCCCGATCAGGCCTTGCGCCCCTCGGCCCATTCCTTGAGCGCCGGGAGCAGCAGCTCCTTGGCGAGGATGACCGAAGCCGCAGTGAGCGGCAGCGCGAGCAGCAGCCCGAACAGCCCGAGTGCCGCTCCGAAGATCGTCAAGCTCGCGAGCACCACCACGGTCGGCAGCCCCAGTCGATCGCCGAGCACGCGCGGAATCAGCACATAGGTCTCGAGCATCTCGCCGACGACGAGCACCACGGCGATGCGCCAGGTGGCCTCGATGGGCCCGTGTGCCAGCAACGCCAGCAAGAATGCGAGCAGGTATCCGACGCCCGGTCCGACCACGGGGATCAGGGACAGTGCGCCGCCGAGCATCCCAGCGAGCAGTGAATAGGGCACGCCGAGCGCGCCCATGGCGACCGTGAGGATCAGGCCCTTCAGGAGGCACACGAGCAGGCGGCCGCGGAAGAACGCGCCGAGCATTTCGGCCATCTGCGCTCCGATGCGGGCCCACTGTTCGCGCTGGCTCGCTGGAATGTAGGAGCGCACGAAGTTCGACACGCGCTCGAGCTCGAACAGGAGGAACCATGTGTAAAGCGGCACGAGGAACACAAGCGTCAGCACCGTGAGCAGGGACCCGAAGGCCGAGCTCAGCGTCCCCCACACTCCGCCCGCGGCCTGCGCGCCATCGGCACTGAAGGCCCAGCGGCGCGCGCGCCGAAAGAACTCGTCGAGCAACGAGCCCTGCTCGAAGCCGCGCGGGATCGCGGTTTCCGGCTCGGGCGGCTGCGCGGGCTCACCCGCATCGGCCGCTGGTGCCGACGGTTCGTCCGGGGCTCCAGTCGGGACTCCGTGCAGCGCCTGCAGGTCGAGCCCGAGCTCGATCGCGCGCTCCTCGGCCGAGGCGACGATCTCGCCGAGCTGGCGCTGCAGCTTGTCGATCGAGCCGCCTTCTTGTGCGATGTCGCGCCACAGGGCGCGCGCCTGAAGGGCCAGAGCGATCGCGAGCAGCATGGCGACGAGCCCGAAGCTGCCGAAGATGAAGTTGACCGCGCGCTTGCGGCTCCAGCCGCGCCTCTCGAGCCGCAGCACCATCGGGTTCAGGATGTACGCGAACAAGAGACCGAGCAGCAGCGGGTTGAGGGCCGCGCGCACGGTCCAAGCGAACCACAGCAGCGCGGCCAGCGCCGCTGCCAGCGCGAAGTTGCGCCGCGTCGTGCTCCAGCCCGCGATCACGACGCGCGGTCCTTCGAGCTGGACGCGGCGAGAGCTGCGGCGAGGCGCGGCCCGTAGCCGGTCACGAACGCCGCGTCGAAGTCGAAGCCCTCGCGAAAGTCCTCGAGCTTGTCCTCGTCCTGTCGCTTGAGCAGGTTGTGGTCGATCATGAGGAACACGATCTTGCCCCAGTCGAGCGTCTCGCGCACTCCCCACTGCCGCCACACATGGGCCGCGAGCGGTCCGAAGCGCGCCAGCGCGTTCTCTCGCATGCCGGCCAGCACTTCCTGTCCGGTGACATGGCGCGAGGCTCCGCTGCGCCCTTCCTTGCCCGCCATGCGCACCGCGACATCGAGGGACTCGAACAGGAACAGGAACGCATCGGGCGAGTAGCGCCCGTCCTGCAAGGCGATCTTGCGCAGCTGGTCCCGCAGTTCCTGCATGACGGTCGGCCATGCTAGCCCACGCCGAGGTCAAGCTCTAGCCGCGGACGCCGCACTCCCGAGCGGGGCGAGAGTCGAGCTGGCGCGCACCGACGCCCGCGCTCGGCGCGAGCGCGAGGAACGCCGAGTCGAGCAACAGCGGCGGGTCGATGTTGCTCTCGACATCACGGCGCAGGGCGAGCAGGCGGTCGAGGGCCGCGCGCAGCGTGGCTCCAGAGCGCGCGATGGGCAGCTCGAGGGCCGCGAGATCCGCGTGGGAGAGTTCCGCGAACGGCGTGCCCTCGCGCGCAAGCAGCATGTCGCGCAGGCAGGTGAGCGCCAGATCGAGGGTCGAGCGCGCGCGGGCGCGCTCGATCGCCTTGGCGGTCTTGCCTTCGAATGTCCCGTCGAGCTCCCACACCGCAGCGGCCGCGACCAGCGGCGGCGCTGCGCCGCGCAGGACCTGAACGAGCAGCTCGCGCAGCTCCCACTCGCCCTGCGCCAGCGCGCGCAGCGCCTCGCCGGGCGAGCCGCGACTCCAGCGCGCCAGCGCCAGCGCGCGCGATCGAGCCACGCCGCGCTGCTCCAGCCAGTCGCTCACGGTCTCGACGGCGAGCCGTTCGAACCGGACTTGCACGCAGCGACTCGCGATGGTCGGCACAAGCTCGTTCTTGCGCGAGCACTCGAGGATCCACAGCACATTGGGCGCGGGTTCCTCGAGCATCTTGAGGATCGAGCTCTGCGCGGCGATGTTCGCGCGCTCCATCTCGCGCACGAGCACCACGCGCCAGCCGCCCTCGGCGGCGCGCAGCGCGAGGAATTCGTCGACCGTGCGGCCGTCCCAGTCGCTGTCGCGCTCGCGCCGCACGAAGCGCCCGAGCTTGAGTTCCTCGGGGCGCTCGTCGGCCGATGTTTCCAGCAGGTCGACGGCGAAGACATCGAGATGCGAGCCGCTCTTCACCCGCTTGCAGGGAGCGCAGGTCCCGCAGGGGACGCCATCCTTGGACGGCACTCCGCGCTCGCAGTACAGCCCGAGCGTGAACCAGCGGGCCGCACGGTACTTTCCGATGCCTGCGGGTCCGGTGAAGAGCAGCGCATGCGGCAAGCGCGCGGCGCGCGCGGCCTGCCACAAGCCGCGCACGGTCGCGGCGTGTCCGAGCGGCTCGTCCCAGTCCGAGCGCGCGAGCTCCGACTCAACCGCCAAGTCCCACCGCCACGCGCACGGCGCGCGCCACCTCGTCCGCACGCGCGGAGCCGTCGATCACGATCGTGTCGGGCTGAAGCCTTGCGAAGCGTCGATAGCCTTCCGCCACCCGTCGCTGGAACTCGAGTCCCTTGGCCTCGATGCGATCCTCAAAGCCCGCCCGCCGGCGCGCCGCCTCGTCCGGGTCGATGTCGAGCAGGATCAATGTGTCTGGACGCGGGTCGTCGGCCCAGCGCAGGAGCACCGAGAGCACATGGTCTTCGGGAAGGCCACTCGCGATCGCCTGGTAGGCGAAGGTCGACGCGTGGAAGCGCTCGCATACCACATCGCGCCCAGCGGCGAGCGCCGGACGCACCAACTCGCGCAGCGTCTGCCGCCGTGCCGCGGCGAACAGGAGCAGCTCGACGCCCGCATCGAGCTCGTGTTCGCGCGAGAGCAGGAGCTCGCGAATGCGCTCCCCCACCTTGGTGCCGCCCGGTTCTCGCAGGTGCAGCGCGGGAACTCCGCGCGAGTGCGTCAACGCCTCGGCGAGCATGCGCGCCTGCGTGCTCTTGCCGCAGCCGTCGATGCCGTCGAGGACGAGGAAGCGCGCGCCGCCCAAAGTCGTCATGCGCGAATGCTAGCAGAGCCGCGCGCGCGTTCCTCCGCGGCGCCCGTGGAAGCCTAGTTGCCCTTCTCGAGCCGTTCGAGTGCGCTCTCGGCGCTCTTGCAGCCGCCGTCGAGGGCCAAGGCCTCGCGCACCAGCTCCCGAGCGCGCTCCAGCTCGCCGAGCGACAGGCGCGCGAGAGCCTCGAGCCCCATGGACTCGGCGCGCTCCTCGTCGTCGAGCGGCTCGCCATCGTCGGGATCGAGTTCGGGCGGCACGACGCGCTGCACGGCGAATTCGCGCGCCGCGTCCGCATGGCGCGCGAGCGCCGCGAGCGAAGTTCCCCACAGGCGGTGCAGCTCGCGCCGGAACGGATCGATCTCGTTGGCTTCGGCGAAGAGCTCGACGGCGCGTGCGTGCTGGCCCCGCTGCGCGTAGTACAGGCCGACCTCCCTGCGCGTCGCGAAGTCGTCCGATTCCCAACGGATCCAGCGCTCGAGCGCCGCGATGCGCTCGTCCTCGCGCTTCTGACGCTCGTACAGACGCGCGAGGCGCAGCTCGGCGCACCGACCGCGCTCGTCGAATCCGGGGAACGCGCGCTCGGCGGCGAGCAGCTGTCGCTCCGCCTCGTCCTCGTCTCCCGCTTGCTGCGCGAGCTCCGAGAGTCGCAGGCGCACAAGGAAGTCCTCGCCACCCTGCGCGAGTCCCTGCTCGTACAGACGCTTGGATTCCGTCGTGTCAGCGCGCTCGTCCGCGCGCGCAGCCTGCAGGAACACAGCGCGCGGCGGCAGCGCGCCCGCGAGCGAAAGCACCCGCAGCGCCTGGTCGGCGTCGACCTTGCGCCCGCCTTGCCAGTACCCCCATGCGACAGAGCACCATCCCTCGGCCCACTGGGCGCGCGCGGTCGCGCCCGACGGCGGGCCGTCGCCGAGCTCGAACTTGAGCTGTGTCGTGCGCGCGGCGCTCCAGCGGGGCTCGATGCGCAGCGGCTCGACGCTGCGCCGCACATACTCGGCGAAGCGCCGGTCGAGCTCGTCTGGAGTCTGCCGGAATGTGCCGCGTATCGCAGCGTCGAGATCCTCGCCGCGATCGAAGGCTTCGAGCAGCGCGATCATCGGCGGAAAGCCGTGCTCATCGATCAGCATGCGGCACAGCTGGCCGCTCATGTAGTAGCCGAACAGGATGCGCTGCGAGCGGAAGGCGCGGTTGAGGTCGCGCACGAGAATCAGGTCGCGATTCGAGTACGCGTCGAGCATCTCGCGCCGCAAGTTGCGCGTCCACGCGGGATTTCTGTGTTCTTCTTCCCAGGTTGCGAGGCCCTCGGTGATCCAGCGCGGGCAGCGGTTGTGAGAGAGTCCGAGGTGCACCACGTGCGTGAACTCGTGGAAGCTCGTGCGCGCCCACGAGAAGCGGCCGCGCAGCTCCGAATGCGGCGCCACCGAGGTCACGACGGGCCCGAAGCACACGCCGAGCGCCGGGAAGCCCTCGAAACCCGTCGAGCGCACGGAGAAGTCTTGAAAGCGATCGAAGACTTCGATCATCACGGGCCCGGTCGTGTATCCGTAGCGCTGCGCGAGCTCTTCGCGGGCCGCGGAATAAAACGGCAGCCAATAGGCGCGCAGCACCTCGGCGGCACTCGGAGTCCACGCGTAGCGCAGGTCGTCCTCGCCGCTCTCGATCACGAAGCGTCGCTGCATCGACTCGAGCACTTGGATCGTGTTCGAGCGCCACGCGTTCTGGCGCTTGCGCGCGAGCTCGTCCGAGCGCTTGAGCGCGGCGAGCCCGCCGACCTCGTCGCCGATGTTGGCGAGCGCGCGACCGAGCTCGAGGAACGCGCGCTGGTCCTGCGAATCGCGCTCGGTCGCTCGGCGCGCGAACGGCGCGGCCTCGGCGAAGCGATACAGCTCCGACAGGTGGCGCGCGAGCTCGCGTTCGGGCGTCGCGTCGGTCGGGCACTGCTGCGCCAGCTCCGCGAGCAGCTTCTCGGCCATCTCCCGCTCGTGCTCGACCCACGCGAGCGCGGCGGCGAGCGTGCGTCGCTCACGGCGTTGCGGCGCGAGCTGCTCGAGCCGCGCGAGGGTCGCGCGCACGCTCGGCAGCCGTCCGTCGTCGAGATCGGCGCTCGCCTGCGCGAGCAGCCCGTCGATCGAGTCGGGCACGGCGTTGAGCAGCTGCGCGAGCCACTCGTGCGCCGGCGTGCTCTGCCGATTCCAGTTGAAGCGGCCGAGCTCAAACAAGCCGAGCAGGCTCGCGGCGTGCGTGTGATGGAGCGCGAGCGCCTTGCGGTACAGCTCTCCGGGCTTGCGCGCGGCGGCCTCGGGGTGCTCGATCTCGCCGTCGGCCTCGAAGAAGAGCGACGCGCGCTCGGCGAGCACATCGGGCTCGATTCCGTCCCGACACGCATCTTCCGCACGCAGCAGCGTCGCCGAGGCGCCCACGAGGTCGCCGAGCGCGCGCTGGCAGCGCGCGCGCGCGAGCTGTCGTTCCCAGTCGGCGCTCTCGTCGCGCAGCGCTCCCTGCCACAGCGTGCGTGCGCCCGCCAGATCCCCGCTGTGGACCTTGACCTGCCCCGCGAGCCAAGCAGCGCGGGCATCGCTCGCGACATCCATGGCCGCGGCGAGGCTCGCGAGGCGCGCCGAGGCCTCCGCGCTCTCCCCCACGGCGAGGGCCAGCTGCAGCCACAGTCGCGCTGCCGCTGAGCGCACCGGCGGCGCCGCCTCGCGCGCGGCCAACCAAGCCCGCTCGGCCGCCTCGCGCGCCTCCTTCCAGCGCCCCGCGTCCGACAGGGCGAGACCGTGGAGCACCGCCAAGCGGGCGTCCTGCGGCTCTTCGGCGGCCCACTCGGCGATCTCCGCGAGCGCCGCGCGGTCGCCGCGCCGTCGCCGCCGGTCGAGGTCGTGGCGCTCGAGCGCGAGCTCGGCCTCGGTCTGCGCAGCGACGGGATCCTGACGCGGCTCGGCCGAGAGCGGCCGCGCGAGCGCGCTCCCAAGAACGGCGGCCAGAGCGAGGCGCGCAGCCAACCAGCGGGCGGCGAGATGGAACTTGAACATGGACCGGAGCGAGGATTGACGCGAGTTCGTTGCCCCGCCGCAGCGCCTAATGTACACCCACCGCATGCAGCGTTCGTTCCCCTGTGCCGGCCGGTCCGCGGTTTTTGCGCAGCGCACCTCGGGCCTCGTACGCAGCCTGTGCGCCGCGCTCGCCCTGCTTTTCCTGTGCGCCTGCCCCAGCCTGCCGCGCAAGCCGGTCGAGGAGCCGCCGCCGATCACCGAGCCGAGCACTCCGAGCTGGGTCAAGGAGCCCATGTCTTGGCACAAGCTCGAGCTGATCGAGCTATGGCTCGAGGTCGACGCGGCGCGTCACTCGCGCGAGCTGGTGATCGAAGCCAAGCTGCAGCTGAACGAGGGTCGGCTGCAGTTCTCGCGTCGCGACATCGATTCTTCCGCCGCGCCGCGCGAGACCCTGCTGGTGCGCGTCGAGAGCGCGCGCAAGGGCTTCGAGGAAATCCTCGCCGATCCGGCCGTTTCGGCCGGAGCGCGCAATCGTGCCCAGCTCGGCCTCAAGGGCGCGGCGAGCCTCGTGCAGGCCCCGACCGGCAAGGACCTCGCCATCCTGCGTCGCCAGCAGTGGAACGCGCGCGCGCCGCGCGTCTCGAACCTGACGCCGCTCAAGGGCGCCTGGAGCCGCATCACTGTGCACCACTCGGCCGAGAGCACCAGCGATCCGCGCGGCGGCTCGCTCGAAGACTCGGCCGCGACCGTGCGCATCATCCAGAAGTACCACATGGACGACCCCACTCACCGCTGGGGCGACATCGGCTACCACTTCCTGATCGACGGGGCGGGCCGCATCTTCGAGGGCCGCGAGCTCGAGTGGCAGGGAGCCCACGCCGGTGGCTCGAACAACCAGCAGAACATCGGTATTTGCATGCTCGGCGATTTCGAGCGCCGCGCGCCGACCGAGGCCGCGCGGAAGTCGCTGCAAGTGCTGCTCGACGACCTGCGCGGGCGCTACCGCATCCCGGCCGAGCGCGTGGTCCCCCACAGCAGCTTCGGCTCGACGCGTTGCCCGGGCCCCGCCCTTACGGCGTGGCTCAAGAAGTACAAATAACCGCAGCGCGAGGCCGCTTGCCGAGTGCGGCGAGCGGTGCCATAACCTTTTCCAGAGGCCCCATGGCGACCGAGCGCTCCTTTGAACCTTTGCGCGTGCGGATCGCGGCTCTAGGCCTGGCTCCGGGCCTGGCTCCGGGCCTGGCTTCGGGCCTGGCTTCGGGCCTAGCTTCGTGCCTAACTTCGTGCCTGACTCTGGGCCTCGTCCTCTTCGGCGCCAGTTGTGGAGATGGCGCTGCCCCTGCGCCGTCCAATTCCTCGGCACCCGTGGGCCCTGGCGTTGGCTCCGCTCAGAGACCGCCCGTGCGACGCCTCGACAAGCCCAAGGCGGTCTCGCGCCGCGTGCGCGACGCAGTCGAGCGTGCGGTCGCGCAGGTCGAAGCGGCAGCGCTCGACGCGCGCGCGCACGGCGAGCTCGGAATGCTGTACGAGGCGAACGGTCTCTCGGCCGAGGCGCTCTCGTGCTACGGCACGGCGGCCAGCCTCGACGCGAGCGATCCGCTGTGGGTGCTGCACGGCTGCTACGCGTTCCTCGCCCTCGGTCAGCAGGGTGAAGCGCTGCAACTCTTGAAGGACACTGCGGTCATGTATGCGCAGTGCGCACCTCTGCAGCAGCAGCTGGGCGACCTCGCCTACGAGGCCGGCGACGCGGCGACGGCGGAGAGCGCGTACCGCGCGGCCCAGACGGCCGCGCCTGAAGCACTCGAGCCGCTCGTCGGCCTCGCGCAGCTCGCCTTCGACTCGGGACGCGCGGCGGAAGCCGCGGTGCAGCTCGAGCAGGTCGTGGCGCGCGACCCGCGCTATCGCGCGGCGCACTTCCTGCTCGGCTCCTGCTATCGCGACCTCGGTCGCGCCGCGGACGCCGAGCGCGAGACGCGGCTAGGCGCAGGCGGCGCTCGACGCCGCATGCGCGATCGTCTCTCGGAACGCATCGACGGCTACGAGCTCGACCTCGAGCGCATCGTGCAGCGCGCCACGGGGCTCCTCGACGCGCGTCGTCCCGACGCGGCGCTCGCGTTGCTCGAGCGGCACGCCGCTGCATTCCCCAAGGACGCGCGCATCCCGACGAACGCCGGCAACGCCTGTCTCTCGCTGGGGCGCGCGGCCGATGCGATCGTCTGGTACGACAAGGCGCTCGCGCTCGCACCGGACCAGTTCCTCGTGCACGCCAACCGTTCCAACGGACTCCTGACGCTCGGTCGCGCCGACGAGGCCCGCGCGGCCGCGCAGCGCGCGCTCGACCTGTCGCCGAGCCACGGCGCGAGCTGGCTCGCGCTCGCACATGCGCACGAGGCGCTCGGCGCCGCAGCCGAAGCCGAGGCTGCGCTGCGCAAGGGCGTCGAGTCCGACCCGCGCAATCCGGCGCTGCGGCAAGCACTCGCTCAAACTTGCACGAACGCTGGCAAGCTCGACGAGGCGCTCGAGCATGCGCGCGTGCAGGCGGAGCTCGTGCCGGAGGAGTGGCGCGTGTTCGCGCAGCTTGCCTTCGCGGCCGCGGATGCGCGCCAACCTGACGAGGCGCGCGCCGCGCTCGAGAAGACGAGGGCGCTGGCGCCAGCGGACCCTGACCGCGCGCAGGTCGAGGCTGCCGTGCTGGAACTGCTCGCGCAATGAGCCCGCTGAGGGCGACGCTCGGGCTCGTCCTTCTCGCCGGCTGCGGCGACGCGCCGTCCAAGACTCCACGCAGCGCCCCCGAGGGCGGCGATGCGCCCGCTGCCACGCGGCCATACTTCCGCGAGTGCGCGCGCGAACGCGGACTGGACTTCGTGCACCGCGATGCGCCCACGCGGCGCCACCACTTCCCGGAGATCATGGGCGCCGGGCTCGCGCTGCTCGACTTCGACCGCGACGGCGACCTCGATGTGTTTTGCGTGCAGTCCGGGGATGTGCTCGACCCCGCGGGCTCTCCGACCGACCGATTGTTCGAGAACGACGGGCGCGGGTACTTTCGCGATGTCACCGAGCGCGCAGGTCTGAGCGAGCACGCCTACGGGATGGGCGCGTGCGCCGGCGACTTCGACTCGGACGGCGATGTCGACCTGTATGTCACGAATGTCGGTCCGAACGCGCTGTGGCGCAACGAGGGCGACGGGACATTCCGCGATGTGACGGAGCGTGCGGGCGTCGGCGAAGGCTCTTGGAGCACCAGTGCCGCCTTCGTCGACTACGATCGCGACGGAAAGCTCGACCTCTTCGTCGCCAACTACATTCGCTGGGAGAGCGAGCGCGAACTC
>Ga0194128_10008180_pt1 | contig 13322 bp, 12 predicted proteins | sample TA2KigCa65mmetaG_FD_148650 | JGI IMG/M metagenome (GOLD analysis project Ga0194128, IMG submission 148650) | Freshwater microbial communities from Lake Tanganyika, Tanzania - TA2015037 Kigoma Deep Cast 65m | ecosystem: Environmental > Aquatic > Freshwater > Lake | place: Tanzania: Lake...
CCGCCGAGGGAAAGAAGGAACTGATCGCTATCCATGATGGCCGGCGCGAGAGCAAACTGTCGTGGAAAACGGTACTCCAGGATCTCAAGGCGCGTGGGCTGGAGATGGATCCCTTCCTGGCCATCGGTGATGGTAACCTGGGCTTCGGGGCCGCCCTGCGGGAGGAATACCCCTCAACGCTGGCGCAACGCTGCGGGGTAAACAAGACCGCCAATATCCTCGACAAGCGGCCCAAGACCCTACAGCCCGAGGCCAAAGGGCTGCTGCAACAGGTATACCTGTCGGCCACCAAGAGCGCCGCCCTCCAGGCCTAGGCCCGATTCATCAACCGCTATGCGACCAAATACCCGGCCGCTTGGGAGTGCCTGGTCAAAGACCAGGAGGGGTTGTTCACCTTCTACGAGTTCCCCGCTGAACACTGGCGGCATATTCGCACCACCAACCCGATCGAATCGACCTTCATTACCGTGCGCCACCGCACCCAACAGGCCAAGGGCTGTGGCTCCCGACGGGCCACCTTGACCCTGGCCTTTAAGCTGACCCGGGAAGCGGAAAAGCGATGGCATCTTTTGCACGGCTATCGACGCCTCGACCAAGTCATCGCCGGGGCGATATTCGTCGACGGTGAACGGAAAAACGCCGCTTGATCATGCAGGATACGCTCAGCCCCCATCCACAACATTTGACAAAAGTTCGGGCATTCCTATTTTGAATTATTCGTTGCCGCACTTCCCGGGAACCCATCTCAATTTAGAAAAAAAATATGGCGCAGATTTTCCCCCGCAGTGCCAACAGCACCACCAAGGTTCTCATCATCACTGCCCTCGTCGTCACCGCTGTCCTGTTGGGTATCCTGCTCAATATCAACCGCCTCTACTACGTCAGCCACGTCAACATTCCCAAGGATCAGCCCGTCGCCTTCAGCCACAAGCACCACGTCACCGGCTTGGGCATCGACTGCCGCTACTGCCACACCACCGTTGAGACCTCGGCCTTTGCCGGCATCCCCCCCACCGAAACCTGCATGACCTGCCACTCCCAGGTGTGGACCGATGCCCCCATCCTCGAGCCGGTGCGGGCGAGCCTGCGCTCCAACCTTCCCCTCCAGTGGACCCGCGTCCACGACCTGCCCGACTTCGTATACTTCGACCACAGCCTCCACGTCAACAAGGGGGTCGGCTGCCAGACCTGTCACGGCCAGGTGGACCAGATGCCGCTGATTTGGAAGGTCAACACTCTTAACATGGAATGGTGCCTGGAATGCCATCGCGCCCCGGAAAAGTTTCTCCGGCCCCGCGACCAAGTGTTTAACATGCAATACACCCCCCCCGCCAACCAGGTGGCTCTGGGCCGACAACTCGCGGCCGAGTATCGCGTCCAGACCAGCCAACTCACCAATTGCTCGATCTGCCATCGATGAGAGAAGAAGAGTTTACCCGCAAAAGCCTGGGTCTGGGGGGAAGCCCTCTGCGCCTGGAGCAGTCCATGGGCCCGGAGTACTGGCGCAGCCTCGACGAACTGGCCGGTACCCCCGCATTCAAGGAAATGGTGGCGCGCGAGTTTCCCGCTCAGGCCTCTGAGCTTTTCGATCCGGTCAGCCGCCGCAATTTCCTCAAGCTGATGAGCGCCTCCCTGGCTTTAGGCGGCCTGGCGGCCTGCACGGTGCAGCCCCCGGAGAAGATCGTCCCCTATGTGCGCGCCCCGGAGAACCTAATCCCGGGCAAGCCCCTCTTCTTCGCCACCGTCTCCACCCAGGGAGGGGTCGCCACCGGCATCCTTGTCGAAAGCCACCTGGGCCGGCCCACTAAGGTCGAGGGCAACCCTAAACACCCCGCCAGCCTGGGGGCCACTGACACCGTTACCCAGGGCACCATTCTGACCCTGTACGATCCCGACCGTGCCCAGACGGTGACCAACGCCGGCCGGCCCAGCACCTGGGACACCCTGGTGCAGCAACTCACCCAGGCCCTGGGGACGCAGAAGGCCAAGGGAGGAGCGGGGCTGCGCCTACTCACCGAAACCGTCACCTCGCCGCTCCTGGGCGACCAGATCGACACCCTGCTCACCGAGTTCCCCCAGGCCGTGTGGCACCAGTGGGAGCCGGGCAATCAGGACCAGGCCCAGCGCGGCGCGCAAATGGCCCTGGGCGAGGTAGTGAACACCTACTTTGACTTGAGCCAGGCCCAGATCATCCTCTCGCTGGACGCCGATTTCCTCAACGCCGGCGCCGCCGGGGTGCGCTACGCCCGGCAGGTGGCCGCCGGCCGCCGGGTGAGGGAAGGCCAGCCCCAGATGAACCGCCTGTATGTGGCCGAAAGCACCCCCACCGCCACCGGCAGCCTGGCCGACCACCGCTTTGCCCTGCGCCCCTCCCAGATCGAGGGCCTGGCCTTCGCCCTGGCGCGGCGCCTGGGGGTTGAGGTACAGGCTGAGGGGCCTGCCCCGTCCTTTGAGGCCAGCTGGCTGGACGCCCTGGCGCGCGACCTGAAGCAGGCGGCCGGCCGCAGCGCAGTGATCGCTGGCGATCACCAGCCCCCGGCGGTCCACGCCCTGGCCCAGGCCCTCAACCTGGCCCTGGGCAACGTGGGGACCACCGTCTTCCACACCGCGCCCCTGCCGGTCAAGGCCGTGGACCAGCAACAGTCCCTGGCCGAGCTGGCCGCGGCGATGGAGGCCGGCCAGGTGGAGGTGCTGTTGATTCTGGGCGGCAACCCGGTCTACACCGCCCCCGCGGACCTGCGCTTCGGCCAGGGCCTTCGCCAGGTGCCCCTGTGCGTCCACCTGGGCCTATACGAGGACGAGACCTCCCAACTTTGCCACTGGCACGTGGGTGAATCCCACTATCTCGAAGCCTGGGGAGACGCCCGCACCTTCGACGGCACCGCATCCATTGTCCAGCCCCTCATCGAGCCCCTCTACAACACCAAGTCCGCCAACGAGTTCATGGCCGTCCTCATCGGCCAGGGCGGCCGCAATACCTACGATCTGCTGCGCGAGTTCTGGAGCCTGCAATCGGCTAACCCCGACTTTGAAACCTATTGGAAGGTCTCCCTGCACGACGGGGTGCTGGCCGGTACCACCTTCAAGCCCCTGCAGGTGTCACCACAGAAACCCCTGGTTATACCCGCGGCGGGGCGGGGGCACCAGGCCCAGGGGCTGGAACTGGCCCTGCGCCTCGATCCCCACCTGGGAGACGGGCGCCACGCCAACAACGGTTGGCTACAAGAGTTGCCCCGCCCCCTGACCCGGCTGATGTGGGACAACGCGGCGCTGATCAGCCCGGCCACGGCTTCCCGTCACGGGCTCAATAGCGAGCAGTTGGTGGAACTGGCGGTGGAGGGCCGGCGCCAGCAGGTGCCCATCTGGGTCCTACCCGGCCAGGCCGACGAGACCCTCACCCTCCATCTCGGATATGGCCGGACCCAGGCTGGCAAGGTGGGCACCGGGATCGGCTTCGACGCCTACCCCTTGCGCGGGGGCAACGCCCTGTGGCAGGCCGGGGGCGTCGTGCTGAACAAGACCTTCAGCACCTATCCCCTGGCCTGCGTGCAGGAGCACCACAGCATGGAGGGCCGGCACTTGGTGCGCTCCGGGTCCCTGACCGAGTTCGGGCGCAACCCGAATTTTGCCGCCGAGGAGGCCCGCGATCCCCCGGCCGAACTCACCCTCTATCCCCGCGATGAACACGTCTCAACGGCGCCCAACGCCTGGGGCATGGTCATCGACCTGAGTTCCTGCACCGGCTGCAATGCCTGCATGGCCGCCTGCCAGGCCGAGAACAACATCCCGGTGGTAGGCAAGGAGCAGGTGCTCAACGGCCGCGAGATGCACTGGATCCGCATCGACCGCTACTTCAAGGAGGACCCGGCCGACCCGGAGATCTACCACCAGCCGGTCCCCTGTATGCATTGCGAGAACGCCCCCTGCGAGGTGGTCTGTCCTGTGGGCGCCACCGTCCACAGCGAGGAGGGTCTCAACGACATGGTCTACAACCGCTGTGTGGGGACCCGTTACTGCAACAACAACTGCCCCTACAAGGTGCGCCGGTTTAACTTTTACCAGTATGTAGACCACGACGAGGCCAGCCTAAAGCTCCAGCGCAACCCCGACGTTACGGTGCGCTCGCGCGGAGTGATGGAGAAGTGTACCTACTGCGTGCAGCGAATCAACGCCGCGCGCATCGAAGCCAAAAAGGGCGATCGCCCGATCGCCGACGGCGAGATCCTCACCGCGTGCCAGCAGGTCTGCCCCACCGAGGCCATCGTCTTCGGCAACATCAAGGACCCCCAGAGCCTGGTGACCCGGCTCAAGGCCAGCCCGCTCAACTACGGCATCCTCACCGACCTGAACACCGTCCCGCGCACCACCTACCTGGCCCGTGTGAAAAACCCCAACCCCGAGCTTTCCGAGGGTTAATATGAGCGAGGCAACAGACAAGTCTTACCAGCCGCCGGCACCGGTGCTAGCGGCGGGGCAATCATACACCTCGATCACCGGCAAGATCAGCGACATCGTCCTCACCCCGCGCACCCCAGTGGGCTGGGGCGTGGCCTTTCTGATCGCATTCCTCTTTTTCCAGGTCTTCCTCGTCGCCCTCACCTACCTGCTTTATGAGGGCGTGGGCCTCTGGGGTCTAAACAACCCGGTGAGCTGGGGGTTCGCCATCATCCACTTCGTCTGGTGGATCGGCATCGGCCACGCCGGCACCCTGATCTCGGCCATCCTACTGCTGTTGCGCCAGCAGTGGCGCAACGCCATCAACCGCTTCGCCGAAGCCATGACTATCTTTGCGGTGATCTGCGCCGCGGTCTTCCCCGTCTTCCACACCGGCCGTCCCTGGCTCGCCATCTACTGGCTCCTTCCCTACCCTAACAGCATGGGGGTGTGGCCCCAGTTCCGTAGCCCGTTGATGTGGGATGTCTTCGCCGTCTCCACCTACTTTAGCGTCTCCCTGGTCTTCTGGTACCTGGGCCTGATCCCCGACTTGGCCACCCTTCGCGACCGGGCTAGGAACCGCCTGGTCAGGATCTGTTACGGGGTGCTCTCCCTGGGCTGGCGCAACTCGGCAGCCCACTGGCACCGCTACGAGATGGCCTCACTGCTCCTGGCCGGCCTCTCCACCCCGTTGGTGCTCTCGGTGCACAGCATCGTCAGCTTCGACTTCTCCACCAGCTTGCTGCCGGGCTGGCACACCACCATCTTCCCGCCCTACTTCGTCGCCGGGGCGGTATTCGCCGGCTTCGCCATGGTCCTCACCCTGGCCATCCCCATCCGCAAGATCTACGGCCTCGAGCTGATCATCACTGACCGCCATCTCAACAACATGGCCAAGGTGATGCTGGCCACCGGCCTGATCGTGGCCTACGGCTACTTCATGGAAGCCTTCATGGCCTGGTACAGCGCCAGTACCTGGGAACAGTTCATGATGAAGAACCGCATGACTGGCCCCTACGGCGGGTACTATTGGATGTTGATCCTGTGCAACGTCATCGTGCCGCAACTGTTGTGGAGCAAACGCTGCCGGTTGAGCACCACCTGGCTAATGATCGTCTCGATGTTCATCAACGTGGGCATGTGGCTGGAGCGCTTCGTCATCGTCGTCACCAGCCTGCACCGGGACTTCCTGCCTTCCTCCTGGGGCATGTACAGCCCCACCAAGTGGGACTGGGGGCTCTACCTGGGCACCTTCGGGATCTTCTTCACCCTCTTCTTCCTCTTTATCCGCGTCTTGCCGATGATCGCCATCGCCGAGATCCGCGCCCTGGTCCCCGAGAGCCATAAGGGCAAATGAGATACCATGCAAGAGAAGAAACCCGCACCTGAGCTCTACGGCCTGCTGGCCGAATTCGCCGACCACGAAGCCCTCTTGAGCGCCTCGCACCGCACCTTTGAGGCCGGCTACCGCCAGATCGACGCCTTCTCGCCCTATCCGGTGCACGGACTCGACGAAGCTGTCGGGGTGAAGCGGACCCGCCTGCCCTATCTGGTGCTGGGCTGCGGTCTCCTGGGCGCCGCGCTGGGCATGTCGCTGCAGTACTGGGTCTCGGCCATCGAATACCCTCTCAACGTCGGCGGCCGCCCCTTCTTCAGTTGGCTCTCCTTCGTGCCCATCACCTTTGAGTGCGGCATCCTCTTCGCCTCCTTCAGCGCGGCGATCGGCATGTTGTGGGCCAACAAGCTGCCCATGCCCTACCACCCCCTCTTCAGCGTGGAGGCCTTTGCGCGGGCCAGCCAGGACCGCTTCTTCCTCTGCATCGAGTCCACTGACCCCACCTTCGACCCGGAAAAAACCCGCGCCTTCCTCCAGAGCCTGAACCCACATGAGGTGTTTCGCGTTGACCCCTGAGATCATCACCCGCCCCCGCCGCCGGCTTGGGTGGGGGGCCCTGGCCGCCCTGCTGCTGCTGCCCGGCTGCGAACTGCGCCAGGCCATGTACGACCAGCCCAGGCACAAGTCCCTGGGCGCCAGCGATTTTTTCGCCGATGGCCGCTCCGCTCGGGCGCCGGTGCCTGGCACCATCGCCCAGGGCCAGTTGCGCCTGGACCCGCACTTTTACGAGGGCAAGGCCGACACCGGCCTGGCCACCACCACCCCGATGCCGGTAACCAGGGAACTGCTGGAGCGGGGGCGGGATCGCTACGACATCTACTGCTCGCCCTGCCATGACCGCACCGGGCGGGGCAACGGCATGATTGTTCAGCGGGGCATGAAGCGTCCCCCCTCCTTCCACCAGGACCGCCCTCCAGAGGCCGGGGTCAACCTGCGCACCGCACCGGTGGGGTATTTCTTTGACGTGATGACCAACGGCTTCGGCGCTATGTACAGCTACTCCTCGCGCATCCCACCCCAGGACCGCTGGGCCATCGCCGCGTACGTGAAGACCCTCCAGTACAGCCAGCACGTACCCTTCGACCAACTGCCTCTTGAGGACCAAAGGCAACTTCGATGAACAACTTCGCCCAACAGAGCGCCGAACTTCACCCGTACTTCGACCGCATTCAGAAGCACGCCTTTGCCGTGGGCGGCGTCGGGCTGGTGATCCTGGCTGCGGCCGCCTTGGTGGACCCGCACCAATTCTTCCGCTCCTACCTGCTGGGATTCGTCTACTGCATGGGCCTGCCTTTGGGCAGCCTGGCCATCCTGATGCTGCACCACTTGGCCGGGGGCACCTGGGGCTACGCCATCCGGCGCCTGCTGGAGGCCGCCTCCCGCACCGTGCCCCTGGTGCTGGTATTCTTTCTGCCCATCCTCCTGGGGGCCCACGAGCTGTACGAGTGGACCCACGCCGAGGTGGTGGCCGCTGATCCGATCCTCACCCAAAAGAGCGCCTACCTCAACCTGCCCTTCTTCACCGTGCGGGCGGCCATCTACTTTGCCATCTGGATCACCCTCTCCCACCTGCTTAATAAGTGGTCTCTCCAGCAGGACCAGACCACCGAAACCTCGCCTACCCGCCGCATGCAGGTGATCAGCGGCCCGGGGATCATCCTCTTCATGCTGACCATGACCCTGGCGGCCGTCGACTGGGTGATGTCCCTCGAGCCGCACTGGTTCTCGACCATCTTCTCGCTCATCTTTATCATCGGGCAGGGTCTGCTGACCTGGACCTTCATGACCATCGTCGCCGTGCGCTTGCATGAGCGCAAGCCCCTGTCCGGGCTGATCACCAACCAGCGGCTGCGCGACCTGGGCACCCTAACCCTGGCCTTCGTGCTCCTGTGGACCTACACTTCCTTCTCGCAGTTGCTGATCATCTGGTCGGCCAACCTGCCCGAGGAGATCACGTGGTACATGACCCGCCTGCACGGGGGCTGGCGCATCCTGGGCGTGCTGTTGATGATCTTCCACTTCGGCGTGCCTTTCCTTCTGCTCATCTCCAGCCAGCTCAAGGCCAAGGTGCGGGTGCTCACCGCCATCGCCTGCGGCCTGATCGTCATGCGCCTGGTGGACCTCTACTGGATCACCGCCCCGGCCCTGCACCACTCCAGGCTTGAGCCGCATCTCCTCGACCTAGTGGCCCCCATCGCCCTGGGCGGCATCTTCGTCGGCGCCTTCTTCTGGCAGCTCAAGAAACGCAGCCTCGTCGCCCTGAACGACCCGCGCTTCCCCGACCTGATCGGCAAGGACCACGGACACCACCATGGATAATCACGCGCACCCTCACGACGGACACGGCGCCCATCCGGGCCACGAGACCAGCGACGTCCAGCCGCGGCCGCTGGTAAAAACGGCCGGAGTGCTCGCCGGCTTAGTGTTTTTCTCCATCGTCGGCATGATTGTCCTCTACAAGGTCTTCGACTATTACCTGCCCAAGGAGGACAAGCCGCGCCACCCCCTCGCCGACAGCCGCTACGTGTCCACCGCCCCGCGCCTGCAACCCGACCCGCCGGCCCTAAAGAAGGAGCTGCATCAGGTCGAGAACGGCGTGCTGGGGGGGTACGACTGGACGGACAAGGAAAAGGGTCTGGTGCGCATCCCCATCGCGCGGGCCATCGAGTTGGTCGCCCTGAAGCAACAACTTCCGGCGCTCAGGGCCGGCGGCACCCCCTGAGGTGATGAAGGGCATCGGCCATAACTTCCCGCGGCCCTGGCCAGTCATGCTGGCCCTGGCCTGCTGGCTGGCGGGCAACGCCCCGCTCCAGGGCCAGCCCCTGAGCAAGGAGCAGGTGGAGCGCATTGGCATCGACCAGCACCTGGACGAGCAATTGCCCCTTGACCTGGTCTTTGCCGACGAGAGGGGGCGGCAGGTGAAGCTGGGCGAGTACTTCGGCGACAAGCCGGTGGTGCTCACCCTGGTCTACTACGAATGCCCGATGCTATGTACCCAGGTGCTCAGCGGATTGGTGCGCACCCTGCGCATGATCTCCTTCGAACTGGGCCGGGATTACGAGGTAGTCACTGTCAGCTTCGACCCGCGCGAGACCCCGGAACTGGCGGCGGCCAAGAAGGCCGAGTACGCCAAGTCGTTAGGAAAACCCGGCGCCGAGACCGGCTGGCATTTCCTTACCGGGGCCGACGACCAGATCGGCCAACTGGCGCAGGCAGTGGGTTTCCGCTACGAGTTCGACCAGCGCACCGGTCAGTACATCCACGCCGCCGGCATCGTGGTGCTGACCCCGACTGGGGTGCTGGCCCGTTACTTCTATGGGATCGAGTTTTCGCCCAAGGACCTGCGCCTCGGACTGATCGAGGCGGCCAATGAACAGATCGGCAACCCGGTTGACCAGTTCCTGCTGCTGTGCTTCCACTACGACCCGGCCAGTGGCAAATATTCCCTGGCCGTGCTCGAGACCCTGCGACTGGCCGGCGGTCTCACCGTCTTAGCCATCGGGCTCTACGTCCTGGTGGCCCTGCGGCGGGAACGCCGCAGGCGCCGGCACGAACTGACCGTAAACCATCACTAGCGGTTCACGAGGACGACTATCGATGTCCAAAGAGTGGTTCCCCCTGCTCCCCGAACAAGCATCCACCTTTGCCTGGCAGGTGGACGCCCTGTACCTGCTGCTAGTGGGGCTGTCGGTGTTCTTCACGATCGCCATCATCGCCGTCATCATCTACTTCTCCATTAAGTACCGGCGGCGGTCGGAAAGCGAACGGCCGGCGGCAATACACGGCAATCTCCCCCTGGAGCTGGCCTGGTCGATCATCCCGATGTTCATGTGTATTGGCGTCTTTGCCCTCGGCGCCGACCTCTTTTTCAACATGTACCGCACCCCCACGGACGGCATTGACATCTACGTGGTGGGCAAGCAGTGGATGTGGAAGGTGCAGCACCCCGAGGGCAAGCGCGAGATCAACACCCTACACGTGCCGGTCAACCAGACCATCCGCCTGACCCTGACCTCTGAGGACGTTATCCACAGCTTCTACATCCCGGCTTTCCGCACCAAGAAGGACGCGGTGCCGGGGCGCTACAACACCATGTGGTTCGAGGCCACCCAGGTGGGTGAGTACCATCTCTTCTGCGCCGAGTACTGCGGCACCCAGCACTCCGGCATGATTGGCCGGGTCTACGTGATGGAGTTGGACGACTACCAGCGCTGGCTTGTCAGCACCTCCGCCGGCGGCGAGGCCACCGGCCAGAGCATGGCCCAGCTGGGCGAGGTGCAGTTCCAGCAACTGGGCTGTCAGACCTGCCACAAGGCCGAGCCGGGCGGCCGCGGCCCCGACCTGAACGGGGTGTTCGGCAAACCCGTGGAGCTGGCCTCGGGCGAGACGGTAAGGGTAGACGAGACCTACCTGCGCGAGTCCATCCTGACCCCGGCGGCCAAGTTGGTCAAAGGATACCCGCCCATCATGCCGGCCTTCCAGGGCCAGGTCAGCGAAGAGACCCTGGCACAGTTGGTCGAGTACGTGAAGTCCCTCGGCGCAGCCAAAAAATAAGGCGAGGTAAAAGAAGATGAGCACTGCCACCGCCGCCCCGCCCGCCACCAACGGGCACGGCGAAACCGAAAACTTCCTGACCGCCGGTTACGGCTTCAAGACCTGGCTGTTGACCCTGGACCACAAGCGCATCGGGCTCCTTTATTTAGGGTGCATCACCGTGGTCTTCCTGATGGGCGGGTTCTTCGCCGGCATGATCCGTGCCGAGCTGATGACCCCGCAGGGGGACCTGGTCGGGGCCGAGACCTACAACAAGATGTTCACCCTGCACGGGGTGTTGATGATCTTCTTCTTCCTCATCCCCTCGGTTCCGGCGGTGCTGGGCAATTTCGTGCTGCCCATCATGATCGGGGCCAAGGATGTGGCCTTCCCCAAGCTGAATCTCTTGAGCTGGTACATGTATGCCAGCGGCGCCCTGCTGGCCCTGCTGGCCATGGTGCTGGGCGGGGTGGACACCGGCTGGACCTTCTACACACCCTACAGTAGCACCTACGCCAACGGCTACGTGGCCCTGGTGGTGGTGGGCGTCTTCGTCAACGGCTTCTCCTCCATCCTCACCGGCCTCAACTTCATGGTGACGGTCCACAAGATGCGGGCCCCGGGCATGACCTGGTTCCGCCTGCCCCTCTTCATCTGGGCCCAGTACGCCACCAGCATGATCATGCTCCTGGGCACCCCGGTGGTGGCCATCACCCTGCTCCTGGTGGTCCTGGAGCGGGTGTTGCACATCGGCATCTTCGACCCGCGCTACGGTGGCGATCCCATCCTCTTTCAGCACATGTTCTGGTTCTACTCCCACCCGGCGGTGTACATCATGATCCTGCCAGGGTTCGGGGTGGTCAGCGAGATCATCGCCTGCTTCTCGCGCAAGGCGATCTTCGGCTACTCCTTCGTCGCCTTCTCCAGCCTGGCCATCGCCGTGCTGGGCTTCCTGGTCTGGGGCCACCACATGTTCACCACCGGCCAGTCGATGTACGCAAGCATGGTCTTCTCCTTCATCACCTTCTTCATTGCCGTGCCCACGGCGGTGAAGATTTTCAACTGGACCGCCACCCTGTACAAAGGTTCAATCTCCCTTAAATCACCCATGCTCTACGCTCTGGGCTTCATCGGGCTCTTCCTGATCGGCGGCCTGACCGGGCTTTTCCTCTCCACCCTTGGCACCGACATCCACCTGCACGACACCTACTTCGTCGTCGCCCATTTCCACTACGTGATGGTGGGCGGCATGGTGATGGCCTTCCTGGGCGGGGTGCATTTCTGGTGGCCCAAGATGACCGGGCGCATGTACCCCGAAACCCTGGCCAAGATAAGCGCAGCCCTGGTCTTCGTCGGCTTCAACCTGACCTTCTTCCCCCAGTTCATCATGGGGTACCTGGGCATGCCGCGCCGCTACCACACCTACCCGCCCGAATTTCAGGTCTACCACGTCATGTCCACCGCCGGGGCGACAGTCCTGGGGCTGGGCTACGTCCTGCTCATCGCCTACTTACTCTGGTCCGTGTACAAGGGCCCCAAGGCGCCGGCCAACCCCTGGGCCGCCAAGGGCCTGGAGTGGAACATCCCCTCCCCGCCGGTGGTGACCAACTTCGACACCACCCCGGTGGTGACCTGGGAACCTTATCCATACGAACAACCAGAGGAGCATCCGTCGGACTCGCAGCACGCCTACCCCAAGAAGCAGGAGGAGCACCTTGTCTGACACCCACACCGGGGCCCTGAACCACCAGTTCGACTCCCTGGAGCAGCAGTATGCCGCTGCCAACATGGGGATGTGGGCCTTTATCATCCAAGAGATTCTCTTTTTCGGCGGCCTGTTCGGCGCCTATACGGTGTACCGCAACGAATACCACGACGCCTTCGTCGCCGGCAGCCACCACCTCGATATCGGGCTGGGCACCTTCAACACCGTGGTGCTGATCGGGAGCAGCCTCACCATGGCCCTGGCGGTGCGCTGCGCCCAGCAGGGCCGCAAGGAAGGCATCTTCCGCTGGATCATCGGCACCATGATCCTGGGGGCGATTTTTCTTGGGGTCAAGGTGATCGAGTACACTGAGAAGTATCACCACCACCTCATCCCCGGCCCCGGTTTTATTTGGGACGGCCCCGACCCGGGCCCGATGAAGATCTTCTACTCCCTCTACTTTTGCATGACCGGCATGCACGCCCTGCACATGGTCATCGGCATCGGCATCATGCTCTGGCTTTTGCCCAAGGTACGGCGCGGTATTTACACCAACGATTACTACACCCCCATCGAGAATTTTGGCCTGTACTGGCACTTCGTGGACATTGTCTGGATCTTCCTGTTCCCTCTGCTCTACCTCATCGGCGGGAGGCACCACTGATGTCGCAACACCACATCGTTCCCCTCAGCGTTTACTTCCGGGTCTTTGCCCTGCTGATGCTGATGACCGTGGCCACGGTGGGGGTGGCGTACGTGGACCTGGGCTGGGGTAATACCCCGGTGGCCCTGGCCATCGCCCTTTTCAAGGCGTCGATCGTGATCCTCTTCTTCATGCACGTGCGCTACAACACCCCCTTGATGTGGCTCTATGCGGCGGCCGGTTTCTTCTGGCTGCTCATCCTGCTGGTCCTCACCATGCAGGACTACTACACCCGCGGCTGGGAAGGCGCCCCGGTGGAGTTCCTCAAGGCCAACCCGACCCCCTTCTGACAAATATGGCTGGCAAAACAAGCTTGCCGGCCCGCAGCAACCGCCCCTGGTCCCCCTGGACCGGGGGCATTTTTTTAATCGTGCGCCCGTGGCCGCACTCCCCGGCCGCCAGACCCCGCCACAAGAGCGCCGCGCCCCAGTGACCGGCCCCCACAAATTGGCCCACTCAGGAGGTGAGTAAGTGGGTGTTGATGAAGGCCTCGGGGCTGAGATAACCCAGTCGGCTATGGGGTCTTTCGGTGTTATATTGGCCTCGCCAGT
>Ga0194128_10008181_pt1 | contig 13322 bp, 12 predicted proteins | sample TA2KigCa65mmetaG_FD_148650 | JGI IMG/M metagenome (GOLD analysis project Ga0194128, IMG submission 148650) | Freshwater microbial communities from Lake Tanganyika, Tanzania - TA2015037 Kigoma Deep Cast 65m | ecosystem: Environmental > Aquatic > Freshwater > Lake | place: Tanzania: Lake...
TGAGGTGCGCGGTGAGTTGATCCCGCGCTCCAGCATCCGCGCGATCATTCGTCGCTCCGCGGGCGCAAACGTCCTCACGGGAGCGAGCTCGGCCTGATGGAGGGCCCGCTCTCCGTAGAGCTCGAACAGAAGGCCGAGGGCGGCGCGACGAGGCTCGAGGATCGCGCGCTCGGCTCCGGGCAGCGGGAACGTGCGAAGATGCGCGAAGCGCTGATAGCCGTGGCGGTCGCAAACGAGAAACTCGCCGCCCCATACCGTACCGTCCGGTCCGTATCCGTTCCCATCCCACGCGACGCCGAGAATCGCCTCGTCGACCCCGTTCTCGGCCATGCACGCGAGCACGTGCGCGTGGTGATGCTGCACGCGAGCCGTGTCGTCGTCCTCGGGCACCTCATGGGGATCCAGGTCCACGACGTTTCGCGAGCGGCGTTGCCCGAGCAGCTCCGCGAGCCAACCACCGGTACGGACCGACAAGGCTCGGGTCAGCGGTGAGCGGAGGTCGCCGATGTGCGGACTCAGATGCGCAAGGTCGCCCACCACGACGGCGACGGTGTTCTTCAAGTACGCTCCCTGGCCGACCGTACCCGGAGTCGCCGTCGGCGTTCGCACGGCGAATGGCGCAAGGCCGCGCGCAGCTCGGAGGACGACGGTCTCTCCACGGAACGGGCGGACGACCGAATCGTCGATCGGATGGGCGATCGGGCGATCGTGAACGAGGAAGAAGTCGGCGATGGAGCCGAGGGACGCGACCGCCTCGGCCTCGTCGTGACAGATCGGGTCGCCGGAGCGGTTGCCGCTCGTCGCCACGATCGGGACTCCGAGATCCTCGAGAAGAAGATGGTGCAGCGGCGTGCAAGCGAGCATCAACCCGAGGTCCGGGTTCTCGGGGGCAACCGCGGAAGCGATCGCGAGGCCGCCGGCTCTTCGCCGCAGCAAGACGATCGGAGCGGCGCGGGAGCCGAGCACCGTCGCCTCCGCATCCGAGACGTCGCACACGGCGCGGGCCGCGGCGACGTCGCGAACCATCACCGCGAGGGGCTTCTCGGGCCGGCGTTTTCGTCGCCGGAGCTCCTCGACGGAGCCCGCTCGCGTCGCGTCGACGACGAGCTGAAATCCTCCGAGCCCCTTCAGCGCCACGATCGCTCCATTGCGCAGCGCCTCGACCGCTGCGGCCAGCGCGGCTTCCTCTCGCGCGAGCGGCTTGCCGTCGCGATCCCGGAGCTCGATCCGCGGGCCGCACGCGGGACAGGCGTTCGTCTGGGCATGGAACCGCCGGTCCGTCGAATCACGGTACTCCGCTTCGCACTCCGCACACGGCACGAACGCGCGCATCGTCGTGTTCGCACGATCCCACGGCAGCGCCTCGAGGATGCTGTACCGCGGTCCGCAGACTGCACAGGACACGAAGGGATAGCGCCAACGCCGGTCGCCGGGACGCCAGAGGTCGGACAGACAGTCGTCGCAGGTCGCAACGTCGAGCGGCAACGGACCCGGAGCGCCGTGCGCGAGGCTGGGAAGAATCGCGAAGCCCGCCGGGAAGGGCTCACCGCCCTCGACGCGCGTCGTCGTCGACGAGTCCACCCGAGCCGCCGCGGGCGCCGTTTCGCGCAGGAAGCCGAGGAAGCGATCGATCTGCGTCTCGCTACCAGCGATCTCGATGCGCACGCCGCCGGCGTGATTGCGGACGCAGCCGGGGAGGTCGAGCGCCGCGGCGAGCCGCTGCACGAACGGGCGGAAGCCGACTCCTTGCACCGCGCCACGCACCTCGATCACGAATCGACCGCGGCGCTCGCCGAAGGAGATCGGGTTGCCCGAGCCTGGCACGGTCAATCCTCGACCTCGACGCTCTCGAGCAGGATGCTCTGCGCCCCGGGCTCGTCGACGTCGCTCGACACCTCGATCGTGAGCGCGGCTCCCTCGGCGATCCCGCCGGCCGCCGCCCAACGGAAATGCTCCCGCAGATGATCGGGCGAGATGTGCGCGAGCGCGCCGAGGCGCAGTCGCACCGCGCGCACGCGACGGGAGCCGTGCTCCGCGGCGACACGGTCGATCTTCCGCATCAGATCGCGGAGAAGCGACATCTCATGCATGGTCCCTGTCTCCACCGGACGTCAAGGACGGCGCACCTCGTCGCCAGCGCGTGATCAGATCGCGCAAGACGCGCAAGGCTTCCGGGATGGCGTCGCGGACTTCGGCCGAAGGCGGCGTGCCGAGCACGAAGCACGCGCCTTCGATGCCGACGAGGGCAAGCCGCGTCGGCAGCTCACCGATCGCTCGGCCCAGCTCGACCGCGGTCCGAGCTCCGAGCGCGTGCGTCGACGACTCGAGGATCACGCCATCGACCGAGCCATCGAAAGGGTCGATGCAGTGTACCGTGCCGACGGGGCTCCCCGAGCGAACGCAATCGAGAAGGATCGCCTTGTCCACTCCGCTCCACGCTTCGAGGATCTCCGCGGCGTCGAGAGCGCGTGTCTCGACGCGAACGCCGGCGAGCCCGCAAGCCACGAGCCGTGCGGCGAGAAGCCGACCGACGGCATCGTCCCCGCGGTCGGGATTCCCGAGCCCGACGACCACGACGTCGTCGACCACGATGTCGGCGACCACGATGTCGTCGATCACGATGTCGTCGATCACGCTCATTGCCGGTCGACTCGCAGGTCGAGGAAGTGCGTCGCGCACGAGATGCACGGATCGTAGTTGCGGATCGTCTGCTCGCACCGGCGCCGCAGCTCCTCGTCCGGAAGGTCGAGGTGGTGCGCCGCGAACGAACGAAGATCCTCCTCGATCGCCTTCTGATTCTGCGAGGTGGGAGGAACGATGCGCGCCTCCACGACGTCGCCCTGCTCGTCGAAGCAGTACCGGTGATAGAGGATGCCGCGCGGCGCTTCGGTGCAAGCATGTCCCTCGCCGGCACGGGGCTCCACCGGCGCGCAGGGCTCGGAAGGCGGCTGATAGCCGTCGACCAGGCGCAGCGCCTCGTCGCAGGCGAACAGGATCTCGAGCGAGCGGACGACGATGCTGCGGAACGGATTGCGACAGCCGTCTTCGAGACCGGCCGCGGCGGCTGCATCGCGGACCACCTCGGGAAGGCGACTGCGGTTCAGCTGGAATCGCGCGAGCGGGCCGACGAGGTAGACGCTGCCGTCGCGCCGGCGCGCGTGGAGGGCGTTGCTGTGCGCGACCTGCTCCTCGACGAACGCTTCCTCGAAAGCGCTCGGCTCGATGTCGAGCCCTCGATCGGATGCGATGCGCCCCTCGTTCAACGGATACTCCTCGGGAGCACGGAGCGCGACCAGCTCTTCGGCTCGCTCGAGCCGAGGAACGGCAAGCGTGGCGCTCCAGCGCACGGTCGCGAGAGCGGCCTCGCGCGCCGCTTCGAGCGGCGCCGCCAATCCGGCGATCTCCTTCCGCGTCGGAGCGCGATGGAAGCCGCCCACCCGGACGTTGATCGGGTGGATCTCCCTCCCCCCGATCACCTTCATGATCTGGTTTCCGACCTTCTTCAGCCCGAGTCCCCGACGCACGACCTCCGGATGGTCCTTCGCCATCGAGATCGCGTCTTCGTAGCCGAGAAAATCCGGCGCGTGCAGAAGAAAGACGTGCAGGGAGTGGCTCTCGATCCATTCTCCGCAATAGAGAAGCCGTCGCAGGGCCCGGATCTCGGGCGAGACGGCGACACCGAACGCGTCCTCCACGGCGTGGACCGCGCTCATCTGATACGCGACGGGACAGATCCCACAGATCCGGGCAGTGATGTCGGGCGTCTCGGCCCACGATCGGCCGCGAAGGAACGCTTCGAAGAAACGCGGCGGCTCGAAGATCTCGAGACGGGCCTCGACGATCTCCCCGCCCCGCACCTTCAGAGTGAACGAGCCTTCCCCTTCGACGCGTGCGAGCGCGCCGACGCGGATCGTCCTAGTCGACATGTCGCTCGCTCTCGCGACGGAACGGCTCCGCCGCAGCGTTGAACGTACGAAGGACGCGCAGAACGTCTCGCCGAGGAACGCCACGGCGCTCCCACTCTGCCGCGAGAGACGTCGTGTTCGGCGTCTCCATCGGCCCAAAGCAGCCGTAACAACCGCGCGCGTACCTCGGGCAGAGAGCTCCGCAGCCGGCATGCGTGATCGGCCCGAGACAGGGGGTGCCGCGCGCGACCATCACGCATACGGTGCCGTTCCGCTTGCACTCGACGCAGACGCTGTGAGCCGACACCGCGGGTGGACGTCCCGCCAGGAACGCCCGGATCACCTCGAAGAGCTGCGCCTTGTCGACCGGGCAGCCGCGCAGCTCGAAGTCGACGGGAACGTGATCTCCGATCGCCGTGGAGCGCTCGAGCGTCGAGATGATCTCGGGACTCGCGTAGACGGCGCGCGCGAACTCTTCCACGTCGGCGAAGTTGCGAAGGGCCTGAATCCCACCCGCCGTCGCGCAGGCACCGATCGTCACGAGACGGCGCGAGATTCGACGCACGTGCTGGATGCGCTCGCGGTCGGCCGGCGTCGTGATCGAGCCCTCGACGAGGGAGAGGTCGTACGGTCCCCGCGTCTGCGCGCTCGATGCTTCCAGGAAGTGGGCGATCCGGACGGAGCCCGCAAGGGCCAGAAGCTCGTCTTCGCAGTCGAGCAAGCTCAGCTGACAGCCGTCGCAAGACGTGAACTTCCACACCGCGAGCTTCGGTAGCCGGGGCATGCTCAAAGCTCCGCGACACGGAGCGTCGTCTCGACGCGCTCATAGGGAAAGACCGGGCCGTCACGACAGATGAAGAGGGGACCGAACAAGCAATGTCCGCAGTGCCCGACGGCGCACTTCATGTTTCGCTCGATCGAGAGGAAGATCGAATCCGGCGCCACTCCGCGGGAGAGGAGCTCGGCGGCAGCGTAGCGCATCATCACCTCCGGACCGCAGATCATGCCGACCGCATTGGCCGGGTCGAACGACAGCCGGCGCAGCAGAGCCGTCACGACGCCGACTCGCCCCGCCCAGCTCTCGGTGGCACGATCGACCGTGACCGCGATCTCGACGTCCGCGCTCGTGCGCCATCGCTCGAGCTCGGCCCCGAAGAGGACGTCCTCGGGCGTCCGGGCGCCGTAGACGAGCGCGATCCGGGCGAATCGACCGCGGTTCGCCGTGAGCGCATAGAGCAGGGCGCGAAGCGGTGCGAGCCCGATGCCTCCCGCGACGATGACGACGTCACGACCGCGCGATTGCTCCAACGGCCAGCCGTTCCCGAAGGGCCCGCGCAATCCGACCGTCCCACCGCGCCGAAGCCGGGAGAGCACTCTGGTGACGCCGCCGACGACACGGGTCGTATGCGCGATCACATCCGGCCGAGCCGGATCGCCACTGATCGAGATCGGCACCTCGCCGGCGCCAAACGCATAGAGCATGTTGAACTGACCCGGTGCGAATTCCAGACCCGGAGCACTGCCCGACCGGGAGAGCTCGAGCGTGAAGGTGTCGTGGCTCTCCTGCCGACGCCGCTGGACTCGATACGGTACCGGGAGCATCGGAGAAGCCCCGCTGGTCACACGACGTCTCCGCTGCCGTCGCCATAGAGATCGAGAACCTGAAGTCGCGCCGACGTGAGACGCTCCGCCATCACGTGGGTGACGCGTTTCAGCAGCTCATAGCCGAGATCGTGGTTCGCCTCGCATTTCGCTCTCAGACATGCGCCGTCGAGCGCGATCGCACGAGTGAGCGTGATGGCCCGCCCGTCGAAGAGCCAGCGATGCGGAGGGACGAGCCAGGACCAGCCGAGGACGTCGCCCTCGCCCGCCGTCTCGATCGTGATTCGTCCGCGTCCCGCGGCGTACACCTCGACGGCCACCTCACCGTGGCGAAGGATGAAGAATCGATCCGCCGGCTCGCCCGTGCGGAACAGATACTCGCCAGGTTCGTACTGGACGTTGCTCGCGCATCCGACCAGGAGAGAGAGGGCCGCGCTCGGCAGGCCACTCGCGAACGGGTGCTCACGGAGCAGGTGCTCGAGGTCTTTCATGGAGCCCTCGAGCCTTCAGCCTCTCGCAGCCGGCCCACCTCTTCCGTGATGTCGATCCCGACCGGGCACCACGTGATGCAACGGCCGCACCCGACGCAGCCCGAGCTGCCGAACTGATCGTGCCAGCTCGCGAGCTTGTGCGTGATCCAATGGCGATACCGCGAGGACGTGCTGGTTCGCACCGAGCCGCTGCCGAGGTGCGTGAACCCGAGCGTGAAGCACGAATCCCACAGGCGCCGCCGCTCGGCGTGCTCCCTGCTCAGGTCGCTGACGTCCTCGACCGTGGTGCAGAAGCACGTCGGGCAGACCATGGTGCAGTTGGTGCAGGAGAGGCATCGATGCGCGACCGCGTCCCACACCTCGCTCTCGGCATGCCGGTACAGGAGGTCGCGGATGCCGTCCGTATCGAGCTTGCGCCCCATCGAGGTCCTTGCACGTTCGACCCCCGCACGGGCCGCGGCGAGATCCTCGGAGCTCGCCGGTCGAGACGCGAGGCGATCCGCGATCTCGGCTCCCCGCTCGCTGGCGTTCTCGACGAGGAATCGATGCTCACCGGCTCCGAGAAGCTCCGTCAAGGCCAGGTCGAACCCCCGCGTCGCGCGAGGTCCGGTACGCATGGATTCGCAGAAGCACGTCCCGCCGGCTTGCGTGCAGTGGACGGCGACGACGAACGCGCCGCGGCGTCGAGTCGCGTAGATCGGATCGATGGAAGCGCTGCCGAGGAAAACGCGGTCCTGGATCGCCACCGCCGCGAGGTCGCAGGCCCGTGCGCCGAAGAGCGCGACCGGCGGGGATTCGGTCGGCGGCGCCGTGAATTCGACATCCCTGCCGTTCCGCTGCGCCTGAAAGAGAAGGACGTCGGAGGGGTGGAAACGCCCCTTCCAGGAATGCGGCCCGACATTGTAGCCGAAGAGCGCTTCGTCGCTGCGCCGGCGCAAGCGATAGCCGCCGGGGCCCTGCTCGTCCGTCCACCCGATCGGCAAGTCGGCGAGGGACTCGATCTCGTCGTAGACGATCGCCGCCTCTCGGATCGTCGGTCCGACGACGGTGAAGCCCCGATCGCGAAGGAGACCCGGGAGCGGCTCCAGGGCTGCGCGCGTGACCACGCGAAGGGTCTTCTCGTCCATCACGACCTCACACCGTCGATCCGCCGTCGATCCGCCTTCAGTCCGCCTTCAGCCCGCCTTCAGTCCGACTTCAGTCCGAGCTCCTCGATCTTCCGATAGAGCGACGAGAGCGAAAGGCCGAGCGCCTCGGCGGCTCTCCGTTTGTCGTTCTCGTGCCGCCGCAAGACCGTTTGAATGTGGATCCGCTCGTAGGCGCGGAGCGCGTCGCGGAGATCGTCTCCGACGGCGGGGAGCTCGTCTTCGCGCGGGCGGAAAGCCGCCGGCAGGTCCTGCACCGTGATCCATTCACCCTCGGCGAGGATCATCGCGTGCTCGATCACGTTGTCGAGCTCGCGAACATTGCCCTTCCACGGCTGCGCCATCAGCACCTTCAGCGCTGCATTGTCGACGCCGCGGAACGTCTTCTTCATCTCGGCCGAGTGGCGGCGAACGAGGAACTCGACCAGGTCCGGGATGTCCTCCCGGCGCTCTCGGAGCGGCGGGATCTGCACGTTCACGACGTTGAGCCGGTAGTAGAGGTCTTCCCGGAACTGGCCCGCTTCCGCCATCGCCGCGAGGTTGCGATGCGTAGCGGCGACGATGCGGATGTCGACCTTGATGGGCGTCGTCGTCCCGACCGGAAGGATCTCCTTCGTCTCGATCGCACGCAGAAGCTTCGGCTGAAGCGTGAGCGGCATGTCGCCGATCTCGTCGAGAAAGACGGTGCCGCCACGCGCGCGAGAAAAGAGGCCCTCCTGAGCGCTCACCGCACCGGTGAAGGCGCCGCGGGCATGCCCGAAGAGCTGGCTTTCGAGCAACGATTCCGGGATGGCCGCGCAGTTGATCGGCAGGAAGATGCGATTGCGGAGATCGCTGTGGTGATGGATCGCCCGCGCGACGACCTCCTTGCCGGCGCCGCTCTCTCCGCTGATCAGCACCGTGCTCGGCGTGGGAGCGACCTTGCGGATCAGGCGCTCGATCTCACGCATCCCGGCGCTCTTGCCTACGAGATGGTCGAAGTCGAAATCGCGCTGGATCTCGCGGCGAAGGAGCTGGGCTTCCCAACCCAGCTGCCGGAACTCGAGAAGACGGCTCACCTTGGCGAGGAGATCGTCGAAGAGGATGGGCTTCAGTACGTAGTCGGCGGCCCCCTCGCGCAGGGCCGTGACCGCGGTTTCGATGGTCGCGTGAGCCGTCATCACGATCACGATCGTCTGCGGCGCGGTCGCGCGGACCTTGCGCAGGACCTCGAGCCCGTCCGCCCCCGGCATGCGGATGTCGGTGAGGACGACGGCGAAGTCCTCCTTGTCGAGAGCCGCGAGGGCTTCGGTGCCGTCGGCTGCCGCTCGCGCGTCGTAGCCGGAGCCCTGGAGGACGTCGACCAGGCTCTCCCGGATCCCGGGCTCGTCGTCGGCGATCAGGATCGCTTCGGCCATGGATTCATTCCTTCTCGTCCCTCGAGCGGTGCCTGCCCCGTACGAGCCAGGGATTGCAACTGGCCGGCCAAGAACGCTTCCCGAGCCTCGGCACGACTTTCCCGATCTTGGCCGCCTCGAACGGAATCGATTCCCAGTCTTGGGAATCGCGCCCGGGGACATCTCCGAGCCGCTGGAACGGCTCCCGACCCGACCGACGATGCACGGTCCTCGAGCTGGCAACCCCCTTGCAACCATCTTCGAAGACCACGACGTCGTCCGTGCGTTGCGAGCCGCGACCAAGCGCTCGCTTCGGGAGTGAGGCCGCCGGATCCGGCGGTCCGTGATCCACTCAACCGAGCTTCGCGACGTCGAGATAGCCGGGCACGACCGCGTCCCGGCGGAGGTCGTCCTGGATGCGGAGGCGAAGCGCGTCCGCCGCGTCCGGCTCGCCGTGGTTGATGAAGGTCCGTCGCGGCGCGCGACCGAGATGCCGCAGCCAGTCGAGGATCTCCGGTTGGTCCGCGTGCGCGGAGAGATTCTCGATCATGCGGACGCGCGCGCGCACGGAGTGGTATTCGCCGTGGATCTTGATCATCTGCGCCCCGTCGAGAAGCGCTGCGCCGCGCGTGCCGCCGGCCTGGAAGCCGGTGAACGCGATGGTGTTCTCCCCACCGGGAGCGAGGGCCTTCAGATGGTGGAGCACACGGCCGCCCGAGGCCATCCCGCTCGCGGCGATCACGATCTTCGGCTCGAGAAGAGCGACGACACGCTTGGAGTCTTCCACGGTCGACGCGAAGCTCGCGATGGCACACGTCGCCTCGCACTCCGCGGGAGAGAGGCGATGCGCCGCCGGGTACGCGTGCAGCAGCTTCGTCACGCCGATCGCCATCGGGCTGTCGAGAAAGATCGGGACCTTCGGGATGCGCCCGTCGCGGCGCAAGAGATAGAGGAGGCGGAGGACGGACTGGGTGCGACCGACCGCGAACGCGGGGATCAGAACGGAGCCTCGCCGCTCGACGGTCTCGCAGACGATGCTCGCCAGCGTGTCGGCGGGATCCGCAGCGTCGTGCCGTCGGTTCCCGTATGTCGATTCGATCACGACGTAGTCGGCGGAGTGCCCCGTCGCCGGCGGGGCCATCATTGTGTCGTTCGGTCTGCCGAGATCACCCGAGAAGAGGATCGAGGTGTCCTTCCCTCGGAGCTCGACGAACGCCGAGCCGAGGATGTGGCCCGACGGAGTGAGGAACATGCGGAGGCCTCGGCCGACGTCGATCTCCTCCTCGAGCGAGACCGTCCGGAGCCGCTCCAGCGAGCGGACGGCATCCTCCTCCGTGTAGAGAGCGCGCGCCGGTCGATGCTTCGAGAAGCCGGCCCGGTTCGCATACGCGGCGTCCTCCTCCTGAATCCGGCCGCTGTCGGGAAGGAGGATCGAGCACAAATCGGCCGTCGGCCGCGTACAGAAGACGGGGCCGCGAAAGCCGTTCCGCACGAGGAGCGGAAGGTAGCCGCTGTGGTCGAGGTGGGCGTGCGTGAGGACGACGGCGTCAATCTCGCTGGGCTCGTGCGGCAGCGGCTCCCGGTTGCGCAGGCGGAGCTGCTTCCAGCCCTGGAACAATCCGCAGTCGACAAGAACGCGTGTCTGTCCCGACGTGACGAGCGTCTTGGAGCCGGTCACGGTGCCGGTCGCGCCGAGAAAACGGATTTGCATGAGCGACGTGCCGATCGACCTCGGGAACCTTCCGTCTCGACTGCGGCCTATCCGCCGAGGGGGGAGACCGCAAGCTCATCGGAAGCATCCGGACGAGCCGTTCTCCTTTTCACGCCTCGAGCCCGTAGAAGCGCAGCGCTTAGCGCATTCGTCCCGAGCACCTTCCGCCGCGCTTCTCCACCCTTCGCCGACGAGTGGACGGCCGAGTACGAGCGCGGGCGCGACGTCGTCGACTGGTACGGCGGTGACGCCGATCGCTGAAGCTCCCTAATCCGGCTCCGACGCGCTATGGGAACCGGACGAGGAGGTCAGCGAGAATGCAACGAGAAGCCTGGATCATCGACGCGGTCCGTTCGCCGCGCGGAGTCGGGAAGGCCGGCAAGGGAAGCCTGAGCGAGATCCACCCGCAGCGCATCCTGGCGCAGGTGCTCGCCGCCCTGCAGCAGCGCGTCGGGTTCGAGCCGAGCGACGTCGACGACGTCGTGTGCGGCAACGGCTCGCACGTCGGCGATCACGGACACGACATCGGACGCATGGCGGTTCTCGACGCCGGATGGCCGATCTCCGTCCCGGGCGTGACCCTGAACCGCTTCTGCGGCTCCGGTCAGCAGGCGGTGACGTTCGCGGCGATGGGCATCCTCGCCGGCCACCAGGACCTCGTCGTCGGATGCGGCATCGAGTCGATGAGCCGCCTCGCGCCCAACGGGACCGACGGCTTTCACGCGAACAACGAGCACCTGCTGAAGCTGCATCCGCAGGTTCCCCAGGGCCTCTCCGCCGATCTCATCGCCAGCATCGACGGGTGGTCGCGCGAGGACTGCGACGAGCTCGGCTACACGAGCCAGCAGCGAGCGGCGCGCGCCATCTCCGAAGGTCGCTTCGAGAAGAGCTTGATTCCGATCCGGCGCGACGACGGCTCGATCGCGCTCGACCGGGAAGAGTATCCGCGGCCCGAGACCACCTTGGAGACACTCGCTTCACTCTCCCCGAGCTTTGCCAAGATGGACGGCCTCGCGTACCGCCAGGCGGGAGGCGAGACGATGCGCGACTTGATCGCCCGGGTCTACCCGGGCGTCGAGCTGCGCCACGTCCATCACGCCGGGAACAGCTCCGGAGTGGTGGACGGAGCCGGCGCCGTGCTCCTCGCCTCCTCCGACCATGCGAAGGCGCACGGGCTCACACCGCGCGCCCGGATCGTGATGTCCGCGGTCGCGGCCGACGAGCCGCTGATCATGCTGACCGCGCCCGGCCCGGCCGCGGCGAAGTGCTTGAAGCGCGCCGGAATGACGGTCGGCGACATCGACCTCTTCGAGGTGAACGAAGCCTTCGCCTCGGTGGTCCTCCGCTTCCTGCGGGACACCGGCGCGGATCGGGACAAGGTGAACGTGAACGGCGGCGCGATCGCGCTCGGCCACCCGATCGGCGCCACGGGAGCGATGCTCATCGGCAGCGTGATCGACGAGCTCGAGCGTCGCGACCAGACGACGGGCCTCGTCGCGATGTGCACCGGCGGCGGCATGGGCACGGCGACGATCGTCGAGCGCCTCTAGAGCGAGATCGAACCGGACGGAGTGGATGCGAGGTTTCAATGCCCGAAACGCATGATCTCGGCACGCAGTTCCTTCGCTTCGAGCGCGACGGACATCTGGCCTGGTGCACGATCGACCGGCCGAAGTCGCGCAACGCGCTCACCTCGGCGATGTACTACGGCCTGAAGAAGGCCGTCGCCCTCGTGAACAGCTTTCCGGAGCCGACGGCCTTGATCCTCACCGGCGTCGGCGACGTGTTCGCGCCCGGCGGCGAGCTGCGGGGAAACACCGAGGACCACAACCCCTCCCTGGACTACGTCGTCATGAACGACGTGACGCCCTTCGAGGAGGTCCGGCACAGCTACGCTCCCGTCGTCGCCGCCGTGAACGGCATCTGTCAGGGCGGTGGCCTCCTGATCGCGATGCTCTCCGACGTCGCCGTGTGCAGCGAGCGCGCGACGTTCCGTGCACCGGAGCTGCTGCGTGGCATCGCCGATACCGGCTACGCGGCCTACCTGCCGGCGCACGTCGGCGTCGCCGCTGCCCGCGACATCCTCCTCACCGGGCGGAGCCTCTCCGCCGAGGAAGCGCGAGCGATGGGCTTGATCGCCCGCGTCGTCCCGCACGACGAGCTGCGCTCGTCCGCGATCGAAGTCGCCGAGTCGATCCTCAAGACGGCACCCGAGGCGCGCATGCACGTGAAGCGCATCCTGCACGAGGGCTACGGACATCCCGACCGGATGACCATGTACTGGTCGATCTTCCGCGGGACCGAGGCGCGAGAGGGCATGCAAGCATTCGCCGAGAAGCGTTCACCGGCGTGGGTGCCCAAGGGGATCGACACGGGCAAGCGTCTTTGACGGCGCGGCGTTCTTGGCGGTCACGGGTGTCCTATGGCAGAGGGCAAAGTGGCAAGGCGTAGGAGCTCATCATGAAGGAAATGGTCGACGCGCAGAATTCCCAGTGCCCCTTCGCGTTCAACACCGACGCTGCGACGTTCAAGGTCGGCGACCTCGTGAGCTACCGGGTCCCGGAAGCCTTCGCCGACATGCCGTTCGTCGGCGAGCTGCTGGAGGTTCACGCGGATCACGTCATCCTCCACCACTACGGCGAAGAGGAAGGCGAGATCCGACCCATGCGCGGCACCCGCGAGGACCGGCCGGCCGTTCGCAAGGCCGACGCTCTGCCCGATTGAGATTCCAGCGAGAGCGCGAGGGCAGAGATCGCCGAGAAAGGCCGGCGTCTCGGCACGCATCTTCTTCCGCCACCGAAGACGGGATGTTCATCCTCCTCGGCGCTTTCTACGTCCGGCGGTAGCCCGTCGGACGACGGAGGGTCCGCGATCACGCGCGCCGGTCGGAGAAGTGCTACGGCAAGCCCGTGGGCGCGCCCATCCAGCTCACGATCCTTCGCCAGGGCGATACGAACATCGTCGACCTGGCCGAGGTCGGCTCCCTCATCGCGCGCAGCGAGACGGAGGTGGACGACGGTTTTCTGAGCGAGCTGGTCGCCGAGGTGGAGAGCCTCGCGAAGGCGAGCCGCGCTCGCAGTGGGACGGGCGTC
>Ga0194128_10008183_pt1 | contig 13321 bp, 20 predicted proteins | sample TA2KigCa65mmetaG_FD_148650 | JGI IMG/M metagenome (GOLD analysis project Ga0194128, IMG submission 148650) | Freshwater microbial communities from Lake Tanganyika, Tanzania - TA2015037 Kigoma Deep Cast 65m | ecosystem: Environmental > Aquatic > Freshwater > Lake | place: Tanzania: Lake...
ATCGGAAAACAGAGTTGATTTGTATCTCATAGATTCAGATGGATTACTGCAAAGACGCGAGAACGCACACGTTATTCAGCACGAAATGGCTCACGCCATATTATATGATGTATATGGAAGTTATGGTGGATTATGGGTAGACCTCGTACACGATAATCAAAAAACATTTAAAATGAATATACTATTTAATGGTAAGAAACAATTTGAAATGAATGTTATTGATATAAGACCGTACCTTAAAAAAATACAATTAGCCTGATATTATTAGTATGCCATATATGGATACTATGAAAGTTACAGGGTGAGCGTCCATAACGAAGGCATTCAGAAGAAATAAATATGGCGATATGGTAGGTAAGTCTAATGGAATCTAAAGAATCAAGAACAGCGGAAGATAAGATATATGAATTACAGTCATATAGGACAAGAATTCTCGGAGACCTGGAAAGTCCGCATACTGAAGAAGAAGTCGGTTGGCTGCATGAAAGATTAAAATGCGTAGAGAATGAACTTAGGCGGTTTGGCGAAAATTCAGGATAGAAATGTCAGATAAGCCGTGTACGTTGTGTGGGTGCACTGATAGTAATGGTATATATGAAAAATATAAAGGAATGGTAGATCATGTGTTTTTTGAGGAGAATGAGTATCCATGAGAAAGTGGGGTACTAGGAATTTATTTACCCCCAAAATGTTGATACTTGGTGCCGCAGTTTATATTTTAATACAAATAGGATTCATGTTAGTAAAAGGAACATCATTTCAGTTTTTCCTTGTAATCAGGATGTAATTCATCCATTTTGTAAGTATTTGGTTTTATGTATCCCTTCTTAATACCATGTTGATAACATTCATCGCAGAAGTTATGCTTCTTATCACAGTCTGGACACAGGCACAGATGTCCAGTACCTTTTTCATAAAACTCATTGCAGCAATCACATTCAGGCATGATAAAAAAATATTGATTAGGTATTATAAACCTATTCTGCTGTTCCACATTTGGCACAACCTCTCTTTATCACTTTATTATCCCGTGATAACTCAAACGTTCCGCCTTCTTCCTTACCGCAGCAATCACACGTCATATAATACTATAATAATATGAGTCATATATATAGTTACATGGGCAAAGAGTTAGATCCGTGTATTTTATGCAGAGAGCAAAAAGCTAAAATTCTAGGCAAGTATTGTTCAAAATGCTATAATTCCTTACGGAAACGATAAAACCATTTACTATACCACACAATACATTTATATAATGATGATAATATAAACCTAGCATGGCAAACATAAAAGACGATCCTATCATTAAAAGACAATATGATGAAGCATTACGCAGACAAACGGAACTGGAATTAGAAGTAAAATCTCTAAAACTTGCATTACGAGAGTCATATATACGACATGACATACTTGCAGATAAGTTAGAAAAAGCAGATCCAAGGAATGCCATGGCTGCCATAACAAAGGGTGCAAAGAAAGAACACATAGGTGATATGTCAGTATATGTAATAAGACATATAATTTGGTATATAACAAAAGTTCTTGACACAGAACATGAGAGAGTCCAGTCATTTGGTTCAGATTGGAGAGAAAAATTGCAACTCCTGGTACAAAGAGAAAAACAACTTTCTAAATGACAACCGTAGAGTTTTTCAACGACGGAGAGCCTGAAATGAGAAACAGGATAGAAGTGCAGAAGAAAAAACTTGTAGAGATGTATGATGAGTTGCAAGAACTTAAAAGGGATCCAAAAGTAAATGATAGAAAAATCAAAGTTCTAGGAAGACAGATTACGAGGCAGAATTATCATATAGGCAACACAATATCTGAATTGAATAAATTCCTAGAGGAACAGAAATGACTTGTAGAAGATGTGAACCATTACATGAATCAATAAACCGGGGAAGGACCACTGTTTCCTGTCCCTGCTCATGCCATGATGTGTATGACCAAATAGATAAATCTGGTAATACTGGCAGAGTTACATTACAAACAGACGGAACTTTTAGGTAGAGCCGGCTCGCAAGTTCCGGTCCTTCAGAAGATTAATCCTCCTGATATGCAAGCTCACACCACTCTACAACATTATGTATATATTTATATATATAGGTTTCATGTGTAATTATCTATATATATAGGTCTTCCCTTAAAAAAGACATTTTATTATTACAGTTTTAGTTATCTTTATATATAATCAGTATCTAGATATATCTTCATGGTAGAAGAAGATGCATGCGACTGCAGTAATTGTGATTGTGACTCACATGAAGAGTGCGATTGCGACGACTGTGAATGCTGCTGCTAAGGTTTAAATTAGCCTTTAAATACTAAATGCTATGGAAGATACAAAGACCATAGCACTAAATGTACTTGATATTAATTCTAGAATAAAGGATATTCAGTCCAAGTTACACATACTGCATAACGAACTAGATGAACTACATTCCATGCGTGACGAATTAATTGAAAAATTAGGAAAAAATCAGGAAAATTCTAAAAAATAATAATCCTTATAAGATACGTTAGTTCATTGATTTATATATGGGCATTTATGATTCCTTTCGCAATATAGGACATAATCTCATAAACTTAACCAAATCATATACTGAGACAACGTCACGTCCTGCAATAATGCAGCCATATATGGCTACCGACACAGGAGCAAAATTACCAATTTTTCCATATCCTCTTATCATGCTATATGAACTTGCAGACAATGTAGACGCACTACGTATTCCAATAGAGACTCTAAACAGGGAGATGTTCAAGAATGGGTTTGAGGTAACTGAAAAATTCAAGTACAAGTGTAATAATTGTGAGAAAGAGTTTCAATACAAGCCAATAAAAAGCATTGGTGTGGAAGGATTGCCTGATACCCCCTCAAGTACAAGTGAACTTGGTAAAGCAGACACAAACAATGATGGTATATCAGAGTCTGATAATGGTGATGACCAAAAAGATCCAGATAAAGACGGATTCAAACAAAAAGAGCCAGATAAAGACGGATTAAAACACAAGGAAATAGATGTTTTAGAGTGTGATGAATGTGGCAGCAGGGATCTGCGTAGACCAAAACCGGAAAACAGGAAGGTTTTAGAGAGACTATATGAGAAATTTATCAATAATAACGACCAAACTATTATGGAAGTACTGAGGCAACTTGAGAGAGACTTAGAAATTGCTGATAATGCATATATGTTGTTACTAAAAAATTATAAAATTGACGATGAAACTGGAGAGATTAACGAGGAAGGTACAGAAATTAAGGAAATTTTGAGAATAGATCCGCCGCAGGTAGCCATGATAGCAGATTCTGATGGAAGAGTAGGGTTTGATGACAAAAGAATACCAGTTTATGTGTGTCCACACTTTGAACATCGTGACAGAAGACTCACGTCAGAGTTCTGTACAAGGATTGGAAAAGAACATAGCATACCAGTAAGATCATTGAGGGCAGTAGCAGAGGTTTCCAGTGTTTATTCAATCGGAATACCGCAACCAAAGAGGGTAATTTATGCAGAGGGTGAGATTATATGGAAAGCAGGTAAATACAAACCTGGTTTAATCTACGGATTTTCACCAATCTATGCAATGTGGTCAAAAGTAATGGCTCTAAGCCACATGGATGAATATATTAGAAAATTTTTTGATAAAATGAGACCTCCAAGAGGTCTTTTGGTTATAGCATCAAGAAACTATGAGACTTTTAAGAAGGCGTGGGATCAATTAGAGGACAGGGCACAAGAGGATCCATACAATATACACCCAATGATGGTGGAATCAGAAAAAGGTGGAAGAAATATTGCACAGTGGATTGATTTTACGGGAAGCCTGAAGGAATTACAATTCATTGATATAAGAAGAGAATTAAGAATGATTATAGGTGCAATATATGGTGTCCTACCACTATATTTCGGTGAATTACCAAGCGGTTGGAGTCAGGAAGGAATGCAGGTCACTATCACGAACCGTGCAGTAAAGTGGGGACAGGAAGTTTTGCACGATTCATTCTTAGCAAGATTATCAAAAATATTACGTGTTGATGACTGGACTTTAAAACTTAAAACAGGAGAAGAGATTGACAAATTACGTGATTTACAGATAGAGTCACAGGAAATTGCAAACATGAAGGAACTACAATCAATGGGATTTCCTGTAGAGAGAACACACCAGGGACAATGGAAGGTTGGCAAGATTCCTACTTTTGCTCAAAATCCTATTACTGGAACTGGAAGAGATAGAGGAGCTGGAGCACCAAAGGAACAACAGTCTGATTTCGAAGGACAACCAATGAAAAGAAGACCGTCTGATTTGGGTGGACAACATCAGGGTTCAGTGGCAAGCGGACCAAAAACATCCCTCAGTGCAAAAGCATATGAATCTTTAGGATACTTGGTAAATAACCCAAAAGGACACTCTTATGATTTCTGGGAGAACAAATTACTACAGAAAGGATTCTCCACATATGAAATAGAAGAGGTTATATCTACCTGGTTTAAGGAAGAGAAAAAATCAGGAACATTATACATGCCATTAAATCCTGACAGAGATCATCCTGGACAGAAAGAAAAGCCACATTTAATAGAAGGCACTCATGAAAATACTGAAATAGAGCCAACCGGAAACAGGGATGGGGACAAATGACCACAGAATTAAATCCTTATCGTGGAATTACAAAAGAAAATTATTACAAGGTAAGAGAGATTCTTATGAAAGCAATAGAGTCACCACAGACTCCATATCCACATGTCATAGCTAAACAGATAACAGAGGAAACAGGAATGCCTCTTGATGAGTCACGGGCACTGGTCCAAGAGGAATTTGTTATGGCCATGGGATGGACAAAAAATGAAGGACGAGACGTTGATAGGCATTAGGAAATGTTATCCTGTGTCCTGCAAACAAGATTATTTTTATATACCAATATGTAGTTGTTGTAATTGGACTTGAACGGAAAAATAGGAGATTTTGAATTTGAATCATCTGGAGATACTGTCATCATAAAAGGTAATGGAATGAAAGACGTTGTATTAAGAACAGGAGAAAGGATTTCTATTAAAATAGACGGCAGAATTGAAAAATTAACCTGGACTGGTAAAAAATTCGAATAAAATGCCAACAAAACTACCTGTTTATGGTGAGAATAATACAGCCACAAAAAAACTGTGGGAGGTACACCAAAAAAATGAATATACAAGAGTAAACAACTATAAGGAAGGTCTATGTTATGATTGTTTTTCTAATAGAGCTGTTGGTGCGACAATAGTAGATGTTTGTACAAAATGTATGGAAAAAAGAGGAACAGAGACAATTTTAGCGGTTGTGAAGATGAATCATTATGGTTTGTGTCTTTTCTGTGACAGCTATCAGTTTAGTGTGTTTCAGATTAATGTGAGGATATGCCAGAAATGTTTTTATAGAATTAGAAACATCATACACAATCTAAAAAAAATCGGAACAGATAAGAAAGATCCGTTCTGGCAGAAAATGAGAAAGAAGCAGGGGAAGGATTATAATATATTGTTTTCCCCGGAAATTAAGAAGTTTTAACGACGAAATTTATCCTGTTATTTACAATATCATAAAATCTATATTCATAATCTATCTTTATCTTTTTCTTTATTTCCTTATCAGTTAACACTCTATCAACATGCTGCCTGGCTATTGGTTTTCTAAATAATTTTGGGTGGAACTCCAACATCTTATTTTTTGGGTTAAAATATACTTTTTCATGTTCAATCAATACCTCATCTCCATCCTTATATTCATCAACATCACCATTAATGAAGTGTACTATAGAATGATTTAACATAGGAACAGATCTTTCGTCCATTATTTTTGTAACCATCCATAATGAATCAGTTTTAGGTTTATAATATATATCAACTATTGGAACTTTATATTCGTCTCTATAGTCTTTATAATATACGTCATATGTTTTTTTATCGTAAACATATATGGAACTTGACATGTTCTTTATATATTAATACCACATATTAAGCTTATGAAAAAAGCAGAAAAATGTGAACGATGTAAGAAGAAAATGTATGGTTATAGTGATAGTGTTCATGATATATGGTTATGCTGGAGGTGTGGAAAGTTCGCTGGAACAACCAGAATACACGATGATTTTACGGAACTTATAATGATGAATCCTCTCATAATTATAGATTTAATACATGACGGCTGTCTTAAACCCATCTGAAATCTTTTTATAATCAATAACTTCATTATGATTTATGGATACCATAGATATTATAACAATATTATCTTCGATAGGAATAATAACATCAGTAATCGTAGGCACGATTAAAATCACCAGCAAGATATCAGATTTACAGGCGTCTGTGGTTGAGGCAAAATTAATTGCGGCTGAAGCAAAAAATGATGCTATGGAAGCGAAAGACATGGTGATAAGAGAAATAGACCACTCTAGAGATACACATAAAGATATATATAATAAAATTGAGCGTAAAACCCCGGTGTAAATTTATATATGACATAGTTGTTGTTTTGTTCTATGAGCGAACTAGTAAGTTTGTGTGTAGTTGCCGCCGCTGCTGCAGGTGCTATAATAAGTACCATTCGCGGAAGAGTGCACTCTGGACAAAATTATTCAGTGAAAAAGTCAATCAGTGCTCTGATAACATCAGTTTTCACTGCGTTTGGCATCGTGAATCTTGTAGGTGCTCCAGAACAACTATCACAGGTAGGCTGGGTTGGTCTTGTCCTTGCAAATCTATTGCTTGGGTACGGTGTAGACCAAGGCATATCAGATCTGGATAAATAGACGAATATCCAGAATATCTTTTTTATTTAATCACGTTGTACGTAAAAATCTTTATTAATGATGTCTATTTATAAATGTTACATGGACAAAGACGACTCTATAATATTTTTTAGTAAACTAATTACAAAATCTCTTACTGCTACAGAAAGCGACAGAAGGATGTTTGAGGGAATATTATCAGTAGAAATGGTAGATAAGCAAAATGAGATAACTATAATTGATGAATTAATGAAGGTTCTTCCGATTTGGGTTGCGAGAGGGGCACCAATATCAGATACTCATAGCAACAGAATAATTGGACGTGGAATTAATTATGCAAAAACAGTAGTCAAGGACTTAGATGGTACTGAATTACCTGCGATAACGATCCAGGGGGAAATATTCAAAGACTATGAATTGGATAATCAAGTATGGGAAGGAATAAAATCAGGAAGTTATAGAGGATTATCATTTGGTGGTGCAACAAAAGCAAACAGAAAACCAATATTACAAAAAGACGGCAGTACATCATATGCATTATTAGATCTAGAACACTATGAAGTTGCAGTGTGCCCAGACCCTGCCGTACCACTAGCATTAATAACACAATTCAATCCATTAGCAAAAGCAAATATGGGAGATAAAGCAACAATGCGTGATGACAACACGATGGTGATAAGATGTACAAAATACGGATGTCATATTAAAAAAGATATGGAATCACAACCAGGTCATTTCTCTGATACTAATTTAGTGAGAGATTCCAATCAAACCAGAGATCCATATAAAAAAGAACATGAGATATCAAATAGAGGATATAGATCTGATAATAATACAAAAAAATTTGAGGGATCGGTAGCAAGAATGATGGTAGAAGAAGAATTAAAAAGATCTGGAACTGATAAAAACCCCAAAGAAGAACCTAGAGGTAAAGAAGAACTTATAGGTAATATTGATTCACGCGTTGACGAAACTCCCAGAGGTACATCAAAATCCACATGGGAGAATAAATCATCATGGGAAAATCTTCCTTCAGAATTAAAAAAATGGTGGTTAGATGAATTCAAAAAAGTATTCGTGGGACATGGTATTGATGCATCAGATGGTTCTAGAAACGAACAACTTAATGTAGATAAAGATAAAACGAAAGAAGATTATGATTTAACGGGAATAGTAGAAGATCCTAAAGAAAGAAAACCAAAAGAAAAATACTCGAATCCAGGGCAAACAATGTCTGCAAACGAGGGAGTTAGGGGAAAATTAGAAGGAATAAATGAAGACGAAAAACCAGAAGGGTTAAAAAAAGCAGACATAATGTTTGGTAATAATACAGGAGTAAAAGGCTCATATGATACAGCGGAGCAGGGTCCAGATGATACAAGACAAATAACAGAAGTAAGAGACGATAAAAAGAAACTTGGTCCTCTTGCTGCCATGATAGGAGGTCAAGTAGCAGGCAGCGCGATAGGAGGAGCTATGAGTGGTGGTTCCTCAGGTGATTCTGATAAGTCGGAAGAAAAAGAAGACGGCAAAAAGAAATTCCTGGGGGATAAACTATCAAAAATAAACCTACTCCTAATAGCTAAAAGAGTACAACTAGAATTATAAATCCCCCAAAACGAGATATTTATATACTCGCAACATTTATATTAGACAAGGACATGGCTGAAGACAAAAAACCTGAAGAAGTAGACAAACAACCTAAAACTAAGTTCGTTGACATGGCAGACAAATCAATCGAAGACACTTTATCAAAAATCCAAGAAGGCATCGCAAAATTCGATACTTCTAAACTTGAAACAAAAATTGATGAAATCGGCAAAAAAGTCGATGGATTCGAGACTAGAATCAAGGCATTGGAAACACCAACAGACTTGCCTCTAAAACCAGCAACAACTGATGATGAGGACATTGGTGCAAAGGTAAAGGTTCCAGATACATACCAGTCAAATTCTCAGCAAGCTTCAATCAGAGATTCTGATCCAAAGAATGACAGACCAGCAGATGGTTCAGGTCTAGAGATGCAAGAAAAAGCAATAACCAGTGTAGAGAAATCTACTAGGGTTAAGAATGTAGAGTATTCTACTGAAACTCCCAGACCAAATGTATCACTTGAATCAGTTGAAAAATCCAAACAGGGCGATTTTAGCCCGATTTTGAAAGCTGCACGAGACGGTGGTTATGATGGACTTTCACAAGTTGCAAGAGATATTCTTTCCGGCAAATTCTACAGACCAAATCCAGATGAGGTAGCGACATGGTAAAGATAACTACTATCGATGAGTTAGAAGCTCTATACTATGGCTACAACAGAAACCTTTTAAGAAAAGCAGACGCTCCAGTCTTAACATCCACATCTGGCGTTTTCAACGCTATTTATGGTGCTTATGCATGGGCTCAGCTTAACCTTGAGGCAAATGCATTCGGTATCCTGCCAAAATATCCATGGGATAAGTCAGGATGGCGTTTCATAACTGCAAGGTCAGCTCTTAACACAAGCGGCATTACAACCTTAGGTGGTACTGCTGAAGGTGGTTCTATTGCAGAAACCGTTAAACCAACTCTGGCAGAAATCGATGTAAGACCAAAGACAGCACAACTACCATTTAGTGCGTCAGAAGTTATGGAGTGGCTCGCCACACATAGCAAAGACGATATTTGGGGTGGTCTTGGCTCACTAAGATTATTCATGGCTGTACAACACAAGGAAAATATTAATAAAATGCTTCTAGCAGACGTCGAAAATGATGCTGCTAATGCAAGTGCAAACCACTCGGGTACAAATAATTTTGAGACACTTGACAGAATCGTATCAGCTGACGCTGAAGAGGATGCATTGGGCGGTAGTTATACCGACTTTTATGATCCTTGGAAGGGAGCAACATCAGTAGTAGACAGAGATACTGGAACTACATTTGACTCCACAGTTGATTCCGCAAGTGGAACAATCGGTACCAATGGAAGACTGACTGATGATACAATCAGAACACATCTGAGAAAGATTAGAATTGCTGCAGGAAAAGATCCTAACGTATTCTTAGGTTCACAGGAAGTTTACTCCGAGATTCAAGGATTGTACTTGCCACAAGTTCGTATTGCAAATCCATACGGCGAGGCTCTAGTACAAATCGATGTGAACGGAATCCAGACCTTCAAAGGTACAGGCGTAGGAATTCATGTAGACTCTATCTACGGTGTTCCATTCATTCCAAGCAAAGACGCACCAAAGAACTCAAGCGATACTTCTGAAATAGGAAGATTGTTTGCTCTTGATGTATCTGATGCAGAGGGATATGGTTACCCAAGATTAGGTATACAAATTGCAATTCCAACAGAGTACTATGAAGCAACAAGACGTTCACCAGGATATCCATTCATTAACAATGCATTTGTTGAGAAAGGGGTATTCAGAACAATGGGAGAAACTGTCTGTAGACACTTCAAAGCTCAGGGTAAAATCAGAGATATAAAGCTTTAGGGGAACTGAGACATGACTCTAACGATATCTACCAGTGAATGGGAACAAGCCGGCGTAACTCCACAGAATAAAAGCATTCAATCTGCCTTAAACAGCAAGTTGAGCATATATGCTGTGAAAGTAACATTCGGCTCTGCAGATACTTACTCTACAAACGGAGTAAGTGCAGATCTCAAAGATCCGGGAAGAATTTCAACGTTAGTGGCAGTTGTTCCAACATACACTGATACTGGATTTGTCGTTCAATACGATAAGGCAAATCAGAAGATCAAGTTGTACGGGGAAGAGCAAGTCTCAGGTGAAACAACTCCAGGGGCTGCTCTAAATGAGCTGGCTAACGGAAGCACTCTAACCCAAAGCAAAGTATTTGAATTTCTAGTGTTCGGATACTAGGATTCATCCATATTTTTTCTTTTTTTAAGTAATCTTTTTATACTAACATTATAAATGTATTAATATGGTAGGCATAACTAATCAAATTACTGACGCATTAGGTGCTTCTGACGTTTTAGTTAAAGCTGGACATGGAATTATTAAAAGAGTATTTGTGACTCTGAAAGGATCATCTGGTGACAAAATGGTACTAAAAGATGGCACTACTGGAAGCGGTTCCGTAATAACAACCATTCATGGTGAAGACACACAGAATATGGTTTGGGTCGACGTTCCATTTGTAAGTGGACTTTATGCAGATTTCACGGGAACTACTGCAAGATACATAATCGCATACGAATAAATCTAATAAACTTTAAGTACTAACAACACTTTTCTTTTATATATGGCTACAACTTATTGTACTATAACACACGTGGCTGATTTTCTTAGGATACCAATAGATAAAAACAGTGTTCCAAACACAGACCAAGTTGAGAAACTAATAAACAGAAATGAAGATAAAATAGAAAGAAGGACTGGTCACGCGTGGAGGAGTAGAACCATAACAAATGAAGTTCATCATTTACCATTAATATATACATTTGGGTGGGGGACACCTATATATTTACAACATAGAAACATAAAAACAATAGATTCTGCACAGGGAGATAAAATAGAAGTGTGGAACGGTTCTTTATATGAAGACATTACATCTACAACAAGTGGATTTAATTTAGAACCATTTTATGGTGTTCTACATTTAAGAGGATATTTATTTTCAATTTTAAGGGATAGAAGGATACGAGTGTCTTACAGGTTCGGTGATACAACAGTTCCAGGGGACATAGAAGAAGCATGCATTAAGCTCACGGCAATAGATATTGTTGGCGCTTCCTTTAGGATGGACATATTACCAATGGGCTCACAAGGTATTTCCCCTACAGAAGCAATAGAAAGATGGAAAGAAGACGTTGATAGGATAATCAGAAACCGCGAAGAAATATTTATCATACCGTAATATGTTCAAATTTAAAAAATCAGCCCTTAATGAAGTAGGAGAGAAACTTCTTCATGACATAGGAATAGACTTAAGAGGAAAACTTAGGGAAGAGATAAGATTGATGGGTTATAAATATTCCACAGCTAGGAAAGTTAACTTTTATGAAAAAGATAAAATAGTTGGTTCTCATGCATACTCTATTGCGGTTTTGGATTCTGGCAGGGTACCAGGAACATATCCACCATTTAAAAAGATATTTTATTGGGTAAAATACATAAAAGATAATGGGGCTTTTGCAGGAAAAGATTTTGAAACTTTGAAATCGATGACTGGAAGGGTAATGAATAAGATAAAATATGAAGGAATAGATGCAACGTGGTTTGCAAAAAATGTTTTGAAGGACTTTACATCATGAGTATAACTCTTTATGACGCAATGGATGATTTACTTGATCTGCTTTCAACTAACTGGACAAGTAATGGAGGAGAAAAACCAGAGATTACAAAGGTCTGGGATAAGAAAACAACTGGATTTGGTGAGGATTTCCGGGACCAAATTATATTAGATCCACAAAAAGAAAAAATATCAGCATTTTCACTACACGCTGATTCCTTTCTCAATGAAGTTCCAATAACCATAGATGTGAGGACATATTCTGGTGAAAAAAGACATAATGCCATGATGAAAGAAATAGCAAGAATTTTAAAAAAGAATGTAAGAACAACAACTGGTTATATGGATAGGAGGATTATAGGCTTTTCATCGTTTAACAGGGAATATAGGAACATGTTTAGGGCAACAATAGACGTTATTTACAGGGAAGTCGATTCTGTATAATAATTGGGGACAATCTTTATTAACTAAAAGGACTTCAGTATAAATAGTCATGGCTAATAGTGTTAGAACAGGTGCGTTTGGTTATCTAAGATGGGGTTTAGAGACAACATATGGCACCGCAGCAGTTAATCTTAACAAAGTTTTCGGTTTTGAACAGAAAATAACAAACTGGTCATACTCTAACAACAGAGTAGTCCTTTCAGAACTTAATAGATTGTTCCCAAAGACCTTTGCATATGGACAAGCAAGAGGTTCTATTGGCATAGATTTTATTTTATCATCTCCATGGTTTTTTGAGCTATTATTTGATGCAAGAAGCTCAACAATTTCTGGGGCTCCAAACACATATAACTATTCAATATCAAGCAAGGCAATTCAACCATTTACTATTCAGGTTGGATTTGACCAAACAGACCAGGATAACATGAGAAACCTTCAGGGTTGTATCTTAAACACACTTTCTTTAAAAAGTACTGTGGGGGAAACTGTAAGAGGATCTGCTGATGTGGCATATTCTAAAGAGGTTTCCACCGGATTAACATTTGAACCTAATCATCCCACAGAATCAGACACCAAACACTTCAACTTTCCATACACATTTGCACATGGAACATTGGAGTATCCAGACGGAACAGTAATAGCACAGCTTCAGGAGGTAGAAATAACATTCAATCAAAACCCAGATTTACTATACTCTCATTCTAGCAGTGTAGCAACTTCTGCATATAGAAGATTGTTTGAAGTAACAGGAAGATTCAAGGCGTCATGGTTAGACATGACTCAATTAAACAAATTCTATGCACAAATAGCAGCAAACTCACAAACACTAGCAAGAACACAACCAACACTTAATCTTGATTTT